>Ga0192288_1002_pt1 | contig 30793 bp, 23 predicted proteins | sample Koala_Koa22_J3_FD_131243 | JGI IMG/M metagenome (GOLD analysis project Ga0192288, IMG submission 131243) | Enriched cells from koala feces incubated with labeled cellulose particles, San Francisco Zoo, California, United States - Koala_Koa2-2_J3 ...
GGAGTACCCGACGACGTTCATCAGCGTCAACATCTACAACGAGGAGTTAAAGAGAAGACTGCCCGCCAGTTTTCTCGCCTCGGCAACGGATGTGGTATTAAAAGCGAACTACTTCAACCGGATGGGCAAGCAGGGATATACGTTCCAGCTGCTCGACGGGCGGTTCAAGGAGCTCCGGCGCGACTGGCTGGTGGCCGATGATTATTTTGATAGTCCCGACGGGGTATCGAAAGAAAAGTACAGCGCACCACCTGTAGAGGAAACGGAAAATAACGACGAATTACCATTTTAAAGCGATTTAAGACACTTTCAACCTCCGGGTGGTATAAGAATATCACCCGGAGTTTTTAACGCCTTAAAACGGCTTAAAATGGGTCAGCGGGTAAAGATGTTTTAAAACAGTGTTTTATAACTATGTTTTAAAACATGTTTTTATGGCTTCAGGATTCGGAAAAAACAAAAAAAAATTTGTATATTTGTCGTGTGGAATGTTTAAGAATACGGCAATAAACAGGATACACATATTAAACGAAATTTTAACAACTCAGTTGTTTTAAATAGAAAAACCCGTGGTAAAATGCCGTATTCATTTTGCCCGGGTTTTTTGTTTCGAGACGGCGGAAATCAAAAAATAGTTATATGACGTTAACGATAACCCCCTTTCGGTTCGATGAAAGACTGTACCGGAGAGGAAAGGAGAACGGAAAAGAATGGAGCGGGCTGCCAGCCATTTGGCAGGGCGCGGCGCCGTTCGACGTGCCCGAGGTATTCGAGTCCCTTACGGAATTGGTTAAAAAAAAGTATAACACGCCGCCCGTACTGGATGACAAACGAAAGGCGGGCGGGATGGTTGCGGGCTACTCACCCGGCGGGCGGAGCCGGACGGAGTGGGTCGACTGCGTGATACTAGATGCGGACGGGAAAAAGAAAGACCCGGAAAGCAAAAGGGGGGGAGCGGTGGCATGGACCCCGGAGGATTGGAAGGCGCTGGAGGATTGGCTCGAGGGCAAAGCTTACGCCCGCGTGCCTTCTTACAATTATAGTGAGGAGGTTCCCCGATACCGGATTATTTTACCCCTTTCCCGGCGGATTGAAGGAAAAGAGGAAGATACACCGCGCGACGGACGTTACCGCTGCTATATGTCACCCGAATGGAATGTGTTTATTAATGAGATCTATGCCAAGCTGCCTTTTTTAGATCCGGTCAAAGATTGGGGGCGACTCTTTTTCGGTGCCGCTATCCCGTCGGAAGAAAGGCGGGAAGCTTACATGCGCGCCATCCGGGTACAGGAAGACGGCGCGGCGGTGGATGTGGACGCGGTGTTACAAGCCGCCGCGGTAAGACGGGAAAAGGCGGAGGAGGAGAAAGCCCGGGAAGAAGAAATGCGGGCGCTCCGCCGGGCAATCCGGGAGGGCGGAAAGCGTGACCGCGCGGAGCGAAATGGGATGATCCGCGTAGACACGAATTGTATCGAGGCGTGCAACCGCGCCATGACGCCGGACGTCGCTATCGAACGCTATCTGTCCCATATCTATACGGGGGCAAAGGACGAGGGAAAATGGATCCGGTACAAATACTTCCGGTCTACCTCCACCCCCGGCGCGCTGTACTACAAGGACAAGCAGCGTTTTTATAGCGGGCACAACAACACAGACCCGGCAGCCGATGGGCGGGCGCATGATACGTTCGGACTGCTTCAAATCCATTTTAATTATAGCTATAAGGAAATGTTCGACTGGCTGGAAAAGGAGGGAATCATTGCACGGCTCGAGGCGGTGGACTGGTTGGCGGGCGACTTGCCGGAGGAGACGGAAAAAGAAATGGGAAAGGATCTGTTGCCCTATCTGTTATCGGCACCCGATACGTACCAGTTCGCCCGGCGGTATTTCGGGGAGGAAACCCGCAGGGAGGAAATGGTGGAAAAGTTGACCGAGCTCCTGCGCCGCGCCTCCGTTACCGATCTTAAATCGGTGTCCGGCGTAATGGTAAACGCCGCCAAGTTTTGCCGCCGGCTGGGCGAAAACAATCAAATAGCCCGGCACGCCACGGACATCGCCGAGCGTGTGTGGATAGATGTAATCACCCCGCGGCGGGTGGAAAAGATCCGCGCCGCGCTGGTCAAGGAAAACGTAACCGGGGAGCAACGGAGATTAGCCGACGAGTCTCTTCGCACCACTTATCCGGCTTTTTCGGCGCGCGACGTGGAGAAGCTCCGGTATTTTATAGCCCGCGTCAAATTCGATTACAGGAAGGAGGGACAAAACCGGGTGTTGTGGTTCTACGGCAAGAAGAAGGGTACGGGAAAGACTACCGCGGCGGGCGTGATCGTGTCCATCCTTTGCGGATTTAAGTTCAGCGAGTGGCTGGGCGAACAAAAAGAAGGCGCAAGGACGCTGGATATCGATAGCCGGTTTCTGCGGGAAATCGGACGCGAGGCACACGTCGCGCCGCATGCCATGTTTTACCCCGCCACGCGTCTCGATGACGAGATGCCGCAAAACATGCGCGAATATTCCGAGTTCAAGAAAATTATCACAGCCGATACATTTACATGGAACCCCAAATTTAAGGATATCGTAACCGGGAAGGCTTATCCCAATTATTTAATTACCTCCAACCCCTCGCCCGTGGAATTTATACCGGAAGACAACGAGCGCCGCATCCTGGCTGTTGAGTGGCCGGAGAATCCGCGACCGCTTGAGCTCGAGCCCGAGTGGATCTGGATGCAGTGGCTGGGATTTATCCAATCCGTAACGCGTGAGGACGGCGACGCCGCATTACATATGTTTGAAGAGATTCAGGGCAACCGCCGCACAGAGATTGAAGACCTAAAAGAAGAAATAAAGGCATGGCGCACGGAAAAATGGTTGCGAAACCTGAACTCATCCCGCTGCAACTTTTCCGAGTTTCTCTTTGACGGGCTGAATTACGGTAAGCGGGTGTATCCGATGGACTTCAAAAACAAAGTCAAAACAGCGTTGGAAGAACTCTGCCCCAAAGTGTGGAGACCGGATAACTGTCAAAAGGGAGGCGTAAACCGTTCCGTGATACAGGTCTATGAACTACTGGAAGCCATTACGGAGGCAAACACGGCAGACGGTGTAACACGGGATGATATAATGGAAGGCTAAAAAATAGCCATTAGCCAATTTTTAGCCAACTTTTTAGCCAAAGCTAACTTGTTGTGTTTTACTCTCTTATATATCTTTTGGCTAAAAAGGCTAAAAAAAAAGTATTATTAATATTATATTTTTTTTTTTTGAAAACACTGAAAATATTGGCAATATATCGATGAAAAAAAAAAAAATAAAAAAATATATATATTTAATAGGTTATTTTTTTAGCCATTAGCCAAAACGCTATAATTGGCTAAGTCTTAGCGTGTTAGCTTTGGCTATTTTTTTGGCAAAAAATTGCCAAACCCCCAAAAAACCCCTCAAATGTTAAAAAATTTAACACTTTCAAAGTGTTAAAACGATTTTAACATTCTGTAAAAATACAGTATGATTAACGAAAATAAAATATTAAAACCATTAACAATAGTAAAAAAGCGATGAAACGAAGTAAAAAACGAAATGAAGTATCATCCGGACAGCTCTGTCTGTTTGAAACACCTTCCATCCGGCAGCAGGAAGAAGAAACCCGCCCGAAACCGAAAAGAAAGCCCGCAGAGGCTTTAAAACTTACCGTTCCTGCTCTTGTACCACCCACACCGGTTGAGGCGTTTAAACGGCCGGAAAACAGCCTTAAAACGGAAATGCCGGATAGGGATACACTCAACCGCCTGTGGAAAGAGAACCCGCAGGCGCTGCACACCTTAAACCGGATGAAAGAAATAAATCCGCATGTTATAACCCTGGTACAGACTTTCTTTCTTGTACCGCAAAAAAAAATAAACCGATGAAACTAGAGGAATACCAGTTAAGGGCCGTCACCTTCCTTGTCCAGCACCCCCGCGCCGTGCTCTCGATGGATATGGGATTAGGCAAGACGGCGACCGTGATCGAGGCATTAAACCGTCTCGGCGTCCGCCGCGCGCTCATCGTAGCCCCCAAACGGGTAGCGCTTTCGGTATGGAGCGCCGAAGCGAAGAAGTGGAACGACCCCCACGAGTGGACCGTGATCCAGGGTACCCCCTCGCAGCGTGCCGTGCTGTGGAGGCGAAAGACCGCCCGCACCGTCTGCAGTTACGAGCAGCTCGCCGAAGCCCCGACGCTGGATTATGAAGCCGTTGTATTCGATGAACTGACCCGCCTAAAGCACGTCACTTCGAAACGTTTCCTGTACGCACTGGGGATTAAAACCGCCATCCGCTGGGGGCTGACGGGTACGCTCCTACCTAATGGCGCCATTGACCTGTTCGGACAGCTCGCCGCGCTGGGCATCTACCGGGCGACGCCACACACCCACCGCCGGGGTAAATTCTACATCCCTGAATTTTTCCGCTGGCGTGTTACGTATTTCGAGGATTTAAACGCGTTTTCCGCTCTTCCTTTTCATAGGTGGAGGATCCTGCCACCCCACACGTTAAAATCGATCCTTGAGCCTGTAAAGGGGCAAATTTTCACCCTCCGGGCGGAGGATTATGCCACCCTTCCGCCGATGCGCACCCTCTACCACCCGCACACCCTGTCCGAGAAAGAGCGCGCCCGGTATATGGACGCCAAAACCCTGCTCCGGGTGGAGGACGAGGAGCGGATTATCGCGCTGAACGATAAGGGCGTGTTTCAGAAACTGCAAACCCTTTGCAGCGGGTTTATCTATGATCCCGCCACCTCCGCCCCCGTGTGGTCGGGAGCCTCTAGCAAGCTGGAAGCGGTCGCGGATACCGTCTCGAGCATGGTGGGCGAGGGCGAGCAGGTGCTCTTGTTCTACGCTTTTCGCGCCGAAGCAGCTTACTTAAAAACGCGGCTGGAAAAGGAGGGCGCGAGGGTCGTCACCCCGGATGAAAAAGATTTTTTAACCCGCTGGAACATCCGCGCCGCCGATGTCCTCCTGGCGCACCCCGCCAGTTGTGGACATGGGTTGAACCTTCAGGACTCTGGGGCGCGCCTCCTCGTCTGGTCATCGCTTACGTTCGACCTCGAACTATGGCAACAAGCCTCGGCGCGTCTGCACCGCCGCGGACAGCGGGCGCCGGTAGATCTGCACGTATTTTATGCCCGGGGAACCGTCGAGGAGTATGCCCTTAAGGCGCTTCAAAAAAAATCCCGCCTGATGGAGGATTTTAAAAATGAAACGCGCCGGTAATTTTTAGAAAAAAAAGTTGGTAGTTTCTCTGGATCTTCGTATATTTGTGACCGACACGATTGTCCTGTAAAAATTTTATTTTTTATCATTTTGCTTATTTTTTCATATTTTTAATTTTTATAGGTGAAGCCTCTTTTTTGCGAAAAAAGGAGGCTTTTTATTGGGTAGTTTTGATTTTTGTTTGTATATTTGTTCCGTAGTAATTGAAGCGACCGGTTACAACCTGTAAGAATTAGTTTAACGACTAAGATAATCCCGGTAAAGCGTAGGAGGTCGCTTCTCTGAAATTTTACCGGGTCTTTTTTTATTATGGAAACAAAAGAATTAACCCTTTTTAAAGGGAATTTCGGGGAAGCACCTGTAACAATGTCTAGCCGGGAGATTGCCTCCCTGACTGAAAAAGAACATCGTAACATCCTTCGGGATTGTGATGAACTAAATGAAAGTTACGAAAAACTTGATCTGCTCAAAATTGAGCAGATCACCTACAAAGACTCGCGGAACCGTAAGCAGCGTGAATATCGCCTCACCCGCATACAGTGTTTTGACCTCATGACCGGCTATAGCCGCGAGCTTCGCATTAAGGTTAACCGCCGGTGGGAGGAACTGGAAAAGAAAGAACACGCCGGGCTCCCCACCTCTTTTGCCGATGCCCTTCGCCAGCTTGCCGCCGTGGTAGAACAAAACGAGCAGCAGCAAAAACGCCTCGACGAAGCTACCCAGTGGTATAGCATCAAGCGCTGGGCGAAAGAGCACGCGACCGACTGGCGCGCCTATCGCTGGGACGTTCTTAAGGCTCTTAGTCATGAACACGGATACAAGGTCGATAAAACGTTCGACAAGAACTACGGCGAGGTAAACCTGTATCACCGCCGGGTGTTTGAAATGTATGACAACGAAAGGAAATGGAAACAATTACATTAAACGGAATCACGTACGAAGTGTATGACACCGCCCCGGAAGGCTTTACGCCTTACCGCGACGCCGCCAGTCCATCCGGTCGGCATACCCTGTATAGTAACGGCGTCCCCCGGTATCTCTTTGACGGTCCCGGGGGTCGTGGCAGAATGAATTCCGCCCATCGCTGGGCACTCGTTAAAAAAATGAATGATGATTTATAAAAAAGCACCGCTCCCGTTTCGGGGCCAGAAAATGGGTTGGTTTGAAGAATTTAAAACCATGCTCGAGACTTTTCCGGACTGTACCACGATTATTGACGTGTTTGGCGGTTCGGGGCTCTTAGCCCACCAGGCGCGTCGCCTGCGACCTGACGCCCGGGTCGTCTGGAATGATTTTGATAATTATAAGGAGCGACTCGCGAGGATTCCCGAGACGAATGAGTTGAAAATAAAAATAGCCGCCCTTTTACAAGAGATGGGAGGAGGTCAAAAGAAAAAGAAAATTCCACCGGAAATAATCACCTCTATTAAACAAGTACTGCGGGACCATACACAAAAATTCGGCTATCTGGACTGCATAACGGTTAGTTCATGGATTCTTTTTTCGGGCAATTATTTTAAAACATGGGAGGAATTTGAAAAAGAAGAAAAAGATTTCTGGTACCATTGCCTTTTGTCCGCTCCTTACCCTACCCCGGATACCTATTTAAACGGGCTTACCGTGGTAAGGGAGGACTGGCGGGTATTTTTTACGGATCCCGTCTACGACACGAACCGGACGCTTTTTCTATTGGACCCGCCTTATTTCTTTACGGACGGATACAGCTATGAGGGAGCTATGACCTACCAGGACCAGAGTGACCTCCTCGACTTGATGGGTTCCCGTAACTATTGTTATTTTACCAACAGCAACAGTGCGCTTGTTTTCCATATCAGGGAATTTGAGGGGGCAACCCGGATTATTAAAAAGAAAGCGGGTATAAGTTTCTCCCAGAAAAAACTAGACGAATTTATGATCTACAGGCATATAACAATGAACCAAAAAGAGAAAGAACTGGAAACCGAATGCACCCGGTACGCCCGCGAAAGGGGCTGGCTTTCCATTAAACTGGAAAATACCGGGCATACCGGCATTCCGGACCGTCTTTATTTAAAAGACGGAAAGGCTATTTTTGTGGAGTTTAAAACCCCCGGTAGTGGGCGGCTTTCTGTTTTCCAGTCGCACTGGCTGGAACGGTTAACCCGCGAGCAGTTTACCGCCCGGACGGTTTGGACGATGGAAGAATTTAAAGAATTAATCAAATGAAAAAATTGCCCCCTCATACCCTGTATGATCCGCTGACTACACCCCTCCGGTACGAGGAGTATTTAGCCGACGCCCGGCAGCAGTACTCGGAGGAAGAAATCGCAGGGCTTTTGGGCGTCGCTCCCGCTACGCTCCAAACGTGGCGGAATAGGTACCCCGCCATGCGGGAGGCGCAGACCTGCGGGCGCGAACGCCGCCGGCTGGCGTTTGTCAAGGAGGCAAAACGCGGGCTGTTCAAGCAACTCTGCGGCTACGACGTGGAGGAAACCCGGACCGTACTCGTAGAGGGAAACATCAAAGAGCAGCATATCACCCGACGGCATATTCCTGCCAATGTGGCAGCTGCGATTTTCGTCCTTTGCAACATGTCGCCCGAGGAGTGGACGCGAAGCAACGCGCGAACGCTTGATTTTGAGGACAATAACCGCCGCGCCTTTACGGTGAAAGTCATCGACAACACCGCTGAAAAAGTGGCAGGTCTAGAAAAAGGAACAAGAAAAAAAGAGGACACCGGAAGCGATGGAACTGCTGAAATTACACCATGATTTCATAAGCTACCACAAGGAGAACGGCACCCCTTTTATCCTCTTTCAGGGGGGTCGTCGGAGCGGCAAGACGGTCAGCATCCTGCAATTTCTTTACATGGAATCCCTGACCCATCCCGGCACGCGCACGCTGATCGTGACCGATACGTATGCCCGGTTGAAGGAATCCATATTCCAAGACCTGATCATGATCAACCGCAGCGCGGGCGGCGATAGCCGCCGGATGCGCATCCATTTCTCCGGAGGCACGCGGGTACTCTTTGAGACCGGCTCGGACTTTGCTTTTGTTTATGCCGGGCGTGATGTCCGCGGCTATGCTTCGAACTTTCATTATATATTTTTCAACGAGTGCATCCAGTACGACGCCCGCACGGTCAGGGAAGCATTAAAAGCTGCCGGACCCGGTTGCCAGGTTTTTTTTGATTATAACCCCTATACAAGGTTCTGGGTGAATGACCTCTATGAGACGGCGGGCAATAAGCTGATCACCACCTACCACGACAACCCATTCTTATCGGATTTCGTCCGCCGCGAGCTCGACCGCACCGCCGCGGCTGGCAAAGACGCCGCCCCCGGGACGATGGAACGTTACCTATACGAGGTCGAGTGCCGGGGCGTCGATTCCACCCTCTCGGGACTCTGTTTCCCACGTCACAAAGCCATACCGGATGAGGAGTATCACACCTCGCCCCTGATGGAAATTCTCGCCTGTGACTGGGGCGCGCTCCACGCCACGGCGGACCCCGATGTAATATGCGGCTTCCGGTTCTCTTCCGATGCCATCTATTGCCACGAGTATTATTACAGCCGCGAAGGGGGCGACGCCGAAATGGCGGCATGCCTCGCCTCGATCCCGTTTCACCGTCAATACCTGGTCTACGATACCGCGACCGAGGGCGCCGGCAGGGTCCGCAGTCTCTTTGCCCGCACCGGGCTCCGGTTTCATTTTTCACCCGCCCGGAAAGGCGCCGGCTCTATCCTGACCGGGATCCGGAACCTGCAACCCTACGAGCTTCGTATTACCGCCTCCTCTCGCCATTTTCTGGCCGAGATGGAAAACTATCGCTTCATCCAGAGAAATGACACCCTGCAGCCTGTCGACGACTGGAACCACTGTTGCGACGCGCTCCGGTACGCCTTTGATCTGTGGTCGATGCTGCCGGCGCAGCGAAAAAAATGTTAAATAGTTGTTTTCCCGGGGAAAAAGTCGTATATTTGTTTGAAAAATTAAAAAGTTTTTTTATGGACGTCACAACCCTTCTCACGACGCTTCTCACCACCCTTGCCAGCGGGGGCGGCGTGGCTGGCTTTATGCAGTACAAGCAAAACAAGAAGGCGAAAGAGCTGGAAAACGATAAGACTGCGTCGGAGCAGTGGCGCGCCCTCTACGAGGAGCAAACGAAGACCGTGCAAAGTCTTCGAGAAAAGCTGCACGAGGCGCGTGAGGCGTTGGAAGAGGAAAAACGGCAAACACTCATGTGCCGTTTTTACGTGTGTGAAAAACTGGACTGCACGGACCGCGAGCCGCCGCACACGGAAATCATGAAGGAGTTTAAACAATATACGGAAAAATGAAATATTTCACCATCGAAGAACTAACGAAATCGGATACCGCCACACGTCGCGGGATTGACAACACCCCGACAGAAGAGGCTAAGAGGAACTTAACCACCTTGGTTGACAAAGTCCTCGATCCCCTGCGTACCGCTTGGGGCGCTCCAATCGTGGTTAATAGCGGTTACCGGTGCCCCGCCTTGAACGAGGCCGTCGGAGGCTCCAAGACCTCCGACCATATGACCGGGCGCGCCGCCGACATCGAGGCCGCGGACCGTACGACAGCGAGCAACGCGAAATTATTCGCGCTGGTTCAGTCCCTTAATCTACCTTTCGACCAACTCATCGACGAGAGCGGCATGAGCTGGGTGCATGTAAGTTACCGAAGTGAAACGGAAAACCGCAAACAGATACTTAAGCTATGAAAACAGCGAGCTGGATTCTTTGGGTAGGTATACTTATCGCTATCTTTTTCCTGGGGCGCTGCTCCAAGAAGTGCGCGGCGGTGGAAACGATCCAGGTGAAAACGGTTACCGAGACCCGCGTCGATACGGTTACTATCGTGGAACCCGTGGAGACCGTCCGGACGGAGATCCGCAGGGAAACCATCGCAGCGCCTGCCGATACGGTATACCTGCCCGGCGATACGGTGCGCATCGAGGTGCCTATCGAAACGAAAGAGTACCGGGACACACTTTATGCCCTTCAAATTGAGGGGTACCGCCCGCGCCTCAACTGGGTCGAGGTCTATCCACGGACCGAATACGTATACCGGACGGAGACGAAGACGATAAACACACCCGCCCGGCGTTGGGCACTGGGTCCCGCCTTCGCTTACGGCTATGATATTAAAAACAATCACTGGGCACCTTTTGTAGGGGTGTCCCTTACTTATTCATTATTATCATGGTAATTGTACATTTTCTTATATTATTTCTGATTGCCATCCTCTCCGAGCTGGTATTCGGCTCGGACCGGTATCAAAATCGCCTATGGCGGTGGAATCTGGACCGGAAGCCGTTCAGCTGCAAAAGTTGCATGACGTTCTGGCTTACCTTCGCTTATAGCTGGATTTTTCTTTTTCCGTTTTCGTGGGCGCTGGTTACCGGGTTTGTATTCTTTACGCTTTCCGTCGAGGAATATACGGAACGGTTTATTGATTGGATTAAAGAGTTAAAAAAATGAAGATAAAAAACAGGGGGTTGCTTACCCCGTATGAAGATAAGTTGAGAGAAGCCGCCGAAGGTAAAACCATCAGTACCACACCCGCCATGCGCACGGCTCTCACCCGGGCGACCGGCGAGCGTATTCCTTGCGCTTGCGGAGGACGCCGGCGTCGATGGATACTAGCGATCGCTAAGCTGTATTTCGAGGAAAAAAGAAAAAACGAATTGGTCGAACGAATAAAAACCGAAATTAATGGCATACAGAACAACGAGGGCGAAGGGCTTTCAGCCCATCTTGAAGAACCCGCAAAAACGGACGATCCTTCGCAGTGACGCAGTACAGCATCGCCGTTATTGGCGCCGGCGTTACTGGTGGACGTGGCCGGGAGAGATACCCGAGAAACTCTCGCCCCTTTACTGGTGGCGTTGCCCGGGTTGCTATTGTTTTCCCACGGATTACATAAGCTTCCAACCGAGCGGGGATACGTTATCGGATCATATCCGCACACGCTGCGAGCTTGACCTGACCGCCGGGACGATCGGTCTCGAGGGTTGGGAGGGCGCCGCGCTGCGCGCCATTCATTACGACGAAGGTTCGGCTACCTGGGTTATTGCCGGAGGCGCGAAGGAGGAGGAAGGCATCGGGGTGACGGGTGGCGTACGTGCCGCCTACTCGAAAGACAACGGGCACACGTGGGTCGATATTTCCGATAAATTCGAAAAAACAAACCATAAGAAACAAAACGGTAACAGCGGGGAGGAAAGTTCGGAGGAAAATTACGACTTCGTCCACGCTCTCGCCTCTGATGGCGCAGGCAACTGGGTTGCCGTCGGTGGATACTCGGCGTCGTGGAATGACAGCGGCGCCCGCATATGGTATGCGAACAACGTAGCGGACGAATGGAAGTTTGCGACCGAAGCCACGGACGGGGAGGAAGGTGGCGAACCGGAAGAGAAAACCGGCAAACCCGGATATATCCCCGGCATTGGCAGCGCGATAACAGCCGTAACCTTTGGCGATGGCGTATTTATCAGCGGTTGCGGGGATACCGCATTGCCCACAGAAGACACGGGCGCCGAAACGAAGGAAACACCCCGCGGCATCTGTCTCGTTAGCGCGGATAAGGGCGCAACGTGGTATTTTCCGCAAGAAAACAAGCGAGAGGAAAACGAGGAGAACTCCGAGCTTATCTCTGGGCGCTTCTACGATATTGAAGTTAGCTGCGGGTACTGGATCGGCTGCGGTTACAACCGCGTTGACGAGTCCGACCGCGTTTGTTACATTTCCGGCGACAGGGGCGAGACCTGGTATCCGTGGACATTTAACGGGGTGACGTGGACAAAAGAGGAAGAGACGGAAGACACGGAAGACACGGAGGAAGATGAAGGCATTAACGCGACATACCCCGACGAACTTAAATTCCGCACGCTTACTTACGTCGAGGATTGCGGCATTTGGCTTGCGGGCTGCGAAGGCAATAACAACGATTACCCCATGGGAACGCTTTGGTATAGCGATGGTCCGGGGGTAGATGAGGAGGGCAACCCCTCGATCGACTTCATACCATTAATTAACTATGTGCCGAATCTCGCCACGACGGACATCCTTGCCGTTGGTGGATCCCAGCTCCTCCCCGAGGGCGCGGGGGCAGTAAATGTTTGCGACGCGCAAATCATGGCGATCGGGTACAATAACCCCGAAAACACGGACACGGGCGAGGACACGGAGGGAGAAGAGACACCCGGCACGGATGACGATAAAAATACGGGATTGATGTACATAACCAACAGTTGCGACACGCAGAGCGGAAGCGGGGACTGCAACAGCTGGTTCTTTAAGAACGAGAACGCGTCCGATTTCCCCGAGCTTCACTCCATCCGTTTCGGCGCCCGGACGTATCTGGGCGTTGGAGACGAGGGCGCGCTGTTCCGCGGCACGCCGCAAATGTCGATTATCACCGACGAGAGCTCGGGCAGTATAACAGGCACCGTTTACAGTTGCTCGAACTGGTGGGTGTGCGGACGGACGGGAAGCATTAGCATCCGCCCGCATTATGGCATCAGCGGCGAGACCGAGGTCACCATTTCATGGAATACCGCGGGCGAGGAAGATGAAAGGCTCGAGCTCGAGCTTTGCAACAAGGACGGAGGAAAAACATCTATCATTATCAATTATACGACTGAACTGGACTACGACCGTCCGGCGAATTACTTGGATGTCAGCATCGACGCCGAGGACAAGGATTATTCGGTCGTCATGTCCGCCTTTTCCCTGAATATCGACCGCCTCGAGCAAGCCGCGTGGCGTGCGGTTTACTATGATGAGAAAACTGACGTATGGCTTGTCGGGGGTGGATTGTCTACCACCAACAGCGGCGCCGTCACGGGTGGACTTGCTGCCGCCATGTCGACGGACGGGGGACAAACATGGGAGGATATTACTGACAACTTCCCTGTTTATGATTATCCTAAAGAAGACGAGGAGGAGGAAGACGGACAAACCTCCTCCCGAAGTTCGTATATTCATTCCATCGCCTCCGACGGCAATGGCACCTATGTGGCTGTTGGGAATGGGGGAGCAAACTCATCAGCTGCGGGCATATGGTATACGACAGACCTTAGGGGCTGCTGGCATTTTGCCACGATGGAAGATGATGAGGAAACCGATACCGGGGAGGAACCCGGCACCGCGGGGAATTGTCAGGAAAGCGGCGACGTTTCCGGCAGTAGTGACGCCGGGAAACTGGATGGAGCCGGGGATGGCATCCAATATGTTACCTACGACCCGCTGACCTCCCTGTTTATCTCGGGAACTGGCGACAATTCCCCCTATAAATGTTTAACGTCCTCCGACGGTAAAACATGGAAATACCCCGAAAAGAAAAACGAAACCGCCCAAACCGTAGCGGAGGAAAAAGGCGAGCCTGAAACTAACCAACACGGCGCGCGTTTCTTTCAAATTACTTGCGTCGACCCTTCCGAGTTGGAATCGGAGGAAACGGAGAAGACAGACGAAGGCGAGGAAAAGGTCAAAAGTCTCTGGGTGGCTTGCGGTTACACCGCGTCCCGCGGCAGCGGCGACCATACGCACGAGCAGCACGACGATAGCTATTGGTCGGAGGACGAGGGAAAAACGTGGACTCCGTGGGCGTTCAGCGAGCCCCGTCCTAAACCGGATGCCGGGGAGGATGACAACAACAACGACGAGCGATACGCTCGATGGCGTTCCGTTGTGTGGGTACCCCGGTGTAAACTATTCCTCGCGGCGGGCGAGGGGACAGAGACTGCGGGCAGTATATGGATGTCGAAAGACGGCAAGACGTGGTGCCATATGGAGGGCGTAACGGGCAACACCCGACACACTTGTTTATTAAATGTCCCCGATGAGACATTGACGGTCGTGATCGGATTCAAGAATGCGACGACCACCACCACCGCGGAAGAAGCGGAGGAGGAAGAAACAGCCCCCTGCGCGGAAGGCGGCGGCGGCAACCCCGGTGACGGTGAGATATACACCCTTTTCGGTTGCCCGAGCTCCGAGGAGACGACAGGCGAGGAAGAGGGCGAGAATAAATGCGTATGCCCGGAAGATTATACAAGCGGGGAAGAGGGAGGCGAAGAAAATTCCCCCTCCTGTCTTGAGTGGGTACAAACGGAATCGGGCGACCTTTACCGCCTTTATTGGGTCGACTACGGCAACGGCGTGTATATCGGCGCGGGTAACTGTGGCAGCCTGTTTATCGGGTCCGTCGCCTTGACGATCTTCACTGGCAATAATTCGGATTGCGCGACGGGTACCGTTGACAGCGGTTCGAACTGGTATGTTTGCGAGACGCATCTGCAGAACGAAGGCGATACGCTTCAGTTAACGCCGCGCGCCGGTGGGTGTGACGAGACCGACGTCAAGCTTTGTTGGTCATTCAAGGGAAACGAGACAGGGGACGGCGGAAGTAGCGACAACCCACAACGGAGCTGGATCCGGATTTGCAACAACGGGGGCAACTCTACTTATATAACCGTCGTATATACGCCGAACAGTGATACGGAAGGAGGATCGGAATAATGGAACTACTTGGATTTGAGATAAAGAGAAAAAAGAAACTCCGCCCGGCAAAGCCGCGGAGATACGTGGAACCCTTTTACATGCCACGGGATGAGAGATCGCACCAGTTCTCGAACTCCGAGATCCTCGACGCCCTGCGTATGATCTCGGACCGGTTGACCGCCGTGCGTTTTACGGCGAAAGTGCGGTTGATCTTCACAGACCAGTTAATTGAGTTTGTCCAATCCCATACGCTCGAGCTCCTTCGACGGCTCTTTTATGAGGGGTACGTAATTATCGAGACCGGGGCGCCGACGTCTCCCCCCAATAATGACTGCATGCCGGCGAACATTTCTCCCGTTCGTTTCGTGACGGGACACGAGGGGCGGAGCCCGATGCGCGTAAGCGATACGTTTACGGTGGATTTGCCCGAGGGTCAAACCCTGATGCTTTCAACCTGCATGCAATCGACCGGACACCCGGACGCATATTTCCTGCGGGACAAGCTCGAGTTTCTGGACACGATCAACGCGAGCGACCTGAACTTGATTAAGAATTATGGCGCCTTGGGCATTATTTCGCCCGAAGCGGACAGCTCTGTTGCGGGCAACTTTTTCGATGATGAAGACATTAAAACGATGCAGGAGAATTATAGGCGAATGTATTCGCCCAGTCGTTGGTCGATGTTCTTTGCCCCGCGCCCGACGCGTTTTAGCGCGATAACGTTGCCGATTGACGCGCTTAAGTTGTCGGAAAAACGGTTGTACTGCCTTCAAGCGATATATACCGCATTAGGTATCCCGAAAGAATTATCGACCTACTTTGAAAACGCAAAATACGAGAACCGAAACGCCGCGGAGTTGGATTTTTACAACTCGACCATCCGCACGCACGCCGGTTTTTGCTTGAAAATAATTAAGAAACTGTACGAAAGCGAACGCCGCCGCCGCGCGTATCTTCCACAAAACGAGTTTTGGTTCGACTTTGCCGACATTCCGGCATTCGCGGAGAAACGCCGCGAGCTCGTCGCCGCTGATATGGAATTGTATCGTTTTTGGCAGGAAGTCGCCGCCTCGAGTCCCGAGGATAGCGAGACGGCTCGGATAAGAATGAAGGAATTAATCGAAAATCTGTGATAAAATGAGAAGAATAGAACAAGAACCCGTCAGGAACTTCACCACGTTCCGCGCCCCCGCCCCCGAGGCACCTCCCTTTGAGGTGATACAGGATAAGGACGGAAACGAAACCGGGATCCGCCTTAAGGGCGCGTTGACGACGTTCGAGAAAGTGAACGAGAACAGGCAAACATGGACGCGGACCGCCTACGATGACGGCATCGCGGGTTATTTTGCCGAAAACAACCTATCCGTCCCGCTCGATTTGATGCATCAGCGCGACCTGATACACCTTGCGGGGCGGGTGGAGGTACTACGTAAGACCGAGGAGGGAGTAGAGCTCGAGGCTTTCATCCCGAAAGGCGTTTATTTTTACAATTTAATAAAAACATTGCTAAGTAATGGCATCCTGCAAGGCTTCTCGAACTACGGCTACGTAACCCGTGGCGAGGTAGACGACGACAAGGTCTTGCACGTGGAGGCATTCCAGCTCGTAAGTGCCTCGCTGGTTGACGTGCCAGCGGATACGGGCGCGCGGTTCCTTCAAAACGTAACCCGTTTGGAAGGTTTCGAGCAAAACCTCACCGAGGTAACCCCATCGGATAGGGTTAGCATGACAGCCTTGCCGTTATTTATGTACTAATCAAACAACAAAAAAAAATGAAAAGAATCAAAAAACAGGTGGATAGCCTGACGAAAGAAAAAAGGGCGAAGGAAACGACCTTGCACCGTCTTAGCGCCCGCGCGAATTACTTGAGCGATGAGGCGTTGCAGGAAGCGCAAGACGTGATCGCCGAGAAGGAGGCGGAAATCGCCGCCATTAACGAACAAATCGAAGCGCTGCAGGAAACGGACGAGGACGAGGATGAAAACCTGCGGGCAGCGTTACAGGAATTGCAAGACAAGGTAAAGGAAGTCGAGGAAAGCCTCAACGGTCGTACAGTCCAGATTCGCATCGGGAATTTCTTGAAAACGAAAAAATCCGTTCGCGAGTTCATGAAGACCGTGCGCAACAGCCGCGACCGCGCCGAGTTCGTCCAGAACTGGAAGGCGTGCCTCGTCAAGAACGGCGTGTATCAACTCCCGTACCCGAAGACGGAGGAGGAGGAGGGAGGACTCGAGGACTTCAACCTGCTGATCCCGCAGCCTGTATTGGATGAGATTACGGACATGTGGGGCACCGAAGCCGACAACTTCCTACAGCTCCTCGACATTACAGGTTTGAAAGCCTACAAGACATTGGTTGAGGTCGGCAAAGGTCCAGACAGCCGCGCCAAAGGACACCGCCGCGGCGAGCCGAAGACCGAACAAAAACTGGTATTCATCCAGAAGGAGATCCGGGCGCAAATCATTTACAAGTTTATTCGCCTCGACCGTGATATGATGGAATACGAGGACGAGGGCGGCGCGTTGATGCAGTACATCACCCGCGAGCTTTCCTACCGCATCTTGCATGAGATCATGCGCGCCGTACTGGTGGGCGACGGACGGAACGGAAACGGCGAATTGGAGGAAGAACAACACCCCGACAACTCTATTACCAAAATAGAGGCTGTAGTCGACGCCGGACAACCGTGGGTCACCGAATACAAGAGTTCCGTGCTTCTGGGCGTCGCCGGGTCCTCGGAAAACAAAGGGGAGGAAACCTCGGGAGACGTATCCGTTGAAGGCATCGCGGAATGCTTGCAATTGGCGAACCTGACACCCCCGACAATCGACGAGGTCGTTAACGCTTTATCAACCATCGAAGCCGAGGGCGAGGTGACGCTGTTCCTCTCCAAGATGGCGGCGAACTCACTGCGCCGTTTCGTGTACAGCGCCGACGGTACGCCGATATTTCTCAGTATGGCGGAACTGGCAGACCGCCTCGGGGTTGCCCGCATCATAACTACGCACCTCCTTCCGCACATCACATACAAGCAGGAGACGGATGAGAAGGGCGGAAAGATCGTAAGCATTATCGCGCTCGTCGGCAAAGCGTACAAATTGGTCGGCGATCTGACAATTCGCGGTTTCGAGGATTTCAAACTGTCGTTTAACAAAAACGAATACCTGAACGAGGTTTATGTCGGTGGCGCGCTCGCCGTGCCGCATAGCGCCGTATTCATTACCCAGCTTTGCCATCCCGACAAGACCGAAGAAGATTAATGACGTATGATCCTAACAACGAATATGTTTGTACACACCCGCCGACCGTGGCACATCCCACCGCCGGCGGGACTGAAGGACGAGGGCGCGCTTCTTGAGGCGATGGAGACCGGCGAGGCTACCTTCCAGAATACTTTCGGCATTATCCCCTACGCGCTCGCGAAGAAAGGCGCGGCGGACCTGCGCCGGCGCCTTACGGAGAAGATAGCGGGAACGCCTATGCCAATCGCGGAAGAGGAGGTGGAAAGCCTCGAGGCTGTGGATATTTTCCAAGACGTCGATCTGATTGACGTGGCGGAGCGCGAAAGCGAGAAACCGATAGAAGGTGTCCCCTTCCATTCCCATCCCGCCGCGCTGCGTATCCCCCGACCCCCGCGCAAGATCCCACGCGTCCCGCCCGTCGTAGCCCTTGCCGCCCTTTGTTACTGGACAGCAGCGGTTTGGCTCCGTGTCTCGGCGGTACGGAAAACACCGGCGGGGATCAGTGGTAAGGCAGCCCTTACGCAAGCGGTACCCGTGTTCGACGAGGAACGTTGGAGGAGGTATCGGAATAGGGCTTGCGAGTTGCTTCGCCGCCCGGATAAGAAAGTAAGTAAAATTTTAAACTTTTAAACGAAAAAAAAAATATTATGGCATGTTACACACCGTGCGTTAACCAGATGGTAAGTATTAACGCACAAAAAGATTGCTTGCAACCCGCCTACGCGGGTATGCAAATGCTCGGGATAGGTATCGCCCTCGATGACCTAGTTACATGGACCCGAGGTTCAGACCTGTGCACAAAAAACCACGTGTCAAGCATCACGTTCCGCCGTCCGTCACTCGGGCAGCAAAACAGCGGCGACGACAGCAGCGACAGCAGCGGCAGCGGCAATGGCTGTAACACCGTAGGCAGCGGCGACAGCTGTTGTGGACCATGGTTCGCGATCGAGGCCGGGGGCTCTACCCCGTGGACGGATACGAGCGAGGAATTTGACGCCGATACACAAACCTACACGAAGACCGTGAGTTTTTACGCACCCCGTCACGGCGGCGCCTTCGCCACGCAGTTCGTCGAACCGCTGACGAAAAACCAAAACGGATATGTGTTCATCCTGCAACGCAAGGACCGGTACTCGTCACAGGGCGACGGCGCATTCGTCATTTTCGGGCTTGAGAACGGTTGCATTTGCACCGAGGCGTCGATGAACTACACCGAAACCGAAGGCGCGGGCTGTATGTCCTTCACGATGGTTGAGACCGGTGCCCCGTCTTCCGAGATAACCCTATATAGCGGCGGCGACAGCAGCGGCAGCAGCGGCTGCGGCGACAGCGACGGCGGCGACGGCGGCGACTGCAGCGGCAGCGAGAAACAAATCACCGTTTGCGCCTGCGGCTGCGACAACGACAGCGAGGACGGCAGCAGCAGCTGCAGCAACTGCAGCAGCGGCACCATCGATTATGCAAGTTGCAAGCAGATGTTCGACAACCTGCTTAAGTACACGTTTGGCGATGAAGGCGGCAGCAGCAGCAGCGGCAACAGCGAGTAAATGTTTTAATAAAATTTTTAACGATGATACATTTTAAGACAGTCAAACACCTCGAGGACGGGCGGGTGGTGGAAACCACCCACCGCCTCCGCGGTGGACTCGATGCCGGTTTCATGATGAACGGCATCCGGTATTCGCATCAGATGTTGCAACTCCCCGCCGTGTTGGAAAAGCTCGCGAGACGTTATCCCTCGTTATTCATCCACCGCAGCGCGGTGATCGACGTCCTTGACGCCATCCCCGCCCCGCCCGAAGAGGACGAGGACAAAAAGGAAGATGAAGAGGAGGAAAGCGACAATAAGGATGACGAGGAGGAAGACGACGACAAAGAGGAAGACGAAGAGGAGGAAGGCGACGAAGAGGAAGGCGACGAAGAGGAAGGCGACGAAGAGGAATCCTCAACAACTTTAATTAACGAAGAAAATGGCAGCATCAAAGAAAAAGAAGACAGCGAGGAAGAAGGCGACACCGCGCCCGAAGGTTAAACTACCCTATAAGGCAGGATTTACATGGAAGGGTGTAAGGTATGCCCCCGCGCGCATGTCCCGCGAGGAACTGGAAGCCCTCCGCCACGAGATCCCGGGCATATTTAATTAAAGACGTATGCCGTGGGCTGGACTCTATAGGTATTGGCTATTTGCCAAGGTAACGGACACGTTGCGCCGGGTGTCGTGTGTTCCACGTGGAACACGACCCGAGGTCGTGCCGAATGTTATACTGCCCGAGCTCGTGCCGCCGCAGCCGCATCCGTGGCTCGCGCTTGAACCTTGGCGGTGTTCCACGTGGGCGGACGCTATAGCCTCGCGCCCGCCATTTGTTCCACGTGAAACAATCCGGCTCGATGAGAAAGAAAAACGAAATTTCAATGTTAAACTGTTATGCGCTTGGATCTTCAAACTATTACAGCCGCCGATTGGCTTCTGATGCGCCGCGAGGGATTGCTGACGGAAAAGAACGAAAAGGAGGCGATCGAGAAAGCGGGGCTCGGTGAGATCCCGTTCGACCTTTGGCAGTTAACCATTTCGGATCTCGGTGAACTTACATCGGGCACGATACCGGAGCGTATCCGGGGGTATTACGCCGACAAGGAGCAGACCGCCTTGCAGTATATCCGGCGCATTGCCGCCCTGCGTTCGTTCGTCAATCTCCTGAACGAGTTGCTCGAGAAGACAACGCCCGTCGCTTACGGTCCCGATGCCGGCATTAAGGTGGGCGGGCTTCTTGGCGTCGAGGGCGCGCTGATCGCCGTCCGTTCCTATTTCGGGCTTCGCTCCTTTACCGAGGCGGGTGATGTCACGCTCGCCGACTGGTACCTTTCGCGAAAGGACTTGTACCGGCAAAACGAGTTTCATCGCCTCGCTTATGAAAAACAGAAGCAGCGGCAGAAGCAACAGGAATTTAAAAATAAATATAAACACAGAAAATAAATAAGATATGCGAGCGGGATTAGTCGAAAAAGTAAAGGAAACCATCGAGCAAGGCATCGGGCTCCCTTTCCGGTATGGCACGGGAGAGGAGCTCGACGCCTACATGGGCAACACGCCCATGCCCGCGGTGATGATGTACCGGCTCGAGGGCTCGACCTCGCAGGTGTGGAATACACAACGGGTCGAGTCCGCCATGTGCACGCTATTTTTTGTCGAGCGGACCAGTTACGAGAACGACTCGGAGGAAAACGACAGGATAGTTCAACGATGCAAACAGCACGCCGATGAGTGGATCAACTTCGTGCAGCACGGGGTCGAGTCTCCCCTTTGGTGTGACGACAGCGAAATAGAATATGAACGCATTTACTTACAGTTCGAGGACGTGTTTACAGGTATCGGCGTCCGGCTCCGGTTGACAGAAGTTCAAGGCGAGTGCTTCTACGACCCCTATTACGCCCGTCTTTACGGGTTGGAGCCGCCCCGGTTATACATTCCTAAAAAGAAAGCGAAACGATGGAAAACCCCGAGGAATACATAAGGAAGACGCTAGAGGCTGCGCGGGACGAGATCAAGCTCGCCTTGAAGGGTCAAAAAGTGAACGCGCGAGGCGTAAGCTCGGAGGGATTCCGGGTTCGCTCCCAAGCGGGGAGGGTGCAACTGTACTACACCCGCGCGGAGGGGGCGGCGCCGCTCGAAACGCTAGAGAGCGGACGACCAGGAGGAAAGGTCCCCCACAATTTTGTCGACATTATCGAGCAATGGAGCCGCGACAAGGGGTTGACGTTTTCCAGTGAAAAGGAACGAAGAAGTTTCGCCGGTGCCGTGGTCTTTGGCAAGCACATCCCTAAGGGATGGGGGCGCCCCGCCCCGGCGGTGTATGGAGGCAGCGAGCGAAATTATTCGCTCGTCGTCGAACAGGCGGCAGAAAAGTTGCGGGAGGAATTAGGGAACCGCGCGCGGGTGTGGTTGACCGATAAAATATTTAAATAAAAATGGCAGAAAACGATAACACCATATTAATCGACGTCGCGTTCGAGACGGGTGACCTCGAGGCGCGCGCCGCCCGGATCCGTGCCGAGATCGGGTTGCTGCAAAGTGCCAACAAGGCGCTAAAGAAGGATGTGGACGCCGCCACGGAGTCGAGCGCGGAGAGCGCCAAGCAACTGGCTTTAAATACGGAAGCGATCAAGTTGGACAAGGCCGAATTAAAGCTGCTCGACCAACAAATCGTTAACGCCGAGAAATCCAACGAGCAGTATACCCGGAGCGTGGACGACATACGCTCGGAAATCGATAGCGCGCGCGAGAATCTCGCCAACCTTACTACGGAACAAAAAAACCTAACGCTCGCGCTGATGGCAGGGGGCGAGGGGTACGAAGAAACGAAGAAACAGCTTGACGAGGTAAACCTCGCGATCGAGGAACAAGGCAAGGAATTGGTAGCCCTCGAGGGTGAGATCGTTAACGCCGAGAAATCCAACGAGCAGTATACCCGGAGCGTGGACGACATACGCTCGGAAATCGATAGCGCGCGCGAGAATCTCGCCAACCTTACTACGGAACAAAAAAACCTAACGCTCGCGCTGATGGCAGGGGGCGAGGGGTACGAAGAAACGAAGAAACAGCTTGACGAGGTAAACCTCGCGATCGAGGAACAAGGCAAGGAATTGGTAACCCTCGAGGGTGAGATCGTTAACGCCGAGAAATCCAACGAGCAGTATAGTCGGAGCGTGGACGATGTCCGCTCGGAAATTGAAAGCGCGCGCAATAATCTCGCCAACCTTACTGCGGAACAAAAGACCCTAACGCTTGCGCTGATGGCAGGAGGCGAGGAATACGAAGAAACGAAGAAACAGCTTGACGAGGTAAACCTCGCGATCGAGGAGCAAGGCAAGGAACTGGTATCCCTCGAGGGTGAGGTCGCCCGGGCGATTGTTTCGACGAAGACGTACGGCGATAGCTTGATGGGAATGCGCGCCGAGCTTTCATCCCTGCAAAACGAATACGCCGCCCTTTCCGTCGCCGAACGCGAATCCGCCAAGGGCACGGAGTTACTCGGGCATATACAGGAACTACGCGTCGAGGTGGGAAATCTCGAGAGCTCGATGGGAAACAGTCAACGCAACGTGGGTAATTACACCAGCAGCATCGAACAAGCCTTGAAGAACATGGAAACGACCGGCGGCGTTAATCTGAAATCCCTCACCGGTTCCGTGCAATCCTTCGGCAAGGTCTTCGAGACGGGTGACCTCGAGGCGCGCGCCGCCCGGATCCGTGCCGAGATCGGACTGTTGCAAAGCGCCAATAAGGCGCTAAAAAAAGACGTGGACGCCGCCACGGAATCGAGCGCGGAGAGCGCCAAGCAACTGGCTTTAAACACGGAGGCGATCAAGCTAAACAAAGCCGAATTAAAGATGCTCGACCAGCAGATCGTTAACGCCGAGAAATCCAACGAACAGTATAGTCGGAGCGTGGACGATGTCCGCTCGGAAATCGATAGCGCGCGCGAGAATCTCGCCAACCTTACCGCGGAACAAAAGACCTTAACGCTCGCGCTGATGGCAGGGGGCGAGGGGTACGAGGAAAACAAAAAACAGCTTGACGCGGTAAACCTCGCGATCGAGGAACAAGGCAAGGAATTGGTAGCCCTCGAGGGTGAGATTGCCCAAGCGGTTGTTACGACGGGAACGTATAACGATTCCCTGATAGGAATGCGCGCCGAGCTTTCATCCCTGCAAAACGAATACGCCACCCTTTCCGCCGCCGAACGCGACTCCGCCAAGGGTACGGAGTTACTCGAGCATATACAGGAATTGCGCGTCGAGGTGGGGAATCTCGAAAGCTCGATGGGAAACAATCAACGCAACGTGGGTAATTACACCGGTAGTATCGAGCAAGCCCTGAAGAACATGGGAACGACCGGCGGCGTTAATCTGAAATCCCTCACCGGTTCCGTGCAATCCTTCGGCAAGGTCTTCGTTACATATCCGCTGAACGTCATCACCGCCTTGCTTACGGCGATTATGACGGTAATAAAAGGGGTAACGGACGCCTTTAAGAAGAACGACGACGCTATGACGCAGCTTCAGGCCGCTTTCTCCGCCTTCGAGCCCGTCTTAAAGCTCGTTAGCGACGCCTTTCAGGCGCTCGCGGGCGTTATCGCAAAAGTCGTAACGGCGGTCACCGATGTGGCCACTTCCATCATAGGGAAATTAATCCCCTCTTACAAGCAAGCCGCCGACGCCGCGCGGGAGCTGGTCTTGGCACAGGACGCGCTGGAAGAATCGGAGCGGGCATATACGGTAAACAGCGCCCAGCGTGCCGCCGAGATTTCCCGCCTACGCAATGAGGCGCAGGACAAGGACAAGAGCCTGGACGAACGGCGGAAAGCCCTACAACAGGCGATCGCTCTGGAAAGGGAGGACCTCGCCGAACAACGCCGAATCGCCTCCGAACGGCTCCGGATCGCCCAAGAGCAAGCCCAGCGGGAAAACGATACATCGGACGCGACAAAAAATAATATCGCGAATTTGCAGGCGGCAGTTTTTAATGCCGAGAAAAATTACGAAGATGGTATTCGCCGTCTTAATTCCTCCCTGCAATCTTTTAACGAGGCGGAGAAAAATGCCACGAACGCGGCGGTCAAAGCAGCTGCCGAACGGAAACGCGCGGCGGATGAAGCCGCCCAAGCCGAGGCGGACGCTTACGCCAAGGAAGTGGAAGACTTGAACAACCGGCAGCAGGTAGCCGCTATCGAAGCCGTGCAACTCCGGTTAAACGAGACCCGGCGGGGAAGCGAGGAGGAATACCAACTTCGACTACAGCTCCTCGACATGCAACGGAGCGCGGAGCTGCAAAACACCGAGCTGCTTGAATCCGAGCGGGCGAATATCGAAGAGAAATACCGCCAGCAAGAAGAGCAGGCGGCAAAAGAGTTGAACAACCGGCAGCAGGCAGTCGCCATCGAAGCCGTGCAACTCCGGTTAAACGAGACCCAGCGAGGGAGCGAGGAGGAATATCAACTTCGATTACAGCTCCTCGACATGCAACGGAGCGCGGAGCTGCAAAATACCGAGCTGCTTGAATCCGAGCGGGCGAATATCGAAGAGAAATACCGCCAGCAAGAAGAGCAGGCGCGCTTGACCCGCGAGGCGGGACAATACACGGAGTTGCTTAACAACATGCGCACATATCTCGATGCCCGGCAGGCGGAAATCGAACAGGGTATGCAAGCCGAACTCGCGGCGATCGATACCAGCTATAAGACGCGCGAGCAAATCGAGGCCGAGGCGGCTCTTATCCAATCCCAAGCCAGGCTCGCGCAAGCCGAGGAATATTACAACTATTTAGCACAGTTAACGGAGGAGGAACGCTCCATCTTGTTCCCCGAGGAGGGGGGCTTCGAGCAAGAGCTCGCGAACTCGCTTCAAAATATCGCAACGCTGACGGAGGAGACCAAGCAAAAAACAAAAGACCTTGCCGACGCGAATACGAAATCATGGAAGGAATCGGCGAAAGGTATCGCGGGTTCGACGTCTCAAATCATCGGGGACATTGGGTCCCTGACCGGCGAGAGCGAGAAGGCGGCGTTTGCGCAACAGGGCATAACCGCGGTCGAGACCACCCTCGCGAATGCCAAGGCGATCGCCGAGGGCGTAGCTAATGCCATGTCGTTGCCTTTCCCTTCCAACCTCGCCGCCATGGCGACGACGATCGCCGCCATCGCCGCGCAGTTCTCAACCGTCACAAGCTTGATCAACCAAGGCAAGCAGGCATTCGCCGCGGGTGGTATCGTGGCGGGCAACTCTTACTCGGGCGACAAGGTGAGCGCCTCGCTCAACAGCGGGGAGATGGTATTAACCGAGGAGCAGCAAGCGCGCCTTTTCGAGATGGCGAACAGCGGAAACAGCGCGGGCGGTGGTAACTACGCGGGCGGTATGGATTACGAACTGTTGACCGATTCCCTCTCGGAGGCTGTCGCGCAGCAGCCGGCACCGGTAATGGATTACAAGGAGTTCACGTCGTTCCAGAAACGAACGGCGCTGTATGTGGAAAAATCAAATATCAGGACGAAATAAAAATAAAAATGGCAGTCACATTAATAGCCCCCGAGGAAGTCTGGATCGACGACGCTTGTACGCTTCAGCTCCAGCAATCGGCATCGTCGACGAGCGACGCCGACAATCAGGTCACGCTGACGTTTTCGATGTACGAGAAAAGTGGCAACAACAATAGTCCGGATTATACCGAATATAACCTCGAAGCCACGTACGACGGTTGGATCGACGGGGCGATTACGGTACCCTTCCGGGATTTTGCCCGCGCCGCGTGGGAGAATGGATTCGAATACATCCAAGTACAGCAAACCTCGGGGAGTTCATCCTCGGGTAATTCCACGAAAACAATCCTCTTGCATGATGGCATCCGGACCTGCGAGACCATTGTCCCGCTACACGAGTACCGGGTGGCGAAGGAAGAGGATACAGCTCCTATTTTCTTTATCGGGGAGGATTTGAAAATCTCCGGCACGAGACTTGAAAACAGTTGCTTCCCGGGGTCCGGAAGCACGGGCAACGATAATCACATATCAACGACGAGCCCACTGGAAACGAATGGAAGTTCCTCGGGAAGTGATACGAATTATTATCGCTATGCCTGTGTCGAAGCCCGGGAAGGGGTGTACATGTTCAGCGGTGGCGGAGCCGATAGGACGGTACGAGTGAAGGCGCTCGACACCTGTTACGGTTTTTCGGCGCGCTGGACCGGGCAGTTAGGATTTACGAAAGCGTGGGCGTTTGAGCTTTCGAGCGAGAAACTCTCGCCTTCGGATAACGTGGACTTTTACGACCCCGATACGATCGGGTATCCCCACCGCGCGGGGTACGAGATGGAGATAGGTGGCATCGCCCGGAATCTGACGAAAGAACAACGCCGCTACCTCGCCGACATCGCCACGGCGGACGACCTTACGGTCGAGTGGATCAAGGAAGCACAGCCGGCGCGGGTGGGTACCGCCCCGAGTATCTCACTCACGGCGCAACTGGGCGACGTGTCGGTGACATTCAAAATAATCAAGGTAATGTTTTAATGCTATGTTCAGATTAATAATTAACACCTCGAGTAATAGCGTGACCGAGCAGGACGGGACCGAGAACGACGTCAACTCGGTTGATTATATCGACTTGGAGGATAGCGGGGCGGGGTTCGAATACACTTCCTTGCTATTCCGGTATCAGGACCTCCTGATGACCCGGTCGTTTAACATCTCGATCCCGGCGACGCCGCATAACAACATGGTCCTCGGCTTCGGGAACGATCCCGCCGCCTCGGGCGACGAACTCACGCAGGAAATGGGTTGCACGCTTGTTTTCGACGGCGGGCAGATCTCGGGAAACATGATCATCAGCGAATACAGCGACCACGCCTATAATGCCAGCGTTACGCTGGAAATGGCGCAGATCAGCTCGCTCCGGGACCTCGCGCAATCGACGGACCTTAGGACGGTCATAGGTTCGGCGAACGAGGAGGACGACGGGGAGGGCACGGGAACGCAGTACAATAAAATATCGGATCCGGCGACGCTGTCGATCGTCCTCGAGTGGAACAACCCGGAGTCGTGCCGGAGCGGGTCGGGTTGCAAGGACAAGGCGCCCGAATTTTGCATGCAACGTTATTTTTTGGAAGGTACCGCCTCGGGCACCTTTTATGCGGTATGCCACGGCAATAGCGGATTCGTCGCCGTGGGTCCGACGTTGATCGTGGGGAGCGCGGACGGGAAAAATTGGCAAGTGCTCTATAACAGCTCGACCGACAGCGTGTGGGACCAGTTCTACGACTGCGCGGCTTACGACAGCAACAGCGACAGCAGCACGCAATATTTCGTGCGGGGCAACAACAGCATTTATTCGTTTACCGGACTGACGACGCTGGAAGGCGGAGCGGATGAGGGAGATGAGTCGGTGACGTTAAAAAAGGTTGTCACCTCGAACGTCGGCTCGCCGATCGAGGACGAGAAGCAATCGGGAAGGAAATGGGCGCCGCTCGACATTTTTTCCAGTTGTCTATATTGGACAAACGGGAAGGAAGTGTATAAGGGTTCCATTTCCAACAGCAACAGCACCATCACCGGAACAAAGATAACGGGAGGAGGCGGAAAAGGATATTATACGATGACTTCTAGCAGCTATCAAATAGGAGGTACGGGCGACAATGGAAACTCCTTCAGTTTGACTGCCTCCAGTACCTCCCTCTCTACGTTCAATATTCTTTCGAGCGACAAAGGGAAGGCGGGGTATCGATTTATTTTCGGTGACAATAAATGGCTCGCTTTGGTCGACGGCAAAAGCGGCAAAGGCGGATGGGGGTGGGTAAATATCTCGCTCAGCAAACACAATAAGCAATGGACGTGGAGTTATCGAATGTACGGCGGCGTATGCTGGGGGAGTCAATACATCGTGTGCGGGCAAGACGGGCACATATATTATTCGTCGAACAATTCGCCGTCGAAATCAGAGGATTGGACCGAGAACAGCCAAGGCAACAACACATGGTGGGATATGGCAACCAACAACAGCAGCAACAGCAACAACAAAGACGTTTGCGTGATGGTCGGCGAGAACGGGATTAAGTATCTCGACAGTAATGCCACGGATCCCACCGAATGGCAGACGCCGACGCTTACGCTCGCCGAACTCCCGGAAGGTATACCCTTTATGCCGTGCGTGTCGTATATGTATTTGCTCGACTGTATCAGCCAAGGGCTTGACCTGGGATGGGTATCGACGAAAGACGAGTATTACGATACGATCGGCAAGAATCTCGTCATCGTCCTCCCTACGGCTGTCGACGCCAACGGCAACGACTTAGCCGTCGGGGATACTTACTATCTCATCGACAACCTCCCCGACATCGAGCCGCTCGACCTTTTCCTGACTTACGGCGCCATTACCGGCCGCACGCTCGGCATAAAGGATAACACCCGCGGCGTTCCGTGCGTGAGTTATTTCAATTACAACTGGAGCGACGCGAATAATTACAACAGTGGCGAGGCGACAGTTAATCCCCGGTATTACGCCCCCGAGGTACTGGAGAGCGGAACACTTACCCGGGGAATTGGGGAAATGGCATACAACAATTATATTACGTTTACCGAGGGCGACTTTACGGAAACACGTGGCGACGGTTACATAACAAATTACAGCGTGCCGAACGCGACACTTACCACCGAGGCGGATTGGTACACCTCGCCCCTTGCCTCCGGTTCGTCGTTGGGACAAAATTTGTACTTGAAAAATATCGAATATACGGCGGAATATTCCGAGAAAACGGACGAGACGACCTACACCGTAAGTTTCGGCGGCGACCCGACGGTTGCCGTGTGGAACGGATGCAATGGGATCCTGTATTCGCTTCGCGGTTTTAACCTCGATCAAAACGAGGACCTCAACCGGATCTTGCAGGAGCGTACGACGTACGAGGTCGAGATCCCGATGCGGGCATATGAGTTTTTCGCGCTCGACCAGCTCTCGCTCGTCACCACCTCGGGACGTGTGTGGTGCGTCTATTCCGCCGCGTGGGAGGAAGGCGTCGCGCAACTTACGCTCGTAAGGATGAACGCGCAGAATTACGACGGCAGCGGCGTAGGCGGGAATAGCATAAGCGTGCAACCCACGTCGATCGAGTTTAATATCTGTTGCGGGGACAACGACGAAAATAATTCGAATGGTTGTAACTGTAACGAAACCGAAACCGAAACCGAAACCGAAACCGAAACCAAAAAAGTAACCTGCACGGCAACCGTGACCGTAACATCGAATAGAAGTGTCACGGCGACGTCCGACAGCAGTTATGTGACCGTAACCGTAACCGGAAACGGAAACGGAAACGAAAACGAAAAAACGTTTACCATTACATATTCGCAGGATATACCGGAGATACCCGAACCGGAACCGGAACCAGACCTGGACCCCGAACCAGACCCGGGCCCAGACGAAGAGGAAGGCGACGAAGAGGAAGACGACGAAGAGGAAGGCGAAGGCGAGGACGAAGAGGAAGACGACGAAGACGAAGGCGAAGAGGACGAGGACGAGGACGAAGAGGAAGACGACGAAGAGGAAGGCGACGAAGACGAAGGCGAAGAGGACGAGGACGAGGACGAAGAGGAAGACGACGAAGAGGAAGGCGACGAAGAGGAAGACGAAGAGGAAGAGGAACCCGAGCCCGAACCGGAACCCGAACCGGAGGACCCAAGGCTATCGATGCTAAATACGTACTACGTGACTTTCCGGAGCGGAAACAAGCAATTTCGCTTGCCCATCTCTTTCGGTTTCCGTTCTTCGATTTCTTTCACGATGTCCAATTCTGATTTTTCTGTTGTTCTCATGTCTTTAATTTTTAAGGGTTTAACTTTGTTTCTTTAATTATACTGTAAAGATACAACCATTTTTGAAATCTCGCAAATTTTTCAAGTTAAAAGGAGTTAATAAATAAGGGGAAAAGAGTTAAGAGAGGTTAATACGAAATTGTTCCACGTGAAACAAAAAACCGCCCCTTTTCTGTCTCAAAAAGTGGCGGTGAAACTGTTTCACGTGGAACATGTTCCACGTGAAACAATCCTTTAATAACCGGGTAATAAAACAGAAGGTATTTTATACCTCTGTTTCTTCTTCTTGGTTGCAAACGATAGAGATGGGCAAGCGAAATTGCTTGTTTCCGCTCCGGAAAGTCACGTAGTACGTATTTAGCATCGATAGCCTTGGGTCCTCCGGTTCGGGTTCCGGTTCGGGCTCGGGTTCCTCTTCCTCTTCGTCTT
>Ga0192288_1001_pt2 | contig 30664 bp, 26 predicted proteins | sample Koala_Koa22_J3_FD_131243 | JGI IMG/M metagenome (GOLD analysis project Ga0192288, IMG submission 131243) | Enriched cells from koala feces incubated with labeled cellulose particles, San Francisco Zoo, California, United States - Koala_Koa2-2_J3 ...
GTCGGCCAACCTCGGCGTGATGAATCTGCTGCCGCTGCCGGCTCTGGACGGCGGACGGCTCGTCTTTCTGGTGATCGAGGCCATACGGGGAAAGCGGATCGCGGAGAACAAAGAAGGGATGGTGCATTTCATCGGATTGATGTGCCTGTTCGCCCTGATGATACTGGTAATGTTTAATGATGTGCGGAAACTTTTTATATGATGATGTTTTTAGGATTGCGAGCGGTTTTTGCGGATAAGTGAGATAGGAAATCTCTGATTTCCGTTATCGAACTTATGCAGAGCTGCAATCCGTGGGTATCATCATCAATGAAGGCTTTTGACCCCGACATCATTAAGATACAGCCGTGAAAAAGAAAGTCAGGTGATATGATGAGAATGAAAACAAGGGAAATCACGATCGGTGATTTAACCATCGGCGGTAATCACCCCATTGCCATTCAATCCATGACGAATACAAAGACACAGGATGTGGAGGCAACCGTCGCCCAGATCCTGCGCCTGGAACGCGCCGGATGCCAGATCATCCGCTGTACGGTTCCGGATATGGAGGCGGCGCGCGCGTTTTCCGGGATAAAAAAGCGAATCCACATCCCGCTGGTGGCGGATATTCATTTTGATTATCGGCTTGCGATCGCTGCGATGGAAAACGGGGCGGACAAAATCCGCATCAATCCGGGGAATATCGGCACAGCGGAGAATCTGAAGGCTGTAGTGGAGGCCGCGCGGGAGCGCGGCATTCCCATCCGTGTGGGCGTCAACAGCGGTTCACTCGAGAAGGAACTGGTGGAAAAATACGGCGGTGTGACGGCGGAAGGTCTGGTGGAGAGCGCCCTGGATAAAGTGCGCATGATCGAGGATTACGGGTATCAGAATCTGGTCATCAGTATCAAGTCCTCGGATGTCCTGATGTGTGTCCGCGCTCATGAGCTGATTTCGACACGTACGGATTATCCGCTGCATGTGGGTATCACGGAAGCCGGAACCGTACAGAGCGGCAATATCAAATCCGCCGTCGGTCTCGGACTGATCCTGCACCAGGGGATCGGCGATACGATTCGTGTATCTCTGACCGGCGATCCGGTGGAGGAAATTCGCTCGGCGAAACAGATTCTGCGAACGCTTGGCCTGCGAAAGGGCGGGATTGAGGTGGTTTCCTGCCCGACCTGCGGGCGGACAAGTATTGATCTGATCTCTCTGGCGAATCAGGTGGAGACGATGGTCACAGAATATCCTCTGGATCTGAAAGTGGCAGTCATGGGCTGCGTCGTCAACGGACCCGGCGAGGCGAGAGAGGCGGATATCGGCATCTGCGGCGGCAGAGGCGAGGGACTGATCATCCGACGCGGCGAAGTGATCCGCAAGGTACCGGAGGAGCAGCTGCTCGATGCGCTGAGATACGAACTGGATCACTGGGAACATGGCTGAACAGATGACTGTCAGGAGTTCACGGGGAAACACCTGAGTACTGAAAAATAACTGCGTTAAATGTGTGTCAACCTTTAAACAATGATTGACACTTCTGTTCGTGTTGTGTTAGTATACTTTATAGAAATTTTATTATTTTGAAGGGAGCAATTTAAAATGGTTACTTGGACATTGATCATTCCGATCATCGGCGTCATAGCGCTGCTTGTCGCCGCAGGATTGGCTGCGAGTGTGAGGAAACAGCCGGAGGGAACAGACCGGATGAAAGAGATCGCCGCAGCGATCCACGAGGGTGCGCGAGCATTCCTTTTTTCAGAATACAAGATTCTGATTATTTTCATCATTGTTGTATTTTTGGTAGTCGGCTTTGCCATCGGCTGGCCTACGGCACTCTGCTTTGTGATTGGAGCGGTTTTATCCATTCTGGCCGGTTTCTTCGGCATGAGCGTAGCGACCCAGGCGAATGTCCGGACTGCGAACGCCGCGAAGGAGAAGGGTATGTCCGCGGCACTTCCGGTTGCGTTCCGCGGCGGTGCCGTGATGGGTCTGTGCGTGGTTGGCCTCGGCCTTGCGGGCGTCAGCCTGATTTACATTATCACCGGCAATACCTCGATTCTGTTCGGTTTCAGCCTGGGCGCGTCTTCCGTAGCGCTGTTTGCCCGTGTTGGCGGCGGTATCTACACGAAGGCTGCCGATGTCGGCGCTGACCTTGTCGGCAAGGTCGAGGCGGGCATTCCGGAGGATGATCCCCGCAACCCGGCCGTGATCGCGGACAACGTCGGCGACAACGTAGGCGATGTTGCCGGTATGGGCGCCGATCTTTTTGAGTCCTATGTCGGTTCCATTATTTCCGCTATTACGCTGGGTCTGATCGCATCCGGCATTTCCGGTTCTTTTGGTCAGATCGGCGGAGCTCTTTATCCGCTCTGTCTCGCGGCGGTCGGTATCGTGGCCTCGATCATCGGTATCTTCTTTGTCCGCGGCAAGGATGGCGGAGATCCGCAGAAGTCACTGAATATGGGAAGCAATGTAGCAGATATCATCACAGTCGTTCTGGCGATTGTACTCAGCAAGCCGATGCTCGGTTCCTTTAAGTTCTGCGGACCGATCATTGCCGGTCTGGTTGTCGGTATCGCAATCGGACGGATCACCGAGTACTATACATCTGACAAGCATAAACCGGTTCAGAAGATTGCGGAGCAGTCCGAGACCGGTTCGGCGACGAATATCATCAGCGGTCTTGCCGTTGGTATGAACTCCTGTACATGGCCGATCATCCTGATCGCGGCCGGTATCTTTGTGGCCTATCGTTTCTGCGGCGTATACGGTATCGCACTTGCGGCCGTCGGCATGCTGGCCACCACCGGCAGCACCGTTGCGGTAGATGCCTACGGCCCGATCGCGGACAACGCGGGCGGTATCGCCGAGATGTCCGGCCTGGACGAGGATGTCCGTGAGATCACTGATTCACTGGATTCTGTCGGCAACACGACTGCAGCCATCGGCAAGGGTTTTGCCATCGGTTCCGCAGCGCTGACAGCATTATCCCTGTTTGTATCCTATGCGGAGGCGGTTGAGCTTACGACGATCGATCTGCTGGTTCCGACCGTTATCGTCGGCCTGCTGATCGGCGCAATGCTTCCATTCCTGTTCTCGGCCATCACGATGGAGGCGGTATCCAAGGCTGCCTACAAGATGATCGAGGAGGTGCGGCGTCAGTTCCATGCGGATCCGGGTATCCTGAAGGGTACGAGCAAGCCGGATTACAAGACCTGTATCGGTATCTCCACGCAGGCATCCCTGAAGCAGATGATCGTTCCCGGCATCATCGCAATCGTCGTTCCGATCTTTGTCGGCATACTGCTGGGACCTGCCGCTCTCGGCGGACTTCTCGCGGGCGCTCTGGTTACCGGTGTTATGATGGCCATCTTCATGGCGAACGCCGGTGGCGCGTGGGATAACGCGAAGAAATACATAGAGAGCGGACAGCATGGCGGCAAGGGCAGCGAACCTCATAAGGCAGCCGTTGTCGGCGATACGGTCGGCGATCCGTTCAAGGATACGTCAGGACCGTCCATCAATATTCTGATCAAGCTGATGACGATCGTATCTCTTGTATTTGCACCGATCTTCATTATGATCGGAGGCATACTGTAGGCCCGTGTCATAACAGAGATTTTTATGACAGAACCATCCGGTGTATGATAGCATCGGGTGGTTCTTTTTTTGCGCTGACTTTTCTGCTCGATTGTGTGCGGATATTCTTCCGGTATAAAAACATTGTCTGAACCGTTTTTTTCTGCTATAGTATCATTTATAGTGAATGACAAATTATTTCTTTCGTTCACTATAGATGGCATGAAGTGCTGCAGCAAAAAGGATTTATCCATGTTCATAAATAATCCGACAGATCGGGAATACATAACAGATTCTTCGACCACAATGGAAATGACAGAAAAGAAGGACGTCAGGAGATTATACAGAGAGCGTCGAAACAGGATGACTTCTGAGCAGACGGCGCTTCTGTCCGCACAGATCTGTGAGAACATCCTGAATAGTCAGCTGTTCGCGTCGGTCCGGTTTCTGTATGCCTACTATCCGCTGGGAAATGAGGCGGATATCCGCGCGGTTGTGCGGGAAGCATGGCGATGTGGGAAACGCGTGGCTTTTCCGAAAGTGTTCGGGGACGAGATGCGTTATTTTGAAGTGAGCGGTTTTGAACAGTTTTCTGCGGGCACATTCGGGGTGATGGAGCCATGGGAGAACAGGCCGGTAGACTGGCGTTCCGGGATGGAGACTCTTGTACTGACACCCGGCGTTGCTTTTGATTTTTACGGAAATCGTATGGGTTTCGGAAAAGGATATTATGATCGTCATTTTTCCGCAGAACATGATTGCCTGATGCTGGGTGTCGCTTATGGGTTGCAGATGGCAAAGCGGCTTCCGGTCGGTGAATTTGATGTGCCGCTTTCCCTGATTGTCACGGAAGAGCAGCTGACAGAAGTATAATCCAGTAAAAAGGCAGAATGTAGCTGTTTGTGCTTCCGGTTGAAAGAAGGCGGGATGGAGATACGCATGACGAAGGATTTTTTTGAGGTTTTTCCTCAATTGAAATTAAATAACGATCTGGCAGGAATGCTTCGGGATGCCTCCGTATCAAAGGTATCTACAACTACCCGCCATGATTTTATCCGGGTCTATCTGTCCAGCGGCCGGCTGCTTCCCAAGGAGAAGGTGTTTTTTCTGGAAAGTGAACTGAAGCAGCAGCTTTTTCCGGACAGGCAGGTGACCATTCGGATCATCGAGAAGTTTTCTCTCTCCGGGCAGTATACACTGTCGAATTTGCTGGAAGCTTACTGGCCATCCGTGCTGACGGAATTTCGGCGTTATAGTCTGGTGGAATACAACGTTCTCCGGCACGCGGTATACGAGTGCCCGGATGAGCATACGTTTGTACTGACGCTGGAGGACTCGCTTCCTGCTCGCCAGAAGGAGGAGGATATCTATCATATTCTCGATAAAATCTTCAATGAACGGTGCAGTCTGAGCGTTCGTGTAGATATCCGTTTCTGCCGGAAAAAGGATTCCAGATACAGAAAAAACGCTGATCTGCAGCTTCAGAATGAAGTGCGGGCGATTGTAAGTCACGCGGCCGTCGGCGCAGAAAAACAGGAGGATTTTCTGGAGAACAGTTCTTCGTCAGACACGCCGTGGGAACAGACGGGCAGCGTGCCTGAAAAACAAAGTTCAAAAAAAGAAAATGGTCGAAAGAGTACGTCGGATGATTCCGGAAAGAATCATATACAGTATCAGAAAAATGGAAAGAAATACCGGGAGTCATACTCTTCCCGCCGCAGCGACAATCCGGATGTGATTTACGGACGTGATTTTGAGGAGGCGTCTGTTCGTCTGGATCAGATTACCGGAGAAGTCGGCGACGTGGTCATCCGCGGACAGGTCATGAGTGTGGAGACCCGTGAACTTCGCAGCGGAAAGTATATTCTGCTGTTTTCCGTCACTGATTTTACGGACAGTATTATGATCAAGATGTTCTGTAAAAAAGAACAGCTGGAGGAACTGGAAAAAGGCGTCGTACAGGGCGCATTCCTGAAAATATGGGGTGTGACGACGATTGATCGTTTTGACCATGAGCTGACGATCGGATCTGTCCGGGGCATCCGGAAAATTCCGTCCTTCGCTTCTGTCCGTATGGACCACAGTCCTGAAAAGCGGGTGGAGCTTCACTGCCACACCAAGATGAGTGATATGGACGGCGTTTCCGATGTAAAGGATATCATCAAACGCGCGATGAAATGGGGGCATAAGGCGATTGCCATCACCGACCATGGTGACGTACAGGCATTCACGGATGCGGCTCACGCCGTCTCCGAAAAGGATGATTTTCAGATCTTATACGGCATGGAGGCTTATCTGGTTGACGATCTGAAATCGCCGGTAGAGCATCCGCAGGGACAGTCTCTGGATGGTATCTTTGTAGTCTTTGATATTGAAACCACCGGATTCAGTCCGGATAAAAACAGAATCATTGAGATCGGAGCGGTGAAGGTCGAGGACGGAAGGATTACAGACCGTTTTTCTTCTTTTGTGAATCCGCAGATTCCGATTCCGTATGAGATCGAGCAGCTGACCGGGATCCGCGATGAAATGGTTATGGATGCACCGCTGATCCGAGAGGTGCTGGCGCGATTTATGGATTTTTCGAAGGATGCTGTGATGGTGGCTCACAATGCGGATTTTGACATGAGTTTTATCCGTAAGAACTGTGACGAACTGAGGCTTTCCTGTGAAAAAACAGTGCTGGATACGGTGGCGCTGGCGCGGCTTCTGCTTCCGCAGCTCAATCGTTTTAAACTGGACACAGTAGCGAAGGCTTTGAATATCTCTCTGAATCATCATCACCGCGCGGTAGATGACGCAGGCTGCACAGCGGAGATATTTATAAAATTTATCGAAATGCTGACAGCCCAGGATGTGAAAACTCTGGATCAGCTGGTGCAGATAAATGCGGTTTCTGCGGATATGATCAAAAAGCTTCCGACATATCATGCCATCATGATCGCACAGAATGATATCGGCAGAGTCAATTTATATAAACTTGTCTCTGACTCTCATATACGCTACTACAGCAAGCGTCCGCGGATACCGAAGAGCGAGTTTCAGAAATATCGCGAGGGAATTCTTCTCGGATCCGCCTGTGAAGCAGGGGAGCTTTATCAGGCTGTGCTGAACGGCAGGACACAGGAGGAGATCAGCCGGATCGCCGCGTTTTATGATTATCTGGAGATTCAGCCGCTGGGAAATAATGCATTTATGCTGAAAAATAATTCCTCGCCTGTGGAGACGGAGGAGGATCTGCGTGAGATCAACCGTCGGATCGTGGAACTCGGCGAGCAGATGAACAAGCCGGTGGTCGCCACCTGCGACGTACATTTTCTCGATCCGGAGGATGAGGTATACCGCCGTATCATCATGGCGGGTAAGGGCTTCAAGGATGCGGACGAGCAGGCGCCTCTTTATCTGCGCACCACGGAGGAGATGCTGGAGGAGTTTTCCTATCTCGGAAGTGAGAAGGCGGAAGAAGTCGTTATTACAAATACGAACAAAATTGCGGCCATGTGTGAGCGGATCGCTCCGGTCCGCCCGGACAAGTGCCCGCCGGAGATTGAGAATTCCGATCGGACGCTGCGGGAGATCTGCTACAGCAAAGCGCATGAGATCTACGGCGAGAGTTTGCCGGAGATTGTGACAGAGCGGCTGGAGCGGGAGCTGAATTCCATCATTTCCAACGGTTTTGCTGTGATGTACATTATTGCGCAGAAGCTGGTGTGGAAGTCCAACGAGGATGGTTATCTGGTCGGATCCCGCGGGTCGGTCGGATCCTCTTTTGTGGCGACGATGGCAGGTATCACGGAAGTAAATCCGTTGAGTCCGCACTATATCTGTCCGGAATGTCATTATACGGATTTTGACTCGGAAGATGTAAAAGCCTATGCGGGACGAGCCGGGTGTGATATGCCGGACAAAAACTGTCCGGTCTGCGGTACAAAGCTGAAAAAGGAAGGGTTTGACATTCCGTTTGAGACCTTCCTCGGATTTAAAGGGAATAAGGAACCGGATATTGATCTGAATTTTTCCGGCGATTATCAGAGCAAAGCTCATAAATACACGGAGGTCATCTTCGGGGACGGACAGACCTACCGCGCCGGGACGATCGGCACACTGGCGGACAAGACTGCTTTCGGTTATGTAAAAAATTATTACGAGGAGCGCGGTATCTCGAAACGCAACTGTGAGATTTCACGTATCGTGCAGGGCTGCGTGGGCGTTCGGCGCACCACGGGGCAGCATCCGGGCGGCATCATCGTCCTGCCTCTCGGTGAGAATATTTATTCATTTACCCCGGTGCAGCATCCGGCTAACGATATGTCAACGGATATTGTCACGACACATTTTGATTATCACGCTATCGATCATAATCTGCTGAAGCTGGATATACTCGGGCACGATGATCCGACCATGATCCGTATGCTGCAGGATCTGACCGGCATCAACCCTCTGGAGATCCCTCTTGACAACCCCGAGGTGATGTCCTTGTTTCAGAATACATCTGCTCTCGGCATCGAACCGGAGGATATCGGCGGATGCCGGCTCGGCGCTCTGGGGATTCCGGAGTTCGGCACGGATTTTGCCATGCAGATGCTTCTGGATACAAAGCCGACGCAGTTTTCCGATCTGGTCCGGATCGCCGGCCTTGCCCACGGTACGGATGTCTGGCTGGGCAATGCGCAGACATTGATTCTGGAGGGAAAGGCGACGATCGCGACTGCGATCTGCACCAGAGATGATATCATGACCTATCTGATCGGAAAAGGTCTGGACTCAGAGGAAGCGTTCAATATCATGGAGAATGTCCGGAAAGGGAAGGTGGCCGGAGGAAAATGCGGCCAGTGGCCGCAATGGAAGCAGGATATGATGGATCACGATGTGCCGGACTGGTACATCTGGTCCTGTGAAAAGATCAAGTACATGTTCCCGAAAGCGCATGCGGCGGCCTATGTCATGATGGCCTGGCGGATCGCTTACTGCAAGGTTTTCTATCCGTTGGCTTATTATGCGGCGTTCTTCAGTATCCGTGCGACGGCCTTTGATTATGAGCTGATGTGCCAGGGGAGGGAACGGCTGGAATATTATCTGCATGATTATCAGAGCCGGAAAGATTCGCTCACGAAAAAAGAACAGGATACCGTGAGGGATATGCGCGTTGTGCAGGAGATGTACGCGCGGGGGTTCGAGTTTCTGCCTCTGGATATTTACAGGGCAAAAGCACGGCACTTTCAGATCATTGACGGGAAACTGATGCCGTCCATCGATACCATTGAAGGGATGGGAGACAAGGCGGCGGAGGGCGTTGAGGAAGCGGCGAAAGACGGACCGTTTTTATCCAGGGACGATTTTCGTGAAAGGGCGAAGGTGAGCAAGTCTGTGGTTGATCTCATGGGAGATCTGGGACTTCTCGGAGATTTGCCGGAGTCAAATCAGTTGTCATTGTTTGATTTATAGTGAACGACAAAAATAATTTGTCAGTTACTATAAAGAATGTACACAGACGCATGAGGAATGGCTGCTTACGCAGCCTTGTGTCTGGAGCAAAGGAAACGACTATATATAATTGGAAGTTATCAGGTTATCAGGATGCAGGAAGTCGATGAAAGGATGGAAGCAGCAGGATGAAAGATTTACAGGAAATACGAAAAGAGATTGATTCTATAGACCGGCAGATTGTTGATTTATATGAGAAACGCATGGATCTCGCAACGCAGGTGGCAGATTACAAAATCTCGACGGGAAAGCAGGTGTTTGACGCGGAGCGGGAGATCGCGAAGCTGAATGCTGTGGCGCAGATGGCTCACTCGGATTTCACGAGCCACGGGGCGAGGGAACTGTTCGAACATATTATGTCCATGAGCCGGAAAAAACAGTATCAGCTTCTGACAGAATACGGGAAGTTCGCTCCGACCGGGTTCGTAGAGATACGGGAGCTTGATTTTTCTCATGCGGCAGCGGCATATATTGAGACATCTGCGGCAGCGGCACAAAAATACTTTGCCGGATCTGCCCGGCAATATGATACAGCTGCGCAGGAAAAATCGTCTGCGGCACCGATACGGAAAGATGGCGCTGATTCTGACCGGCAGGATACACGGACAAAAGGCTGCGGTCTTTTGCTTTGTGAGAGCTGGCGGGAGGCCTGCGAGGTTCTGAAGAAGGGGGAGGTAAACTATCTGTTCCTGCCGGTGCAGGATCCGGCTTCCGGTTATGTCTCGGCGAACTACAATCTGATCGCGGAGTATGGGTTTTATATTCTGGAGGAATACTGGATGAGTCCGGAACCGCAGGACTGCTATGTCCTGATCTCAAAGGATAAGCTTTCCCTGAGCGGTGCGGATAAGATATCCATCTGCTTCGAGGCGCCGGATACCTGTGGTTCACTGTATCATCTGATGTCGCATCTGACCTACAACAATCTGAATATGAACCGGATTGAATCGATCGTGATCTCAAGAGAACCTCTGGACTATCGATTCTTCATGAACATCAGCGGGAATTTAAATGACAGTCCGATTAAAAACGCGATTCTGGGACTGCGGGATGAGGCGCGTAATTTTAAAATTCTCGGAAATTACAGATGACTTACCTGCACGTGTAAATACATGTGAGGAAAAAGTATTTCTGTTTGACATATTGAGGTGAAATGAGATGGATAAAAAAATGTTCTTTCTGGATCTGGATGGGACAACGCTGCGGGACGATAAGACCATTCCGGAGGAAAATATCACAGCGATCCGCGACGCTGTTGACAGGGGACATTATGTTGCAATCGCGACCGGGCGCTCTACGGTCAGTGCTCTGCCGATCGCAAAACAGCTCGGCATGCTGCGCAAAGGGTGCTTTCTGATCTCTTATAACGGAACAAAGATTCTCACTCTTGCGCATATGGAATTGCTTCGGGAACTGTTCCTGCCGGTGGAGGATGCGGTGTATCTCTTTGCGGAGGCGGAGCGGTACCGCATTCATGTGCAGGCTTACGGCGGCGATGAGATCCTTGCGCGCCGCGAGAGCCCGGAGCTGCATTTCTATGCCGGCCAGTCGAACATGGATTACCGGATTATTCCGGGATTGTATGCCGGTCAGTCGAACATGGGTTGTCGGATGGTTCAGGGATTGTATGTGGCAAATGAGCTTTCTTCCCGGATGCTTTCGAAAAGTGTTTCGGGAACCGAAATGATGCCGGAGCTATATGAATCGACAGAAGCTGTGTCTGTTACGACTCCGAAGGTGCTTCTCGCATCTCTGGAGGATCGGGCGCTTCTGGAGAAGTTTCGCGAGGATCACCGGGAATGGGAGAGCGGCCGGTGCGTCAGCTTTTTCTCCGCCCCGGAATATCTGGAATACTGTCCCCTGCACGGTACAAAGGCGGACGGAATTGATTTTTTTGAAAACTATCTGGGAATCGCGCATGAAAACACGGTTGCCATGGGAGATGAGGAGAATGATCTCGCGATGATCCGCGCGGCGGGCGTTGGTGTCGCGATGCCGAACGCTGATGAGAGCATTCGGCGCTGTGCGGATTTTGTGCCGGAGCATGATAATAATACGGCCGGCGTGGCGGAGGTGATCCGGCGTTTTACATTATAGGTGAACCGATTTTTGCATTGTGAATGCGAATTCGGTTCCGGAGGAGTCACTTCGCTCCAGCCAGAGGCTTTCCTTCAGACAGGCGGATATTTCACTGGCGATGGCCAGACCGAGACCGCTGCCCTTTTCATGATGAGATTTGTCTGCCTGGTAAAATCGTGTAAATATATAGGGCTGTTTCTCAGGCGGGATGGCGGATCCGCTGTTTTTTACATGAATGGAAATCTGTCTGGCGGTTTCTCCGGCTGTCACGCGGATTTCTTTTTCTTTGCCGCAGAACTTCACTGCATTGTCCAGCAGGATATCCAGTATGCGTCTGGCAAAATCACGGTTTGTATACACCTGAAGACTGTCTTCCGGCAGTTCACACACGAAATGGATATTCCGGTCAAAGCATACGGCTGCGTATTTATGGACGACAGAATCAAATATATCTGATACGGGGAAGCTTCTGCGGGGACAGTCAGATATCTCATTTTGAATTCTGGAAAGCTCCAGCATCTCCGATACCGTGTGATTGAGATTGTCCAGCTCGTTCAGCATGATCCGGCAATATTCTTTTTTCTCATTTTCATCGGTAACCATTCCGTCGTATATCGTTTCTGTCAGAACCCGGACGGCGGAGATCGGAGATTTCAGTTCATGAGTGATGTTGTCGATATAATTTCGCTGGATGGCTTCCACTGCGCGGCTTTTTCGGACAATCAGTGAAAGTGGAAGCGCACAGCAGAAATACAGCAGAAAGCTCACCCAGAAAGCGGCGCGCAGCCATTGATTAAAGGCATAAAGCTCATTGATATGGCAAAAGATCCTTCCGTCTTCCATTGTCAGCAGGACTGCGATTTCAAAATGGCTGCCCGGTGTGGGCCGGACAATCCAGAACTGTACAGTTTCGCGGTTCCGAATCTGAGTCATATATTTTTTTATATATCGATCATACAGCAGACTGCTCTCTGTCACGGATGATGCGTTTTTGAAAGAACTTTCTGCCAGACTGCCTTCTGCAGTATAGATCAGATCGTCAGAATGGTTTGAAACGAGAGAGAGCTGATTGCCGGTATTTTCCGCGTTGCGATAACTGAGGAAAGAATGGTTTTCTGTGTAGAATTCCAGGTGCTCCCGGGCAATCCCGGCGAGATCCTTGTTTTGATTCCGGACAATAAGCAGCGAGACGGCGAGGCATGCTGAAACTGCAGCGAAATACACGGCGATGCGGATCATTATACAATGTTTCTGTGTTGAGAATTTCCGATTCATATTTTCTCCATCCTGTAGCCAACGCCGTAAATAGTAATAATCTGAAATTTCGCGTTTTTTCTGATCTTCCTGCGGATATGGTTAATCTGTGTGTCAACTGTCCGCGTATCTCCGTAATAATCATAACCCCATACGCTGTCGATGATCTGTTCGCGACTCATAACGGTATTTGGCCTGTCTGCGAATAAAGCGAGTATTTTCAGTTCCATTGGCGTCAGAGATATCTCTTTTCCTTCAATACGGGCTGTGAATGAGGTCATGTCGATTGACAGATTGGAGAATGAGATCAGCTGAGACTCATGCTCCGGAGTTCTGCGGGATCTTTTTAAAATAACCTGTACACGAGTGGCGATCTCACGGGCTGAAAATGGTTTGGCTATATAATCGTCCGCGCCAAGTTCCAGACCGAGAATGCGCTCTACCTCCGTATTTTTCGCGCTGAGGATAAGCACGGGGACATCGCTGAAGGTACGCATTTTCTTTAAAACTTCAAATCCTGACAGATCCGGAAGCATCAGATCCAGAATGACAAACTGAATCATATGCTCCCGGAGCACACACAATGCGTCCGCTCCGTTGTAGACAGAAAGAACTTCGATACCTGCTTCTCTCAGGTATGCGGACAGTGCTTTGTGAACGGAAATATTGTCATCACAGATAAAAACGACGGTATTCATTGTAGTAAAGCCTCACTGTAGTTAGTTATATATAATATCATACGTTATGTAACCCGTTTTTTCAATACGGAAATTGCAGAATTTCTGAAATATCTAAAAAAATTGTAAAATATATAATTCCATAACAATTGCATGACATTTGATACGTAATGATCTGTTATACTTCTACCAGGTACACAAAACTAACTATAATTAGTCAATCAAAAAAGGAGAAAAAGATGTACAGAAAAAAGGTACAGAGTAAAAAGATGTGTTCGCTGATTCTGGCCGGGGTTATGGTTTTCGGCTCCTCACAGACAGCGGCGTTTGCGATTCAGGGAGACGATGGTTCAGGTGTAACGGACAGTGATACAGATACGACTTCCGGTTATACAATCACGATACCGGAAAATCTGGAGGACGGAACATATACCGGAACAGCGACGGTGGAGCATGATGAAGATGAAGATTTTAACGAATATCCGATCAGCGTGGAAGTGACAGTTGCGGATGGAGCAGTCACGGGCATTACCGTCAGCGGTGCCAGCGGACAGAATACACAGTATTCCTATCGGGCGGAAAGCGGCATCAGCGAACAGGTGGTTGGAAATACGGCCGGTACTTATGAGGTAGATACGGTGAGTACCGCTACCTGCTCTTCTGTGGCAATCATTTCAGCTGTCAATGAAGCTCTGGAAGGCGAGGCCTCTGATACCAGTATCAGTCTCGGAGAAGCTGTTTATGATCCGGATGGAACCGCGTTTACCATTACAATTATGAATCCGGCAGAGGATGTGGACTACAGTGATATCAGTATTTCCTATGCAGTTGGAAAGTTTTCCAGTGATCTTACGGCAGACGAGGATTATACGACGGAGCTTCTCTCCTCATCGGATACAGAAATTGTTTATCAGGTTGTGATCGGCAATACCAGCTTCAATGTGGATGATGACGACTATGAGCACGACGAGATGACATATAATACGCTGGGGCAGAACCTGGATGTCGCTGTGAACGGAACAACGGTCGGACGTATCGTGATTTCTTCCTGTGCGACGGTAACACTGGAGAATAATACGCTGTCACTGACCGGCGGAAACGGCGAGACGCTGGCGGATTATCTGGAACTGGCTTCTGAAATCACTTTGAGCTATGTCAGTCAGGAAGATGAAGAGGTTTCCACGACATATACGCTGCAGTGGGTGCATGATGTGGAACCGGAATATACATCCTCTGACTTTTTTAATGAGGACGGAAGCGTTAATTTTGAGATTGAGCCTTTTGTCTACGGTGAGGAGGGTTTGTATACCATCACTGTAAGCTGCGGAGGTTTTGATGATGTGACGGCGCAGATCGGAACAGTGTCAGAAATCACGATCAGCGATGTGGTTTATGATCCGAACGGAACTGTTTTTACGGTTTCCGTCAGTAATCTGGCGGTAAATGAGTCCTACAGCGCGGATGACCTCACGGTTGCGTATGTGCTCGGGAAATTCGGCAGCGACCTCGACCCTGAAACTGATTATGCCGTCAGTTATACAGAGACAGATGGGAGCGTAATCTACCAGATTACGGTTTTACCGGACAGCAGTTATGCAATTGAGGATAATGATAATACCTTTGAGGGAGGATACAATACGATCGGACAGAATCTCACGATTTCTCTGGCGGGAACGGAGATCGGAGATATCATGATCACTTCCGGAGCGACAGTGGCGATTGTGGATAATGTTCTTACGCTGACCGGCGGAAACGGCGAGACGCTGGCTGATTATATAGAGACGGCGGGTGATCTTTCTCTTACTTATGTCAATGAGGACGGCGAGGAAATCACAGATTCCTACACATTGCAGTGGCAGCATGATGTAGAACCGGAATATACAGGCAGCGACTTTTTCAATGAGGATGGAAGCATCAACTTTGATATTGCCCCGTTTGTCTATGGGGCGGCGGGTACATATACCATAACTGTGACTTGCAGCGGTTTTGCGGATGTGACAGCACAGATTGGCAGTGTAACAGAAGAAACAGTTACTGACACACTGGTTGTGCGCCGCGGGAATACTTATTATTTCAGCTGCAGCTTGAAAAGTGGCGATGCAGACGAGGTTATTACATATGGAAAAGTAACGGATGAGGTTCTTGTCGGTGACTGGGATGGGGATGGTGTGGATACATTGTGTGTACGCCGCGGCAACATGTATTATTTCAGTAATAGTTTAAAATCCGGCGCCGCGGACATGGTGATCTGTTATGGAAAGGAAACAGATGAAGTGCTTGCCGGTGACTGGAACGGTGATGGCTGTGATACGCTGGCGGTACGCCGCGGAAACCAGTATTATTTTAAAAATTCACTGAGCGGAGGCGATGCAGATTATACGGTCGCTTATGGAAAAGTGACGGACGAGGTACTTGCCGGAAAATGGTCGGGAAATGCTTCAGGTACGGTGGATGTAAAAGATACACTGGCGGTACGCCGGGGGAATATTTATTATATCAAAAATACGCTTGCCGACGGTGAAGCAGACATTGCGGTTGTTTACGGAAAAAGTACGGATACGGCTTTTGCGGGCGACTGGGACGGTGACGGTTTTGATACACTGGCGGTGCGCCGGGGAAACATCTGCTATCTGCAGGCGGAGATTGCAGGAAATGTGACGCTCAGTCAGATTGTATACGGCAAAGTGACAGATGAAGTTTATGCCGGAGTATGGAGCAGCTGAAAAAGCGGAGAAAGAAGATCTTTTATAACTATTCAGGACAGTACTTCGCACCTGCTGCGAAGTACGTATGATGGCGTAAATTACGATCTTTTACATAAAAGACAGCAGAACGATGACCCGGCCTTTCCGGATATTAATACGGAAAGACCGGGCCGCTGTGAATTATCTGTCCCGGAATGTTTTCATAAATAACAGGATATCCAACAGGATTTTTTTTGGAACAACGAGGTCTCCCGTACCTGTTCCGAACTGAATGTCGGGTTTGTTTGTCCCGTGATAATCCGAGCCGCCGGATATGAACAGACCGTATTTTTTTGCAAGTGCCCGGTACTTCTGTTCATCGGAAGCCTGGTTGCGGGAATAGAGGGCTTCAATACCGTCCAGACCGGCTTTTTTCATTTCTTTCAACATCTGATTCATTGTTTCGTCAGATATTTTATACAGACACGGGTGTGCTAGGATGGCGACACCGCCTGCGTTGCGGATCAGTTCGACCGCGCGCATGGGAGAAATTTTGTATCTCTCCACATAGCAGCTGCAGCCCTCGCCGATATATTTGTCAAATGCCGTCTGTATGTTCTCAACCTGATGTGTATCCGCAAGAAACCGGGCAATGTGCGGCCTGGCTACAACTGCGTCGGGATAACGCTCATAAATCTCCTCAGCGGTAATCTGAAAGCCCTCCTCGCGCAGGCGGTCGATCATTTTCAAATTCCGGTTATCACGATTGTCGCGGAAGGTACGGAGCTGCCGGAGAAGAGCCTCGTTTTCCGGGTCAATAAAAAGTCCGACTACGTGAATCTCTGTATTTTCGTATTCGGTGGAAAGTTCTACGCCCGCAATGGTTCTGAGACCGTATTTAATCCCGGCTTCCATAAATTCGTCAATGCCGCTGACTGTGTCATGATCGGTCAGTGCGACAGAATAAAGCTTTGCTTTTTTTGCCTCAAGCACGAGTTCGGTCGGGGTGCAGGTGCCGTCGGAAGCAGTAGAGTGAACATGTAAATCAACTCGTTTCATATATTGTATCCTCACCAGATTCCCTCGGATTCATCATTTGTTTTGATATCCGATTATTTTAGCATTTATTATACAGTTTTTACGGGAATTCGGCAACCCCAAAAAAAGTCCTTGACGAACCGCTCGGAATGTGCCATAATAGCACCGTTGTTGAAAACAAAGCAGAGGATCCACTCTCACCCTGGCACAATCGCGTGACCTGCGGTTTATATTTCAAAGCATGATTTTGTATTTTGATTTATTGTGGATGGTCTGCCTGTCCACTTTTTTATGTTTACGGAGGTAATCACCATTAGCCAATTACAGATTAATGAACAAATCAGAGACAGAGAAGTCCGGGTGGTATCGGCGGATGGGACTCAGATGGGCATCATGTCTGCGCGGGACGCGTACAAACTGGCACAGGAGGCGGGACTTGACCTGGTAAAGATCGCGCCGAATGCAAAGCCGCCGGTTGTAAAGATTATTGATTACGGGAAGTTCCGTTATGAGCAGAGCCGCAAGGAAAAAGAGGCGCGCAAGAAGCAGAAGACCGTAGAACTCAAGGAAGTGCGTTTGTCTCCCAATATTGAAGCGAATGATCTGAATACCAAAGTAAACGCCGCCAGGAAATTTATCACGAAGGGCGACAAGGTAAAGATTTCCCTGCGCTTTCGTGGCAGAGAGATGGCGCATGTGCAGAACAGCAAGCATATTCTGACTGATTTTGCAGAATTGCTTGCCGATATTGCAGTTGTGGAGAAGGCACCCAAGATGGAAGGCCGCAGCATGACGATGGTGCTTGGCCAGAAACGCTAGTGTGCTGATTGTTTCCGGCACGCAAGACTATTTTTCAGGAGGAATTCACTATGCCAAAAATGAAAACAAAAAGAGCAGCAGCAAAGCGCTTTAAAAAGACGGGAAGTGGTCAGTTAAAGAGAAATAAAGCTTACAAGAGTCATATCTTAACCAAGAAAACTGCCAAGAGAAAGAGAAATCTCAGAAAGCCGACGATGACTGACGCCAGCAATGTTAAGAACATGAAGAAGATTTTACCGTATCTGTAAGCAGAATTCAGGAGGACAATGAAATGGCAAGAATAAAAGGCGGATATAACGCGAAAAAGAAACATAAAAGAGTATTGAAGATGGCAAAGGGCTACAGAGGAGCCAGATCAAAACAGTATCGGGTGGCCAAGCAGTCTGTGATGCGTGCGCTGGCAAGCTCCTACGAGGGACGGAAGCAGAGAAAGAGACAGTTCCGTCAGCTGTGGATTGCCCGTATCAACGCGGCGGCAAGACTGAATGGTCTGTCTTACAGCCGGTTTATGTATGGCCTGAAGCTGGCCGGGATCGAGATCAACCGCAAGATGCTGGCTGAGATGGCGGTCAATGATGCGGATGGTTTTGCGGCGTTGGTGGATACCGCGAAGGCAAAGCTGGCTTAGATTCAGTGTTTGATTCATGGGAAGCCGCTTTCGGCTTCTCATGAAAGCTTATGACTCCGGCGAAATTATTTTCATCAAAAAATCAAAAACAGGTTGACACAGATTGTTTTTATCTGTATAATCTTTATTGTTTGGTTCGTTGGTCAAGGGGTTAAGACGCCGCCCTCTCACGGCGGAAACAGGGGTTCGATTCCCCTACGAACTGCTCTGCCGCATGGCAGTAACAGAATATACATGGTTCGTTGGTCAAGGGGTTAAGACGTCGCCCTCTCACGGCGAAAACAGGGGTTCGATTCCCCTACGAACTGCTGACTGTTTATTTGAACAGCCCAACCCGTAAGAAAGTCTGAGACATTCATATTGATGAAGATCTCAGACTTTTTTGTGTGGGGCTGCCGCACGAATGATTTCGTGCGACAGCCCCGGTAACTGTCAGCATTCTGCTGTCTTGCTGTCAAACTCCGGATTGAACGCATAGAAATTCTTTTCGTTCAGCCTGTCGGTGACAATGCGGAGCCCCTCGCCAAACCGTTGGAAGTGAACGACCTCGCGCTGCCGCAGAAAGCGGATCGGATCGCAGACCTCCGGATCTTTGACCAGACGGAGGATGTTGTCATACGTCGTGCGGGCTTTCTGTTCTGCTGCCATATCCTCAAACAGATCAGTGATCGCGTCACCCTTTGACTGGTACTCGCAGGCATTCTGCGGGATTCCCGCGGCTGCTGTCGGCCAGAGACCGAGCGTGTGATCCACATAGTAGGTGTCGAAGCCGCTCTTTTTGATTTCCTCCGGCGTCAGATCCTGTGTCAGCTGTTTGACAATGGCGCAGATCATCTCCATATGAGCCAGTTCTTCCGTGCCGATATCCGTGAGCAGACCGGCCACCTCGCGGTACGGCATGGAATATCTCTGGGAGAGATAACGCATGGAGGCAGACATCTCGCCGTCCGGACCGCCGAACTGTGAGATGATGACCTTTGCTATCTCAGGATCTGATTTTGTGATGTTCACCGGATATTGTAATCTTCGTTCATAATTCCACATAAATCAGCAATACCCCCTTTCCCATGGCCAGCTCTGCACGGACCATTTCCATACGTTGTCATCCTCGCCGGCAAACTGTGTCAGCGGACCGTACTGATGTTCATATTCTGAGGAGGCTTTTTTGTACATGTGATTCATCTGATGATAGTAGTCCAGCGCATCCTGGTCGTTCGGATGGGTATCCAGAAACAGTGTGATGTCGCTCAGGGCAAAACCAAACTGATTCACTGTCTGTAAAAGCTTCCTTCTTTCGCTGTTATAGAGCATACTCATGAACAATTGCCTCCTCTCCCTGTAAATGGTTTATTTAACCCGGGAAAAATCGTCCCGATTTCAATGGCCTGATCCAGCTCATACGTTTGCGTGAAGTGTTCCCACGGCACATAGGCCATGGCAATCGGCATGCGGCTCATGGAGTCATGTCTGGCGTTCGCCGCGGACGATGTTTCCGGAAAATCACAGCCGCAGTCGTTCGTGAACGATGATTTTGCCGGACCGCATCCGCAGTTATTTCCGGGTATCCGCCCCATGGGACCGCGCATACTGCCGGCTGCCGGCATATTCGGATAATTTCTTGTATTGCAGTTCAATGTTTTTCCTTTCTGATGGATTTAATGTACTATATGCGCAAAATGAGCGAAGGTGATTATTTGCTCTTGACCTCATTTCCAAAAACGTTTACACTGTATTCCATGAAAATCGATCAGTCACAGTCAATTGCAATTCATCACAGAGACGGTCCGGCCATGATCCTTGCGGGGCCGGGTTCCGGCAAGACCACCGTTATCACCAGAAGAGTGGAATATATGATTCGAAAGCACCGGATTCGCCCGGAACAGATTCTCGTCATCACATTTTCCCGTGCCGCTGCCATGGAAATGAAGGAACGTTTTGAAAAAATCATGGATGGGCAGCATGTTCCGGTTACCTTTGGCACCTTTCATGCCGTTTATTTTCATATCTTAAAGTGCGCGTACGGTTATACCGCAAACAATATTGCGAAAGATGAGCAGCGCACGCAGTTTATCCGGGAATTTATTCACCGGCTCCGGCTGGAGTATGATGATGAGGCGGATTTTATCCGGAGCATTCTCGCTGAGATCAGTCTGATTAAAAACAGCGGCATGGATCTGGAGCATTACTATTCTGCTAATTGCGCGGAGACGGTGTTCCGAAAGATTTATCATGCTTACGATGAATTCCTTTGCCGGAACCGGCTGCTGGATTTTGATGATATGCTTGTCTGCACGAAGGAGCTGCTGGAACAGAGACCGGATATTCTTGCTTCCTGGCAAAAACGTTTCTCCTATATCCTGATCGATGAGTTTCAGGATATCAACCGGATTCAGTATGAAATCGTCCGCCTGCTGGCACTGCCGCAGAACAATCTTTTTATCGTCGGCGACGACGATCAGTCGATTTATCGTTTCCGCGGCGCAAAGCCGGAGATCATGCTGAACTTTGAGAAGGATTATCCGGACGCGGAAAGGGTTTTGCTGGATACGAATTACCGATCTGGTTCGGAGATTGTAAAGTGCGCGGGAAATCTGATTTCATATAATAAAACAAGGTTTCAGAAAGACATCCGTGCTCATGCGCAGAACGGGATTCCTCCGGTCATCCTGTCTTTTGAAAATCAGAGGGAACAGAATCTCCATGTGATTCACACGATTCAGGCTCTGAATCGTGAGGGCGTTCCCTATGATGAGATGGCAGTTTTGTTTCGTACCAATTCGCAGCCGGGATTACTGATCCGTCAGCTGATGGAGTACAACCTGCCGTTTCTGTCCAGAGAGCATATACCGAATATCTATGATCACTGGATCGCCGGGGATCTGCTTACCTATATTCGGCTGGCCATGGGAGATCGCAGCCGGACGTCCTTTCTGAAAATCATGAACCGGCCGAAGCGTTACCTTTCCAGAGAGAGCCTGCCGTATGAAGCGGTGGATTTTGAAACGTGGAAGGATTTTTACCGGACACAGAGCTGGATGGTGCAGCGACTGGAAAAACTGGAGATGGATCTTGCGGTGCTTTCTAAAATGCGTCCCTATTCAGCAGTCAATTATATTCGCAAAGCGGTTGCTTATGAAGATTATCTTACGGCATTTGCGGCGGAACGGAAGATGCAGAAAGAAGATCTGCTTGATATTCTTGATGAACTGCAGGAGGGGACAAGGAGATTTGATACGTTTGATGCGTGGCTTGCTCATATAGAACAGGTACAGAGAGAGTGGAAGGAACAGTTTCGAAAAAAGAACTGCCCGGATGCGGCGATACGTCTGAGTACGCTTCATGCGTCAAAGGGGCTGGAATTTGATACGGTATTTATCATAGATGTGAATGAGGGAATTGTTCCTTATAAGAAAGCGGTGCTGGAACAGGAACTGGAGGAGGAACGGAGAATGTTTTATGTCGGAATGACGAGGGCCAAAAACAGACTGTATCTCCTTCACTCCGGGCAGATACATAATAAGGGAATGGCGCCGTCGCGGTTCCTGGAGGAAAGCGGGCAGCCAGCGCCGACCCGCTATCTGCCGGACAGGCAGGAAACTGACGCAAAATAAAATGTACGTATGATTTTGCGTCAGTTCCTGAGCGTCTGGCCGCTGAAGTGAGATGCTGCTACATCTGTTCAAACATCTCCTCGTCCAGAAGCTCATCAAAAGCGTCTGTCACCATCTCAAACTCTTCGTCGGATGCGATATTATCGATCGAAGGTTCGCCGTCGGCATCTTCGAAATAGCGGTAAAAATAGACATCTTCTCCGCCGTTTTCGGGGCAGACGGCGATATAATCCCGTCCGTTTGCTTCGAAAATCTTCATGATCTGAAATGTCTCTGTTCCGCCTTCGTCCAGCTCGACTGTCAGAAACATTTCCTGCGGATCAATGATATCGTTGTTTGAAGATGAATTCTTTTTATTACTCATGGCGGTCCTCCGTTCTGTAAAAATACGCGTTTCATCTGACAGATTTTCTATCAGTATATACAGCGGTGAGAGAAAAGTCAATTTATTTGTTTTGTGTTCTGCATTGCCCGTATTGTTTTGAAAGTTAGTATTGACGGAACATTTGAAATATCTTATACTTTGAATGTCAAAAAAATTTGGCCGACAAAATATAAGGGAAATAAGGAGAAACATTATGTTTGAAAAAGTGAAGGAAATGATTGCTGACCAGCTGAGTATCGATGAGGATGGCATTACAGCGGAGTCCAGATTCAAAGAAGACCTTGACGCGGATTCTCTGGATTTATTTGAGCTTGTTATGCAGCTTGAGGAGGAGTATGATATTGAGATACCTACGGATGAGCTGGAGACGCTTACCACGGTAGGCTCTATTGTTGATTACTTAAAAGACCACGGCGTAGAAGAGTAAATAAACAGAAATAAAGATTGGTGATTTAGAATGAAGACGAGAATTACAGAGCTTTGCGGGATTGAATATCCGATTTTTCAGGGAGGTATGGCATGGGTTGCCGACCATCATCTTGCCGCTGCCGTTTCCAATGCGGGGGGACTTGGCCTGATCGGAGCGGCGAGTGCCCCGGAGGATGTGATCCGTCAGCAGATTCGTACGGCGAAGGAGATGACGGACAGGCCTTTCGGCGTTAACGTCATGCTGATGAGCCCTTATGCGGACGAGGTTGCCAGAGTTGTTGTGGAGGAAGGCGTTCCCGTTGTCACGACCGGCGCCGGGAATCCGGGCAAGTATCTGAAAATGTGGCAGAACGCGGGGATCAGGGTCATACCTGTGGTCGCAAGCGTTGCTCTTGCACGCATGATGGAAAAGGCGGGCGTGGATGCAGTCATCGCGGAGGGGACGGAATCCGGCGGACATATCGGTTCCGCAACTACCATGACGCTTGTTCCGCAGGTTGTGGACGCTGTCGACATTCCCGTGATTGCAGCCGGCGGTATCGGCGACGGCAGAGGTATGGCAGCCGCTTTTATGCTCGGTGCGGAAGCGGTGCAGATCGGTACGCGCTTCTGTGTGGCGAATGAGTGCATCACACACCAGAATTATAAGGACCGGATACTTCGTGCGAAGGATATTGATTCTGAGGTGACCGGTCTTTCCCATGGACACCCGATCCGCTGTCTGCGCAATAACATGACAAAAGAATACCTGAGATTAGAGCAATCAGGCGCTCCGTTTGAGGAGATGGAGAAGCTGACGCTCGGTTCTCTGAGAAACGCGGTTATTGACGGTGATGTGAAGAACGGAACCGTTATGGCAGGACAGATCGCGGGCATGATTAAAAAACAGCAGTCCTGTCAGGAGATCATCGATGAGATCGTTGGTCAGTTTACCCAGCTTTACCCGGGAGCTGCCGGGGCATGAGTATGTCTGAAAGAAGAGGAGATTTTATATGAGAAAGACAGCGTTTATTTTTCCCGGTCAGGGGTCGCAGTACGTCGGCATGGGAAAGGATTTCTATGAGAATTTTGCCTGTTCGAGGGAAATGATCGATCTGGCCGAAAAAGTAAGCGGTATGGATATGAAGACTCTTCTTTTTGAAGAAAATGAACAGCTGAATATTACAAAATACACGCAGATTGCAATGCTCGCCGATGAGCTTGCAATTCTGCGTGCAGTACAGGAAAAAGGATTCCGTTCGTCTGTGAATGCCGGTCTGAGTCTTGGTGAATATGCCGCTCTGGTGGCATCCGGTGTGATGACGGCGGAGGATGCGTTTCGCGTGATTGTGAAGCGTGGCACGTACATGCAGGAGGCCGTTCCCACCGGCGGCGCCATGACTGCCGTGATGGGCATGGACAATGATGTGATCGAGAAAATCTGTTCAGAGACTGACGGGATTGTATCCGTCGCCAATTATAATTGTCCCGGACAGACGGTGATCACCGGTGAGGAGACCGCGGTAGCAGCGGCCGCCGCATCTTTAAAGGAAGCGGGTGCGAAGCGCTGTGTGCCGCTGAACGTCAGCGGACCGTTCCATTCGGACATGCTGAGGGAAGCAGGTGTGAAGCTTGCGAAAGAACTGGAAAGCGTGGAGATCCATGAGATTGCCACGCCGTATATTACCAATGTCACCGCGGATTATGTGATGGATAAGGATCAGGTAAAGGACTTGCTGGAGCGGCAGATATCATCTTCTGTGCGCTGGCAGCAGAGCGTGGAGCGCATGATCGCGGACGGCGTTGAAGTTTTTATTGAAATAGGACCCAAAAAATCCCTGACAGGATTTTTAAAGAAAATAGACAAATCTGTTCCGGTTTATCATGTGGATACAGTTGCGGATCTGAATGCATTGTGTGAGTCAATCGGAACAGCTGAATGATCAGGAGGCACTATGGGAAATTTATTGGAGAATAAGATCGCTCTGGTGACAGGAGCGAGCACCGGCATCGGCAGACAGATTGCGCTGACGCTGGCCGGCGAGGGAGCATATGTTGTAGTCAATTATGTGGGACCCGTTGAAGCTGCGGATGAAGTCGTTGGGACAATTACGGCGAATGGCGGTCAGGCCGAGGCTTATGAGTGCTGGGTGAATGATTTTGCCGCGGTAGAGGAAATGATAAAAGCGCTTGTGAAAAAGCTCGGGCGTATTGATATTCTTGTAAACAACGCAGGTATTACCAGAGACGATCTCTTAATGAAGATGTCGGAACAGGCGTTTGATGCCGTGATCGATACCAACTTAAAGGGAAGCTTTAATACCATGCGCCATATCGCACGCCCCATGCTGAAACAGAAGGGCGGTTCCATCATCAATATTTCCTCGGTTTCCGGTATCATCGGGAATCCGGGACAGATGAACTACTGTGCCTCCAAAGCGGGTGTGATCGGTATGACAAAATCCATGGCCCGCGAGCTTGCCAGCAGAGGTATCCGTGTCAATGCGGTCGCTCCCGGCTTTATTGATACGGCCATGACGAAAAAAATGACTGACTCCGCGAAGGAAGCGGGTCTGGCTCAGGTGCCGCTCGGCCGGATGGGTACTCCGCAGGATATTGCGAATGCGGTCGCTTTTCTGGCGTCAGACAAGGCATCCTATATTACAGGTCATGTACTCTGCGTAGACGGCGGAATGGCCATGTGACGAAAAGGTGTTTTCTATGGACGGACAGATGAGGATGCTTGCATCCACAGATGGACGGACAGGGTATATGGTATAGATTTTAAATGAGGAGATTTTCAGATGAAACGTGTTGTTGTAACCGGCATGGGGGCGATCACTCCCATCGGATTAACTGTGGACGAATACTGGGACAGCCTGAAGGAAGGAAAGACTGGATTCGGTGAGATTACCTATTTTGACACCACAGATTATAAAGTGAAAGTGGCTGCACAGGTAAAGGGCTTTGATCCGTTAAATTATATGGATCGCAAAGCTGCAAAGCGTATGGAAGCCTTTGCTCAGTATGCCGTGGCAGCGACACATGAGGCTTTTCGTCAGTCGGGTCTTGACATGGAAAAGGAGGATCCTTACCGGGTAGGCTGTTATGTTGGCTCCGGTGTGGGTTCTCTGCAGTCCATTGAGAGAGAATATAAAAAACTGCTGGATAAGGGACCATCCAGAGTGAATCTTCTGCTGGTTCCCCAGATGATCACCAATATGGCGGCAGGAAACATTACGATCCAGTTCGGCATTAAGGGAAAGAGTATTAATATCGCTACAGCCTGTGCGACCGGTACGCATAATATCGGCGAAGCATTTCATGCGATTCAGCATGGCGAATGCGACGTGATCGTGGCCGGCGGTACGGAGAATGCGATCACACCGATCAGCATTGCCGGATTTACTTCTCTGACAGCTTTATCTGCTTCGAACGATCCGGAACGCTGCTCGATTCCTTTCGATAAAGACCGGAACGGTTTTGTGATCGGTGATGGCGCCGGTATCGTGATACTGGAAGAGCTGGAGCACGCGAAAGCGCGGGGGGCGAATATCCTTGCTGAGGTTGTCGGATATGGCGCGACCAGTGACGCATATCATATTACATCCCCGGCAGAGGACGGCAAGGGAGCGGAGAACGCCATGTTGTTCGCACTCAGAGATGCAGGAGTTTCCCCGGATGAGGTTACTTATATCAATGCGCACGGAACGAGTACACATCACAATGATCTGTTTGAAACGCGTGCGATCAAGAGCGCTTTCGGCGATCATGCTTATGATATGAAGGTCAATTCGACCAAGTCCATGATCGGGCATCTGCTGGGCGCTGCGGGAGCTGTGGAGTTCATTGCCTGCGTTCTTCAGATGAATCATGGTTATATTCATCAGACGGTTGGCCTGACGCAGCCGGATGAGGAGCTGGATCTGGACTATGTACAGGGACACGGCGTTGAGGCCGAGGTGGAATATGCACTGTCCAATTCTCTGGCTTTCGGCGGACATAACGCGAGTATCCTGATTCGCAGGTATCATGAATGATGATGACATGTAGCTGTTTTGCACAGTGACAGATAAATGGGAGTGTAGTAATATGGAAATAAATCAGATTCTGGATTTAATGAAGGTGGTTGCAGAAAATAACCTTGAGTTTACTTACGAGGAAAGCGCCCTGAAGTTATCCATACGAAAGCTGCCGGAGAAGTGTATGGAGACACCGGCGCCGGTGATTGTCAGCGGCGTTGCGCCGCAGGCCGTTCCGTCCATGGCGCCTGCAGTACAGGCTGCAGCTGTACCGGAGCAGGAGAAAGCCCCTGAAGTGTCCGAGGATGTGCCGGAGGGACAGATTGTGAAAAGTCCTCTGGTCGGTACTTTCTACAGGGCGGGATCCCCGGAGGCAGACCCGTTCATTGAGACCGGTGATGTTGTGAAAAAGGGTCAGGTTCTGGGTATTATTGAGGCGATGAAACTGATGAATGAGATTGAATCGGATTATGACGGCGTGGTGAAACAGATTCTTGTGAATAACGGTGATCTGGTTGAGTTTGATCAGCCGTTGTTTGTCATCGCGTGAGACAGGAGGATAGGATGTCATTATTAACAACACAGCAGATTATGGAGATTATACCGCATCGCCAGCCGATGCTTTTGATTGATACGATTGAGGAGCTTGAACCCGGCGTTCGTGCGGTGGGAAAGAAATGTGTTTCCTACAATGAGCCTTATTTTGCCGGTCACTTTCCGGGGGAACCGGTGATGCCTGGTGCCCTCATTGTTGAGGCGCTGGCTCAGGTAGGAGCCGTGGCTGTTCTCTCCTGTGATGATTTTAAAGGGAAGACTGCCTATTTTGGCGCGATCAATTCCGCTAAATTTAAAAAGAAGGTCGTTCCCGGCGATGTCCTGATCCTGGAGACTGAGATGATCAAACAGAAAGGGCCGATCGGTATTGCAAAGGCAAAGGCGACGGTAGACGGAAAGACGGCTGTAGTCGCGGAGCTTACCTTTGCGATCGGGTAGAGGAAGTATATGTTTCAGAAAATATTGATCGCAAACAGAGGAGAGATCGCGGTGCGTATCATCCGTGCCTGCAGAGAGCTGGGGATTCGTTCTGTTGCCGTTTATTCCACTGTGGATCAGGACGCGCTCCACACGATGCTTGCGGACGAGGCCATCTGTATCGGCAGGGCGGCGCCGGCTGACAGTTATCTGAATATGGAACGGATTCTGAGCGCAGCCATTGCGTCCAAGGCGGACGCGATCCATCCGGGATTTGGATTTCTGTCAGAAAACGCAAAGTTTGCACAGATGTGCAGACAATGCAATATCGTGTTCATCGGTCCGGGAGCCGATGTGATTTCAAAAATGGGAAATAAACAGGAGGCGCGCAATACCATGATGGCTGCGAAGGTTCCTGTTGTTCCGGGTACACAGGAGCCGGTATATCGTGCGGATTACGGACTGAAGCTGGCACAGGATATCGGATTTCCTGTCATGATCAAGGCGGCAAGCGGCGGCGGCGGTAAGGGAATGCGTATTTCCAGATCCGCTGCTGATTTTTCGGAAAATTTTGAGATTGCCCAGACAGAGTCTGTGAACGGTTTCGGGGACAACACCATGTATATCGAGAAATATATCGAGAATCCCCGCCATATTGAGTTTCAGATTCTGGCGGACCAGCATGGAAATGTGGTTTCACTGGGAGAGCGTGACTGTTCTGTTCAGAGACGGCATCAGAAGATGGTGGAGGAATCTCCCTCACCTGCGCTGGATTCAAAGCTTCGCAGAGAAATGGGAGCGGTGGCTGTCCGTGCAGCGAGGGCTGCAAATTATGAGAGCGCGGGTACGGTTGAGTTTTTGCTTGATCAGGATAAGAATTATTATTTCATGGAGATGAATACCCGTATTCAGGTGGAGCATGGTGTGACCGAGATGGTTACCGGACTTGACCTGATCAAAGAGCAGATTTTTATCGCGGACGGGCAGAAACTCCGTTTTAAGCAGAAGGATATTCATATTTCAGGACATGCGATTGAATGCCGGCTTAACGCCGAGGATCCGGAGCGGAATTTTATGCCGTGCCCGGGACGGATTGATTTTCTGTATCTTCCGGGAGGCAACGGTGTACGAATTGATTCGGCAATTTTTGCCGGATATACCGTTCCGCCGAATTATGATTCGATGATCGCGAAGATTATTGTTTTTGGCAAGGATCGCGAGACGGCGCTCAATAAGATGCAGAGTGCGCTTGGCGAGGTAAATGTTGATGGCATCACAACGAATCTGGATTACCAGTATGATATTATAACGCATCCGGTTTTCCGCGCCGGTGAGGCTACGACCGGATTTCTGGAGGAATATTTTCCGGGGGAAAGGATCATAAGGTGATGGATTTATGGGCGTGCTAACATTTAAAAAACAGAATTTCATGAACACATCGAAAAAGGAGCCTGATATTCCAGAAGGCATGTGGGTGAAATGTGACGCCTGCGGGGAGATGCTGTACCGTGAAGATGTAGTCAAAAACCATCTTGTCTGCTATAAGTGCGGGAAATATTTTCGGATGACAACGAAACGCAGGCTGCGTCTTGTGGCAGATAAACACAGTTTTGAAGAGTGGGATGCCGGCCTGGAGGGAAAGGATCCTCTGGAATATCCGGATTATCCTGAAAAGATTGCCTCGCTGAAAGAAAAGCTGAAGATAGATGAGGCCGTCACGACAGGACGCTGCACGGTTCATGGTGAGGAGACGGTGATCGCTGTCTGTGACGCCAGGTTTCTGATGGGCAGTATGGGTTATGTCGTAGGCGAAAAGATCACGAGGGCAGTCGAGAAAGCGACAGAGCTCGGTCTTCCGATCATTATTTTTACCTGTTCCGGCGGGGCGCGGATGCAGGAGGGCATGGTTTCCCTGATGCAGATGGCAAAGACGTCGGCCGCACTGAAGAAGCATTCTGACGCAGGACTGTTATACATCACGGTTCTGACAGATCCGACGACCGGCGGTGTTACGGCCAGTTTTGCCATGCTGGGCGACATTATACTGGCGGAGCCGGGTGCGCTGGTCGGGTTTGCCGGCCCGCGTGTCATTGAACAGACCATCGGACAGAAGCTGCCGGAGGGTTTTCAGCGGGCAGAGTTTCTGGTGAGCCATGGTCTGATAGACGGGATCATTCATCGGGATGATATGAAGGATACGCTTTCCAGACTGCTTCATATGCATCGCATGCCGTCCAAAGAGGAGGGGCTGCTCACAAATAAGCTGACGATTCCCGAACAGAGCCGGAGCTATGAAGGGCATGTGACTGCATGGGAGCGGGTTCTCACCGCGCGTGCCTCTGACCGGCTTACATCGATGGATTATATAAAGGGTATTTTTTCTTACTTCGTGGAAATGCATGGTGACCGGCATGCGGCGGATGACGGATCAACAGTCGGCGGTATCGCCTATCTTGACGGTTATCCGGTGACAGTGATCGGGCAGCAGAAGGGCCGCACGACGAAGGAAAACATTGTTCGTAATTTCGGCATGCCTTCTCCGGAGGGATATCGGAAGGCACTCCGGTTGATGAAACAGGCAGAAAAATTTCATCGCCCGATCATCAATTTTATTGATACCCCGGGCGCTTATCCGGGACTGGAAGCGGAAGAGCACGGACAGGGAGAGGCGATCGCACGTAATCTGTATGAGATGTCTAATCTGAAAGTGCCTGTTTTGAGTATCGTTGTCGGAGAGGGAGGCAGCGGCGGCGCTCTGGCTCTTGCCGTGGCAAATGAGGTCTGGATGATGGAAAATGCCACATACACCATCCTCTCCCCGGAGGGATTTGCCTCCATCCTGTGGAAGGACGGAAAGCGTGCGGCTGAGGCGGCTGAAATCATGAAAGTGACCGCTTCGGAACTGAAGCAGCTTGGCATTGTGGAACAGGTGATTGAGGAGCCGGCTCCGGCCTGTGCTGAAAACTGTCAGGAGCTGTGCCGTCTGATGCGTAAGATGATACGCAAATTCATTTATGAAAACATAGAAAAGGATCCTGC
>Ga0192288_1003_pt1 | contig 28388 bp, 19 predicted proteins | sample Koala_Koa22_J3_FD_131243 | JGI IMG/M metagenome (GOLD analysis project Ga0192288, IMG submission 131243) | Enriched cells from koala feces incubated with labeled cellulose particles, San Francisco Zoo, California, United States - Koala_Koa2-2_J3 ...
TTGATGACAGCCTCTTTGACCGGTCCAGATCAACAAAAACCGAGCTTCTTGCGAAAGTTTTTGACCATTCTTCCATGAAGTATAAGCGCGGATATCGTATGCTTACTTTAGGTTGGTCAGACGGAAATTCCTTTGTTCCGGTTAATTACTGCCTTCTTTCGGCTGCCGAAGATAAAAACCTGCTCTGTGAAGCCAGGGAATATGATGGCCGATCCCTCGCGGGAAAACGACGCAGCCAGTCGCGCAGGAAAGCGACCGATGTCATGGTTGAACTGGTTGCTTCCGCGCAGAAAGCCGGGATCACAGCAAAATATATCCTCTTTGACAGCTGGTTTTCATCACCCAAAACAATCATGACACTGAAAAAGGACTGCCATCTTGATACGGTTGCCATGATAAAAAAGGGTAAAACCAAATATCTGTACCAGGGAAAAAGCCTCAACATCAAGCAAATCTACAGCATGAACCGGAAACGGCGCGGGCGGTCAAAATATCTGCTGTCCGTAGAGGTAACCCTCCAGAAAGACGGAGAAACGCTCCCTGCCAGGATCGTATATGTCCGCAACAAGAGTAACCGTAAGGACTGGCTTGCCCTCGTCAGCACGGATTTGGACATTACAGAAGAAGAAATCATCCGTATTTATGGGAAACGTTGGGATATCGAAGTTTTCTTCAAATCCTGCAAATCCTATTTACGGCTGGTAAAAGAGTGCCGGAGTCTTTCTTATGATGCCCTAAACGCTCATACAGCAATCGTTTTTACCAGATATATGATGCTTTCGGTTGCCAAACGGCGGGATGAGGATGACAAAACCATCTGCGAACTGTTTTATGTGCTTCTGGATGAAATGGAAGACATTACATTTAGTGAATCCATGAGGATCATTATGGATGCGCTGATGGAAACAGTAATGGAATACTTCCATATCACAGAGGCACAGCTGGAAGAATTCTCTGCTCGCTTCGTTTCACGCCTTCCAAAATACATGCAGGAGGCGCTTCTAAGTGGTCAAAAGGCAGCCTGATAGTTATTTTTGCGGTGTTAAGGAAACGATACATGGTGTTTTTGGAAAAACTGCATTCAGATACCCCGGTTTTTCGCTGCATATAGTCGCTCCGGTCTGAAAAAATCAGGCAGAGCAGATAGCGGAAAATATCCATAACAGGAACGCCCTTGGTTTTCCCGGCATTGCATTTGAAGAGTAGCTCCCCAATGTGAAACTCATGGATAAATTTTGCTGCAAAGCTGGAAATTTCGTTTCGATTATCCTGATTTTGTGATATACTTGACATGGCATGAATCTCCTTGCTGTGTTATTGTTTTTCGCAATTCAATTATACCATGCAGTCGCGGATTTGTGCCATTTTTATGCGTTAAAGTATTGATTTATCAAGGTTCATCACACCAAATGGTGTGGGAAGTTTGAGTAATTTATATGTTATTTCTTTGCCAAATTGTCCAATCGATGTTTTTTCGGAAAAGATAAAATCTCTTCACTTGCCAAAGAAAATGATTTTTTCAATTGAAATAACAAACCCCTTATAATTGAACAAGTTATGCTATCTTTTTATCTCCACGTCCCTGCGTAGACCTCATCCCCATCTCGTCCAAAGGTGAAATCAATCGCGGCGTTCCCGCCCTCCAACGTATTGTCAATGTAATAATGATTCCCGCGGCGGATGCACCGTGTATCATACCCGTCCCCATCCCAGTCGCCCGCGAGTACTTCATCATCCACCCTGCCAAAGGTGAAATCAATCTCAGCGTTCCCGGATTCCAATGTATTGTTGATGTAATAGTGGTTCCCGCGACGCACGCAAATTGTGTCACAGCCATCTCCGTCCCAGTCGCCTACGACTACCTCGTCCGATGTCCTGCCAAAGTCAATATAAAAATCCGCCTGTCCGCCCAGCGTGTTGCTGAAGTAGAAACGGTTCCCGCGGCGCACACAGATCGTGTCGATGCCGTCGCCGTCCCAGTCGCCGATCAGGACTTCGTCAGTGTCCTTGCCGTAGGTGAAGGACATGTCAGCGTTCCCACCTTTCAGGGTATAGTTGACATAGAACCAGTTGCCGCGGCGCACAAGGAGGGTATCTGCGGAAGAACTGCTGTCCTCTGTATCATCCGAATCGCTGGTATCTTCCGATCCGGCATCTCCGCTGTTATCCTCTGATCCGGTGTCTCCGCTGTTATCCTCTGTATTCTGGTTTGTATCATCATTATTTCCGCCGGAAGCATTTACATTTTCCGTCTTCGTTTCACCACATACGATACATGTATATGTGATGGTATTTCCCGCAACTACACCTTCATCCCAGGAATGTCCCAGAGCTGAGGCTTCATTCGCTATATAGCTGTCGCCGCATCTTGTACAGGTATATGTCGTATATCCGGCTTCTGTACAGGTTGGTTCTGTCACCTCTGATTCATATTCATGGCCTAATGCGTCAGATACAGCATCTCCCATGTAACTGTCTCCGCATCTTGTACAGGTATATTTCATATACCCTTTATTTTTACAAGTTGCCTCCACCAATGTTTCTGTATAATCATGATTCAGGACTTCCAGATAATACTCTGTCGATGAACCAGAACTCCCAACGATATTCAAAACATGTTTTCCAATTACAGTCACTGTGACACGATATGTCTTTGAGTAAGTGCCCCGACTAACACCACCAACCGTAATTACACTTGAAGACTGTCCGGTTAAAACAGCGGAAACCGCTGCTCCATCAGCGCAGGTAAATGTATAGGTCTGGTCTGATGAACTGGATATGGTAATTGATGTTGAGTTCCCAACACATACTGTATCCCAGTCTCTGGTATCTTCTTCTACCGTAATTTCAATCATCTCTGATGCAGTTTCATAATTATCAGTTTCTGCTGCCGTGATTGTAATGATCGCAAATCCTGACGAAACACCGGTAACTACACCATTATCATCAACAGTCGCCACGTTGGTATCGCTGGATACATAGCTCAATGTTCCCTCTGTCGCAGATGCCAAAATCTCAACCATCTCACCCTCTAAAACGGATAGGCTTAATGAATCAATAGAAATTTCCTGCTCCCCTCTGGTAATTATAAAAGATTCTGTAATGGAGCCGGTATAATTATTCGTACCGGTAACAACAAACGTAGCTGTCCCAACATTTACATTGTCGCTGTAGGATACAGTATAATCAAAACCCTCTTCAAGTATATCCTCCCCATCCATAACAACAAAATCAGGTTCTATCGCCATCCCAATATAAGGATAACTTTCATCCAGCTGAGATACCTCACAGGAAGAAATGTCCATGGTGGTAGCATAGTGAATTCTGGCTTCGGTTAAGTATGTATTGCCAGAATCTATCACTATAGATTGCCAGTCCTCTTTCGACCCCTCGTAATACACATCTGTCAAACCAGAACATTTTCCAAATGCATAACTGCCGATGCTGGAAACAGAATAAGGAATGGTAATCTCTGTCAAACTACTACATTCATAAAATGCGTCTACTCCAATTGCTGCCAGTTTCTCCGAAAGAACTATACTTTCCAGACTGGAACACCCATAAAATGCATTCGTATCAATACTTGTCACATTATCCGGGATGGTAATACTGGCTAAACTGCTACATCCATAAAACAAACCAACATTAATTATCGTTATGCTCTCCGGCAAAGTGGCGGCAGTCAGATTTGTGCAACCGTAAAATGTATAACTCCCAACTGTTGTGACACTGTCCGGAATCGCAACTTCCATCAATGAAGTACATCCATAAAACACACCCACGCCCAACTCCGTCACACCGCTTGCTATAGCTACAGAAGTAAGTTTTGTACAATTCTGAAAAGCATGAGTGCTTATTTTTTCCACGCTTTCCGGGATAACGATATCAATCAAACTGGTACAACCATAAAAAGCATATTGACCAACACTTGTTGCACCGCTTTCTACTACCAGGGAATATATCTGACTCCTATATTCATACCACGGAGCTGTTCCTTCACTATAAGAGCTCATCGATCCTGAACCATCAATCGTCAGAGTCCCCTCATCATCTAATTCCCATGTTAAATCTGTCCCACATGTACCGCTCACAACAATCGTTGCCTCACTTTCCAAAGCCACCATTACCGTGTCAGATACGTCACCCACCGTATCGTTGCTTTCCCCAGCAAACGCCGTCCCTCCGCACGAAAATACCAATGCCACGGACAAAACAAAAGCAATCATTTTCTTTTTCATCTCTCCAATACTCTCCTTTTATCATTTTAGCAATCACAATTTTAGATGATTTTCATGATTATTATTTTAGAGTTTATAACTCTAAATGTCAATAGAGTTTATGACTCTAGGATACAATATTTCTGAGGTGATCTTATGCATTACAGAGATCGTATCCGTGCTTTGCGGGAAGACCATGATTATACACAATCTCAGATTGCAGACATACTAAACATAGGTCAACGAACATATGCAGATTATGAGCTTGGCAAGACACGCATCCCTATTGATTCTTTAATCAAATTAGCAGAATTCTATGACGTTGACATGAATTATATTACCGGCATCAGTAACACAGCAAATAAGTTTCCCCTTAAATAATAAGCCATCTTGCAGCAATAAAAACAGGCTGCTTCCAGTCAGCTTTCCATAAATTCCGTCTTTGCAAACAGATATCTACTGCCTCCTGTTTTGTGATAAAAACAAATATAAATGTCACAAACTCAAAAACAGACAACTGTATTTCGTCAGCCCTTCATATCCCGTATAATCTGCTTTATGCCAGAGATGACCGCCTTTCCATTTTAACTGATTCCCTTTGGAGTATAGACGATCTTCCTTTCTCTCATTTTCCGCTCAAACTCCGGACATTCCCATAATACAAATAGTAAATACACATACGCTGAGGTAATATAAAGTGAATCAGGATCCGTTTAAAGAATATATCAGAGAATCTGAGCCGGATAAACGTGAAAGAAGAAAATCCCGCCCATGATACAGCAGACCGTACCAGAGAAGCCGACCTGGTCTCCGTACGCATTGCAGCGCTTCTGTCTGAACGTGCATTCAGTTTTACATCGACGGAATATATTTCCATTCACAGAAAGTTATTTACCGGCATCTATTCCCATGCCGGTATCATCCGCGACTATAATATCACAAAAAAGGAATGGGTCTTAAACGGAGCAACCGCTCTCTATGGCAGTGCCTCCGAATTGAAAGCGACACTGGACTATGATTTTTCTGAAGAGAAAAACTTCTCCTATCGAAACCTCTCCATGGATGAAATCATCCGCCATCTCGCCTTATTTATATCCAGACTATGGCAGATACACATATTCGGTGAAGGCAATACCCGAACAACAGCCGTGTTTTTTATCAAATATCTCCGCTCGCTTGGCTTCAATGTGACAAACGATATTTTTGCTGAAAATGCATGGTACTTTCGTAACGCATTGGTCAGAGCCAATTATACTGACCTGAAAAATGGCATTCAGGAAACCACCGAATACCTCGAAGTATTCCTGCGCAATCTTCTCCTGAATGAAAACCATCCGCTTCATAACCGCACATTGCACATCAGCGGAGCTTTCAATGAAACGGAAAAAGTGAACATTGAGAGTCAAAAAGCGAACATTGACGAAAAAAAAGCGAACATTGAGAATCTGTTTACGCCTAAAACCGCCTCTCATGTTCAGCATCTTTTGACGACATTTGGATTTCAGACAGTCTTTGGCAGATCTGATGTTCAGCGAGTGCTTGGATTAAAGTCAACAAGAAGTTCTGCCCTGATTCGCGAAATGACGGAACAGAATCTGATTGAGCCGGTATCCGGTCACGGAAAAGGAAAGTACCGTTTTCGGTCAGAAAATACAAGTTACTGATTGCAAAATCAGACATGCGCCAGACCTTTTGCACACAGGAGTTCTCCGCCCGGCAAATTTTCCTGTTATACAAAACCGGCGGCACAGATGGCCGCCGGTTTTCCGTTTCCCATATCTCACCATCATGTTTTTATTATATTTACAGGAAACGACACAAGTCGTTTTCTGTTGCGCCGATCGCGGGCTGCGTAAGCAACTATTCCTTGCGCGATCGTGTGCATAACATTTATAGTGAACGGCAAATATTTTTGACTTTTACTATACCCAGGCTCAAACGCCCCGGTGTACAGCCATTACTCCAGCTCAAACGCCCCGGTGTACAGCTGGTAATACGTGCCCTTCTCGGCGATCAGCTTCTCATGGTCGCCGCGTTCAATTATATTTCCGAGCTCCAGCACCATGATCACGTCGGAGTTCATGATCGTCGACAGCCGGTGCGCGATGACGAACACGGTACGTCCCTTCATCAGCGCGTCCATGCCCCGCTGCACAATCGCCTCGGTACGGGTATCAATGGAGGACGTCGCCTCATCCAGGATCATTACCGGCGGATCCGCCACAGCGGCACGGGCGATGGAAATCAACTGCCGCTGTCCCTGCGACAGGCCGCTGCCGTCGCCCTCCAGCACGGTATCATAGCCGTGCGGCAGCATCCGGATAAAGCTGTCGGCGTTCGCCAGCTTCGCCGCCGCGATGCAGTCCTCATCGGAGGCTTCCAGCTTGCCGTAACGGATATTCTCCATCACGGTACCGGTGAACAGGTTGACATCTTGCAGCACCACACCGAGGGAGCGGCGCAGGGAAGGCTTCTCAATCCGTTTGATATCAATGCCGTCGTAGGTGATCGTTCCGTTCTGTATATCGTAAAACCGGTTGATCAGATTGGTAATTGTCGTCTTGCCCGCACCGGTCGCACCGACAAAGGCTACCTTCTGACCCGGTTCCGCGTACAGTGTAATATCATGGAGTACCGTCTTCTCCGGTGTATAACCGAAATCTACATTATGGAACTCCACATGACCTTTCATCTCAATCAATTCAAAGCTGCCATCCTCTTTCGGCACCTTCCAGGCCCAATGCTTCGTGCGCTCCGGACACTCGACCATCTGGCCGTCCTCGAAGCGGACGTGAACCATAGTCACATCGCCGCCGTCCTGTTCCACTTCCTCATCCAACAATTCAAAAATACGCTCTGCTCCGGCCAACGCCATAACAACGAAGTTCAGCTGGTTGGAAACCTGAGCGATCGGATTGACAAAGCTTCGGGACAGCTGCAGGAAAGAGGCGATCGAACCGAGCGTCAGCACGCCTATACCGGTCAGGCTGACATTTGTCACACCTGCGATACCCATCGCTCCTCCGACAATCGCAATGACAACATACAGGATAAATCCGATATTGTTCATGATCGGCATCAGGATGTTCGCGTAAATATTCGCCTTCGACGCGTTCTCGAACAACATATCATTTTCTTTATCAAAACCTTCGATGGCTTTATCCTCATGGCAGAAAACCTTGACCACCTTCTGTCCGTTAATCATCTCCTCAATATAGCCGTCCACATCCGCCAGCGACTGCTGCTGTTTAACAAAATATCGGGAGCTGCCTCCGGCAATTTTTCGGATTACAAAGAAAATGATCACAACAAACACGACAACAATAATGGTCAGCCAGAAACTGATCGTCAGCATGGATATAAACACAACCACCACCGTGAGAATCGAATTCATCATCTGTGGTATACTCTGCGACAGCATCTGTCGGAGTGTATCCGTATCATTCGTATAATGACTCATGATATCACCGTGTGTATTCGTATCGAAATATCGGATCGGCAGCTGCTGCATATGTTCAAACATATCGTCACGGATTTTTTTCAGGATATTCTGTGCTATCGTAACCATCACACGGTTGTAAATAACAGCCGCCACAACACCGATAGCAAAGACTACCGCCATCTTAATAATATACAGAAGCAGACCCGCAAAATCCGGAGTGTCCTCCGTCAAAAGAGGTGTGATATAATCGTCAATCAACGCCTGAATAAACAAGCTGGACAGCGCCGTCGTAATCGCGCAAAATACAACGCAGCAAACAACAAGTATAAACCGCGCCTTATAATCGCCCAGATATCCAAGCAACCGTTTTGTCGTGCCTTTTACGTCCTTTGCACCCTTGTTATTCACTCAGACCACCACCTTTCTGCTGTGACTCAAAGGTTTCTCTATAGATCGTACTGGTTTTCAGCAGCTCCTCGTGAGTGCCGACAGCGAGAACCTTTCCATCGTCCATAACGATAATCTTATCAGCGTCGTCAATCGAAGAAATTCTCTGTGTAATAATAAACTTGGTTGTATCCGGAATCTCCTCCGCAAACGCCTTGCGGATCAGCTGATCCGTCTTTGTATCCACCGCGCTGGTCGAGTCATCCAGAATCAAAATCTTCGGCTTTTTCAGCAGTGCGCGGGCAATACACAGCCGCTGCCGCTGACCGCCGGAAACATTCGTACCGCCCTGCTCAATCCAGGTATCGTACTTATCCGGCATACGTTCAATAAACTCATCCGCCTGCGCCTGCTTGCACGCCTGAATAATCTCCTCATCTGTCGCGTCCTCCTTGCCCCAGCGAAGATTATCCTTGATCGTGCCGGAGAACAGGACATTCTGCTGCAGCACCATCGCCACCTCATTCCGCAGGGTGTCCAGATCATAATCGCGCACATCCACGCCGCCGACCTTCACACGCCCTTCCGTCACATCATACAAACGAGGAATCAGCTGCACCAGACTGGACTTCGCGGAACCGGTACCGCCGATAACCCCGACACGCTCGCCGGACTTAATATCGAGATTGATATTGCTCAGAACGTCTCGGTTTGCCTCTTTAGAATAACGGAAATATACATTTTCAAAAGAAATTGTACCATCTTTGATCTCCGTAACCGGATTCTCTTTATTCTGAATATCGCTCTCCTCTTCCAGTATTTCAACGATACGGTTACCGGAAGCAATGGACATAATAATCATGACGACCACCATGGACAGCATCATCAGACTCATCAGGATCTGCAACGCATAGGTAAACAGACTCATGAGTTCACCCGTCGTCAGACCATTCGCTACACCGGCCGTATTGCCGCTAAGTACAATAGTTTTCGCACCAAACCACGCGATCAGCAGAATGCAAACGTAAACCGCAGCCATCATGACCGGCATATTCATACTGATCGTTTTTTCTGCTTTCACAAAATCTTTATAAATCGACTCGGAAATCTTCTTAAATTTACTGTTCTCATAGCCCTCGCGGATGTAGGACTTTACCACACGGATTCCGTGAAGATTTTCCTGTACATCAAGATTCAGCTTGTCATAAGTATTAAACACGCGCTTAAAATAAGGATGTACATAAAGACTGAGACCTGCCAGCACCACCGCCAGCACCGGAACCACAATGATGAAGATGGACGCCAGACGGCGGTTGATGGTAAAGGATATGGCAATGGCCGCAACCAGCATGATCGGACAGCGCACCGCCAGACGGATCGTCATCTGGAAAGCGTTCTGCACGTTCGTCACATCCGTCGTCAGCCTCGTCACAATACTGGCCGTGGAGAATTTATCAATATTTGAGAACGAATATCCCTGCACCTTCGCATACATATCCTTTCTCAGATTCTTCGCCAGTCCGCACGAAGCAATCGCAGCCTCTCTTCCCGCCAGCGCACCGAAAGCCAGCGAAATAAACGCCACTACCAACAGGAGCACCCCGAGTTTTAAGATCACATTCATATTTCCCTGGTCAATACCGTTGTCAATCAGCCGCGCCATAATATACGGAATCAAAATTTCCATCACGACTTCAACAATGACAAGAACCGGAGCCAGAACCGTACTCCTTCTGTACTCGCGTAATGATTGTAATAGTTTCTTAATCATTGCGTCTTTCCTCCTTTTTCTTTATATTATTCTGCATTATGTGAAGATACCCCCTCATCTGATCGATCTCCTCCCCGGAAAATCCCTCGACCAGCATATCCTCCATGTCCCGGAACTCAGCTTCCATCCGCTGATGAATCTCCCGGGAGCGTTCTGTCAGGACCAGTTTTTTCAATCGGGCGTCCTCCGGGACGCTCTGCCGCTCAATGAGGCCCTTTTTCACCATCCGGTTTACCACCTTGGAAGCCGTCGACCTCGTGATCCCGAACTGGTTCTCCAGATCTCGCTGAAAGACATCCGTGCCCTCATTATGTGCAATGTAACCGATGATCCAGGTGTTCTTTCCGGTCGCTTCATCGAGCTGCCGCCGCTCCGGAGCATTATCCAGCATCCTGCAGATCCGGTTGGAAAGCACATGAATCTCGCGTATGATTGACTCTTCCATCTCCATCTCATTCCTCCTTTGTTTTATCTCAAACTGTCCGACGTTCAACAATATTAATATAAAAAAAAAGGAGATGTCAATCCCCTTTTTTTAAACATGTAAATATTAAGAATCGAACAGGCGGCGGTTTTCAGCACACCTTCGCAAAAAGGTTCTTTGGTTTTACCGGATCAACTTTCCTGTGATATAAAAGAGCCTGCCCCGGCATCCGGAAATTCCGGAGACACCGGGGCAGGTTTCTATTTGGTCAGTTTCGTTTAAAGAGATTCTTTACTTCCATGTACCGGCATACACATCATCGGTGGCCCGACCAAACGTCGTCTGACAGAAGGCAATGGTATCTCCCAGTGTTTCCTGGAAGAAGTACTCATTCCCGCGGCGCACCGCCAGTGTATCGCAGCCATCGCCGGTCCAGTCGCCAACCACTACGATATCGGCCTCTCTGCCATAATCAATCTGGTCTCCCACAATCGCATCCCAGGAAGCCTGGAAGTAGTAGCTGATACCGCGGCGGGCGCAGAGAGTATCCACACCGTCTCCATCCCAGTCGCCGGAAAGGATCACGTCGTTTAATCTGCCGTAGTCCACTTCATCTCCGATGGTGGAGTCCCAGCTCTCCTGGAAATAACAGGTCACTCCGCGGCGGGCGCAAAGCGTATCGCAGCCGTCCCCGTTCCAGTCGCCGACCACAATGACATCATCAACCCTGCCGTAATTTACCTGCATGCCGATGGTCGATCCGAGGTCATTCTGGAAATAGAAGGTATTTCCGCGGCGTACGCAAAGGGTGTCAATGCCGTCTCCGTCCCAGTCGCCCACGAAAACCTCATCGCCGATTCTTCCGTAATCAACAGTATTGCTCGTTGCGGAATCCGTCAGCGCATCCTGGAAATAGAAGGTCACTCCGCGGCGTACCGCCAGTGTATCCGTAGATACTTCTTCTTCCGATACGGTAATACTCTTCACCCAGTCAACGAACGTGCCTGTTGAAGTACCTTCGTTCGAACCGTGTCCCATATTCCATACCAGTGAATAATCGGTATCCAGACCCGCGGACGCTGCCGCCAGGCAGAGGTTGTACGCGATGGTAAAGGATGTATGCTGGTCCGCCGTGCCGTTGCGGGTTCTCCAGTACTGTGCCGGATCCACCGCCGTCAGGCCGTTGTTGCCGAGAAGAATCTCAGTCGCATTCATCAGGTTTGTCTGGTTCTCAATGTACGCCGCCTCGTCTCCGGTCAGCGCCTCCTCAATATAGGTATCTACATCCACATCGTCAAATCCGTCAAGCTGGGACAGTTCTTCATAATTGTCCTGAAGGATCTTCGCTACGGAAGCAGAGTAATGCACGCCGTCCTCATCCGCGTAACCGAACGCGTTGTTCTCTGCGGTTGACCAGAAGGTGTCAAATCCGGGTACGTCCTTGTTGCGGTTGTTCACCAGACCGGTTCCGCTCATGAAGCCTGCCATGTCCGTCACGGACCATGTGCCGTCCTCATTCTGCACCAGCCAGTCCTCGCTGTCCTCATATTCCGTTGCCGGATCGATGTCGCCCGCTTCCACAAGCGCGTTCAGCGCATCCGACATATTCTGAAGGATCGCATCATAGTAGCTGCCCTCTCTCGGGGTCGTCAGCGTCAGCGCATTGCCGTCCTCATCGGTCAGTCCGAGGCTGTTGATATAATCGACATACGCCCATGCCTCCAGCTCCTGCAGACGCAGCTTGAACTCGGACAGTGTCCCGGGCTCGGAAGCGCCCATCTCGGTGTAAGTATCTCCGCCGTTCTCCGCGGAATCATACCACCACCAGGCATAGGCAAGATCCGCGTTCTCCAGATCCGCGATCGGGCAGTAGCACTGCGCCGCGTAGATATTGTCCGCATACTCGCTGGCGTATGTATCCATCTCCGCGTCATAGGTCACGCCGAGCACGCCGGTCTCATACATATACGGATAATACTCGCTCATATTTCCGGATGCGCCCAGAATCGAGCTCATCTGGCCCGCGCCGGAAGTACCGACGGAAATAATTGCGTCTGTATTGCCGGGGAAAATATCCGTATTCGCTCTCAGCTCAATCACGCCCGCCTTCAGGTCAACCACCTGTGTCGGGGATTTACCCGTGATATAATCGCCGCTCTCATCCGTCGCGTTGCGGCTTCTCGCACCGGCAGATACATAGATCATGCCCTCGTCGATGTAATCCGTGCTGCAGGATCCCGGAGAACTGGAGTTCCAGCCCGCGCAGTTGTTCTGGTAAATGATCGGCGCCGTGTCCGCCGTGTAATCGCCGATCACAGCATCATGATCGATACCGGTCACATTGCCGTCCTCGTCAATAATCAGATATGCCGCCGGTATGTAGACGAGCATCGTCTGATAACTGGTGTTTGTGATCTCCGTGCTGGTATAAACACCCTGGTAGGTCTTACCGCCCCTGCTGCTCTCGGTATAGATCGGGTTCCCGTCCTCATCCGTCGCGGCCAGGAAATAGTAGGATCCGTCGTCGCTCGCTACCCATGTGTAAACGCCGGCCTCAATACCTGCGGAGTAATCCAGATACGTAGCCGCATCAATGCTCACCGTTACAGGACCTTCGGAAACAGCTTCCGTCGGCACGATCTCCTCTACCCACTCAATAAATGTGCCTGTGGAGGTTCCTTCATTTGAGCCATGACCCATATTCCATACCAGCGAATAATCGGTATCCAGACCCGCGGACGCTGCCGCCAGGCAGAGGTTGTATGCGATGGTAAAGGATGTATGCTGGTCCGCCGTGCCGTTGCGGGTTCTCCAGTACTGTGCCGGATCCACCGCCGTCAGGCCGTTGTTGCCGAGAAGAATCTCAGTCGCATTCATCAGGTTTGTCTGGTTCTCAATGTACGCCGCCTCGTCTCCGGTCAGCGCCTCCTCAATATAGGTATCTACATCCACATCGTCAAATCCGTCAAGCTGGGACAGTTCTTCATAATTGTCCTGAAGGATCTTCGCTACGGAAGCAGAGTAATGCACGCCGTCCTCATCCGCGTAACCGAACGCGTTGTTCTCTGCGGTTGACCAGAAGGTGTCAAATCCGGGTACGTCCTTGTTGCGGTTGTTCACCAGACCGGTTCCGCTCATGAAGCCTGCCATGTCCGTCACGGACCATGTGCCGTCCTCATTCTGCACCAGCCAGTCCTCGCTGTCCTCATATTCCGTTGCCGGATCGATGTCGCCCGCTTCCACAAGCGCGTTCAGCGCATCCGACATATTCTGAAGGATCGCATCATAGTAGCTGCCCTCTCTCGGGGTCGTCAGCGTCAGCGCATTGCCGTCCTCATCGGTCAGTCCGAGGCTGTTGATATAATCGACATACGCCCATGCCTCCAGCTCCTGCAGACGCAGCTTGAACTCGGACAGTGTCCCGGGCTCGGAAGCGCCCATCTCGGTGTAAGTATCTCCGCCGTTCTCCGCGGAATCATACCACCACCAGGCATAGGCAAGATCCGCGTTCTCCAGATCCGCGATCGGGCAGTAGCACTGCGCCGCGTAGATATTGTCCGCATACTCGCTGGCGTATGTATCCATCTCCGCGTCATAGGTCACGCCGAGCACGCCGGTCTCATACATATACGGATAATACTCGCTCATATTTCCGGATGCGCCCAGAATCGAGCTCATCTGGCCCGCGCCGGAAGTACCGACGGAAATAATTGCGTCTGTATTGCCGGGGAAAATATCCGTATTCGCTCTCAGCTCAATCACGCCCGCCTTCAGGTCAACCACCTGTGTCGGGGATTTACCCGTGATATAATCGCCGCTCTCATCCGTCGCGTTGCGGCTTCTCGCACCGGCAGATACATAGATCATGCCCTCGTCGATGTAATCCGTGCTGCAGGATCCCGGAGAACTGGAGTTCCAGCCCGCGCAGTTGTTCTGGTAAATGATCGGCGCCGTGTCCGCCGTGTAATCGCCGATCACAGCATCATGATCGATACCGGTCACATTGCCGTCCTCGTCAATAATCAGATATGCCGCCGGTATGTAGACGAGCATCGTCTGATAACTGGTGTTTGTGATCTCCGTGCTGGTATAAACACCCTGGTAGGTCTTACCGCCCCTGCTGCTCTCGGTATAGATCGGGTTCCCGTCCTCATCCATCGCGGCCAGGAAATAGTAGGATCCGTCGTCGCTCGCTACCCATGTGTAAACGCCGGCTTCCACACCTGCGGAATAATCCAGATAGGTAGCCGCGTCAATACTCACTGTCACAGGACCTTCGGAAGAAGCTGCCTCAGCCGGTGCGATTTCCGCAACCCAGTCAACAAAGCTGCCGGTTGACTCGCCTTCGGCTGAGCTGTGTCCGACGCCCCACATCTGCGCATAATCTACAGACTCTACATTTTCATTCATGTTTGCCGCAAGGGCAAGATTATAGGAAATCGTAAAAGAGGTATGCTCATCCACAGCACCGCTGCGAATCCGCCAGTGCTGTGCCGGCGTCACCGCCTCTAATCCATCATTGCCCAGTAAGATTTCCGTCGCATTCATCAGATTGGTCTGATAAGCAATATACTCTGCATCTTCTCCTGTCAGAGCCTGCTCGATATACTCGTCTACGGCCTCTTTATCAAAGCCTTCCAGTTCAGACAGAATCTCATAATTATCATACAGAACCTGCGCAACCGATGCAGAATAATGTACCGCATCCTGATCTGCCTTTCCGAATGCGTTGTTTTCCGCTGAAAGATCAAACGTATCAAAACCGGGAACCACTTTATTACGTGAGTTCACAAGGTTCGTTGCTATCATGTACTGCAAGGTTCCTGTTATACTATAGGTACCATCCTCATTCTGTTCACACCAAACGCCGCTCAGATCCATCACGTCTCCGGATTTATCTGTAACGCTCTCAACACCATAGCATTCGATCTGTGCGTTCAGTGAATCGGACAGGTTTTGTACAACCTGATCATAATAGCTGCCCTCGCGAAGGCCGGTCAGTGATAAAGACTCCCCATCCAGACTGGTCAAACCAAGACCATTAAGATATTCTACGTATGCCTCAGCTTCCAGCTCCTGCAATTTCTGCTGGAACTCTGTCATTTCTGTACTGCCGCTTCGGGAAGAAACCACGTTTCCACCATAATCCCATGTGTCAGCCCACAGCCAGGCGTAAGCAATATCCGCATTTTCAATGTCAGCGATTGCAGAATATGTCTGTGCACCGTATACACTGTCATCATAGACGCTGGTGTACGTATCGCTCTCCGCATCATACGACACCCCTAAAACACCAGCCTCATACATATACTCATAGTACTCGGTCATGTTTCCGGACGCACCGAGAATCGAACTCATCTGTCCGCCGCCGGACATTCCGAGAGAAATGATGCGATCCTTATCACCCGGAATCACATCATCATTTGCTTTTAACTCAATGACGCCCGCTTTCAGATCTACAACCGGCGTTGGCATTTTGCCATCAGCACCCTGGTTACGGCTGCGTGCTCCGGCCACAACAAATATATATCCGTAGTCAATCGGATTCTCTTCTCCTTCATAGCTGAAACTGGGTGTACTGGAGTTCCAGCCATAACAGATATTTTCATAAACAACAGGTGCTGTTTCCGTCGTATATCCGTTAATTTCCGCGCTTTCATTCATCACAATATTGCCGTCTTCATCCTGCATCATGTAGCCCGCCGGAACGCAGATCAGCATACTCTGATATGTGTAATTTGTTACATTGGCGCTGGTCGCCGCATACTGTGAAGAATCCGCCGTCTGCGCCAGATAATAGTACGTTTCATCTTCACTCAGGTACCATTGATAAATCCCCGCCTCAATACCTGCCGAATAATCCAGATATGCCGCATCCAATGTGGAATTGTCAATCTGATCCGCATAGTTTCCGGCATCCGGTACCGCTGTTTCACCCGTCCCTGTGTCGACAGTGTCCTCCACGTCACTGTCCGTGGAACCGGTTCCTGTGTCTGTGCCTGCGGCAAAGGCTGTTGCCGGCAACAGAGAGAACACCATGGCTGTTGTCATAGCCAAAGCTGTCACGCGTTTCACGTTTTTTCTTTTCATGCCCCATTTTCCTTTCTTGAACCTCTATGTATAGTTTACCTGTTTACTTTATCATAACAGTTTGACGTAAAAAGGCATGAAATGTGTCGCAAATATGTAATTTGTGCATTTTGTTTTGATTGCTCAACAAACCCGCCCTGTTCCTGTGCATTTTTGCGCAATCGCATCCATGTCTTCCGTCCGCATCATGGCAAAATCGTTTATTTTAATGGTTAGTCACCACTACCCATTGTGCATTTTCTCTTTTGCTGTTATAATCAAAGCCGTACTGTAATTAAGACAAAAAATGTGTAAAAGCAAGGGGCTGCTTTATGAATACGACCATATTAATCTGCGATGACAACATCGCCGTACATGAAAGTCTGTCTGTCTATCTGAAGGAAGATCATGTCGATATTTTCTCCGCGTATACAGGAGAAGACGCTCTGAATATCTTCCGTCAGCATAACATCTCATTTATCATTCTGGATCTGATGCTTCCCGGGAAATCCGGCATAGATGTCTTAAAGGAAATCAGAAAGACGAGCGACGTACCTGTTCTGATTCTGAGCGCGAAGAGCTCCGAATTTGACCGCATCCTCGGGCTGGAGCTCGGCGCGGATGATTATATAGCCAAACCGTTTTCTCCCCGGGAGATTGCCACACGGGTTCGTGTGATTTTAAAACGGACTGCGAAAAAACAGACCGGCAATTATATGAGTTTTTCCAATCTCACCATCGATACCTCCTCCTACACGGCCTCGATCGACGGAGAGGTGCTGGATCTCACACCCAAAGAACTAAACATTCTGGCCTGTCTGGCTTCTGCCCCCGGGACGGTCTTCTCGCGCGAGCAGATTCTGAACCGGGTCTGGGGATACGATTACTACGGGGATACGCGCAGCGTCGACACACGCATCAAGCACATCCGGCAGAAGCTCCCGGCGCATGCACGGTTTGTCATCCGCTCCGTATACGGTGTCGGATATAAACTGGAAGAAACATAATTGTGAATCTACTGAACCGTTGTGTAGAAAAAAACTTCGCGTTCTGCTCCGGGAATGATGCTGCAACGCTGTCATCCGCAAAAATAACAGGAGAAAGTCATGAAAAAGAAACTGCTGTCGCCAGCCGGATTCATCGGTGTCTGGATTTTGATTTATGCCGTTGTTCTGGTTTGCGGATCCGCCCTGTCTGTCCTGATTGTTCTAAACAACAACACAGATTTTTTATCCATCGCCCGACGTGACATGAACTATTATACCGAACACGGAGACTTTAACCCGGAGGTAATCGTCAACAGCAGCAACAATCTGATTTATACATCTGACGGAAAAAGAGTTGACTCATGCCTCACGATTGCGCGCGACATGGACTTTGATTATGATTTTTACGCACAGAAATACCTGTCGGAAACACAGTCCGGCAAAACCGTCTACACAATTATTTTTAACTCCGATCTGCAGGACGACTTTGCGATCGCAATCGCCATGCCCATGGAAGACGGACAGATGTTTCTCTTTCTGCGCGAATTTTCCTCCCTGAGAACCATGCTTCTGGTGTTATTTCTTTCCTCTACGCTGATGGTGATCCTGTCTGTGATCTATACCGCCCTCATCATCCGGAAAAACCGTGAAATAGAGCAGGTACAGCGCGAATACATTGACAATATCAGTCACAAGCTGAAATCACCGATTGCCTCGGTCCGCGCTCTGACCGAAACCATGTATGACGGTCTCGTCCCGGAGGAAGAAAAAAGAAAGAAATACTGCGGAATCATGCTGAACGAGCTCCACAATCTGGAGCACACAGTATCTGACATGCTGGAGCTTTCCCGGATCCAGAGCAAACGAATCGACTGCCGGAAAACCACCGTTGCCGCCGCCGACGTATTTTTTCCAATCCTTCGCAAATATGAAGCACTCTGCGAGGATATGGGGTTGTCCTTCACCTGGACACCGTCGCCGGAGCTCTGGCCTGCACTCTACACAAACAAAAGTCTTGCCGCCCGCCTGACGGATATTCTGTTGGACAACGCGGTAAAATTCTCCGGAAACGAGGGAAATGTGGCCATCAGATATAGCCATGACCCGAAACGCATCACCATATCCGTGATAAACAGCGGCCGCCCTATTCCCGCGGAAGATCAGCCGCATATCTTTTCCAGATTCTATAAGGGAGATAAATCACATAATGGAAAAGGCAGCGGCCTGGGGCTCGCCATCGCACAAGAGATTGCCATCTCCCTGGATGAAAAGCTATGGCTCAGCAAAAGTAACGCAATGGGCACCGAGTTCTGTTTTTCCCTGAAAAAAGACTGATCCGCCAACTTTAAAAAAAGAATCTCCCATGACAGAGAAACGCCCGGCCTCCCGGCCGGGCGTTCCCTGTCATAGCCCCATGTACCATGACAAGTCAGTATATAACAGATTTCATGTAATATTTCCTCTTTATAAAAACCATCTCTATTTGAAAGAACGGCCGATCTCAAGTCCTTTCTCAAATGCCTGCTTGTTCAGCGGAAGCAGTTTTGCCTTTTTCGCGAGCTTATGCTCGATGGTACCCCATACCACCTCCGGGGAAACCACCTCGGTGTAGCCGACATAAACGCCGAGCATGATAACGTTCAGCACCTTTGCGTTGCCGAGCTCATAAGCCATCTCCGTAACCGGCGCTTTCACTACCTTCACATCGTCGCGCGTAATCTCGCTCTCATCCACAATCGAGCTGTTGATAAACAGCGTGCCGCCCGGTTTCAGGGTGGGCAGGAACTTCACGAGAGAAGGACCGTTCATCACGATCAGATCGTCCATCACGTCGCCGAGGGGTGCGCCGACCATATCATCCGATATAACCACGAAGCAGTTCGCGGTACCGCCGCGCTGCTCTGCGCCGTATGACGGGAAGAACGTAACGTTTTTGTCTGTGGAATCACAGGTCGCGGTCGCAAGGAATTTGCCGAGGGTCATAACGCCCTGACCGCCGAATCCACCAACACATAAATTTGTTTCCATAAAATTCTTCCTCCTCCTTTTATTTGTCTCTCACTACGCCGAGCGGGAACTCCGGCAGCATCTTCTGCTCGATGAAATCAAGCGCGTCGAGCGGCTCCAGTCCCCAGTTCGTCGGACAGCTGGTCACGATCTCAACCATCGAAAAGCCCTTGCCGTCGATCTGGTTCTGAATCGCCTTTTTGATCGCCTTCTTCGTCTTGATGCAGTTCTGCGGCGTGTTGCAGCTGGTTCTCTCCAGATAGGCCGGAGCGGTGAGCTGGTTTAATATCTCGCACATGTGCATCGGATAGCCATGCTCCTCCGCGATACGTCCCTTCGGCGCGGTGGAAGCTCTCATACCGATCAGCGTGGTCGGCGCCATCTGTCCGCCGGTCATGCCGTAAATACCGTTATTAATGAAGATAACGGTAATGTTCTCGCCACGGTTCGCCGCAGAGACAGACTCCGCCAAACCGATGGAGGCGAAATCGCCGTCGCCCTGATAGGTGATGTAAACAGAATCCGGATTGCTCCGCTTCATACCGGTAGCCACGGCACAGGCACGTCCGTGCGGCGCGGTGATCGTATCATACGCGATATAGTCCATGTGAAGTCCGCAGCATCCGATTCCTGTGATCAGAACGCTCTTATCTACAATATCCAGCTCGTCGAGAACCTCCCCGAGCAGCTTGATCACGGTGCTGTGCATACAGCCCGGGCAAAATCCGGATACTTTATCTTCCTGAATTGTTTTTGTTCTAGAGTAAACTAATTCCACTGACGTACCCTCCTAATCTATCTAAAATTTTTCTTGCAGATCTGATCACTGCCTCGCGGCTCATCACGTTTCCGCCGGAGCACAGGCATGTCTCAATGACCGCGCGATTCTTTACGCCGATCGCCACATCCTCATAATACTGCGCCGGGATGGACATCTCTACGTCGAGAACTGCCTTGCAGATATTGTAATCAATGTTGTCAAACGATGTATACGGGAACGGGCTCACCGTGATCGGGCGGATCAGGCCGACTCTGTATCCCTGTTTGCGAAGGATATCCACAACAGATTTGCAGATACGTCCGCAGATACCGTACGCGGTCAGGATGAGCTCCGCGTCCTCCACCAGATACTCCTCCACCTGGATGTCCTTCACCCAGCTGTCATACATCCGTGCGGCATTCTCGTTCCATTTCTGCATCACAGCGGTATCCCACTGTCCGGGCTGGATCCAGGAGCGGTTCGCATAGTCAAGCTTGTGTCCAATGCAGGCCCATTTTTTCTTGTTCTCCTTTATCTCGGCGATCTCCTCATCCGTCTTCATATCCGGAAGCTCCACCGGCTCCATCATCGTGCCGATCACGCCGTCCGCCAGAACCAGTACCGGGTTCATGTCCCTGTCCGCATAGTCAAAGGCCGCGTATGTAAGGTCAACAGCCTCCTGTACCGTGGACGGAGCCAGCACGATCATCTTGAATCCGCCGTTGCCGGAAGCCTTCGTCGCCTGAAAATAATCCATCTGTGCCGGCTGGATGGCGCCTACACCCGGGCCTCCGCGAGCCACATTACAATATACCAGAGGCACCCGCGCCGCAGCGGCGTAGGAAATGCCCTCGCTCTTTAACGCAATACCCGGACTGGATGAGGACGTCATCGCCCTGGTGCCTGCGGATACAGCACCGTAAACCATGTTCACGGACGCCACTTCTGACTCGCCCTGCACGAATGAGCCGCCGACCTCCGGGAGTCTCCGCGCAAAATACTCCGGGATCTCGTTCTGCGGTGTGATAGGATATCCGGCGAAAAATCTACAGCCGGCTCTTACTGCTGCTTCCGCGATCGCTTCGCAGCCCTTCATCAATACTCTTGCCATAATCTTTCAACCTCCTTATTTGTAGATCTCTATCGCGCCGTCAGGACAGATCCGTCCACACATGCAACAGGCGATACAGGCATCCATGTTTACCGGTTCCACATACTCGTAACCCTTGGAGTTCACCTTCGTCCCAATCGCCAGAACCCCCTTTGGGCAAAACCTGATGCAGTAACCACAACTCTTACAGCGTTCTGATCTTACTACGATTTTTGCCATTTCAGTTATTACCTCCTCGTATCCATACTGAATTTATTTACGAAACATCGACTGCTTTGCGCACCGGCCTCCGGCTCTCACGTATCCTGGCATGGAAAAGATACGGAATCTCCGGACAGCAGCTCACGGCAACCCATGTTAAGCACATGATAAATCTCTGAAAAACATCATCTCCCGTTCAGCCCTTTCCTGGCAGCGGCGGCCCGCCCGGACTGTACGCTTCAAACTTCAGCCACTCGTAAGTCAGGTAGAGATGCACCGGCATCACCGGCACATCGGACTGATCCCGCACCGTCTCGTAGAGATCCTCCCGCACGCAGGCAAAATCCACGGCTATATACGGAGTCACCATCTCCGCCATCTTCCGGCTGCCCTCGACAAACTCACGCTCAGTCGTCGTGAGCCCGTTATTCGGATTGTTGACCATATGCAGCCTGCCCAGCTGAATGTGGGACACGCCCAGAATCTTTGCCAGCGTCTCGTCGATATGGTCGATGTCATTGGACCACGGGCGATAAGCGTTCAGCACATAGTAAACAATCGTCTGGTCCCTATTGATCTGCGGCGCGTAACCGCCGATCGCACGGGCGCCGATGTGATCTCCGCCGATATCCAGGATCACATAACAGCCCGGGTCCCGCAGCAGCCGATTCACACCGCCCACCTGGGTCGGCGCATCCATGAACTGCTCCTCATAATGAAAAATCACGCCCAGAGCCTCAATCTCCTCCACCGCGTCCCGGGAGCAAAACAGCGGTTTCGTCATATCCAGATCAAAATAATGAACCGGCCGGTCGCCCAGCTCACTCAGATATTTTGCAAAATTGAGGGAAACCTCGCTCTTCCCGCTCCCGGCCTCTCCCAGAAAAACAAAATTCACATGATCTCCGATCAGCGATCGCAATGCGTCAAACATATCGATAACTCCAAACCTGTAATAATTCGTGTCATGTACGTCATCATACGTACTTCACAGCAGATGCGAACTACTGTCCTGAACAGTTACAATATATATATTACCCTGTAACCCGCCCTGATATTTCGCAGTCAAAATAGAGTCTTCCGTCAAACTCACAATATCAAATCCGAAACTCTCGTCACTGTGTATATGATACTACACTTTCATGGATTAGTCACTACTTATTTTCAACAAAAATATATTAAATATCTTGCATTATATAGGATTTTTTCCTTGTCTGATAAAATTTTATACAAAAACCGCGTTGACGCATAAATTTTTGCTTGCATTTTACTCCAACATGATATATAATCATTGTTACGTCACAAAACAGACGCATCTCAGGTAAATATATGCGCCTTTAGCTCAGTTGGTAGAGCAGTAGACTCTTAATCTATTTGTCCAGGGTTCGAGCCCCTGAAGGCGTACGCACCGGCAGATCACAGGATCTGCCGGTTTTGTATTTATTATTCCTACATTGTGAAAATGATAACACTCTTTTTCCTTGAATTTTACCTGAAAAGCGGTACAATAGAAACATAAAATATATTATATGGAGGTAACAAACCAATGTTCAACGCATTAATTCAGAAATTAAAAAACGATCCCAAAACCATCGTTTTTACAGAGGGCACCGATCCCCGGATTCTGGAAGCTTCTTCCCGTCTGCTCGCCGGTACTTTCCTGAAACCGATTCTGGTAGGCAATGTAGATGAGGTAAAGAAAGCCGCTGAAGACGCCGGATATAATATTAACGGTGCGGATATCATCGATCCCGAAGCTTATGACAAGATGGACGAGATGGTCGAGACCATGGTAGAGCTCCGCAAGGGCAAGATGACGGCGGACGACTGCCGTGCCGCACTGCTGAAGGGCAATTACTTCGGCACCATGCTGGTAAAGATGGGCGTTGCAGACTGCCTGCTGGGCGGCGCTACATACTCGACCGCTGACACGGTTCGCCCCGCGCTGCAGCTGATCAAGACCAAACCGGGCAACAAGATCGTATCTTCCTGCTTCATTCTGGTTCGTCCCGCCGCGACCGGCGAGAACGAAGTGCTGGCCATGGGTGACTGCGCCATCAACATCAAGCCCACCGAGGATGATCTCGTAGAGATCGCGACCGAGACCGTAGCCTGCGCGAAGATCTTCGGCATCGACCCGAAGATCGCGTTCTTAAGCTACTCCACCCTGGGCTCCGGCAAGGGCGAGGACGTAGACAAGATGCGCAATGCCTGCGCGAAAGCAAAGGCTGCCGCTCCGGAGCTTGCGATCGAAGGCGAGCTTCAGTTTGACGCGGCCGTTTCCCCGAATGTGGCAAAAACCAAATGCCCCGGTTCCGAGGTTGCGGGACACGCCAACACCTTCATCTTCCCGGACATCAACGCCGGCAATATCGGCTACAAGATCGCGCAGCGTCTCGGCAATTTCGACGCTTACGGCCCGATCCTGCTCGGCTTAAACGCTCCGATCAACGACCTGTCCAGAGGATGCAACGCGATGGAGGTTTATTCCATGGCGATCATCACGGCAGCTCTGAGCTGATTCAGATTCTGTTGATTCACAGGGACTTTATAAACAGAGCGGCGCATGGTTTTCACGCGCCGCTCTGTTTTTTATAATCTCTTCTCTATCTTTTCATCTCCCGCTCCAGTTTCCGGAAAATCTTCCGGATCATAATAATATTAATGATAAATGCCGACGCGCAGGCAATCGGTCCGTTCCACAGGATACCGGTCACCCCGACAAAGACGGGCGCGATGATGGCCGGCGGAATATTCAGGATCAGCTACCGCAGGCAGGAAGACAGCGCAGAATACCCGGGTCGCCCCACCGCCTGAAAGCAGGTCGGAATGACATTGTTCATGCCGTCCAGAACACACAGCAGCAGGAACACCCGCAGACAGAGTACGGAAAACTCCACATACAGATCCGACTCGGAGCCGAAGATCGATATGATCTGTTCCGGGAACATCTGGAAGAAAAAGGTGGCGACCACCCCGCAGAGCATCGCGATTCCCACAGACATTTTGATCGTTTTCTTCACCCGGTCAAGGTTGCGCGCGCCGTAGTTGAATCCGATGATCGGCAAAGCGCCCGCGGCGATGCCGTTCATGATGGCGATCAGGATATTATTGATCTTCATCGTCACGCCCATGGCGGTCAGCGGGATATCCGAGCCGTATTTGGATTTCGCGCCGTAGAATACCAGCAGCTTATTTGTGACGATCATGATGACCACGATCGACATCTGGATGATAAAGCTGGAGATGCCCAGCTGACAGATACGTCTGACATACGGCAGCCGGATCCGAAAATTTTTCTTTGTGATCCGCACCTGCCGGAAACGCCTGAAATAAAACAGAAAAATCACAGTATTCGCCGCCTGTCCCAGTACCGTCGCGATCGCCGCGCCGCGCACGCCCATATCAAGCGGAAACACAAAGATATAGTCCAGCACGATATTTGTCACGCAGCCGGTCAGCAGCCCCGCCATACTGTAGCCCGGACTGCCGTCCGCCCGGACGATGCTGGACATGCCCGCAAAAAAGACGACCATGGGCAGCCCCGCCACGATCACCCGTCCGTAATCCATGGCGTAAGGATAGATCGCTTCCGTGGCGCCGGTCAGCCAGCAGAGCGGGCTTAAGAAAATCGAGCAGACAACGCCCAGCACGATACCGCCGATCACAGCACACAGCACAGCTGTCCCCACACTGTTTGCCGCCTCCTCCGGCTTCTTCTCACCCAGCTTCATGCTGTAGAAGGCCGCGCAGCCGTCCCCGAACAGAAACGACACGCCGAGCGCAAGCACAGTGAGCGGCAGGATCACCGACGTCGCCCCGTTGCCGAGATAACCCACGCCCCTGCCGATGAAGATCTGATCCACGATGTTATAGAGCGCGTTTACGATCATGGATATACAGCTCGGGACCGCGAACCTGCGCAGCAATCTGCCGATCGGCTCCGTGCCGAGAGGGTTCTCCGTCTGAACATTTGAAACTTCGTTATCCGTCATCCCTGCCTCCTTTTTGCGTTTCTGAAAATTCAATGGTATCCGCGTACCCTGATGATTCTGCCATCAGACCACTGCCTCCACCAGAACCTTATCTCCAAGACAAATTCTCTTAAGCCCGATTTCCTTTTTCTTATTAAAATTAAAACTCAGCATATACCCACAATCCAAATGGTAATAATCCAGATACTCCATCAATTGTTTTTCTCTCCGGGAATTATACGCATTGCCTCGCCAGATTTTGAGTTCAATTACATATTGTTTTCCGCCATAATCAACAATAACGTCTGTTCGCTCCATATTACGCGTTCTGGACTCGATATAATAATTTCCCATTCCATTGATGATCGGACGCAGATAAAGCAGAAAATATCTCCGGCCGTCTTCCTCCAGAAAGCTCTGCGGCCGATCGCCGTACAAATCATCAAAGTTCGTTACAAACCGTTCCAGTATCAAATCCATATCGAGACCGTCACTCTTTACAAACTGATACTTATCCCGTGTTCCAATGGTATACATCCTGCTTTTCTGCATTTCCGGCGAAGTAAGGAACATATTATACAAACGAGTCTCAAAAATACGGTTTGCTACTACCACTTTCGTATTTTCAACTTTAACAAATCCAAACATCAGGGCGACATCTATCGCTTCCATATCCGGATTATAGGCAATTTCCTTTCCGGTCATCAACAGAGAATACAGAAAATCTTTTAAATCAGGATAGTTTTCCACTTTATCTGTCAAGGAGTCAATTAACATATTTTTCTCGGAAATCAGACAATTTACCGCTTCCAACACACCTTTCCGGGTCCATGCAGACGCTTTATCTGAAAAACTGTCCATCTCCGGAATCTCCTCATCTATTCGCTTACAAATGTCAGATACCAACACAGGATATCCGGATGTATAATCATAAATAATTCCTGCTACCATCTCGATATCCATCCCTGTCATAGAATCAGCTTCATATTCGCAAAGCATGCCCTTAATGTCAGCGGCAGAAAAACTCATATCCAACCGAAAATCAGCCGCAATGTTCCATGGACTGTTAAACCGATGCTCCGATTCCGGACGCAATTTTGATTTCAGATTTTTAATATTGTATACTCCTGCGAGAATCACAGATTGAAACGTTGCATTGATCTCTCTTTTCAGATAATATCCGCGCAGCTGTGCCAAAAATCCCAGAAAAACCTGATAATTTGACGCGGTATCTACCTCGTCAATGATAAGCACCACCGGCTTTTCCGCTGTACGACACAAAGAACTCAGGGAGCGAAACAATTCCACAAGACCGTAATTGTAATCATTCATCTCAACTTCTGCATGCAGCCTTTGTAACACATTCGAGTCTAATCCGCGCACAGGAACCTTGTCGTTTCTGACTATTTCCAATAAATAATCTGCAAAAGCAATAGAAAAGCTATGCTCATCGCAAAATTTATTGTCACTCATGAGTTGAAAATCCATAGATATGACGATGTACTCCGACTCCAAATAAGAAGACAGACAGCCTAATGTCGTTGTCTTTCCGTACTGCCTGGCGCGGTTCATAACAAAATAATCGCCATTTTCAATCATGGTTTTTATTTTGAAAAGCCTGTCGTCTATATTCACCATATAATGTCTGGATTGAACACAGCGTCCTGTAATGTTAAATCTTTTTCTCATTTCCGAACACCCTCTTATAATACTTATCCGCCTGATACATGGCAGCCACGGTATTATGTCCCAGCACGCGGTCTTTTGCAACCAGCGTCGTCACCAGCGCGTCGGAATATCTATAAAACATGCTGTCATGCCCCACACAGAGTCCCACCAGAATGTTCAGATCCGTGTGCCGCGCATTCAGGGACTTCGCCTGCAGGATGGGATTGCACATATTAAAACCGACCGCGTTGCAGCGCTCCGGGATGCCCACATCCGCCTTTTTCTGCGTGCCGCCCTTGCACGCGGCCCCGTACACTTCAAATCCGTGGCTGCGCAGCACCCGCGCCAGCACCCGCGCCTCGGAGAGCAGGCCCACGCAGTTCGCAATCCCGATCCGCTTCGCACCGATCTTCTTCGCAAACTCCACGGTCTCCTCCAGACGGGTCATTTTGCAGTAGTTGTCCGCCTCGACCTCCGCGGCGGCGATCGTCACGCGGCGGATATCTTCCTTCTTATATTCCGCCATCGCGTCTGCCAGAAGATCTGGATCCATATGCGTGGACGGACAGAAGGGCGGGTATTTGCCATCCTCCCAGTTGCAGTTTCCCACGGTACAGTCGATGCAGCTTTTTTCTGTTTCTTCCATAACAAAACACCTTTCCGTCATCAGGCTAATGATACGCCTGACAGTTTCTCTGTCCTCTGCTTCTGATGGTCGGCAGATTACCCGTTCGCTTTTCCGGAAATAATCCACGGCGCCGGCTCCTGCTCGAAAGAATTCTTATTATTTAACCGGGAGACAGCGACCTGTATCGTCTCAACATCGCCGATTCCATACTTCTCAAACAGTTTTGCCATCCCTGCCGCAACACAGAAATCGAGCGTGTACACCACCACACTGATCTGCGGATTCAGCTTCACCAAGCAGGCAATCTCCTGTTCCATGCTGGCCGATGCCACCAGAAATACCAGAGACGGAACAGCGTGTCCACGCATGGTCTCCTCATCCACATGATCGATCACCTGAATATTGTGAAGTCCGAAATGATCAATATTCTCCTCAATCGTCATGCGGTCGTCCTTATTATACTCCACCGCCAGCACTGACCCTTCGTTCGCGATGATTCCCGCCTCGATGGCAATGCTCTCGCCGCTGATCACGCAGATATCGTCCTGCTGCCCCACGTGCATCTTGTTAAAGATCACGGAACGGATCTCGCTGCCCACATAGTGGATGGAACCGCGGCGGAAATTGTGGTTGTCCATCCCGATCTTGTATGTATTGCACATGTTCTCATTCACGATCAGCATACCGGCGGACGCGTTGATCCCACGGTTGATCATATCGCTGATCTTATCGTGCTTCACCTC
>Ga0192288_1004_pt1 | contig 26492 bp, 25 predicted proteins | sample Koala_Koa22_J3_FD_131243 | JGI IMG/M metagenome (GOLD analysis project Ga0192288, IMG submission 131243) | Enriched cells from koala feces incubated with labeled cellulose particles, San Francisco Zoo, California, United States - Koala_Koa2-2_J3 ...
GGATCCGGGTGGAAGACGAGCGGAACGCTGATTCGCAGCGCGAACGGATCCTCCGGTTTAACGTGGAACTGATGCGGAATATCAAACATACGAGGGAGGATTTCATTGAAATTCTGACAGTGATTGATTCCTACGAAAAATACTGCCGGGAGCACGAGAATTACAAAAACAACCGTGCCGTCCATGCAGTCCGGAATATCGGCCGGGTGTACGATGATCGGCTTGCTAAGAACGATTTTTACAAGGCAGACGATAATTTCCCCACATAAAGCAACAGGAACGCTCCCTGAGCTTATCACGGGCTCAGGGAGGCATCAGGGAGGTGAAAACCTGTGAGCAGATATGAAAAAAAGAGGCAGATGCACGCCGAGCAGTTGGAGCGCGTCCGGCAGGAGAAAGAACTGTTCGACGAACGCCAGAAGATCCACGAAGTCAAAATACAGATGCGCAGATGGAAGCCACCAACAACCACGAAGGTTTTGATGGCTTTTATTTTCGGAAACTGTACGGCAGTCGAAATCTACAGCATGGCGGTCATGTATTTACTGCAGGATCTGTCGTCATTGTACGCCTTGATCACAGCAGTTGTGACAGAATCAATCAGTTTCGCCGTTTATGCAGCGAAAGCATACAATGAGACGAAGCAGGAGGAATTTATCAAACTGGAACGTGACCGCATGGAGATGAATATCATCGAAGAGGATACAGAACCCGACCGCGAAGGCGCAATGGGGTGAGAAAGGAGATTTTATCTATGAATTTTGGAGAGACTCTTGAGGCACTGAAAGACGGTAAAAAAGTGGCACGGAAAGGATGGAACGGGAAAGGGATGTTTCTCGTCCTGACACCCGGCATCACCGTAATGGCAGAACAGATGCGGACCAGCGGTGCACGAGATTATTACCGGTCGGCCGAAAAACCTGTAGTCAGCATCAATTCGCACATAGACATGAAAGCAGCAGATGACACGATGGTGGTCGGCTGGCTTGCATCTCAGACGGATATGCTGGCAGACGACTGGGAGGTGATTGAATGAAAACGAAACTGACGAGCAGGAAATTCTGGATCAGCTGTGCGGCCTTCTTGGGCTCGATCGGAGTCAGCATAGCAGGTCTCCAGAGTGGCAGTGATGTGGTGACGGCGATCGGAACGGTCTGTGCGGTGGCATCGGCGGCGATCTATGCCGGGTGCGAGGCGGCGGTAGACCGCGCGAACGTATCTACAGACAACGCAACATTCAACACGACAAACTATTTTTGCGGAGACGCAGAGGAAAGCGAGGAGTAAGCTATGGCAACATTATATCCTGATATTTCGCATTATCATCCGGTCTCGGATTGGGACAAAGTAAAAGCAAACTGCCCGTTTCTGATCAGCAAAGGAACACAGGGCACCAGCTATATCGATACCACTCTGGACGATTTTATCGCAGGGTGCGAGGAAAACAAGATCCCGTACTGGCTCTACACCTTCCTGAACAAAGGCAGTGAGTTGGCGCAGGCAAAGTTTCTGGTCTCCACATGCTCCGGAAAGGTAGGCAGTTATTTCATCGGGTACATTCTGGATGTGGAGAAGGAGAACACGGCCTCTGATGTAAAATCCGCGCTGGATTATCTGTCCGGGCTGGGAGTAAAGACGATGTTGTACACTATGTATAGCCAGTATGACACCTATAAGAGCGTGATCACGGCACGCCCGTCCGACTGCGCATGGTGGGAAGCCCGGTACGGACAGAACAATGGATCTTACAGTGCAAATTACGCGCCACATAGCGGGGTTGATCTGCACCAGTATACGTCCAAAGGCTCATGCTCCGGGATTAATGGGCAGATTGATTTAAACCGGCTTACAGGGGCAAAATCCGAAGACTGGTTTAAGACAGCGAACGGAAACACTGCAGCAACCGCCACAGAGACCAAAACAACGTCTGCGGCAAGCACAGCTACCACCAAGACGACAAGCACGACGGATGCTACAAAGCAGATCGTCAAAAACGGCCAGACGCACGCAAACAATTTTGCAGGCTGTGGATTAACGGTTGATGGTATTCGTGGTTCAAAAACCAAAAAGGCTGGTAATATGGTATTGCAGACGGCCATCAATCTCGACTATAAAGCAGGTTTGAAGGTTGATGGTGACTGGGGTGCAAAATCAGAGAAAGCACTTGGTAATCACTACGTCAAAAAGGGTGAGACGCAGTACATGGTTACTGCACTGGAAATCCTTCTCATGCTGAAAGGATATGATCCGGGCGGAGTAGAAAGCCCGGGCGTGTTTGGGTCTAAACTGGAGACGGCGACTGGAAACTACCAGAAAGCGGCCGGTCTGACAGTTGATAAAGTTGCCGGAGTTAAGACGTTTAAATCATTGATTTCGTAAGCAGTAAGAGTATAGCACTGGACACATTAAGGAGGGGCATTTCGCGCCCCTCCCATTCCAAGATCATATGAATTGCCCCAGTGGAATCGTCCCATATCATATCATTTCAAACATTTGGTCTCACTTTTGGTCTCAGATTTAATAAAGAACCCTTTATTTCCGCGGTTTGCAGGCACTTTTTGAATTGACTCAAAATCAAGCGGGTAACACCGTGCCGGTTCGAGTCCGGCCAGCGGCATTTACAGGCATCTCACGAAAATCGTGGGGTGCTTTTTTTTGTGCATAAAAAGGAGGGCGATAAAATTGCAATTCTATCCTTTACTTTGCAGGTAAAAGCAGGTATACTATATAAGCATGTCTTTACATAAAGTATATTTAATGTTTTTTCGGACGGCCGGCGGCTCTGTTATGCCGGTTCGTCATACAGAACCAAAGGAGAATCGATCATGAAGAACGGAATCGAGATCAGATGGCACGGCCGCGGCGGTCAGGGTGCCAAGACAGCGGCGCTGCTGCTGGCGGATGTCGCTTTTCAGACCGGAAAATACGTCCAGGGTTTCCCGGAATACGGTCCGGAGCGGATGGGCGCGCCGATCACTGCGTTTAACCGGATCAGCGAGGATGTGATCCGCGTGCATTCGAATATTTACGATCCGGATTATGTGGCCGTTGTGGATGAGACGCTGCTGCACACGGTGGATGTGACTGCCGGTCTGAAAGAGGAGGGAGCGATCATTGTCAACACAGCCAAATCACCGGAGGAGATCCTGCCGCAGCTGAATGGATATAAGGGCAGGGTGTATACCATTGATGCGAGGCATATTTCCGAGGAGGCGCTCGGGAAGTATTTTCCGAATTCACCGATGCTGGCGGCGGTCGTCGCGGTGACGAAGGTGATGCCAGAGGAGATTTTCATGAATGAGATGCGCAGCTCCTATCAGCATAAATTCGCGAAAAAGCCGGAAGTGATCGACGGGAACATGAAGGCGCTGCAGATGACGTTTGACGCGCTGGCAGATCAGGTCTGAATCAGACGCGCGGATCAGGTACCGCAGAGCGGTTCACACATATGAAACGAGGACATCAGATGAGAACAGATATTACAAAAATCAATGAGAAGACGCCTCATACCGGTATGACCGAGGGCATGCAGATTTTTGCCGCAGGTACCTCGAAGCTGTTTCTGACCGGTGAGTGGAGGAATAACACGCCGGTCTACCTGGCTGATCGATGCAAGCAGTGCCTGCTGTGCACGCCGGTATGTCCGGACAGCAGTATTCCGGTGCGGGACGGAAAGCGGCTTGCTTTTGATCTGGATCACTGTAAGGGCTGCGGTATATGCGCCGCGGTGTGTCCCTTCGGCGCGATTGTGATGAAGGAGGGAGTAGAATAATGGCGATCAAAGAGAGAATGTCGGGCAACGAGGCCGTTGCCTATGCGATCAGACAGATCAATCCGGATGTGATGCCGGCTTTTCCAATCACACCGTCTACGGAGATCCCGCAGATGGTTTCTACTTACATAGCAAATGGGGAGGTTGACACGGAATTTATCCCGGTGGAGAGCGAGCATTCCGCCATGAGCGCCTGCATCGGCTCCGAGGCGGCGGGTGCACGGACGCTCACGGCCACCTCCTCGGCGGGGCTGGCCCTGATGTGGGAGGAGCTCCTTCTGGCGGCGTCCAACCGGATGCCGATCACGCTGGCTCTGGTGAACCGCACTCTGTCCGGTCCGATCAATATCAACTGCGATCATACGGACGGCATGGGCGCCCGCGACACCGGCTGGATCCAGATTTATGCGGAGAACAATCAGGAAGTTTACGATAATATGCTGCAGGCCTACCGCATTGCGGAGCACAGGGATGTGCGCCTGCCGATCATGATTTGCCAGGACGGCTTTATCACGAGCCACGCAGTGGAGAATATTGAGCTGATGGAGGATGAGCCGGTGCGCTCTTTTGTGGGCGAATATGAGCCCGAGGAATACATGCTGAACCCGGGCAAACCGGTTTCCGTGGGGCCGTATTCCGTGTCCAACTATGTGATGGAGGGCCGGAAAAACCAGCTGATCGCACTTCAGAACGCGAAACAGGTCATTCTCGATGTGGCGAAAGAATACGGACAGATTTCCGGAAGAACCTATGGTCTGTTTGAGGAATACCGGACATCAGACGCTGATTATATCATGCTGCTGATCGGTTCAGCAGCCGGAACCGCCAAACAGGCGGCGGATGAACTGCGGGAAGAGGGAAAAAAGGTCGGTGTGTTAAAGCTTCGCGTGTTCCGTCCTTTCCCGGCGCAGGAGATTGCGGAGGCGCTGAAAGGGTGTCAGTCGGTCGCAATCCTCGATCGCTGCGAGAGCTACAACGGACACGGCGGTCCGTTGGGCGCAGAGGTTCTGGCAGGATTGTACCGCAGCAGGATTTATATTCAGACAACGAATTATATATACGGCCTCGGCGGACGTGATTTCACAACAGACGAGGCGAAGGAAGTATTTCTGGCGATGGAAGAGTCCGCGGCGACCGGACAGCCGATCAAGCAGTATCAGTATATCGGATTGAGAACGGGGGAGGTTTCGGAAAATGGCTGAGAGATATGATTTCAAACAGGTGATGAGCAAACCGGAACGTCTCGCTCCGGGACACAGGATGTGCGCCGGCTGCGGTGCAACCATCGCGGTCCGTGCGGTTCTGCGCGCCCTCCATGAGGGAGATCAGGCAGTTATCGGCAACGCGACCGGTTGCCTGGAGGTGTCATCCTTTATGTACCCTTATACATCATGGGAGGACAGCTATATCCACAACGCGTTTGAAAACGGCGGCGCGACTCTGAGTGGTGTTGAGACCGCATACCGGGCGCTGCGCAAGCGCGGCCGTCTTCCGCTGGATCAGACCTTTAAATTTATCACCTTCGGAGGCGATGGCGGCACCTATGATATCGGCTTCCAGTCGCTGTCCGGAGCGATGGAACGCGGGCATGATCTGGTTTATGTCTGCTATGACAATGGCGCATATATGAATACCGGCATCCAGCGTTCCTCCGCGACACCGATGTTCGCGGACACAACCACCACGCCGGTGGGCACACAGTCCAACGGAAAGATGCAGAATCGTAAGGATCTGGCCTCCATCATTGCAGATCATGATGTGGCTTATGTCGGACAGACTACGATGATGGGGAATTTCTCCGATATTCACAAAAAGGCGGAGAAGGCCATCTACACGGAGGGTGCCTCCTTCCTGAATATCATGGCTCCCTGTCCGCGCGGCTGGCGCTATGAGACAGCGGATATCATGAAGATCTGTAAGCTGGCGGTGGAGACCTGCTACTGGCCGTTGTTCGAGGTAGAACATGGAAAGTGGAGGCTTACCTACGAGCCGAAAAAGAAACTCCCTGTCGAGGATTTTCTGAGAGAGCAGGGCAGATTCAGGCACCTGTTCAAACCGGGCAACGAGGATCTGATTGTTCAGTTCCAGAATGAAGTGGATCGGAGATGGGAAGATCTCCAGTATAAGTGCGCGAGATAGGAAAACGCGTGATCAGTAACGCGAGGAATTGTACTGGCTGCTGCCATTCATAAATGCCTGACATCCTGTATCCTGAATCAGTTACAATGGTAAAGGAAAATGAAAGAAGGAGGATATGGGAAATCATGAGTCAGGTTTACGGATATATCAGGGTCAGCACACAGGAGCAGAATCTGGACCGGCAGCTGATCGCAATGGATGAATATGGGGTTCCGAGGGAGAATGTTTTTTCGGATCATGGCTTTTCGGGAAAGGATTTCAACCGTCCGGCCTACCGGGAGATTATAGCGAAGCTCAAAGCAAGGGATACGCTTGTCATCAAAAGCATTGACCGCCTGGGGCGCAATTATGATGAAATCATTGATGAGTGGCGGCTGATTACGCGGAAAATGGATGTGGACATTGTCGTTCTGGATATGCCCATTCTGAATATGCCGATTTTGAACAGCAAAACCGGAATCACGGACGTGACATCGAGACTGATCAGCGCCATCTTTCTGGAGGTGATCAGCTGCTTTGCACAGCTGGAGCGTGAGAAAATTCACGAGCGGCAGAAGGAGGGAATTGTTGCAGCGAAGGCAAAGGGGGTGAAGTTCGGGCGTCCGCCGAAAGAGCGCACGCCGGAGTTTTATAACCGGATGGGTCAGTATCTGGACGGAGAGATTACGGTCAGGGAGGCTGCGGATTTTCTCGGCATATCACACTCTACCTTTCTTCGATGGGTAAAGGAACAGACAGATCTGGAAGTGGCGTGAGAATTTATCAAAGAAAACAGAATTTCCTGATGCGCCCCTGTACAAATCAAAAAACCTGCTGCATGATGCGACATGCAGCAGGTTTTGCTTTTGCTGAAACCGTGTGAAAGACAGAAGAATTATTATTATTCTTCCTCCTCCGCCGGCTCCTCTTTTGCGATATGGAAGGAGATCAGCAGATCATCCTGATGTACGGAATCACCCTGCGTTACGTAGATCTTGTCTACCGTACCATTGACGGTGGAAACGACGGTTGTCTCCATCTTCATGGCCTCGACGGTCATCAGAGGCATGTTGACAGTAACCGGATCGCCTTCGTTTACCAGAACCTTGCCGACGGTACCCGGGATGGAAGATCCGAGATGCTGCGGGTTGTTCTTGTCCGCTTTCAGTCTGCTGTCCGCTTTTACTTCGAGATTCTTATCCTGAATCTTGACGGTACGGAGCATGCCGTTGACGCTGAAGGTCAGGATGCGCACACCGTTCTCATCCGGCTCGCTCATCTCCAGATATTTGATCAGGAGTTTTTTGCCCTCGCCGATGTCGAGATAGGTCTCCTCGTTCTTGCGCAGGCCATAGAAGAATACATGGCTCTCCAGGCGCGTCACGTCGTTGTACATCTCGAAGTGCTCACAGTAATCCTCGTATACCTTCGGATACAGAGCATAGCTGATGGATTTCTGTTTCATGACCTCCGGTGACTTGTCGCCGTAGCCGAATTCGTCGATCAGATGCTGTTTGATCGCGTCAAAGTCGACCGGTTCAAGCGTTTTGCCGGGGCGTTCGGTGAGCGGCTCGATATCCTTTAATACGATCTTCTGCAGCTCTGCCGGGAATCCGCCGTAGGGCTGGCCCATCATGCCCTGGAAGTAGGAAACAACCGAATCCGGGTAGGAGAGGGCAGCGCCGTCCGTCAGGATATTGTCCTTCGTCAGGCCGTTCTGGAACATGAAGATCGCGAGGTCGCCGACTGCCTTGGAGGTAGGCGTAACCTTTACGATGTTTCCGAGCAGATCGTTGGCATCCTTGTAGAGCGCCTTGATCGACTCGAACTCATCTGCGGAACCCATGCTGGTTACCTGTGCGAGCAGGTTGGAATACTGTCCGCCGGGGATCTCATATTTGTAGATCTCGGCGTTCGGGGACTTCATATCGCTCTCAAACTGCTCGTATACCTTGCGGATGCGGCCGTAGTAGCGGCTCAGCTCATCCAGCTCCTCAAAATCGAGTCCGGTATCGCGCTTGCTGCCGCGAAGCGCCTCAACGACTGCATTCATGGAAGGCTGGCTGGTCATGGAAGCCATGGATTCGATCGCGAGATCGACGATGTCCACGCCTGCCTCCGCTGCCATCAGAACGCTGCTGACGCCGTTACCGGTGGAATCATGCGTATGAAGATGAACCGGTACATGCAGCTCGCTCTTTAAGGTGGAAACCAGTTCTTTGGCTGCGAGCGGCTTTAACAGGCCGGCCATATCCTTGATCGCGATGATGTGGCATCCCAGCTTCTCCAGCTCCAGCGCCATCTTTACATAATAATCCAGCGTGTATTTCGTCTCATCCGGGCTGGTGATGTCGCCGGTGTAGCAGATGCTGCCCTCGACGATCTTGCCGGTCTTTAAGCACTCCTCAATGGGCATCTTCATATTCTCAACCCAGTTCAGGCTGTCGAATACACGGAAGACGTCGATGCCGTGCTCCGCGGATACCTCGATGAACTGTTTGACCACATTGTCCGGATAATTGCTGTATCCAACCGCGTTGGAAGCACGCAGCAGCATCTGGATCAGGGTGTTCGGCATACGCTGGCACAACAGCTCCAGACGTTTCCACGGGGACTCCTTCAGGAAACGGTATGCGGTGTCGTAGGTAGCTCCGCCCCAGGCTTCCACAGAGAATGCATTCTCCATGAATGCGTTCGTCGCGTAGGCGGCGCCGCAGAGATCCTTGCTTCTCATCCGGGTGGCGAGAAGGGACTGCTGTGCGTCACGCATGGTCGTGTCTGTGACGAATAATCTGTCTTCTTTCAGAAGGCACTGGGTGAAATCCTTCGGACCCATCTTCAGGAACCGGTCGCGCGCGCCGTAAACGGTCTTCGTCTTGTCATAGACCGGCAGTACGCGGTTCTCAAAGGCCGGCTTGTCCTTCACGCCGGAGTTCACGATCCGGTCGCCGAGGAACTCTACGATCTTCGTCGCGCGATCCTGGCTGATGTGCAGGTTGAACAGCTCCGGCGTCTCCTCGATGAACGTGGTGTAGCACTTTCCGCTGATAAAGGTCGGATGGTTCAGCACGTTGATCAGGAACGGGATATTTGTCTTTACGCCGCGGATCCGCATCTCGCGCAGGGCGCGGAGGGATTTTTTCACTGCTCCCTCGAAGGTACGGTCGATGGAGATCGCTTTTACCAGAAGGCTGTCATAGTAAGGGGAAACGACAGAACCGGTGAAAGCGTTTCCGCCGTCGAGACGGATACCGTTGCCGGAGCCTGAGCGGTAAACCGTGATCTCGCCGGTATCCGGCAGGAAGTTATTGCCCGGATCCTCCGTGGTGACACGGGTCTGGATGGAATAACCGATGCATTTCACATCCTCCTGTGAAGGGATGTTGACCTCCTCGGAATCAAGAGGATAACCCTCCGCGACCAGGATCTGGGACTGTACGATGTCGATGTTGGTGATCATCTCACTGACCGTATGCTCTACCTGGATACGCGGGTTCATCTCGATGAAGTAGGGATTGTTCTCCTCATCTACCAGGAACTCAAGGGTACCGGCGTTGCGGTAGCCGACGTTCTTGGAGAGACGGATGGCGGAGTCGAAAATGATCTGCCGGGTCTCGTCCGGAATCGAGAACGCGGGCGCGTATTCTACGACCTTCTGGTGACGTCTCTGTACGGAGCAGTCGCGGTCGAAAAGATGTACGACGTTGCCGTAGTTGTCGCCGAGCACCTGTACTTCGATGTGTTTCGGCCCGCGCAGATACTTCTCGATGAAGATCTTGTCGTCGCCGAATGCCTTTTTGGACTCATTCTTTGCTTCGTTGAACTCCTGCTCCAGATCCTCGATGCGGTTTACGATACGCATACCGCGTCCGCCGCCGCCGTTCGAGGCCTTCAGCATGATCGGGAAGCCGACCATCTTGGCGACTTCTTTTGCCTTGTCAATGTCCTTGATCGCGTAGTCAACGCCCGGGATGATGGGTACGTTGGCTTCAATCGCCATCTTTTTGGAGGAGATCTTGTCTCCCATGGCGTTCATGATATCGCTGGTCGGTCCGATGAAGACGATGCCGTTCTTCTCACAGGCGTCGACAAAGTCGGGATTCTCAGACAGAAATCCGTAGCCGGGATGGATGGCGTCCACGTTCGCGTTCAGTGCGATCTTGATGATGGTGTCGATGTCCAGATATGCGTCGATCGGTCCCTTGGCCGGGTTCAGCGAATACGCCTCATCCGCTTTGGAGTGGAAGAGTGCGTACTTATCTTCCTTTGAAAAAATGCTGACGGTCGCAATGCCGAGCTCGTTACAGGCCCGGAACACGCGGATCGCAATCTCGCCGCGGTTCGCCACCAGCACTTTTCTAAAGGGTTTAATCTGTACTTTCGTGCTCATGTAAATTCCCCTTTCTGATATGATGTACTCTCACGGGCACAGCAGATCCGAGAGTACATTTTGATTTGGTTCCAATGTCATTGCACCGGAAAATATACTACTCTTTTAGTATAGGTAATAAAATGATGAATTGCAAGAAAAAGTTGAGCAGAATTCGGTGAAAATTGGTCGAAATGTTAAAAAATCGCACATGTCACTCCCTGACCACGCACCTGCTGCGGGGGCAGGTCGAAAACGTTGTGATTTCGAGCATCCGTCCCATCGCGAAGCGATTTTGCATGGATGGATGCTGTTGCAAGTCACATCCTGTTCGTATGAAAAAACGTAAATCTGGTCAGGATGTGACTTGTAATAAAAATCACGGCAGACAGATGGTGGACTGACGGTATTCCGATTTGAGGCGGCAGCCGGATTTTGTATATAAAATATGTTTGCAGATTTCAGCGGATCGGATGTCAAGATCCAGCAGATGTCGTCGGCCTTCGTTGAGCGAGGCGGCATCCGGGGCGAGCTGTGTCAGGACGGGTATGTCTGCATGGTTTCGGATGGATTTCAGCAGGGGCGCTGCGGATGTTCGGAAACCGAGCAGCCGCGCATAGGGCGCACGGGCATACGTTGCGGCGAGTTCAAAATCTTCCCGACAAATCTGCAGAAGGATGTGGGTCAGGTAACGGCTGATGGCGGTACGGGTCTGGTTTTTGGATTTCAGGAGGTCGGCAAACTGTGTCCAGTTCTCAAAACCTTCCAGCAGATTTGCGGCGCGGTGCGCCAGTTCCGGATTGCCGGAACCGAAAGTATCCAGATGGTCTCTGTTTGTAGTCAGGGAATAGTGGAGCAGGACGGAAAAATCATTTTCTGAGAGGAAACTGTTAGTTCTGTCGGCGCTCTGCAGCATCTGAAATATGGTTGGCGGAACACTACTCCGCAGTCCGGACCAGGCACAGAGGCCAGTGTCTCTGCTGTTAAAGTCACGTGTTCGCAGATCTGTGTGCGAAAGCAGATGGTTTCGTATCGCGGCGGCAGATGAAAAGAACGGGCCTGATATACCGGTGCTGTGGTAGGAATTCCCCTGTCGGGGAATCATACAGAGGTCCAGGGAACTGTCGTATTTTATTATTGCTTTGACATACTCCAGGGCAAGGATGTTGTTCGGCTCAGACAGGAGACGGCGGATATCGGTTTCGCGGTCTTCATCCGGGATACGATTGCTGTGTTCTGCCAAAGCGTCTGTGCTGCAGATGCTGATTTCCGGAGACAAACCGATTCGGGATCGGATGTCCGAACCGGATTCTGTCAGGGTCAGATGCTTTGCCGATGTATGGTTCCGCAGATATTCGACAACAGCCAGCTCGCGGGCTTTCGGAAAGCTCATGCCTTTTTTCAGATGATGTGACAGTTTTTTCTGAAAATCCTCCGGTTCATCCGCCAGAAGGGCGGCAATGTTCTGAAACAGCTCCGGATCTGAGGCGGCGCTCTCGCAGCCGAAGCTTAAGACATCCACCACGCCGAGACCTGAAAGAAGCGATACTCCGCCGGCCGCGAATCCTTCTGCACTGGAAAGGGCGGATGTCGTCGGAAGCACAAAAACAAGATCCGCGCCATGCAGTAAAGCCATTCTGGCGCGGTCGTATTTGGAGATCAGGGCGGGCGCGCCGCGCTGGACAAAGTCGCCGCTGATGACTGCGATGACATAATCCGCGCCGGTCCGCCTGCGCGTCTCTTCTATATGATATTGGTGCCCGCTGTGAAACGGGTTGTATTCGGCGATGATACCCGCAGTTTTCATAGGTCTATGCTTTCTCCGCGATCTCATAGAGAAGAGTTTCTGTCTCGTTCCAGCCCAGGCAGGGATCGGTGATGGATTTGCCGTAGACGTGCTCTCCGATCTTCTGGCTGCCCGGCTCGATATAGCTTTCTACCATGACACCTTTGACCAGTTGCCGGATTTCCGGTGAGATGGAGCGGTTGTGCAGGACTTCCTCGACGATGCGCGTCTGCTCCTGGTATTTCTTGCTGGAGTTGGAGTGATTTGCGTCTACGATGCAGGCAGGATAGAGGAGATCCATTTTCTCATACATCTCGTGCAGTCGGATCAGATCCTCGTAGTGGTAATTCGGGATGGCGACACCGCGCTTGTTGACCGCGCCGCGCAGGATCACATGTGCGAGCGGATTGCCGCTGGTGTCCACCTCCCAGCCGCGGTGTGTAAAATGATGCGGATGCTGCGCAGCAAAAACGGAATTCAGCATTACGGAGAAATCGCCGCTGGTCGGGTTTTTCATACCGCTGGCGACGTCAAAACCGCTGACAGTCAGCCGGTGCTGCTGATCCTCTACCGATCGCGCGCCGATGGCGACGTAGGAGAGCAGGTCATCGACATAATCCCAGTTTTCAGGGTAAAGCATCTCATCTGCTGCGGACAGTCCGGTCTCCTCGATGGCTTGCAGATGCAGTCTGCGAACCGCAATCAGCCCGGCGATCATGTCCGGGTTCGCCTCCGGGTCGGGCTGGGTGGCGATTCCCTTGTATCCCTCCCCGGTCGTGCGGGGCTTGTTTGTGTAGATGCGGGGGATGATGATCAGCCGGTCCTTCGTTTGCTCGTTCACCTTTGCCAGCCGGTGGATGTAGTCCATGACGGGCTTCTCACTGTCGGCGGAGCAGGGGCCGATGATTACAAGAAACCTGTCAGACTCTCCCCGTATCACGGCGCTGATCTGCGCGTCTCTCTCTTTTTTTAACAGCTGAAGCTCCTCTGACAGCGGGAAATCCTTTTTGATCTGTGCCGGAGTCGGAAGCTCATTTAAATAAGTAAAACTCATGTTGTTACCTCTCTCTGTTTGTGCTAACTATGCAAGTGTTGTTGTGATGATCTGACTGCGTATGAGATCCACCGGCATCTCCTTCCCGGTCCAGCACTGAAAGGAGGCTGCTCCCTGGAACAGGATCATGCTCTCGCCGTTGTGCGTCGGGCAGCCGGCCTTCTCAGCCATCTCAAACAGCATGGTCCGGCGCGGATTGTATATGATGTCGTAGACGATCAGATCCGGATGCAGCAGGGACGGATCAGGGATCGGGCAGGCGTTCGTATCCGGCGCCATGCCGACGTTTGTCGCGTTCACGAGGATGGCGCTCTCTGCAAAGCTTTTTCTCATCTGTTCGGTGTCGGCAAAATCGTATACATGGACGGTGCAGCCGGTCGTGTGCTGTACCTTGTCCGCGAAAGCGATGGTTTTTGCAAAGGCCTCCGGGCGTTTCCTCCGGAAAATGTCGATCTCACGCATGCCGTCCAGTGCGGCCTGGCTGATGATGGGAGCGGCAGCACCGCCCGCGCCGAGAACTGACATCTTTTTGTCGATGATATCATGTCCGAAATCCTGTACGGAGTGCATGAATCCGATACCGTCGGTGGTGTGCCCGATCAGGCGGCCGTCTTTTGCAATGACCGTGTTGCATGAACCGGCCAGATCCGCGGCCGGAGTCAGCTCGTCCATCAGATCGAGAATCTTTATCTTGTAGGGCATCGTGACGTTAAATCCCAGAATGCCGATTTCTCTGAGCCCCTCAATTGCCTTTCTGAAATCAGCGTGTCCGAGGTCAAAGGCGAGATAGACATAGTCCAGACCTAGCGTCTGAAAGGCAAGATTGTGCATTTTCGGGGAAATACTGTGCGAGACCGGGCAGCCGATCAGCCCGGTCAGTCCTGTTTTACCTGATATTTCCATAAAAGCAGATTCCTTTCATAATAAAGAAAAATAAAATTCTTAAAATAGAATAATGCAAGGATTGAATAAAGTCAATGGCTTGCATCTTTTTTTAGAATCGCTTATACTATCAGAAAGTGTCGTCAACAGACAGAAAGGGGTACTGTCGATGCAAAAACCGTTTGATGTAAAGGGAATCCGGTTCGGAGAGGGCCGTCCGGTGATCTGCGTGCCTGTTGTGGAGAGCGAGAAGGATGCGGTTATACGGAAAATACGGGCTCTGACAGAGAAAAAAGTTCAGATGATCGAATGGCGGGCGGACTGTTTTGCCCGGATGGATCAGCCGGAGCAGGTGAGAGCCGTTCTGGAGGAGATCCGTCCTCTGGTCAGAGACACAGTGATGCTGTTTACGATTCGCACGAAACAGCAGGGCGGCCATGCCGTGACAGATGAGAAGGATATTCTTTATCTGAATCAGATTGCGGCTAAAAGCGGGAGTATTGATCTGGTCGATCTGGAGTTTTTTGAAGCGACCCGGCCGGAGCGGGAGATCCGGAAGCTTCAGCGGATGGGTGTGCGCGTGATTGCTTCTCACCATGATTTTCAGGCGACACCGGATGAGCGGATTCTGCATATGCTGATGGATCAGATGAAACAGGGCGGTGCGGACATAGCGAAGCTCGCGGTGATGCCGCGCACGGCGGATGACGTGCTTCGCATGCTGAAACTGACGAACGATACGAGACAACGATATCCGGGACTGCCGGTCGTCACGATGTCCATGGGCAGTCTGGGTGCGATCAGCCGCGTGGCAGGGGAGATTTTCGGGTCCTGTATCACATTTGGCGCGGACGGGGAGACCTCGGCGCCGGGACAGATGCAGATGGATACGCTGGCCGGGATTCTGGATGCGCTGCATGATTCATTCACGGGGCGGAGTTCCTGAATGATGAAACTGAGCGCGTGAAGTGGAGGACTGGCTGCGGCCATAGATGTTGGTGCGCCGCGTCGGCAGCGCACGTGTGTTTAGGAGATGGCGGATGAATAGACATATTTTTCTGATTGGGTTTATGGGGGTCGGTAAATCGACCGTGTCCCAGAAGCTGAAGGAGCTGATGAAAGCAGATGAGATGGATATGGATGCGGCTATTGTCCGGGAAACCGGGATGTCGATCAGTGAGATGTTTGAGCGCTTCGGGGAGGATTTTTTTCGCAAAAAGGAGACGGAGCTGCTTCGCCGGATCGCCGGATCCGATCCGATGATTGTTTCCTGCGGCGGCGGCTGTGTGCTGCGGGAGGAGAATGTCGCCATTATGAGGGAATGCGGTACGATTGTTCTGCTGACCGCAGAGCCGACGACCATTTATCACCGTGTCAGATATGGCACCGGCAGACCCATTTTAAACGGTCATATGAACGTAGATTACATAGCCGGGCTGATGGAGAAGCGGCGGGCGGCTTACGAGGGAGCCTGCGATCTGAGTATCAGCACGGATGGGAAACGGCCGGCGCAGATCGCGGATGAGATTGTGAGGCAGTCGTATTAAACGAGACAGAAAATCAAAAACCCGAAGCAATATCTGCAGCTTCGAGTTTCATCATGCAACCGGCGGGAATCGAACCCACATTACAGGAGTCGGAGTCCTGCGTTCTATCCGTTAGACTACGGTTGCCCTTTGCAAACGGTATCATAACACAAAAGAATCAATAGCGCAAGAACTGATTTTGTTTCTGACTCAGATTTCTGACCCGGATACAGATATTTGTTCAGAGTTTGTTTACGTTCTTACCTGTTTTTTTAAATATATTCTTAAACCTTTCCGAATTACATTGACGATTGCCCGGTTGTGAATTATATTTTCAATTACAGCGCACATTAAAGAAAAATATGTAACTGTTCAGCGCCTGTACAGTCACGAAAATACTTTATAACTGTACATTTGTGACTGTAGCTATGAAACAGTTTCATGATGTATTTACAGTGAGGATACGGTTTTATGCTGGTTCGCAGATTTATTTACACATTTTTGGTTTCCATGATTCCCGCTATTGAGATTAAGGGAGCGATTCCGTTCGGCATCGCACTGGGGCTTCCGGCGCCGGTCGCGTTTGCAGCGGCTCTCTGCGGCAGCGGTTTGATCGCCTGTTTCCTGGCATTTTTTACCCATTGGTTTTATGAAGCCTGCAGACGCAGACACCTGTTGCCGGGGTTTACCGCCTGGATGGGGAGAATCACTGAAAAGCATGAGGAAAGCTTTCAGCGTTTCGGACCTCTGGCCATTTTTGCCTATGTAGCTGTGCCGATTCCGGGGACAGGCACCTGGACGGGATCAATCATTGCGGGTGTGTTTAATCTGAAACCGAAGCGCATTCTTCTGAGTGTGTTCTGCGGGAACGTCGTCTCCGGGCTGATCGTGACACTGGTCGGAAACGGACTTGTCAGCATGGTGAAGAGTATATTCATACAGTGAGATGCAGCGGCCGGCACAGAATCATGCAATGATGATAACTGCCGTGATTACATTCAGATCGTCAGACGCAGCTGCCGATACAGAATCGTACAGTAGTGACAGGAAGGCTGTCATTTTACGTTTCACATATGCAGTGAAAAACCGGCGCGTCGGCACATGGAACAGGATGATATTTGAGGTGATTCTGATTTGACAGGAGGGGTACATATGGATCTAACAACCAGACCGAGAAGACTCCGCAGAGATGAAACCCTGCGGAAGATGGTGAGAGAGACGCGCATGGATCCGTCGTCTCTGATTTATCCGATTTTTATAAAGGAAGGAACCGGTATTGTGGAAGCGATTCCGACGATGCCGGGACAGTACCGCTACAGCGTGGACACCATGGGAGAAAAGCTTGCTTCGCTTCAGAAAGCGGGCGTTTCTGCCGTGATGTTTTTCGGCATACCGGATCACAAGGATGAGCTGGGAAGCGGCGCTTATGACGCGAACGGCATTGTGCAGCAGGCGCTGCGTCAGGCTGCGAGGGATTTTCCGGATCTGTACCGGATCACGGATGTATGCATGTGCGAGTATACTTCCCACGGGCACTGCGGCGTGCTTCGCGGACAGAATGACAGGCTTCATGGGCAGGAGGTAGATAATGACCGGACGCTGGAATTCCTGGCACAGACGGCACTCTCCCATGTAAAAGCGGGAGCCGATATGGTGGCACCCTCCGATATGATGGACGGCCGTGTGGCCGCCATCCGCGCGGTGCTGGATGAACACGGATATGCGGATACACCGATCATGTCCTACGCGGTAAAATACGCCTCTGCGTTTTACGGACCGTTCCGGGATGCCGCGGGCTCCGCACCCTCTTTCGGTGACCGCAAAAGCTACCAGATGGATTATCACAACAGCCGGGAGGGCTTGAAGGAGGCGCTTCTGGATGTGCGTGAGGGAGCGGATATCATTATGGTAAAGCCTGCGATGTCCTATCTGGATATGGTGGCGAGGATCAAAGAGACGGTGCATGTGCCGGTGGCTTCCTACAGCGTCAGCGGTGAGTACAGTATGATCCGGGCCGGGGCAGAGCTGGGATATATTGATGAAGAGAAGATTATCTGTGAAACGGCGGCGTCTGCGTTCCGTGCAGGCTGCGATATCTATCTGACCTATTTTGCGGAAGAAATCGCGGGATATATGCGTGAGGGAAAGATCGGATAGATCATTATAGCGGTAATTTACAGAGAATAACCGTCATCAATGCGCATGGTATTGGTTGACAGTTCCTGAATGAGGAGAGACAGGTGATGACAAAATCAGAACAATTATTTATGCGCGCCGAAAGAGTGATTCCGGGCGGTGTGAACAGTCCGGTGCGCGCGTTCGGATCCGTGGGGCTTACGCCGCGGATGATCGCGTCTGCTGACGGCACGCATCTGACGGATGAGGACGGAAGGGAATATCTGGATTTTGTCGGTTCATGGGGACCGATGATTCTGGGGCACAACCACCCGGCGGTGCGTGAGGCGGTCATCCGGGCGTGTGAGAAAGGCCTGAGCTACGGAGCCGCCACGAAGCGAGAGGTAGAGATGGCGGAGCTGATCTGTGGCTCGGTTCCGAATCTGGATATGGTTCGGATGGTAAATTCCGGCACGGAGGCCGTGATGAGTGCGCTTCGGGCAGCGAGAGGCTATACCGGCAGGGATAAAATCGTAAAATTTATGGGATGTTATCACGGGCATTCCGACGCGCTTCTGGTGCAGGCAGGCTCCGGTGTCATGACGGCGGGCATCCCGGACAGCGCCGGGGTGCCTGAGGGGTGCACGAAGGATACGCTCTCAGCGGTTTACAATGATGCGGCATCTGTACAGAAGCTGTTTGAAGAGTTTCCGGAGGAGATCGCCGCAGTTATTGTGGAGCCGGTGGGTGCCAATATGGGGGTGGTTCCGCCTGAAAAGGGTTTTCTGGAAAGACTCCGGAGCCTGTGCACGAAATACAAAGCGGTGCTGATTTTTGACGAGGTGATCACGGGGTTCCGTCTCGCGTTCGGCGGGGCGCAGGAGTATTTCGGAGTGAATGCGGATCTTGTGACCTTCGGTAAAATCATCGGTGCGGGTATGCCGGTGGGCGCATACGGCGGAAAGCGTGAGATTATGATGTGCGTCGCCCCCGTCGGGCCGGTCTATCAGGCAGGTACGCTGAGCGGAAATCCGGTCGCCATGGCGGCCGGTCTGGCGCAGCTTACCATACTGAAAGAGCATCCTCAGATTTACAGGGATCTGAATCGTGCGGGAGCGTGGTTTTTCGGGGAAATCCGGAAGCTCGCCGATCAATCCGGGATTCCGGTGACTGTCAATGCCTGCGGTTCGCTGGGCTCTGTCTTTTTCACGGATGCGGACGTGGTAAACTATGAGACGGCGAAAACCTCCGATACCGCCAGGTATGCGGAATATTTCCGATACATGCTTGCGCACGGCATTTATCTGGCGCCCGCGCAGTTTGAGGCGATGTTTTTGTCGGCGGTGCATTCGGGAGAAGAGCTGCACATGACCCTGGAACGGATGAAAGAATATTTTCAGCTATACAGATGATGACCGCACTGTGATTTTTGTACTCAGAAGAGACTGCGTGACAGAGGAAGGATTTGAAATGCTTTTTCCGTTATTTATTGATTTGAGTGAAAAGAATATCCTGTTCGTGGGAGGCGGTGCGGTGGCGGACAGACGCGTGCATACCCTTCTGGGATTTGCCGGACATATCAGTGTGGTTGCACCGGAGACGACGGATGGATTGAGACGGCTGGCGGACAGTGGCGCTGTCCGTATTTTTCACAGAATCTTTGAACCGGGGGATCTGGATGGCCGTGATCTGGTTTTTGCGGCGACGGACGACATCCTGCTGAACAGGGAAATCGCTGCGCTCTGCCGCAGAAAGGAGATACCGGTCAATGTCAGCAGCGATCAGAGTCTGTGTGATTTTCAGTTTCCCTCTGTTTTGATGGATGGTGATATTGTGATCGGAATCAATGCCTCCGGAAAAGATCATCATCTGGTCAGGGAAACCAGAAAAAAGCTGGAAGATTTTCTCTGATTCATAAAGCTGTCTTGATTAAAACTTCTGTTTATGTTAGAATTACTTCCACAAATTACAGCAGACTGTATAATAATTATGATGGAGATATAAGTTTTGGCACATTAAATACGAACGGTTTAAAGGAGTATCGCATATGTCAGACTTTGAGAAAGATAAATTAACGGAACAGGCATCAAACGAAGAATCAAAATCAGAACCGGCACAGGAACCGGATGTGCTGGACGATCTGGAGTTTATTTCCCATGAATCTGTGCGGGATAAGTCCAGAATGGCAGAGGGAACAGAGATTCAGGATGAACTGGTCTCCAAAAAAAAGACGAAGCGCAGGAGCGTGGATGCGGAAGCCGCCAAAAAGGAAAAGGCACAGAAAATAGCCAGGAAAAATCTTCACCTGATCGTGATTGCCGTAGTGGTGATCATTGTTCTGATCGTGCTTATCAGCTGGGGGCTGCGGCAGAGGGCGGCGAAGCTGGAGGCACTGAATCTGGAACAGCCGGTTTCTTCTCAGGAATATGAGACAGATGCGCATGAGCAGATTAATGAGCTGATCGCTGACTATTATGCGTGTTACGCAGATGGTGATGTCGAGAGTATCCTGCAGTACGCGTATCCGATGTCAGATTCTGAGAAATCCTACATTCAGATGTACAGCGCATATGTGGAGGATTATGATAATATCGTCTGCTATACCAAGACCGGGGAGGATGAGTCCGCTTATATTGTTTCTGCGTCTTTCGATGTGAAGTATACGGGTGTGGATACAGCTGCACCGGGGATGGATTTCTTTTATGTCCGCGTGAATGACGACGGTACGGTTTATATTGATAATACCTACAGCCCGTTTAATCTTCTGTATCAGGAGTATACGCTGGATCAGGCCATTGTTCAGCTGATCCAGGCTTATGAGTCCACCGATGATGTGATCGCGCTTCAGGCCGGCGTGCAGACGAACTATGAGCAGGCGCTGGAGCAGGATGAAGCTCTTCGTACCCTGGTGGAGGGCACGCTTGCGGATGCGGTCAATGCCTGGATTGCAGAATATGAGGCGGCCCAGCAGCAAAAGACGGAGGAAGCAACGCAGCAGGTAGAGGATGAGACGGCGGCAGAAGAAGCAGCCGCGGAGGAAGCAGCCGCAGCAGAAGCCGCAGCCGTGGAAACGACTGAGACAGAGGAAACGACGGAGACAGAAAACCGGGCATGGGTTTATGTGACGGACACCGTCAATATCCGTCAGGAGCCGAGCGAGTCGTCGGCAGTTCTCGCCTCGGCGACGGCTGGTTCTCAGATCAGGCAGCTTGCTGTCACGTCGGACGGATGGACGAAGGTAAAGACCGGTGAGATTGTAGGCTATATCAAGAGCGAGTATATTTCGGCGGAAGCGACGGCCGCTTCAGCCTCTTCTCTGACGGCTGGTTCGACGATCACGCTGACCGCCTCGGTGAATATTCGTTCTTCCATGAGTGAGAGCTCGGAGAGGGTCGGACTGGCCTATGCGGGAGAGCAGGTGACGGTCGTGACCAGCTACAGCGAGGGATGGACGCAGGTTAACTGGAACGGGAAGACAGGATACATAAGGACGGATATACTGGCCAGCATGTGAGCGCAGGCAATGAGCCGTGCAGCAGATTTCAGAAAGACAGAAATGTCATACTTGTATGTAAGTGGCTGTCTTTCTGGAATCTGATATAGGGCGAAGCCCGGACAGTTCGCGAGCCATTGGCTCGCGAACTGAGCACGGCGGAACGCATGAGCGCACGGCGGAATATGATCAGTTAAATATTTAAAAATGTGTCAGGGAGCAGTTTTTCTGTTCCCTGAAAAGTTATTCTGAATGGATGGAAGAAAGCACCTGTATAGATCATTTTACACGGGGAGATACTGACTGACAGAGGTTCATTTCCGAAATTTTTCTCTTGTATCTGCAGAAAGATTTCGGGCATGCACAGATGAAACAGGAGGTATCATATGAGTGAAAATGACGAAGCCCGTCTTCTGCATGAGATCTGCAGGAATTCCAGTATGGGAGTGGAAGCCATTCAGCAGGTGTTAAAAGATGTTTATGATGAGGAGTTCGCTTATGAACTGCATGCAGAAGCTGGAAAAATGCGGGAGTTTGAACAGAAGGCAGACGACCGGCTGAACCAGAGCGGCAGAGAGGCGGGAAAGACCAGACCGATGGCTGCAAAAATGCTGAAGTCGGCTGTGAAAATGAGGACGGTTGTCACTGACAGCACGTCGCATGTTGCGGATATGATGCAGAAGGGCAACCGGCGCGGCGCTGACGAGTTGAAAAAGGCGATTCATAAATATAAGGATGCCGGCGTCTACGCGACAGAGCTGGCCAGGGACATGATTGACTTTGAGGAGGACAATCTGAAAAAACTGGACAGATTTAAGAAATCGTAGGGGTATGTATGTTCAGATTCCGGCGAACCGGTACAGGTATGACGGACAAAAGAGTGTTTTCGGGGGAATGAGACGGTGCGGAGGGACGCAGCAGCATGGATGAAAAAGACAATCAGCAGAGTGGAGTTCGAATCAACAGGTATTTAAGCGCGGCCGGCGTCTGTTCCAGACGCGAGGCCGACCGCGAGATCGCGGCCGGGAATGTCCGGATCGGCGGGCGTGTCGCCGTGGCCGGAGACCGGGTTCCCGCCGGTGTGTCCGTATCTTTTCACGGCAAGCCGGTTGTCCCGGAGGAAGAGGAGATCCTGCTCGCGTTTCATAAGCCGCGGGGGATTGTCTGTACCGCTGAGAAACGCGAAAAAAATAATATCATAGATTACATAGATTATCCAAAGCGGATTTATCCCGTCGGAAGACTCGATAAGGATTCGGAGGGGCTGATTCTGCTGACCAATCAGGGCGATCTGGTCAACCGGATCATGCGGGCCGGGAATTTCCATGAAAAAGAATATACAGTCACGACAGACCGGGAGATCGAAGATGCGTTTCTTGATGGTATGCGCGGCGGCGTTTATCTGAGGGAGCTGGATGTCACTACGAGGAAATGCAGGGTAAAAAGAACGGGAAGGCGCACCTTTTCCATCGTGCTGACACAGGGATATAACCGCCAGATCCGGCGGATGTGCGAGGCGTTCGGATACCGGGTTGTACGGCTGACCCGGGTCCGGATCATGAATATTTATCTGGGGGATCTGCCGCCGGGCACATACCGCGGCCTCACGGAAAAGGAGAGGCGGGATATGTATCGTCTGATCGGGCAGTCTTACAGTGCGCCATTGTCGAACACGGTCCGGGCCGGTGAACATCGCCGTGCGGGTCAGCCCGCAGAGCGGATCAGGAATCAAAAGGGAAGCAATCAGTGACATCAATCATGCGGCCGGACGCTGCAAACGGAGATTATACATGACTGAGAGACAGAAATACGAAGAACTGCAAACGATGATCAACTACCATATGAACCGTTATTACAACGAGGATGCACCTGAGATCAGCGATTTTGAATATGACCGGATGATGCTTTCGCTGAAGGAGATCGAGGCGTCGCATCCCGACTGGGTGACACCGGAATCACCGACGCAGAAGATCGGCGGCAGCGCGAAGCGGGAGGCGGGCGTGGCGGTGGCTCATCACGTCCCGATGCTCAGCATTCAGGATGTATTTACCAGGGAGGAGGTGGTCTCCTGGGTGAATGAGGTGCTTCGCCTGCATCCGGACGCGCGTTTTTGCGTGGAGGAAAAGATTGACGGACTCAGTATGAGTCTGCGTTATCAGGACGGGCGCCTCATTCTCGCAGAGACCCGAGGCGACGGACTGACCGGCGAGGATGTGACGCAGAACGCGATGGTGATCCCCGATGTGGTAAAACAGATCGGTCTCCCGGGTTATCTGGAACTGCGCGGGGAGGTCTACATGTCCCATCAGGACTTTGAACGGTTCAACGGGGAACAGGAGGCCGCCGGGAAGCGCAGGGCGGCTAATCCGCGAAATCTTGCTGCGGGGACGCTGCGCCAGCTGGATGCCGGTGTGGTGAAAAAGCGCGGACTGCGAATGTTCGTTTTCAATGTGCAGGATGCATATGACAACGGTATGGATCTGATGCATTCTCACGCGGAGGCGCTGGACCTGCTGCGGGAGAAGGGTGTCGCCGCGGTGACACATACGCTTTGTTCCTCTCCGGAGGAAGTTCTTGCGGCCATCGATGCGGTTGGGGAGTCAAGAGGTGAGCTCGGCCATGATATCGACGGCGCGGTCGTGAAGATCGATCAGATCGCGTACCGGGCGGATTTTCCGGCGGGCAGCAAGTATTCGGCCGGTCATATTGCCTACAAATATCCGCCGGAGGAGAAGGAGGTCGTGATCGATCAGATCGAGGTTAATGTCGGACGCACCGGAAAGATGACATTCCGTGCTATCTTTAAAGAACCGGTTCGGCTGTGCGGGACGAATGTACAGAAGGCGACCCTGCACAACGTAGATTTTATTCAGAAAATGGGCGTGTCGGAGGGCTGCAGCGCCATCTGCAGAAAGCAGGGCGAGATCATACCGGCGATCGTCCGCGTGACGAAAAAGACCGGCCGGCCTTATGAGGCTCCGGCCAGCTGCCCGGTCTGCGGTTCGACGCTCATACGGGAGGAGGATACGAGTGATATTTACTGTGAAAATCCATCCTGTCCGGCGCAGCTTTTGCGCACACTTGCCTATTTTGCAGGCAAGGATGCGATGGATATCAAAAATTTCGGATCAAAATATATGGAAAGCCTGGTGGAACGGGGATATATAAAGAATATTCCGGATATCTACCGCCTGCATGAACACCGGGACGAGATGATCGAACAGGGCATTCTCGGAAAAGAGAAGAATACGGACAGGATCCTGTCTTCCATCGAGGCGTCAAAACAGAATGACCCGGATCGTCTTCTGACCGGCTTTGCTATCCGCAATGTCGGAAGGATCTCTGCGCGCCAGATCATGAAGCAGTATCACAGCCTCTGGGATCTGTCGAAGGCACAGGTGGAGGAGCTTGTGCAGCTTCCGGATGTGGGAGAGATCACGGCTCGTGCCATCCGCGTATTTTTTGATGATCCGCACCATACGGAGATGCTGCGCCAGCTGGAAGAGATGGGCGTTCGGGTCTCGACGGCAGATGATTCAGCACAGACAGGTATATCGACGGAGGACTCTCAGCCTTTGAAGGGACTGACGATCGTGGTCACAGGGACGCTGGAACAGTTCGGACGAAAGGAAATCGAAGAACTGATCGGGAAAAACGGCGGACGCTGTACCGGCAGCGTGAGTAAAAGGACCAGCTTTCTGGTCGCCGGTGAGAATGCCGGTTCCAAGCTGGACAAGGCCCGCAGTCTTGGCGTGCCGGTGATCTCAGAGCAGGAACTGCTTCACATGTGCGGACAGAAGGTTTCACGTTATGAGTGAAAGCGTGAAATGAAAGAGAAAAGAGTTTTCAAATATAAGAAATTTTGCTATACTACGATTGTGAGATCAGTGAGACGGGGAGGATGACATGAGCCGAAGAGAGATCAGGGAGCAGATTTTTAAGATTCTTTTTCGTGCGGAGTTTTACGCGAGGGAAGAGCTGGCGGAACAGCTTGATCTGAGTGTCGTTCAGATGGAGGCATCAGAGACGGATATCGCTTATATTAAAGAAAAAACAGAGGATATCTGCCGGCATCTGGATGAGATTGACGCGCTGATCAACGCGCATGCCGAGAAGTGGAAGACGGGCCGTATGGCGAAGGCGGAGCTCGCGATCATCCGTCTGGCGGTGTATGAGATGAATTATGAGGAGAAGATACCGGTTTCCGTCGCGATCAATGAGGCGGTGGAGCTGGCCAAACGATACGGGGATGAGCACGGATCGGGGTTTGTTAACGGCATCCTTGCAAAGCTGGTTCCCTCCGCGTCAGACAGCGGGGCTTCCGAAGATACCGCGACAGAAATGTGACGTTATCGCAACTATTCAGGACAGCACTTCGCACTTGCTGCGAAGTACGTATGATGATGTAAATTACTTGATCGTTGAGGAATCGGTATGACGGGCAGTGTTTATTCCGTAGGGCAGGTCAATGCCTACATTAAAAATATGTTCGCGCAGGACTTTATGATGAACCGTATCTGGGTAAGCGGCGAGGTGTCAAACTGCAAGTACCATTCCTCAGGGCATATTTATTTTACGCTGAAGGATGTCTCAGGTGTGCTGTCAGCGGTTATGTTTGCGGGATCCAGGAAGAAGGGACTTGCGTTTCCGATGAAAGCGGGCGACAGGGTGATCGCGTTCGGATCGATCCGCGTTTATGAGAGAGACGGGAGATATCAGCTCTATGCGGAACAGATCCTTCTGCAGGGAGCCGGCCTGCTTTATCAGAAATACGAAGCGCTGAAGCGGGAGCTGGAGGAGATGGGGATGTTTTCTCCGGAGTACAAACAGCCGGTTCCGAAATATGCTCTTCCATGATATCACCCTGTGTAATTTATGTCGTCATACATACTTCGCAGCAGGTGCGAAGTACTATCCTGAATAATTACCCTGTTTCTTTCTGTCTCCACAACTGTTCAGGCGCATATGAACCATATTTGCGCAAAATAGCAAAATATCTGTTCCGGTTCATCCGGATTGGGAACTCAGCACATCCGCCATCTCCACTTCATCTACCACTGCGGAAAAACTCCCGTCCAGCATATAGGCGCGAACCCTGTCGCCGGGTACCAGATCTGCCGTCCCCCGCAGTCTGCGTCCGTCAGCTTTTGCCAGATAAGCGTAACCGCTCTGCAGCTTTTTCAGCGGAGAATCCGCATCCAGCGCCGCCGCGTACAGCTGCAGTCGGTGCCGCTTTTCCGTGATCAGCTGCTCCATCCGGTTCTGCAGACGTTCCTGAAAATCCGCCGCGGCCTGCCGGTTTTCCAGCAGACGGTTTTTCGGATTTAAAACCTGCAGACGCAGCTCATACTGCCGGATCCTCGCCTCCGTCTGCTCC
>Ga0192288_1005_pt1 | contig 22582 bp, 19 predicted proteins | sample Koala_Koa22_J3_FD_131243 | JGI IMG/M metagenome (GOLD analysis project Ga0192288, IMG submission 131243) | Enriched cells from koala feces incubated with labeled cellulose particles, San Francisco Zoo, California, United States - Koala_Koa2-2_J3 ...
ACGGTTCCGTTCCCTGACCATCAAATACATAATCCGTGCTAATATACATCATCTTACAGTCATACTTTTCACAGGCTATAGCCAGATTCTTTGTACCATCCCTGTTTACACGGAAAACGCCCTCCCTGTTATCCTCTGCAGCGTCTACAGCCGTCCATGCGGCGCAATGAATAACTGCATCCGGCCTGTACTTCTTGATAGATTGCTCAACTTTTTCAGCATCAGTAATATCAAGGGCAAAAAAACGATCATCGCTACCCGATGCAAGACCTAAATCTGTTCCGACATATTCAATATTTCTACAATGCAATTCACTGATAACGTCGCTCCCCAGCTGTCCTGCAACGCCAGTTACCAAAACTTTCATGTGTCCGTTTCCTCCATCATACCAGTCTAATTTCTTTCTATTGGCAGCCTATCTGTTTTTCTATCTGCTGCTCCCCGCATGTTGGCAGCTTATTTATTTTTTCACCTGTCACTTACCTGTTCGCATACATAGTTTCATAATACTTCTGGTATTCGCCGCTGATGATAGTTTCCCACCATTCCCTGTTTTCCAGATACCATGCAATGGTGCTTCGTATCCCGTCTTCGAACTTTGTCTCCGGCAACCATCCCAGTTCATTATGTATCTTTGTAGGGTCAATCGCATATCGCATATCATGTCCCTTACGGTCAGTTACATGAGTAATCAAACTCTCCGGCTTTCCAAGCTCATGACAGATCATTTTTACGATATCAATATTCCTCATTTCATTGTGACCACCAATATTATAAACCTCACCGACACGACCTTTATGAATCACAAGGTCTATCGCGCGACAATGATCTTCCACATATAGCCAGTCCCGAACATTTAATCCTTCTCCATATACCGGCAACGGCTTGTCATTCAATGCATTTGCAATCATGAGCGGTATCAGTTTCTCTGGAAAATGGTACGGTCCGTAATTGTTACTGCATCGGCTGATCGTCACTGGCAATCCGTAGGTTCTATAGTATGCAAGCACCAATAAATCGGCTCCGGCTTTTGAACTGCTGTAAGGAGAACTTGTATGAATCGGGGTCTCCTCTGTAAAAAACAAATCCGGTCTGTCTAACGGAAGATCCCCGTATACTTCATCCGTGGAAACCTGATGATAGCGCTGAATCCCATACTTCCGGCACGCATCCATCAATACGGATGTCCCAATAATATTTGTCTGCAGGAAAATCCCCGGATCTTCAATAGAACGGTCTACATGACTTTCTGCTGCAAAATTGACAACCATATCCGGATGTTCTTCCTCAAACAAGTTATATACTGCATCTCTATCACAAATATCAGCTTTCACAAACCGAAAATTCGTTTTATCCATCACAGGAGAAAGCGTAGAAAGATTCCCGGCATAAGTCAGTTTATCCAAACAGATAATTCGATCATCTGGATAAACGTCCATCATATGAAAGATAAAATTGCTTCCTATAAAACCTGCGCCGCCTGTCACAATAATAGTCATCTTTAATTCCTCTATTCTCATTGATTTTTTGTCCGCATGATATTCATGTTATACTGCAGTAAACCGATGCAAACGAAATGCGTGTTATTCCGTTCAATAAACCATTCTCTCCATCAATGCAGGACATCAAGATATTTGCCATCCAATACATCTTTTAAATACTGACCATACTGATTCTTTTTCAGGACCTCATACACAGCAAGTACGTCATCCCGGCTGATCCATCCATTCAAGTATGCGATTTCTTCCAAACATGCAATCTTCCTGTGCTGATGCTGCTCAATGGTTTTTACAAAATTTGTAGCATCAACAAGGCTTTCGTGCGTCCCCGTGTCAAGCCATGTAAATCCCTGGCCCAGCAGTTCCACGTTCAAGCTTCCGTCTTCCAGATAAATACGATTCAAATCCGTGATTTCCAGTTCACCTCTGGCAGACGGTTTTAAATTCTTTGCATACTCCACCACGCGGTTATCATAAAAATAAAGGCCGGTCACACAGTAGTTGCTTTTCGGCTGCTCCGGTTTCTCCTCGATAGACACAGCTTTTCCGTCCGCATCAAATTCGACAATTCCGAAGCGCTCCGGATCATCCACATAATATCCGAATACTGTTGCACCCTTTCCCTCTTCTGCATTTTTTACGGCGGCGTTCAGTCTCTTTTTCAATCCATGACCTGCGAATATATTATCACCAAGTACCATCGCGACTGTATCTTTTCCAATAAAATCCGCACCTATGATAAACGCCTGCGCCAATCCGTCCGGCGAAGGCTGCACCGCATATGTAAGATTCACACCAAACTGATGCCCGTTCCCCAGCAAATCCTTAAATCGTGGGGTATCCTGTGGTGTAGAGATAATCAGAATATCCCGAATGCCAGCATTCATAAGGACAGACATCGGATAATAAATCATCGGTTTATCATAAACCGGTAATAATTGCTTCGATGTGACTTTTGTCAGTGGATACAGACGTGTACCAGAACCGCCTGCTAAAATAATACCTTTCACAGTTTTCAATCCCTTCTCATAATTATATTTCAATATAATATCTGATCATAATTTTATTAAATTCAACGAAAGAAACCTAACGCCAGCATGTTTGCAAACAATTTGTCAAACACCAATTTTTCCTCTGCACTAAAGCAAAATCGTTCTTCAAGAATCTGTAACAAGACTATCGCCACATCCTTTATCGTGCTAAACGTATGGCAATTAACCTGCTCATCCAATATCGACAAAAAAACATTAACTGAATCTTCTATATCAAGACCTTCTTTAAAAAATGAATGAATCTGCGGTGTGCCTGTTCTCTGAAAAGACTTCTTTGCTTCTGCCAATTCTTCTAACGTATACTCTCCCACTCTTTTTCCAACAAAAAGGAAAAAATAATCACTCTTATAAATCTTCCTGTTATAATCATCCTGCTTGCGAGTTATGGATATATCCCCCGGAAGGTATTCACAAGCAACTTTTTCGATATAAATGTTTTTCTGAACAAGAACCGAATTCAACTCCTGAATAAAAGCGCCAAGTGCAGCCCTTTCATATGCAAATTCAACCACAGATGAAGCTACAAACACCCGGATTACCTGCATCTAACTATTTTCTTTTAACCTCTCTTTCATGATCTCGACACGTTCTGAATATACATTTTCTACCTCATAAATAGCTATTGCCTCGGAAAACAGTTTGATTGCTTTCTCAATATTCTTGATGGAACTATAATATAAAGTTCCGAAGAAATAGCATATCGTAGCAAATGTTATGTTATACCTCTTCGGCTCATCAGAAATCAGTTTTTTATATATCCTGTATGCAATGCTGAAATTCTTTTCAGCTTCCGGGAATTGGCCAAGATAACGATATTGCCTGGCCAAATCTGCACAAACAACACCCAGTCGCGGCTCATAAGTGTTTTTATCTGATCCGGTTAGTTCCTCATATAACTCACGTGCTTTTGAAAGAAAATCCCTGGCTTTTTCAAACGTCTCAAATTCACCAAAATATACAGCCGCAGGCTGGTTATAGTAATCCGCAAGCTTTTCATAAATTCTGGCAAGACCGGGTTTATATTTCTCCGGATTAGCATCAACCAACTCAGTGTAAATATCCATAGCAAGATAATACAGCCTATGGGCTTCATCCGAAGAACCTTGTATTGAATAATGTGACTTATACTGCAGCCTACCAAGATCACAGCATATATCCGCATACAATGCTTTCAAGTCTAAATCTTTCGTTTCCTTATATAGCGGTGTCAATAGCATATACGGCAAACGATAATACTTGTCCGCTTCTTTCCAGCGCTCTTCGGTGTAACATAAACTACCCAAATTAATGCTAACCTCTGATAAATCTTTCAATGCAGTCTTATCGCCCTGCCCATATCTTCCTGCATAATAGTTGACCGCTTTTGTTAAATATTGCTCTGCCTCTTTTAGCCTGTTCTGATTAAAATAAATAAGTCCTAAATTAATCCATGACATAGCTATCTGTTCATCATACTTGGCCGGATTAGAGCTTTTATTTCTTAACAACAGTTGATTTTCCAAAATGCTTTTTACATGCCATTCCGCTTTGTCGAATTCGTTATAGTACAAAAAAGGTTCCAGTAAATACTGCTCAAGCTCAAGCTTCCAGTCCTCCGGAATATCTTTTTCCTGCTCAAAACATACCGAAAGCCATTCGCATAACTCTGTTGCTTCTTTTTTCTGTTTCTGTAAAATCAAAAATCTTATATGATCCAGCACGCAATCTAATTCTATATGATACTTTTTTGCTGCAACAGTATTCTTATCATAGCATTCATGAAGTTCAGCAATAATTTCCGGAGTAGGCTGATAAGTATGAAGTATCCTTATTCTCATACGTCGCAGGGAAACATATTGTTTCAGATTATTAATCCCTATCGTCCTGATTAATTCACCAAACCTTATGGTTTTCTCCGCTTGTAATTCACCATCTACAAGAACAGGGTTACGTAAAACAGTCAATGCCGCCTCATAATTACCTCGGTTCAAAAGGCAGGCCGCCTCTTTTTCCATTTCATGTACATTGCTGTCATCAAACCTTAGTTCAAACAATTCAGAATACAGGATACAAATATTATTTTCGAGAGTATGCAGCTTTTCTACAGCAGCATGATACGCATTCTTCGTAGTTTCCCTTAAAGTCAACGAACTTTCCAAATGCATTGTCTGATAATCCCGGTCAGCCATTTTTATTATAAATTGATATGTTTTAATTACCTCCAGAAGTTGTTGTATATCCTTGTTTTCCTTATACATCGGTATGTTATTAAGTGGTAAAACCTTCCGGTCATCAAAATAAGCATACCCATCCCTGAATTCCAACCGTAAATTGATGCCTGTGGCACTGCAAATCGTTTCCAGAATATCTAATTTTATAGAATCCACGTGAGTAAATTCAGAATAAAAATGCTTGACTTCTTTATCCAGATAATCCTTAAAATTCGATACTCCCAGATCGACATTGTCATCCTCAAGGTCTTTAAAATATGTAAAAATTTTCGGATTTTCACTTTTGCGAAAAGCATCAAGAGCCGTACTGAAAAGCGACCTTACGGAAGAATCATACCCTTTCCCCATAATTGTATAAAAGAAGTTGCTCTCTGCCACCGTATCGGATTCTGATTCTGAATCCTCATTCATATCTTCATGCGCAATCTTGTTAAGTTTCACATCAAGGAAAATATCCCTTTTTCTTTGTACAAAAAGGTCATTTCTGCTCCGGATATAATCGGCAATCTCTGCACGCTCCATCGAAAATTCATCCTGATTTGCAGCGACATAAAATGTTATTCTTTTCATATGATATTTTCCTCAATGTTTCTTTGCCCTTGCATGACATTCATTCTGTTTTAACTACTTCGCCAGCTTTTTCAAGGCATTCTCAATTTTATCGAGACTAAATCCTGTAATCCACTCCGCACCTACTCCGTAGCATTCATCCGGAGCCACATTACCAGAATCTAATTTAACGACTACCAGCTTGTTACCCTTTTCTGTATTCTTCGCAATTTCGTATGCCTGCCAGTTCCTATAACCAATCTCATCACTGTCGGGATGTTTATCATTAGAATGTTTTCCTATGATCGCAATCATATAATTTGCATCTCCGATTTTCCTGCTTAACACCTGCTTAATAACTGATACCGATTCCGTCTGAATCTCACTCGGCGTACAATCATTGATTCCAAAATCAATGTTAGGGTTCGAGTTCCATGCTTCCAGCAAATAGTAATAGTACTTATCGTGGTCATAATCAAACGAAACACATACTTTTTTCTTAGCCATGATGATTACACCTCTTTCAAAATATTTCTTAATGTTTTTGCACATCGGTCAATGAATGTGCATTTCTTAAACCATGCCGCAATTTTTGAATGAATCTCAAAGAAATAAAACCACATAATGATAAATGAGGATGCACAAAATACAGTATCCAAAATGAATGCCAAAAGCGATGCTGTTGTCCTCCATTCACAGCATATCCGCACAACATTGATTACCTCAAATATCACCGGGCAGAGCATTTTATAAAACAGATCTATCAGGTTCAGAACAATCGGATAATCTTTTATGTAATTATCTCCTTCACGAGAAATCTCAACACGACTTTTCTCTGATAGCTGCTTCTCTATGGCTGCCTGATAACGATATTGTTTCTCAACATATAACATATCCGAAACATACCGAATCTGTATGTACACTAATAACACCCAGAGTAACGTCTGTAATATCCCATTGCCAAGCTCAAGAGTTGTGTCTGCGACAGAATTAACGCAGTTAAGTAACGCCATCAATGCCTGCTCTGGTTTAATAAGCACAAGAAAAGAGAGTGCTTCCAGAACACATAGAATTGCAAACTCTTTGTTACGCCTTTCCTGCGCAGCCAGTCTCAACGTGTTTGTATCGTTGTAATGTTTGTACAGCAAATCCACCGCATCCAATTATGTCTCACCCCGCTTTCCTTTCGCCTATTTCATTGACCTAATAACATTCCGCTTGACGCCTGATAATCACATTATCAGTCTCTTGCGAAAATATCTCTCGTATAAACCTTGTCTTTTACATCCTCCAAATCTTCCGCATTATATCTATTTGCAATAATAGAAGCCGAACGCTGTTTGAATTCTTCCAAATCATTGACGACCAAAGACCCAAAGAATGTCTCTCCGTCTTTCAATGTCGGTTCGTATACGATAACCGTCGCGCCCTTTGCCTTGATTCGTTTCATTACTCCCTGAATTGAACTCTGGCGGAAATTGTCCGAATTGCTCTTCATTGTGAGACGATACACGCCTACAACAACTTCTTTTTCTTTTTCGCTGTTCCATGCCTCATTTGCGCCATAAGCACCAGCAATTTCCAATACGCGTTCTGCAATAAAATCCTTTCTTGTGCGATTAGATTCCACAATCGCCTGAATCAGATTTTCCGGAACATCCTCATAATTTGCCAAAAGCTGTTTCGTATCTTTCGGCAAGCAATATCCGCCGTAGCCAAATGAAGGATTATTATAATGCGCACCAATCCTCGGATCTAAACAAACACCGTCTATAATCTGCTGCGTATTCAAACCTTTCATCTCCGCATAAGTATCCAATTCATTAAAATAAGACACACGCAAAGCAAGATAGGTATTTGCAAATAGTTTCACAGCTTCTGCTTCTGTAAATCCCATAATGAGGGTATCTATATTTTCCTTTATTGCTCCTTCCTGCAGTAAACCGGCAAATGTATTTGCCGCTTTTACAAGCCTTGCATTTTCCACATCAGTCCCAACAATAATTCTTGAAGGATAAAGATTATCATAAAGAGCCTTCGATTCTCGCAAAAATTCCGGGCTAAAAATAATATTATCACAATGAAACTTTTCCCGGATGCCGGCTGTATAGCCCACAGGAATCGTTGATTTGATCACCATGATTGCATCTGGATTATACTGAATAACCAGTCTAATAACCTCCTCTACCGCAGATGTGTCAAAAAAATTCTTCTTACTGTCATAATTCGTAGGTGCAGCAATTACCACAAAATCTGCGTCTGTATATGCCAATCCAGCATCCAATGTCGCCATCAAATCAAGCTTTTTTTCTGCAAGATATTTTTCTATGTATTCGTCTTGAATTGGAGAAATTCTTTTATTGATTTTTTCAACTTTTTCAGGAAGAATGTCCACTGCCATCACTTTATTATGTTGAGCTAAAAGTGTTGCTATAGACAAACCTACATATCCTGTCCCTGCCACTGCTATTTTCATACCACTCATAAATCAACGACCTCCCTGTTGTGCTATATATTTGTTGTAATTCTCAACTCATATAAAAATCTTTATACCACTCCGCGAATTTCCGCAAACCAGTTCTTAAATCTATTGACGGCTTAAAGCCAAAATCTCGTTCTAATGCAGACGTGTCTGCGTAGGTTATCGGTACATCACCAGGCTGCATTGGTACAAGCTCCTTATGTGCTTCAAAATCATAAGAGTCTGGTAAAACCCCTGCTCGAATCAATTCCTGCTGTAATATATCCACAAAATCCAACAGATTTTCTGGAGAATTGTTTCCAATGTTATAAATAGCATATGGCGGCAACGGCAGCCCATCCTCCCCATTTTTTCGATGCGGCGCTTTTTTCATTACTCTCTTCACGCCTTCCACAATATCATCAACATATGTAAAATCACGTTTGCAGTTTCCATAGTTGAATATTTGTATCTTCTTTCCTGCTCTCAGCTTATCAGTAAAGCCAAAGTAAGCCATATCCGGCCTGCCAGCAGGTCCATAAACGGTAAAAAAGCGAAGACCTGTAGATGGAATGTTATAAAGCTTAGAATAAGCATGAGCCAAAAGTTCATTACTTTTCTTAGTTGCAGCGTAAAGTGATACAGGGTTATCCACTTTATCATCTGTAGAATAGGGTATTTTTTTATTGCTTCCATACACTGAGGAAGAAGAAGCATATATCAAATGCTCAACCCCAACATTTCCCATATCATAAGAATGCCTACACGCTTCAAGAATATTATAAAAACCAATTAAATTACTTTCGATATAAGCATCTGGATTAGTGATGCTATATCGCACGCCTGCCTGAGCGGCCAAATTTACAATTACAGATGGTTGATAATCTCGAAAAATATTATTTATTAAAGCCTTGTCCGCAATATTGCCTTTGATAAATGTCCATATGGATTCCGGATGAGTCTCTGCTTCTCTTTGTATAAGTCGTAACCTATATTCTTTTATAGAAACATCGTAATAATCATTAAGACTATCTATTCCGATCAGATTAACAGGACCTTCCGTTTTCAATAATTCCATCACAAGATTAGCTCCGATAAAACCTGCTGCTCCCGTAATAAAGATTGTATTATTTTTTATGCTTACATTTTCCATTATTATTGCTGCTCCTGTTTTAATTTTTCAGCGCTACTAATTATTTTTTCAATGTATCTTTTATATGTATCGTAATATGAATTCTCAACAAATCCTTGATCACTCGCAATTATTGTCGGTTCCTTAAATGGCCCATCCAAAAGATACGGTGTAATTATCATTTTATTTCCACTTCGAACTATAAAAGCTCTCGGCATTGTTTTTGAGTAAAATATATGTATATTTTTGCATTCTGCAAGTATTTTCTCACTAATCCATTTTATATTTTCCTGAAGCTTATCTGGCTTCTCCTCTTCTAACGACTGATATGCAACTTCTTGACTCGAAGGATTCGCAAAGACAATGCGAATAACAAAATTTTCTGATAGTTCATATAATATATGCAGTATGTCTTTAGTAATTAGGAAACTGTACATAGAAATACCAACTATATCCACAGTATTATCCGAAGAATTGCGAAGAAAATCTTCCCACGAATTAGTTTTAATTTTTTCGATTTCATCGTTTACAAAAACCGCATCTCTCCCATGAACAATATCAATAATTCCATATTTCTCCATTATGTTATTCTGAATTAAATCCATAATGTCAAACTTCACAAGAAAAATAGTAATAGCTGCAGACATAAAAGACGTACCAACACATGTTATTATGCTTTTTATGCTCTCAAATGGGATTAATATATGCACAATAATCAGCAGTATTCCCAGAATTCCTAAGATAATTGACCAATAATATCTGGTACGGATAGCTTTCTTCCACTTATTCAAACTTAGTTTTCTCCCATCTCTGTATCTTTTATATGTATCTGAGGACTATAAATTTTCTCTCATATTCATATTACTTACTCTTAATGCAATGTTTTAAATACTCAAGTCTGATATTGCAGATCCGTAAAAGCTTTTAACGAAGGCACTGTCAAATTCTGACCAAAAGATTCACCTTTGCTACTAATTAACGCGGTCTTGCATCCAGCATTCCTCCCCGCCATCACATCATTTTCTCCATCGCCTACCATCCATGATTGTGTCAAATCAATATTAAAATCACGCGCAGCGTTAAGCAGCATTCCTGGCTTTGGTTTTCGGCAATCACATTCAATTTTTAATTCTTTTACTTCCCCCTCATAACCACAGTGCGGATGATGGGGGCACAAATAGATTGCATCTAAATATGCTCCCTCGTATCCTAACAAAGTTTCCATTTTATTATGGATTTCCTGCAATTCATCCCATGTAACCTCTCCTCTTGCAAGCACCGGCTGATTTGTAACCACAATCGCTAAATATCCAGAAGCATTAATTTCTTTTATGGCATCTGCGACACCCGGCAATAATTCAAATTTATCTATATCACGCAAAAATCCAACATATTTATTGATAGTTCCATCCCGGTCAAGAAATATAGCTCTTTGCTTTTTACGAAGATTTTTTCTGGCAATTATGCCGGCTTTATAATCTTCACAAACCGAATAGTAACGTTCTGGTGTTCCCATATCTTTCACATATTCTGGACTGTCATAACAAAACATTTGCCCTGTTCCTGACAATGGTTTGAGTAATTGTCGATCCAAATCAACCTTTGAGGATCCTACCTGTGTCTCTAAAATTTTCGGACTTACAACATGCAATCCTGCATTTACACGGTTTCTGTAATTCTTTGGACGCATATCTTCCTTTGTAAGCCACTGCTCCACAGAACCGTCTTTTCCTGCAATAATTAATCCACTATCATATGGATGGGAGTTTGGATGTGTAAATAAGGTCACAAGCCCACCTTTTTTCTTGTGATATTCCACCATTCGGTTAAAATCAATGTCAAATATTGCATCAGCATTGAGCAACAGAAAATCCTCGGTTAGTTTATCTTTCAAATGAAACAATGCGCCTGCATTACCTAGAGGTATTTCTTCAATATAGTATTCGATATTAACTCCAAACGGCTCTCCAGTCACCGGCGATATGCCGCTTCCATCACCAAAGTAATTTACTATAACACTTCCTAAATGAGATACCGTGATGATAATATCGGCAAACCCCTGATCACGAAGACAATAAATCTCCCTTTCCAGTACCGGAGCGCCATCTATTTCTATCATTGGTTTTGGAATATCGGAAGCAATAGAGGATATTCGTGTTCCTTTGCCGCCGGCCATTATTACAGTCTTCATCATACTCAATCCTTACCAAAGAAATAATCTTCCAACATCAAACACCAGCAATGATATATCGGTAAATGAAGCTCCTGAATCATATATGTTTCTGTCTCAGGTACTTTCACAGCCACATCTGCTACTTCTGCCAGTTTCCCGCCCCCAGCTCCGGTCAACCCAATCACTTTTATCCCCAAAGCTCTTGCCACCACGGTTGCATTCATCACATTTTTACTATTTCCCGACGTAGAGATACCAAGAAAAACATCGCCTTGCCTGCCGTAACCATATAATTGCTGCGCAAAAACTCCAAGGCCATCTACATCGTTTATGTACGCTGTCGTCAATGCTTCGTGAGCTACCAATGGAATAGCCATCAATCCGCATTCGAGATTCTCGGCTAACGCAGGGCCTCTTTCTGGATCGATCTCCATCAATTTGTCTGCAAATTCTAATGGAACAGGTCTTGGTGTTTTAAACCTTTTCATCAATTCTCCTGCAATATGTTCCGAATCAGCTGCCGATCCACCGTTTCCAGCAATCAACAATTTGCCATTATTTCTATATGTTTCTTCCATGACCAAATAGGCGTCAATAATATCATTCTTAATTGACCTTAAAGTCGGATAACGCTCTATCAATAAATCAATATGTTTTTTTAATTTCTCCTGTAACATGAAGCATTCTCCATTTCTACCACATTTCAAGAAACCATCCTCAAATAACATCATTCTCAAGAAGAACTTTTCGGCACATATGTTTCCGGGCTATAATGAATTACCCTCGTTCCACCGTTTTCAAATTCAAACGGGATATACATTAACTTTTCCATAGTTTTCATCACAGCCTTTTGTTTTTCTGGCTGCACATAGAAAACCAGGAATCCTCCACCGCCCGCACCAAGAAGCTTTCCTCCAAGAGCACCAGCCTGTATTCCCTTTTCGTATAACTCATCAATGCTACCCGTTGAAATTGACGAACCTGTCTGTTTCTTTAATCTCCATGTTTGGTCAAGCAATCGACCAAAGTCATCTAAATCAGCGTATTTGTCTGTCAGCACTTTTTCAGCTTCATCAACTAACGAATACATCTCTCCCAGCTGCTTTCTCTTCTCAGCCGCAGATACATTGTTCGCTTTCTGTACATCCGATGAAAATCGGGTGAATCCTGTAAAAAACATCAGAAGGTTTTCATTTAACAGCTTCTTCCGTTCCGGACTGATAATAACTGGCAACACCTCATAACCGTCTGGTCCAAAATTGATCCGATTCATTCCACCGTAAGAAGCTGCTATCTGATCCTGCCATCCCCCAGCTTCATCACATAATACGCGTTCCAGATATATCGCTTCATCCGCCAACTTTTTCTTGTCAGCGTATTTACCCTTGAGCGCATAGAAAGCGTTGAGCATTCCGACAGCAAAGGAACTGCTTGTCCCAAGCCCTGACCGGGCGGGAAGATCTGCTTCATATGTAAGTCGAATTTCATGCATATCTAACATTTGCATTGCATTTCGGATAGCAGGATGCTGAATATCTTTTATATCTGTTACACGTTCCGTCTTTGAATAAGAAAGTTCCGTGCTATATTCGAAAAATCGCGGTAAATGTCGGACATTCACATAGCAATATTTATCAAAGGTTGTCGATAAAACTGCCCCTTTGTTTTCTCTAAAATAATCTTCCATGTCCGTTCCGCCTCCAAAAAAGGACATACGAAACGGTGTTTTAGTGATAATCATCTTAAAATCTCTTCATATCTAAAATAAATATATATTTGAATTCTATCCCCAACCATCAGTAAGCAAACCAGTCTGGCTGCAATCTCCGTTAGAGCGCATTATTGCACAGTATAATACATACCGCCCATATAATAGATATGACCGGATTGAAAGTTATCAGCGTCTAATCTTCTGATCCCTACAATTTCAAAAGGATTATAAATACGGTTTCTCTTTGGGCACATAACGAACTGCCATGGAAGTATGTAATACGAAAAGCTACGGATAAAATCTTCCTGGCTAAATAAAACCCTTGGCTTAGTTACAACATTCAACATTAAATCCCAACTGATGTTTCCCCTGCTGACTCTTACCCTTTCAACATCATTCGTTTTATCAGACACAAGCATAGTTGGCGGAATCATAGACTGGTCAAATAATTTGATCAGGATTCGCATATGCTCCTTCTTATACTCTGCCGAGCAATCATTCACAATATCTTTTGCCAGAACCGTAACGGAAGTATTTCCAGAATTTCTTAAAAGCTTAATAAACAGGAACTCATGCTCCCATGCTTCCTTAACTACTTTATCCAAAGGCACCGCCATACGGAGCGAATCAAGGATTCCCTCAATGCTGGACTTCGCATCATTCAAACAATACTCATATCTGGCCAGTTCCCACATCGCCTGGTCAAATAATTCCTGATTTTCTTCGCGACACATTCTAACCAGCTCATATAGCAGTCTCAATACCTGATAAATGATTATTCCAGTTAACGACGGCATCAAATTTATGTACAGCGCCGAAATAGAAAAAATCTCATTTATAATCTCTGAAAAAAGCTTCAGCATATCGTTGTTAGCGCTTACATACATCACATACCGATTTTCGTTCAAGGCATGAATCCAATCGAGAGTAAATTTATTACAATAATTAAGACTATTTAAGAGCGTTGTGAACGTTTCCAAATCTAAAATGTGAACTTCTGTCTTATATCCATTCGAAGGATAATGAAACAATGGGTCGCTTTGAAACAGCTTGTCACTAATCTTCCATTTATTCTCAGCAAAATACGATGACAGGTCGCAATCAATCTGCGGGAATTCCGGAATTATATTATGCTTATAATAGAAATCACGATTACAAAACTGTACGTACCGATCAATTTCCATCTCCGCTGCGTTTGCCATCGGATATATCATCCGCAGATTTCCAACATCAACTGAAATATCTGTTTGTTTAAAACGAAATGTATGATCTTCCACCCACCCAGGGAAATATTTATCTATTAAGCCTGAAAACAGCTGAGTGGCAAAGCCATTAACATCCCACAAGAAAACCCCTTTTTGATTTTCTATGCGAGATATTTCCGGTATGTCGAAACAGAAAAATAAATTATACCCCACCGATACCAACAATTCGCGGCAGTCTTGCTGAAAATGATTCCCATACTTTTTGTACAATGAAGACACATATTCTACATCCTTCTCCCACAGGCAAAAAATACATCCAACCTTTCCGGGTTCCTTCCCAAGCAGGGCAAATCCTTTGGCTATATTTAAGTCCGTAGTAAAATCAATAACATCTGTTTTATAACCATAATGCTGCGCAATTGCCCAGTAATCTAAATCAGTTGTGTGTTTTGAGTTGTCTTCCCTACTCTTTAACAGGCCTTTTTTCGTCTTAAGCCAGTCGATAAAATTAACAGACTTTAATATTTCTTCCTTCCGATGCTTTTCTTCAATTCTATGGATAGATGATGTGATTGGCCAGTCACACTGCTGCCCCCTATAATAAAGTGGTTCGCCAACAACCCCAGATAATTCCTCTATTTTCGAAATTGCCTCACAAATATTGTCGAATATCATTGTTTCTATTCTCCCCAGCTATATCTATGTTCTATCAACTATCTCAGCAGGCTCTGCTATTAGTGAAGGCTGCTACTCCCATTAATTTTTAATGGTGCAACATTTTTATGTTCATTTGTGCAGGACATTTTTAATGTTTTGCCTGTAAAACAACAAATTAACAATCAAAATAACGATAACAGAAACCGAGAATACCTGTATAGCCAATACAAACCACGATAGATAGCTTATGTTATTTAAAGAAAACCCTCTCGTAATTAGAGCAATTAAAATGACACTAAGAGCGTCCACAAGTAAATTTTTTATAAAATATTTAATTTTATGATATATGATATTTTTCGACAGATACCAAGCCAAATAAATTGTTCTGTAAGCGAGAGCTACAAAAGTTCCAACCGCAACCCCAATCAGCCCGAATCTATAAACTAATATTATAGAAATTCCCAAATTCAAGCACATCTCTACTATTGCACTGGTTTGAGTTTCTTTGTAATGGCCTGCAGCACAAACCATAGTATTATATGGAAGCCTTATGCAGTAGCTTGCGGTTGCTAATGTCAATATCAGCGCAAATAATGGCTGCATATAATCTGCATCGTTAATTCCATTTGTATAGACTGTTACAAATGGAACAATCAAAATACCTACATTGGTAAATAGTAAGGTCACTATTGTATGCATACTCCATTCAAACTGCTTAAAACGGGCAGACAATTCTTTAATTTCCCCATTTGCCAACATATTTCCAAATAATGCTTGTGTTCCAGTATTCAAAGTTAGAACAAGTTGTTTTATCCCATTCGCAACCATGTTATAAATTGCGTAGATTGAAACATTTTCCAAAGTAGATAAAACACTTAAAACGATAGTATCAGTATTATTTGTTACATAATAAGCAACATGTTGAGCAATACCATTCCATTTCTGTTTGATTGGTTCCTCTGTCAAAGTTAGTGTTTTGTCAAGATGATATATTTTTTTAACATATATGCTCTGTACTAAAGGTCTAATGAGTAACACGATTGCAGATACCAGTTTAACAATTTGTATAGATAGCCCCATTCTCATCAGGACAATGCATATTATAAAATTAAGTATTATCCCTATGCTTTGGAGTCCGAGTGTTATATAAGCCTTTTGATCAGCAGTTAAAAGCAGCTTATATGTTATTCCGAAAAAATATTCTGCTAAGGAGCTGATTGATATAATGGCTATCAACGAAGCTTCAAACCACCAACCAAACGTATCCTGAATGAATAATGGGTAAATTATCATTAACAGAATCGTATAAATCAGAAAGCATATAGCTATCTTCCGAAAGAATCGTTCTGCACTAATAACAATTCTACTTACCTGATCCTTATCTTTCTTAGCTAATGGTGCATACAAAGCTGACTGTACCACAGCTCCCATGCCCAATTCCATTAAAGTAACAAAGCCAAGAAACTGGCCAATAGAAGAAACCAATCCATAAACCTGTGAGCCATATGTCTGTAAATAAAATCTTGGTAAAATGAAGCCGCTTAAAATATATATAATCTGATTTACCAGTGCTATGATTGTATTTAATCTAAGTTTATGTTCTCTTTCCATCTACTTCACTCCATGAATGTAAAATACTATAATTCCAGTAAGTCTCCAAGTTTTCTATCATATTCCTCTGGATTAAATTTTATAAATCCCGAACTTGGATAAAAAGTCAATTCACCAAAATATATCTGACCATTAACCTCATAAATATCTACACGCATAAATTTGTGTGTTCCGGATAAACGTTTTGCAATCTCTAACATTTCATCAAACCTCTGAGGTTTCTCAGGCAATTTTTCAAACGGCATATAGTCATCTCTATGAAAAGGAGCAAATTTCCAATCTGTTGTCAAAAAGCTGATACGAGCTGTTTCATGATTTTCCAATCCTTCGGAAATATATAGAAATTTCGGTTCTCCATTAAAACAATAAAATTTGTAATCTGTAAGTTCCTTAATTTTTCTTTCTTGTTTTACAAGAAGAACATAATCATGACCGACTAATACCCCCCCCCGATTTTCCGGAAGCTTTATCAGTTTTCCCAACTCTTCATCCATAATTTCGGGTATCATAGGTTGAAATCCGCTTGCAGTATATAATGTTATCTCACCAAAATAAATTCGATCATTAACAATGTAAAAATCAATTCTACTTTGAATTGTATTACTACATAATTTTTTACAAACTGAAATAAGCTCATCATAATTATTAGGTTTTGGCTCAATGATTTCACTAACCTGAAAATGATTATCAAAAGAAACCGGAAGTGGATTCCAATCTATATCATATACCGTTTCACTTAGTTCTTCAGATTGATTGAATCTATTATGAAACACAACGGTATAATACGGTTCCCCATTCATGCAATATATTTTATAATCCTCTGGTACAACACGGTTTTTATCCTCTAAATATTTTTCTGCTATGATCCGAGGCTTTATATTTTTATAAGGCCACTCTCTCCCGACATAGTAAAAATTTCGTTTCAAAGCAGCATTAATCTTATTTCTTGCGTCATCAATATTAAATGTTGACTTATCTCTGCAAATTGCCAATCCTCCACTATCATGCGTACATTTCAATACAAACTGGTTAGGTAAAGTATTAAAATCAATCTCATCAAACGAATCCCAAACTCCATATGTAGGAATGATATATTGATCTCCAATAATATCCGCAACATATTTTTTGGCTTCATATTTATCAACCATCTGTACATATTCCGGCTTGCGATCATATAATTTCAACCATTGAAGTTTTTCATTAAATGTCTTTGGATTTTTTAAATCCAGTTCTTTTCCAAAAGAGCAATAGTATATTGCTTTCAGGAAAAGCTTATCTGGGAAAATATGTATTTGATAGTCATTTTCCATTTTTCTAACTATTCGGTAAATTGTTTTTTTCATATCATTATCGCTCCTTGGAAGTAGTATTCAAATCTCATAGCTGCCTATTTTTAATTCATATCTATCAAGAAACAGCCTCAATATGATATAAATAATTAATGTTGCAACAATGTTAATGCAATAGCTCCTGCCAATAACAAACACTCCCTTTATTAAAATATTCATATATGAAAAGATAAGATATACATCGCTAACTCTGTATTCTTCTTTCCGTACAATATTTCCTACAAGCTTTGCAACTAACAACCCAATAATTATTAAACCTATAGCACCCCAATCTAAATATATCCAACCAATGAACATATAAAATCTCGTTCCCCATGTTCCGCCTACACTTGATGGGATGAATTCCGTGTCACTAAAAAGTTTTCCCAACGTATATTGGCCAAATGAAAATTTATTTACCGTTCCCGCCACCTGAGCATTAAATACAGCGGGAGCCTGGCCCAAATATGAAATAACGTAAGAGGACACACTATCACTTCGACCACTAAATCTTGATATAGTCATGCTAACAACCAACATTATCAGCATTACGGCCATTAATATTCCCAATATTGCTATCAAACGTTTAGCAATCTTCTTAATATCACTATAGAAAAATACTACTGCTATCAAAAATGTTAATATAATCTCATATATCATCGATCTCGATGTACTCAAAATAGCACTATTAATAGCTGTCGCAACAGATAAAACCAGTAATAATATAGGCACAAAAGTTCTTTTCTTATATTCCTCCTCACGGAGCATCAAGAAACCGGTGATTATGGCAAGTAAACGTAAATAGTTACACACATAAGCCGAATAGTATTGAATCCTGCCAGAATATGGATTAACCGATGCCTCCGCATATGTTTCTGTCCAATTTGCACTTTGCAGCATAGAGATCATTGAGGGGAAGCATACAACCAAAGTTAATACCGCACATGCTATATAAACATAAGCGAAGACAACATACGTATTATTCAGCGTCGGCGTGCATTTTGAACCAGTAAATCCATCAGTATTAATCAGAAAAGGATATATGTATATAAGCAAGGCTACAATAATGAGAATGTATGGGAATATGCTTATATTCTCATTATTTATCCCATCTATTAATCCATTTTTTACTGCTATCACCGTAAAAACTGCTTCCACGGTATACAACACCAAGAAAACAATCCCAATTTTCCCTTTCCTCTTAAATATCATATAAAGTGTTAGTATACAAAGTATTATAAAATATAGGATTGTTTCAGACATGCTACCATTACCTCACCATTTAATTTTTCAAATTTTCTTATCTAAATCTTACGCACTAACCATTTGATAACGTCTGTTGGATGAAACAAAGAATATACATAAAATCTCACCTGTCTTCTAAAATTGTTTTTTCGACCATTTATAATTTGCTTTCTCAATATAGTACAGATAAATTTAATGCGTAAATCCCTTCCATAATATTTCTGATAAAACAAGCAATAATCATCTACTTGTTCTATTGTTCCGCCGGTTAGTAATCTTTCAAACTGCAAAATATAGTAAGTCCTAAATTTCTTCTTATATTGTCTATAATCTGGCAATGTTTTCAGTTGATTCATTGTCTTGTCAAAAAGGTATTTCGTAGAATTATATTTCTCGGATGACACAAAATTTGATGTCATAGCATTGGAAGTTTGACCAACCCGATACAAATAATCTGCTTCGCTCCCATTTGCATAAGCATGTTTAAATCCATTTAATATTGTTGGAATAATATAGCTAAAATCAGTGTATATTAAAACATTCTCATCCCAGTAATTATTTTGGAATTTAGATGCTCTGTAAATATTGTTCCATACCGAAAACGGATATTGAACTGTCAAAAAAGAACTCAGCAAATCCTTTCCCGTATCCACGCCCCAAACACGACCTGTCTTTTGAATTTTACCAGCATCATCAATATATACTGATTCCCCTTTAAATGAAGCATAATCTACCGATGGATTGTTTTCCATAAATTCTACTCTCTGGTACAAACAGATACTCGTAACTATATCGTCTGCATCAAAATGTATCATGTATTTTCCTTTTGCCGCATCTTGGCCAATATTTCTGCATGTAACAGAACCCTTTGGTTCTCGATCTCGGCATATCAACTTTATCCTCTCATCTTTTTTACAGTATTCCTGTATAAGTTGAACCGTTTTATCACTTGAGCCATCGTCAACAAATATTAGTTCCCATGAAGGATAGGTTTGATTCAATATACTTTCGACAAATTCTCCAATATATTTTTCAGCATTAAATGATGGAACAATTACCGATACAACAATTTCTTTATCCTTCAGCATTATTTTCAAACTCCAATTCCTTTTTTAAGGCTTCTAAATACCCCAATCCATATTTCAAATCCGGTTCCATATGATTTCCCTCGCCCCATTCATTCCATGCTTTTATCAAAACTATTTTTTTACTATCCGACTTATTAGACACTTTTTGAATGGCATAATGAACCAGCTTTTGAAAATATTCCGGCTTACAGTCATGCAATAAAATGGCTTTTCCACCAGATCGCGGAGAATGATCCCAGTTTGGAGAAATCACTGGTATAATATTTTCCCGTTCTGCATCATCTGTTACCATATATTTAATGGCATCTTTATAATTAAAGACTGTTGGTCTGTTCAATACTTTTCGTTGAAATGCCAATATGCATTTTCTAACTATGTTTAAATTATGATGAATATTAAATACATTATCATCGTACACGGCATCAAAACCCAAATGAAATATTTTATCCAGACTCCTGCATGCCGAATCCTTCCCAACGAAGAAAAAATCTCCCAAATTTTCTTTTTGAGCCAGCATTCTCCACGTTTTTATAAATATATCTATATCCGGAGATGCTAAAGGATCCCATATGGCAAAAAATAATTTTCCATCTACTCTATAGTATCTTTCATCTTTCAGTAGCGGCAATATTGTATAAAAATAATCAGTATAATCTTTCTCACCCAAATATTTTTGTTCCGCAATAACCTGATTATTACCCGTCTTGTCCCATGTCTTCTTTTCCCATGTATGATTCGCCCAAGCCAGACAAAAAGGTAATTTGATTTCCTTATCCTTATATACCTCCCATATTGGCATGGTTAACAGTTGTTTTCCTTCACCAAACCAATAATTCCAATAACAGAATGCGGAAATACCATATTCTTCAGCCATAGCTGCCTGTGCCCTTCTGGTTTCCTGCAATCGAAGATCATAAAATCCAAGATCGGCTGGTATATGAGGCTGATAATGTCCCCTAAACAATGGTTTTGCTTTTGCAACATTAGTCCACTCAGTAAAACCTTTTCCATACCATTGGTCATTCTCAGGTATTGGGTAATACTGTGGTAAATAAAAGGCAATAAACTTTGTCATAATTCCTCCATATTAAAGCAATAAACTTCTTCGTACAGCTTTTTTGTAATATTTCCCCACGAATAATTTTTTCTTATACTCTCGTGAAATCTTTTTCCCATATCTGCCAATTTTCTCTTTTCCATTTCATTTGCTATAATCATTCCCTGAAGTAATGAATCATCCGTATTTTCACATACAATCGAATCTACTCCATCTTCCAAATACTCTCCCATAGCACCAGTATTTGTACAAATCACAGTCTTTTCAAAGCTTGCTGCAGTATGCAGAACCCCACTCATAGATGCATGTCTATAAGGAATCACTACAGCATCCGCCTTTTTAATCAAGAAATTAAGTAAATCGTCTTCCACAAAACAATCAAGCAGGAAAATATTTTCTCTTTTCTCAACATCTGAAACGAGTGACATAAGCTCCGAATAATTTTTATTGATCCTCCCCACTAATATAAGCTGGGTATTATCAAATCTTTTGTCCTCAAGCCATATTCTTACGACACGATCAGTTCCTTTGTTATAAAAGTGATTGCCAAAAATGATAAATGATTTTTCATAAATCTTTCTTTCTTCAAACAGTTCCTTAACCCTATGATCATTATCCGGACAACAATCCGTTGATTGCCCAAAATATTCTCCATGGTACTGTACCCGAAGCTTATTTGATAATTCCGGAAAATAATGACCAAACTCTGCTTTCAGCGTCTCGCCGTGTAACAGTATCGTATCAAAACAGGAATATAGTTTTCTTAAATCGTCAACACTCTTTTCACCATCTATATGAGGAATAACATTATGCGCCGTCAAGATCATCTTCTTACAGTATCTTTTCAGCACCGGAACATATCGCAAATCTACTTTATACATCAGCAGCCAGTGGATATGTATAACGTCGAACTTTTCCGTTTGGGCAATCTTTATGATTTTGCTCCATCCTCTAATATATTCCATTCCTCGCAATATCTTCCGTTTCATGGAATGTGGCATTTTTTCTGTGTTCTTGAAAAATACTCTGTATATCTCACCATTTGGTTCTTCACCCCCATAATAATAATTAGAGGCAAAAGATAATGAAACAAAATTATTCATGCCGTGAATAAATCCAGCTGTATAAAATTGATCGTTGTTAATGCCCCAAGGATTTATAAGCAATACTTTCATACATTAATCCTGCCTTTGTTCTTATCTCTTTTCACTACAAAATATATTCCGAGACTTCCAACTCCGCTGACAATTCCTGCAGTTCCCTGCCTATCCTTTCATAAAGCGTCTGTGACCCCGAACACCCATCAGCTGATTTTTTCCACGCAATCGCAGAAGAGTAAACTAATCCCAGCTTTTTCATGTAATAATCTTTTTCAGTATCGGAAATCTTGTCCGAAAAGTTTACAAAGAAAGTGGTTTTCAACGTCATTTCGTTTACTATGTCCTCCATGTCTTTTATGGAATTATCAATTTCAGGCAATGTCCCACTCCATTTTTTATCCAGCTTTACCGACACGTCGCCTTTCTTTAGGTACTCATTGTGCTTTCCCCAATCCACGTACATGGTCAACTGCGCCCATAATTCTCTTCCGCCATCTTTTGTAT
>Ga0192288_1006_pt1 | contig 20277 bp, 15 predicted proteins | sample Koala_Koa22_J3_FD_131243 | JGI IMG/M metagenome (GOLD analysis project Ga0192288, IMG submission 131243) | Enriched cells from koala feces incubated with labeled cellulose particles, San Francisco Zoo, California, United States - Koala_Koa2-2_J3 ...
TCAGCCCGGGGAACCGATTGAAAAATACGAACGAGTACCCTTTGATAAGGCAGAAGTCATCACAACGGAGGCGGCTCTGGAGTTTCATCCGAAGTTTGCGGATCCGAAAAAAATAATCTTCAGTGATGTCACGGAATTCATCCCGGATGTCAACGCAAAGATGATGGACTGGTGGCTGGCTAATATGGAAAAAGGCTATCACGCCTGGGCACCCGGCGAGCACTACGGGTTTGACTGGATCGTACCGCCCTGTGAAGTCGGTTACGAAGGATCCGTAGAAAGAGCTTATGAATTTGATCTGGAGCACCCGATTGTCATAACCAGACAAAGCATCACAAAATATCCGTTTACGGAATGTTATGAACACTGCTGGATGGGTGCGACACATCTGGGTCCGGCTGATACTCTGCTGATTCACATGTATCAGGACGTGGAAGGCGGCATGTACTGGCGATCCATAGTGGTCACATCAAAAGAAGGCGTTGATTTCGTAATTGCACACCAGGATGAAATTCTTTAAAGAGGCTGCCACACGAGAAGATCCGTGCGGCAGCCTCTTATTCAGAAACTGTCACATGCGCTCCGGCGCTGAGAATCCCAGCACACTGATTCCTGCTTCCAGCACGCGTTTCGTCAGCTCCAGCAGCCGGATATATCCCGCCTGCACTGTCTCATCCTCCTGAGCGAGAATCTTCGTGGCATGATAAAAACGGTTGAACGCATTTGCCAGGTCATAAATGTAAGCACAGATCTTATGAGGCGCCGTCTCCTCAAACGCGTTCTCTATCACGCTGTTCCATTTGGCAAGCTCGAGCATCAGATCCTTTTCTTCCGCTGCGCCGGCGGGCAGAATCTGCTTTCCGTCCGCACTGCGGCCGGCCGCCTGATATTTTTTCAGGATCGACTTAATACGGACGATCGTATATAAAATATAGGGTCCGGTATTTCCCTCGAAGGAAGTGAAACGGTCGATATCAAAAACATAATCCTTGGAGGCCTGATTGGAAAGATCGCCGTATTTTATCGCAGCCAGACCGACAATCTTTGCCGTCTCCTTTGCCTCTGTCTCAGAGATGGAACGATTCTCCATGATACGGGCATAGACAGCTTCGTTGACATCCGCGATCAGATGCTCCAGTCGCATCACGCCGCCGTCTCTGGTCTTATATGGTTTGCCGTTTTTTCCGTTCATGGTGCCGAAACCGATATGTATCATCCGGGTCTCCGGTCTGACAAAACCGGCTTTTTTTGCCACACGAAATACCTGCGTGAAATGAAGCTGCTGACGCTTGTCCGCCAGGTAAATGTACTCCACCGGAGAGAAGTCCCGTTCCCGCTCAATGATCGTACCGAGGTCGGAGGTGGCATACAGAGCAGCCCCGTCCGATTTGCGGATGATACAGGGAGGCAGTTCTTTGGAGTCCGTATCCTCAGCGATATCCACAACCAGCGCCCCCTGGCTCTCATAGGCGAGTCCCTGGTCCAGCAGGGACTGAATCAAACCCGGAATATAAGGATCAGCGTCGCTCTCCCCCTTCCACAGATCAAAATGAACATCCAGATTTTCATAATTTTTTTTCAGATCAGCGACCGACACATGCATGATGTGGTTCCAGATCGCCCGGCAGGGCGCGTATCCGCTCTGCAGCTTCAGTGTCGCCTCGTGCGCCCGCTCTCTGAACGCCTCGTTCTCTTTTGACTTTTTGCTTGCAGCCGGATAGATCTCCTCCAGTTCACTGATGGTAAAGGGCGCTTCCGACGGATATTCGCCGGTGTAGCTCTCATCGAAGTATACCAGATCCGGTCTGCGGTCGCGCAGTTCCTCAATAATCAGGCCCATCTGCAGTCCCCAGTCGCCGAGATGCACGTCTCCGATCATATGGTATCCCATATACTGCCCCATACGTTTTATGCTCTCTCCGATGATAGCAGAACGCAGATGACCGACATGCAGAGGCTTTGCGACATTCGCTCCGCCATAGTCCACAATGATATCCTGTCCCTGTCCGGTTTCCTCCAGGCCGAGCTTTTCATGTGTCTGCATTTCATTCAGATAATCCGCCAGGTATGCCTCCGATATTCTCAGATTTAAAAATCCCGGTTTGACAGATTCAACGGAAGCGAACATTTTATTATCCTGCAGCCCTTGTGATACAGCGTCTGCGATCATAAACGGCGCTTTTTTATATGCTTTGGCAGCTGCCATGGCTCCGTTGCACTGAAACTCACATAAATCCGGCCGGTTGGAAAGCGTCGCTCTGTCGTATTTTGCCTCATACCCGGCGGACAGAAATGCATTTGTCACCTCCGCCGTAATCAGATCAAGTATCTTTTTCATCATATATCTCCCTCGTATATAAATTTCCATGAGCTGCAAACGCAGCGCGTCCGCGCCCTGTTACTTTCTTTGTGCCGGACGCGAATTATTTCTGTCGTTCACTGTAAATCCGCCTGATCAATGCAGACCGCGTGAACCACAAAGCGCTCACTGTCATTGACCGACGTACAGGTGGAGAGTGTAACGATCCGGTCGGTGACCTCCGGCACAATCCCGGTATCCCGCATGGACTGGGAACAAATGAGGTCAATCAGATCCTGATAGGCCTCATCGGGCTCATATCCCACCGTATAGATCTCACTGCCATCCGACACTACCTCATAGGCAAATATCTGATAACGGTACGCTGTCTCCTCTGTATAAATGGTAAAGCAGGGGTTGGCATCGTAAAAGCTTTCATCCCTGCGATACTGTTTCAGCGTGCCGAACATCGAGCCGTTTCGCATATTATGACCATAAATGATGTTGTAATAATCTGAGAAATCCGGTGTGTTGGCCGCCTCCAGGAAAATGCTGCCTGCCGTGTGAGCGGATCCGTACAGATCGGTTCTCAGATAAGTCTCATTATCCGCAGCATACAGAATCGGATAATCCACCGCGACTGCCGCGGTATCATCGAACCGGATCCATCCGACCACATCCGGATTGATCTGTTTCAGGGCTTCAAAATCAATGGAAACGGCGGCCCAGTCGAAGCCCTGCTCAGCCGTGTCATCCGAAATCAAATCCGCATTCTCATCCGCATCTGCGTCCGTATCTCCGTCTGCAGCATCGTTCACATATTGATCTGCCAGATCCTGATATGTCTGGCCGGACTGCCGGTAATCCAGCAGTATGGGAAGCAGGCGGGAAAGTGAAAAAAGAATGACAAGGACTGCCGCGATCAGAATGACCGCGGACAGAATGTTCCCTCTCTTCTTTTTTCCCGCCCCGTTTTTCCGGGATGAATCTCTCTCTGACACTTCTGCCACCTTCCGTATTAATAAACCACGACCGGATATCCGATCTGCACATTCTCGTACACAACCGCCATGGCAGCCAGTGGCGTATTGATACATCCGTGTGATCCGTTCGTCTTATAGATATCGCCGCCGAAGCTGCTGCGCCAGGTCGCGTCATGGATCCCGACATTCCCGTTAAAGGGGAGCCAGTAGCTCACCTCGGTATTGTAGTCCTGTCCGGACAGCGTATAGTCCGTAATCCGCGCGTCTACAGCCCACACGCCGCCGGAGGGCGTGTCATAGCCTCTGGAAGAGTTGCCCGTCACGACCGGTGTAGACACCACGCACTCGCCGTCCCTGTAAACCCACATCGTCTGCTCCGAAATGCTGATCTCCACATAGCTGTCCCCGATATCATTCGTATCCCGGCAAATACCGCTGTAGCGGTAAACCGGCTCTGTCGTCACAGACTCCCCCGCCTCGATCAGCTCCAGAAGCTCCGCCGTCGTCTCCGACTGATTGATGCACCAGCCGTAATCGCCGCCCTTCAGCGTAATCACGGAACCGCTGTGTGTTGTGAAAGAGCGGCTCAGCCCAAAGGTGTCCGTCTCATACGCCATCTCATAAACGTAATCCGCGACAGCATCCTCATCCAGCTCCCAGGTATAATCATCTCCGAAGATGATCCACTCCGCGATCACGGAACCATCCACGACCATCGTGCGGTCGCCGAAATCATATGTAATCTCCACGCTGATCAGTCGGTTGACCTGTTCACATTCGGCCGTCAGCGCCTCATTGTCCTGATAATTCTCCGGTTCCGTGTAGCAGGACTGCTCCTCCAGGGAAACCTCGTTGGCCCCCTCGCAGACGGAATCCCGGATCACCGGATACACGGCCTCATAGGTGAGATGATTCCCGTAAGTCTCCGCGCAGATCACAAAGGAACCGTCCTGATAATCCAGATATGCATCCGTGGGCACAGTCATATCCTCCTCCTGCATGCAGGAAAGTGAACGCACGACGTCGCCCAGCATATCCTCATCCATCTCCACATCCACATCATAGTCCTCATCGACTGTCGCAAACATCAGAAACCACAGAGCGGCAGACTGTTCCTCAAGCAGATCATCAATCTCACCCTGATCGCTGTATTTCAGGGAAATCTGATCCGCCGTGATGGTCTCCGTGCCGTCCCGCGTCACGACCGTAAGCTGATAACCGTCGATCTTCTCCTGGATCTGAGCCTTCATCTCCTCCACCGTCTGATTCTGCATCTCTATGCCGAAGACGGCCCCATTCCCGTAAAAATGTCTGCTGTAATAAAAGCATCCTGCCGCATAGACCGCCGCGATCACCAGGATAATGATCAGTATCACCTTTCGAATCCGGGCGTCGACCTGCTTCTGTTTGTTTAATTCCTGTCTCAATCTGATCTTTTGTTCCAAAGTCAATTCCTCGATCTGTATATTCACTGATAACCGGCATGCCAGAAGGGAACAATTTACATTATAGCTTTTTTTTTTTCAATCATCAACCTTTCTCACAGATTTTTAACAAAAATGTAAAGACTTCGGACACAGAGTCATACAGACAGATCTGTATTCTATTCGTATTTTACAATTTCTTTTCTGAGTCGTTTCAGGATCTTTTTTTCCAGTCTGGATATGTATGACTGGGATATTCCCATGAGTTCCGCCACTTCCTTCTGCGTATATTCTCTTCCGTTCACTGTCGCGACACCGTATCTGAGTTCAATGATCTTGCGTTCTCTCGGCGAAAGCTTTGCGACCGCGCGCTTTAACAGCTTTTTTTCCACCTCCATCTCCATGTCTTTATAAATCACGTCCTCCTCCGTGCCAAGGATATCGGAAAGCAGGAGTTCGTTTCCATCCCAGTCTATGTTTAACGGTTCATCAAAGGAAACCTCCAGCTTCATCTTGCTTGTTCTTCTCAGATACATCAGGATTTCATTCTCGATACAGCGGGAAGCATAGGTCGCCAGCTTGATTTTCTTTGCAGGATTATAGGTATTGATCGCCTTGATCAGCCCGATCGTTCCGATGGAAATCAGATCCTCTACACCGATCCCCGTATTATCAAATTTTTTCGCTATGTATACCACCAGCCTGAGATTATGCTCGATCAGCATCGCGCGTGCGGCTGCGCCATCCTCCGAACCCAGCAGAGAAATGCAGCTGCTCTCCTCCTCCGTCTTCAGCGGAGGCGGCAGCACCTCTGCGCCGCCGATATAATGTACCTCATTTGATCTCAGGAACAGCAGATTTTTTATCGTTGGCATCAGTTTCATCTGGAATCTCTCCGGTATAGAAATTTTCAGATACATACGCAGTTTTCATCTCCTTCTTATAATTTGGCCAGAAACAGATCAATGAGCGGATCATTCATGATTAACCATCGCGTTTTCAGCCTGACCCCGCAGTAAAAATGCGTCTTCAGCGATCGACATACAACAACCATCGTTGCCTGAACCGACACGAAAAAATCACAGAAACGCTTCATTCAGCAGCATCTGCACATCGGGCATCTGCATGAGACGTCCGTCCTGAAGACCGATCTGCGGCGCCTGAATGACCTTCACTCTGCCCCGCAGATAGACTTCCATTTTATCGAAAGGAATCACCTCCATCCATGCGCTCGTATCACTCACTGTACGACAGGGGATTTTTTCCGCCGGCGGAAGCTGCCGCACCCAGGGTTCCGGCAGAGCGCTGCGGTCGACAATGCTGACCGGATGCCTGCTTTTCGGGTGACGCAGCAGATTTCCGCTGTCACAGTAAGCATTCAGTGATATCCGCTGCCCGTGAAACCATAAGTCCACAACGCAGAGACCGCCGAACACCCGTTGCCGTATCTGCCACAGTGTAAAAAGCATCGCCGTCAGAATCCCCTCAGACAGAATCATTCCCGCACTGCCCGACCCAAACTGTATACGCAGGCTTTCCTGTAACCCTCCCGCCAGAAAGAGCAGCACATATACCGCTGCAAGAAGGCGAAGACACGCCCTCACCCCTTTCGGCGCAAAAGCCAGCACAGTCATCACCGGATGCAGGACAAGATGTACCAGGAGAACATACAGCAGCCGGGATGGCAGGCAGACAATCAGGATCATATTCACTGCGACCTCCACCGCGGAAGCCAGAAAAATCCGGACGGACGAAACTCTCTGATTGCAGCTGACCGCCGCCAGCAGAAGCGCGGAGGAATCCATCAGAAAATTAACAAGAAAATATACGTCCGGATACCATTCGTATTTCAAACCTGACCTCCCCTCTGCCCGATACGCACTGTCTCAGAATGCCGGTTCCCGATAAAACAGTATAAAGAAACCCCTGCGATTTTTTTGTCAAAATCACAGGGGTAATTTTTTATTATGAAAAACAATTCCTTATCTGCGTGTAGTCTTTAAAAAGTCCGGGATCTTGATGTCCTTCTGCTGAACCGTGGGCGTCGGACTCACCGGTTTCTGAATCGAAGAAACACCCTGCGAGGGCTGCGAAGCTCCCGTCGTCCGCGAAAGATTCATCGAGGATGTGCCGTTGAATCTGGATCCCATGCCAGGCATGATATTCGGAGACTGTGAGGGCTCCTCCAGGCCTGTCGCAATGACAGTAATCGTCGCCGCATCCGGAACCGACTCATCAAACTTCGCTCCGAAGATGATATTCGCCTCATCCCCCGCCAGATCCTGTACATAGCTGGCTGCATCATTCGCATCCATCAGAGAAATATCGCCGGAGATATTGATAATCACATGGGATGCTCCCGTAATCGTCGTCTCAAGAAGAGGACTGGACACTGCCATCTTCACAGCCTCGATTGCCTTCTCGTCGCCGACAGCCGAGCCAATGCCGATATGAGCCATGCCCTTGTCCTTCATCACCGTCTGTACGTCCGCGAAATCCAGATTGATCAGAGCCGGGAGGTTAATCAGATCGGTAATGCCCTGTACGGCCTGCTGCAGCACCTCATCCGCTTTCTTCAGGGCGTCCGGCATCGTCGTCCGCCGGTCCACGATCTCCAGCAGCTTGTCATTCGGAATCACGATCAGCGTGTCCACACTCTCCTTCAGATGCTCTATACCCGCAATGGCATTCGTCATGCGCTTTTTCGCTTCAAACTTAAACGGCTTTGTCACAACGCCGACGGTAAGGATGCCCATATCCTTTGCAATCCTGGCCACCACCGGTGCTCCGCCCGTACCCGTGCCGCCGCCCATGCCACAGGTAACAAAGACCATGTCCGCACCCTCAAGCACCTTCGCAAGCTCCTCCGAACTCTCCTGTGCCGCCTTCTCCCCGATCTCAGGCTGTGCACCCGCACCGAGACCCTTCGTCAGCTTCTCGCCGATCTGAATCTGAGTCGGCGCCTTGCAAAGCGTCAATGCCTGCTTATCTGTATTCACTCCGACAAACTCTACACCGCCGATATTCTCATCCACCATACGATTCACGGCATTATTGCCCGCGCCGCCTACGCCTACCACAATAATCCTGGCACTGGACTCAGCTCCAATAGACATAATCTCAACCACAACAGCTCCTCCTTGTATCTCAGACATTTTATATTTTAAATCCGACTTGATTTCATATACTATAACTACTTAATATTATAATCTTTTCGGTAAATAATCAACTGTTTTTTTCGAAAAATACATGAAAAACTCTTTTTTATCTGATATCATCCTGCATCGCTCTCCACCGGCACCGTCTGTTCATCCACGGGGATATCCGTAAGCTCGCCCTGTTTAAAATAAATATCCGTACTGGACTGGCTCCAGGTATCGAGATGAAGCGTTCCGCTCTGTCCCTCATCCAGCTGTGACAGGATCTGATCCATGCGCAGGATTTTTTCATTCAGCGAGGAGCCTGTCCCGAGATTGACCTGGATGGAGCCGTAGCTCAGCAGGACATCGCCGTCATTTACATAGATGAGCTCCGGCACGCGGTCATATTTTTTCAGAAGCTGTGTCAGAGAAAGCAGCGTTTTCAGGATGCTGCTGTCCTCCAGATCAAGCTTTTCATACAATTCAGCACGTTCCACCGACAGACCGCAGATCTTCATCGTGCCCTCGATGACATCGGACGACAGCTCTACAACAAAACCGTCCTGGTCAAAATAGGCGTTCTGACCGAGTGTCGGAATATATATATAGCCAAGGACACCCTTTTCCGTCACTTCAATCTGAATCTTTGATGGCGACAGCAGCGAGATATGGATAGTATCCACAAACGGAATTTCCTCCTGCTTCTGAAATCTGTTTTTCAGAACCACATACAGTGAATTCCAGGAATATTCGTCATCCAGCGCCCAGCTCTCGATCTGTTCGTCTGAGTAAATCTCGTTTCCGGTGACCTCCACCTCTTTCACGATAAAGACCTTCCACACCATGATCACCGCGAGAAGCACCAGCAGGATCAGAACCGGCAAAGCGATCCGAAGAAACCTGCGCCGCCTTTGTTTTCTTCTCTTTTTTCTCATTTATGCCTCCCGCTGATCCATATCCGCTGCACGAACCGTCTTCATGGGTATTCCCGCACACTTCACATGACTCTCCCGCATATCCGCCGTCATCAGGCGCTTAGAAACGATTCTGTGCGCAAAATGGCAGACTTTCTGTTCCGGTTCATCCGGGTCAGGAACTGTCGATCAATAATCATGCTTTCGGATACTCTTCGTCCAGATGAATCCCCCGTGAGACAGACAGTGCCAGCCCCATCTCCGCGAGCAGGAAGATCATGGACGAGCCTCCATAGCTGATAAAGGGCAGAATCACACCCGTGTTCGGCATGGAGTTCGTCACAACCGCCAGATTCAGAACCACCTGCAGGGAAATGTGGGACATCACGCCCACCACCAGCAGAGCGCCGAACAGATCGGCGGAGTTATTCGCGATCACCATAAATCGCCAGATCAGCAGGATAAACAGCAGAATCACACAGATTGCACCGAACAGTCCCAGTTCCTCACAGATAATGGAAAAAATAAAATCATTCTGCGCCTCCGGAACATATCCCAGCTTCTGGATACTGGCGCCCAGTCCCTTTCCGAACAGGCCGCCCGATCCGATCGCATACAGTCCCTGCAGTGTCTGATAGGCTTCATCCGGATAATCCTCCGGGTGCAGCCACGCCATGATACGGTCGCTCCGGTAAGACTGTGTCAGTATAAACACCGCAGCTCCCGCCACGACCAGTGCCGCCAGCACAAAAAAATGGGAATACTTCGGGCTTGCGACAAACATCATCAGGATACAGATACCCGCGACGATGATCGCCGTGCTTAAGTTGCTGTACGCGATCACTGCAATGATCGGAACCACGCGGATCAGAATCTTAATGATCGTTCGAAAATTTGTGATCTGTTTCGGCATCCGGCTCAGAACAGCCGCCAGATAAATGATAACGGCAATCTTCGCAATCTCAGACGGCTGAAATGAGATCGGTCCGATCTCCAGCCATCTCGTAGAGCCATTGGCATCGCTCCCGGCAAAAATAACGGCTGCGCAGAGAAGAAAGGCAAGCAGATAGACCAGCGGTCCGACCTTTTTCCAGCAGCGATAGGGTATCTGCGTCACGAGAAACATCAGAATCAGACCGACAGCTATATTGCGCGCCTGATGCCTCAGGTAATAAGTGGCGTCACCAAACTCGCTCTGCGCCTCATAAGCACTGACACTGTAGAGCATGACCAGCCCGAATCCCAGAAGAAAAATAATCAGGAACAGCAGACTGTAATCAAAATATTTGATTGCCTTCTCCTTTTTCGGACGACGACTCATACGGACTACTCCTCTAATGCGTGAACCATTTCTTTAAACATCTTCCCTCTCACCTCGTAATTCGGAAACATGCCCCAGCTCGCACAGGCCGGCGAGAGCAGCACGGCATCTCCGGGCTTCGCCTTCTCGTAGCAGAGATCCACCGCCTCCTGCAGACTGTCAGCAAAAACATAATCCGAAAAGCCGCAGGCTTTTGCCTGTGCGGCAATCTTTTCTCTCGTCTGTCCGATCAGAACCAGCAGCTTTACTCTGCCGTCAAAGCTGTTGATCCACTCCGTGTATTCGGAATCCTTATCATATCCGCCGCCAATCAGGCAGGTGGGGCGATCCATCGCCTGAATCCCCTTCACGGCAGCGTCCGGATTTGTTCCCTTGGAGTCATTATAAAACCGCACACCGCGCTTTTCCGTCACATACTCAATGCGGTGTTCCACTGCCTGAAAAGTCCGCAGTGTCTCGCGTATCCGCTCCATCGGAACGCCGCAGCTGATCGCCATAGCCACGGCAGCCATGACATTTTCATAATTATGGCGACCGAGAATATTCAGTTCTCCGGTATCTATCACCTTCACGTCTGACTTTCCATCCGCGTAAAAAATATGATTTCCCTCCAGATACAGCCCCGTATCCAATCGGCGGCAGCTGGAAAACCAGATCACCCCGGCGGAAATCTGCTCTGCCTTCTCTCTCAGAATATCATCCTCATAGTTCAGCACGCACACCTGATCCCTGTTCTGATTCTCCGCTATGCGCATTTTCGCCGCCACATAATTCTCCATCGTGTGATGACGGTTCAGATGATCCGGCGTGATATTGAGCACCGCCGAGACATCCGGACAGAAATCCTGTATTGTCTCAAGCTGAAAGCTGCTGATCTCCGCCACGGTCACGGTATCATCCGTCATATCATCTGCAACGCCGGCATAGGGTATCCCGATATTCCCGACCACCTTTACATCGCCGCAGGCATGCTTCATGATCTCACCGAGCAGGGATGTCGTGGTTGTCTTACCGTTGGTCCCCGTGATTGCGAGAACAGATCCCTTCCCGCACTGAAAGGCGAGCTCCACCTCTCCCCAGATCGGGATGCCGGCGTCCCTCATATCGCGCACGAGCGGCAGATCGACCGGGATGCCGGGGCTTAAAACCACAAGATCCAGATCCCGTTTTATTTCCTCCGGCAGCTCGCCCTTATAAAAAGAGATCCGATCTGTATCGTCAAAATCTGCCATCACGCGATTCTCATCCAGCATATCATTTCCATCAAACAGAACCACGTTCGCGTGTCTTTTCTGTAATAATCCCGCGGCCGCAATGCCGCTGATTCCGGTCCCGAATACCAGAACCTGTTTCCCTGAAAAATCCATTTCTTCCTCCTCGCAACCCGTACCTGTTTTGCAGGCGAACCATTCATGTCTTTCTGACTCCAGTATCATATCTGCGGATTCCTCCGCGCCATGCACTCCCGGACGCCGGTATGATCACATCCCGATAAATGCCACCAGGCAGAGCAGCGCCGTGATAATGGAAAACACCGCCACGATCCTCGTCTCCGACCACCCGCACAGTTCAAAATGATGGTGGATCGGCGCCATTTTGAAGAAGCGTTTTCCGCCTGTTTTCTTAAAATAAGTCACCTGTATCATAACAGAAAGAATCTCGATCCAGTAGATCAGACCGACGATCAGAATAAAAATCGGCATCTGCATCATGTAAGCGGCAGCCGCCACAAATCCCCCCAGCGCGAGAGAACCCGTATCTCCCATGAAAACACTGGCGGGATAGACATTAAACAGTAAAAATCCGAGCAGTGCACCTACGACTGCGCAGGTAATCGGCGCAATCCCGCAGGAGCTGCCCACGGCGATCACAGAAAAAAAGGTGGCGACCAGGACCGTCACGCTGGAAGCCAGGCCGTCCAGACCGTCCGTGAAATTCACACCGTTGACTGTCCCGATGACCGCCAGGAAAAGAATCGGAACGGCCAGCCACGACAGGTAGAGATACTTCCCGCCGGAAAACGGAATCAGCATGGCCAGGGAAATATCCGACCGGACCAGATATACCGCGAACACCGCCGTCACCGCGATCTCACACAGCATCTTCTGCCAGGCCAGAAGCCCGTCGGAACGCCGCAGCACGACTTTCAGATAATCGTCCAGGAAACCGATAATCCCAAACCCCACCGTCACAAAAAGAATGGGGATGATGCACGGATAATCCCGCACATAGATCAGAGAGGTGACCACGACCGCAATCAGAATCATAATGCCGCCCATCGTCGGCGTGCCGGTCTTCTTCTGATGAGATGTGAGTTCTTCGCGCTCCGTGTTCCCGACCTTTAATCTCCTCAGCAGAGGAATCATAAAGGGACCTAAAACCGCCGTGATCGCAAACGCGACCAAAACCGGAATAATTACCTGAAATGTCATTTTTTTACCTCTTCCATTCGTACCTATCGTTCTTACGGTATCCCAGTATAGTGCTTTTCGACGGGTTTTGCAACACCGGATTGGCTTTTTATTTTTTATCAAACCGGTTACCCGGAATGTTCCACACCGAGGTATGGAAGCACATCCTCAAAGATCTCCTGCATCACCGGCGCCGCGACCGTTCCTCCGTAGTATGTCCCCTGCGGATGATAGATCACGACCAGCCCGATCACCTGAGGGTCATCCGCCGGGGCAAAACCGATAAAAGAAGAAATATACTGATTCTCACTCCGCGGCAGGGTCTGCGATGTAGCCGTCTTTCCGCCGACGGAATATCCCTCCACCGCCCCGTTTTTTCCGGTTCCCTCCGACACTACCTTCTCCAGAAGATACCGCAGCGTTTCGGATGTCTCCCCGCTCACAAGATTTTCCTCCTCCGCGAAGGAAAAGGTTTCGACCACTTCGCCGTCCGCATCCTCCACACGCACGCCGAAATGCGGTGTGATGCGCGTACCCCCGTTGATCAGGGAAGACACGGTCGTGATCAGCTGAAGCGGCGTGATCTGAAAAGACTGACCGAAGGCGATGGTCGCCAGCTCCACCTGGCCGATCGCATCCTCGGCGTGCATGATGGTCGCTGCCTCGCCGGGCAGATCCACGCCGGTCTTTTCCAGCAGGCCGAACTGCTCAAAATAATCATAAAAAACGGCCGCCCCGAGCCGGAGCCCCAGTTCGATAAACACCGGGTTGCAGGAGTTCATGATCGCCTCCGTAAATGTCTCGGAGCCATGTCCCGCCGTCTTGTGGCAGCGGATTTTCCGGTCCTCCACCAGTTTATAGCCCGGGCAGTAGAAGGTCTCATCCAGCGATACCAGACTCTCCTCGAGAGCCGCGGCCGTTGTAATCACTTTAAAGGTCGAGCCCGGCTCATAGGTGTCGCTGACAGAAGGATTTCTCCACATCTCATTCAGCAGATCCTGTTCCTCCTCATCCGTCAGGCCTTCTGTAATATCTGTGTTTAAGGTAAACGGATCATTTAAATTATATTCGGGGACATTCACCATCGCGAATATCTCCCCGTTCTGCGGATTCATCAGAATCACACTGACCGCATCCGCTTCCTTTTCCTCCAAAACAGTCTCAGCCGCCTGCTGGGCGTAGCACTGAATGTTGTAGTCGAGACTGGTCACCAGATTATCTCCGCTGACCGGCTCCTGCCGCCGCTCTCCCGCCGCCTCGATCTCAATGCCGGACGCATCCGTCAGCGTCAGTATTTTCCCGGCCGTGCCGGATAAATATTCGTCGTACATGACCTCCAGCCCCAAAATACCCTGATTATCACTCCCTGTAAAACCGATCACTCTGGAGGCCAGTTCATCACAGGGGTAATAACGCTTATAATCCACATCTACCTTTACCCCCGCGAGATCACAGGCAAGGATTGCATCACCCGTCTCTTTTGAAACATTGGTTCTGACGCGCTCAATGGAGTTGACTTTCTCCACCCTCTCCCGCACTGCGTCTTCTGACATGTCCAGTTCTTCCGACAACACACGTATAACCGTCTCTGCATCCTCAATCTGCGCGTGTATCACGGATATGGTACAGACAGACTGGTTGGACGCAAGAACGACCCCGTTACGGTCCAGAATCTCCCCGCGCGCCGCTTTAATGCTCCGCTCTCTCTCATGCAGATCCTCCGCCTTCTGTCCGTAAAAATCCGATCGGAAAATCATGATCCACGTCAGCCTGCCGGTAAGGAAAACCAGAACGCCGAGAATAATAAGTACCATAACGAGCATCTTTTTCTTCTGAAATGTCCTGATACGTTTCAAAACCGTGCTCCGAAACTGCCATTTATTATAATCTATTCGGATTCTGCTCTGCTATGCCCTGACACGGCGGTTTTCTGCGGGGTATTTCGAGAGCTTTTGCATAGCGGAAAGATAGATTCTGCTATGCCCTGACACGACGATTTCCCGCGCATCTCGCGAAATCCAATACCGAATGCCTCGGTTATTCCCCGCTTTCGGTCGAAGGATCATCTGTCGCATCCTCCCCGGTTTCACCGGTCTCATCCCCGGTGCCGTTATCTGCCTCGTCCGTGTCTGTCCCGTCCGAGGTGCCGATATCCGCCTCATCCGTGTCTGTCCCGTCCGAGGTGCCGTTATCCGCCTCGTCCGTGTCCGTCCCGTCCGCGTCTGTCTGCGTGGTCCCGTCCGCAGCAGCTCCGTCCTCGCCATCCGTCCCGCCGATGATATTCAAATCAGCGTTGATGCCGGTCAGCTCCTGATCCGGGTAAATATTCAGATAAGGAAGCGCCTCCTCCAGAATCTCCCGCACCACATTCTGAGCATAGGAACTGTGCGCCTGATCCTCCACATTCGGAGCATCGATCACAGCATAGATGACAATCTCGGGGTTCTCAGCCGGCACGGAACCGATAAAGGAAACCACGTATTCACCGTCCGCGCGCACGCTTGTCGCATTGCCGTCCTCATCCAGGACATATTTCTCAGCGGTACCCGTCTTGCCGCACATGGAATATCCGTCCACCTTCGCGGTCGAGCCGGTCCCCTGCTCGACAACATTGGCGAGATACTGAACGAGCGTCGCCGATGTCTCCTCCGAGATCGTTCTCTTCAGCAGCGTCGGCGCGATGCTCTCCACGGTGTTGCCGTCCTCATCCTCGATCTCCAGTGCCACATGCGGCAGATAATAATTCCCTCCGTTGACAATCGAACAGTACGCACTGGCCAGCTGGATCATCGTCACGTTGAAGTTCTGTCCGAAGGCATTGGTCGCCAGGTTGATCGTCGTCAGATTCTCCTCCGAATAAATCAGGGAAGATGTCCGGGCTTCTCCGGGCAGATCGATATTCGTCTTTAAGCCAAAATTAAACAGCTGCTGATACTTTGCAAAATTTGACGCTCCGATCAGATAGGAAATCTGCATCAGCGCATCGTTGCAGGAATTCTCCAGCGTCTCCGACAGCGTCTCCATGCCATGGCCGCTGCGGTTCACACAGTGGATCGTATGGCCGGAAATCTGCTCATATCCGTCACAGTAAAACGTCATATCCGCCGTGACTGTGCCGGTATCCAGCCCGCAGGCGACCGTAAACGGTTTCGCCGTGGATCCGGGCTCATAGGTGTATGTAATACAGAAATTCTGCTTCAGAGCCTCCACCGCTTTCGTAATCGCCGTGTCGTCCATCCCCTCGATCGTCTCGATGGAGTTGAACAGTGACAGGTTCGCCAGATTCATGATCTCAGTGTCGCTCATATCACTCAGTTCATCCTCGGAATAATACAGCGACAGGGAGGAAATCGTGTCCTCATCTTCCAGAATCGTGTAGTCATAATTCGGGTAATCTGCCATGGCCAGCACCTCACCGGTATCCGGATCCATCATGAGCACCGCGATGTGCTCGGCACCGCCACCCTCCTCAGCATTATCAGTCAGCGTATCATAGAACTCCTTTATCTTTTCCTCCACAATGAACTGCAGATTGGCGTCAATTGTGGACACCACTGTCTCGCCGTTGACCGCGTCCTTCACAGCTACCTCATAGTTCGAATCCGAATTCAGATAACCGTACTGTCGGCCGTCCGTTCCGTTCAGCACATCATTGTAGGAATCCTCGATGCCGCCGACGCCGACATTTTCGGACGCGGTGTAGCCGATCAGGGCGCTCGTCAGAGAACCGTAGGGATACTCCCTCACATACTCCTTCTCAAACCAGATGCCTTTGATCAGGGAGTTTTCCTCCTGCATCTCCTCAAAGGCTTCCACCTCCTCGTAGGAGAGATCTTCCGCAATCACATAATAGGTGCTGTCCGGGTTCTCTGATATGTATGTCCGTATTTTTTCGAAGGTCAGCTGCGTTTTATTTCCGTCCGAATCCTTCACGATTCTCAGCTCATCCTCATCAAAACACGCCTCAAGTGCAGCCATGGTCGGTTCCAGGTAATCCTCTTTGTAATTGATCACCGTGCAGTCCAGAATGATATTATAGACATCCGTACTGGTAGCCAGAACTGTTCCCTTGCGGTCTGTGATGTCTCCCCGCCGATAGGGTATCGTCGTGCTGGAATACTCCTGATTGTTGAGAACGATCTTTTCATAGCGGTCTCCGCTCTTTACATCTATAAAAACCAGACGCCCGACCAGAACTGCCAGGCATCCAATCACAATCACAAACAGAACCGCCAGCTTTTTTTTCATGCGGAACAAAAACGGAAACTGTATCTCCGTTTTCTTTTTTCTCTTTTTCCGTGCTGCCATATGCGGTCATCCTCTCGTCATTTACTGCCACTCGTCAATCCGAATTCACATCTGAATACTGATTCATATAATCATTGCTCTCAATCGAGTAATACTGAATCTGGGAAGAAGACGGATATACCAGGCCGAGTTCCGCTGCGCGCTGCTTCACCTCCGCCAGCGTCATACCGGACTCCAGACGATTCTGTGCCGCCTCATTCTCTGATTTCAGATCACTGATCTGTGTCTCAAGAGAAGTAATGGCAGACATGTGTGTCGTAATATCTGACTGCAGATGAACGAACGCGATACACGCACAAAAACAGATGGCAGTCACAACCGTCAAAAACAGCACGTAACTCAGATTGATCGTCATGGTGCGTTCACGGTTTCTCTTCGCGGAGAGGCGGCGTTCGCGATCCCGGATGATCTCCTCCCTGGTTTTTTCCGGCAGAACCGGCTGCCTGCGCGGTGCGGTCTGTCGGCGGTTCGGGGCGGCTTCCTGCCGGTTTGGCACAGTGCCCCGACGGTTCGGTGCGGCCTGCTGCCTGTGCACCGTATTTCCTTCTATATACATCGGATTTTCACGATTCGTACTGCCTGCCATGATCATACATCCTCTCTCATGCGTTCGCAACTGTCGTCATCACAGTTACGACAATCCAGTTAAAACAGAAACCGTCGGCTCTCACGCATCCTGCGCTCTCTCAAACACGCGCAGCTTCGCGCTCTTCGCCCTCTGATTATGCGCCATCTCTTCCGCAGAGGGAAGGACGGGCTTTCTCGTCAGCATTTTTCCCTTTGAAACCTTTCCGCAGACGCAGACCGGAAAATTGTCCGGACAGGTACAGGGATTCTCATTTCTCTTAAAATTCGTCTTCACAATCCGGTCTTCAATCGAATGAAACGTGATCACACACAGCCTGCCGCCCGGCCTTAACCGGTCGATCATTCCATCCAGCGAATCGGTAAGCACCTCCACCTCCCGGTTCAGCTCAATCCGGATCGCCTGGTAGGTACGTTTCGAGGGATGCCCCCCTGTCGCCCTCACTTTCGCGGGGATCGCCGCGCGGATAATCTCATTTAATTCGCCCGTGGTCTCAATCGGCCTGTCCCGTCTCGCCGCCACGATATGCTTTGCAATATTTTTCGCAAAACGATCCTCACCGTAGTTCCGGATCATACGGTACAGCTCCTGCTCGCTGTAGGTCGCCAGAATATCCCGCGCCGTCCTGCTCTGCCGCTGATCCATCCGCATATCCAGCGGAGCATCCTCCTCGCGGTACGTAAATCCGCGGGCGGGCGTGTCCAGCTGATAAGAGGATACACCCAGATCCAGCAGTATCCCGTCTGCCCGGTCGATGCCCAGATCCGCAAGCCGCTCGCACATCTCGCTGTAGTTGCTGCGGATAATGGTCGCCTGTTCGCCGAAAGGCTTCAGACGCTCTGTAGCTGCCGCGATAGCATCCGCATCCTGATCGATGCCGATCAGACGGCCTCTGCCCGAAAGCCGGCGGCAGATCTCATAACTGTGTCCGGCTCCGCCGAGCGTACCGTCCACATAGATACCGTCCGGATCCGTGAGCAGCGCATCCAGGGTCTCATTCAGAAGTACGGGAACATGTTCAAAATCCATCTTTGCCTCCGGTTTTCCTGTTTCAGGCATCCCGCCGTGCAGGTCCGAGAACCTGCGGTTCCCGGACTGTCGGGCTGTCGTCAGATCATTAACCCCAGATCTGCCATGTGTTCAGCAATCTCATCCATATCGTCAAACTCGTTCTCCTGCCAGTTCTCCGCATTCCATATCTCAATCCGGTTTCCGACGCCGGCCAGCACGACCTCCTTCTGCAGGCCCGCGTATTCGCGCAGTTTCGGCGGAATCAGTACCCTGCCCTGCTTGTCCACCTCACAGTCTGCGGCGCCGGCAAAGAAGAAACGCATAAACTTCCTGGCGTCCTTATTGGCCGACGATACATTCCGGAATTTGTTTTCGATGTTCTCCCACTCTTCATTGGAGTAGACAAACAGACAGCCGTCCATCCCCTTGGTGACGACGAACTCTTCCCCGAGGATCTCGCGAAACTTGGCCGGCATGATAATCCTTCCCTTCGCATCGACGGAATGGTTGTACTGCCCCTTGAACATCAAAAACACCTTCTTCCGCGGCCGGATTTGAAGTGAACGGGTGGAAAGTTATCCACAAAGTTATCCACATTATCCACTTTGTGCCATTTACCACCACAAATCATCCACTTCGCGCCACTTGTAACCCATTCTAAAGCATTTCCATTTAAAAATCAATAGGAAGTTTCCTCAATACAGGGGTGTTTCATGAACAAATCGAACTATTTACAGAAAAAACTGCAGGGGCACGACAAACCCATCTGTGTCGTGCCCCCGCAGGGAAAAAAGAAGCCAGTTCCTTCATTCTGCTATTCATTCATGCATGACTGGCAGTCGCCCCGGAGCAGCCCGTCCACGTTGAACTTCGGAAAATACACGTCCTGCCCCGCAGTCAGATGCCTCTCGTCAAATACATTTATGATTTCAGATGATATCCTTATCCAGCAGGAAGTCAACCACATTGATGTTTAAGATTCCCCCCTCATCATACCATCTCTTCCCTATATCCTTTCGGATAATTATCTTAGGGAACGCATCTCCCGTCAAAGAAAACGGTTTTACTTCCGTCTGCTGCTTTTCTTCCGTGGGCAATGCATACGCAGACTGGATATACGCCTTCTTACCGCTCGCAGTTACGACAAAATCAATCTCCCTCGGTACACGAACGGAATTTTTGTTTTCGTTCAGCTCCCGACCGTAAACAACACCCACATCTACAGAAAACTGTCTGATAATCAGTTCGTTGTAAATGATGTTTTCCATGATATGCGTCATTTCCTGCTGTCGAAATCCAATCCTTGCATTCCTCAGCCCAATGTCCTCGCTGTAATACTTGCTCGGTGAGTTGAAATATGCCCGGCCTCTGACATCATACCGTTTGCTCTCGGAAAACAGGAAAGCATCCTCCAGGTGCCTAATATAGGATCGTATGGTGTTTGGGGAAACCTGTGCCTCCTTTTTTGACCGCAGCGTATTGGCAATTCGCGACGGATTAGTCAGGGAACCGATGGACGAACTTAGCAGGTCGATCATCTGTTCCAGAATATCCTGCCTTTCTATCTTTTTTCGCTCAACGATGTCCTTAATATACACCTCTGTAAAAAGCGCTTTCAGGTAGTTCATCTTTGCTGCGTCTGTCGGTCTTGATAAAATCAGCGGCATGCCACCGTAAAATGCGTAGTCGTCAAATGCCTCGTTTTTATCACCGCCCACGGCTGAATAGTATTCTGCAAAGCTCAGCGGATGCATCCGTATCTCATCACTCCGCCCCCTGAACTCAGTCAAAATATCCGACGAGAGCATTTTTGAATTGCTGCCCGTCACATACACATCCAAATTGGGAAGTCCTTTCAGATCGTTTAACGTATCATAAAA
>Ga0192288_1007_pt1 | contig 20172 bp, 13 predicted proteins | sample Koala_Koa22_J3_FD_131243 | JGI IMG/M metagenome (GOLD analysis project Ga0192288, IMG submission 131243) | Enriched cells from koala feces incubated with labeled cellulose particles, San Francisco Zoo, California, United States - Koala_Koa2-2_J3 ...
CCAGATCAGGGCTCTCGAGGAAATGAAAGAGATGGCAAAAGCATACGGTTTCGATATTTCTCAGCCTGCCTCGAATGCAAAAGAAGCAGTGCAGTGGCTGTATTTTGGTTATCTCGCGGCGATAAAGACGCAGAACGGCGCAGCGATGAGCGTAGGGCGCATTTCCACCTTCCTTGATATCTATATTGAGCGTGATATGCAGGCCGGTATCCTCACGGAAAAGGAAGCGCAGGAGCTGATCGATCATCTGGTGATGAAATTCCGCATGGTGAAATTCGCACGGATCGAATCCTACAATCAGCTGTTTTCCGGTGATCCTGTGTGGGCAACCCTTGTGCTGGGAGGCTTCGGCAATGACGGCCGTCATCAGGTGACGAAGAATGACTATCGATTCCTGCACACACTGGAGAATATGGGACCAGCTCCTGAGCCGAACCTGACCGTGCTGTATTCTTCGCGGCTGCCGGAGAATTTTAAGAATTACGCGGCGGCCATCTCGGTAAAGACCAGCTCGATCCAGTATGAGAACGACGAGGTGATGCGTCCGGTATGGGGCGATGATTATTCTATCTGTTGCTGTGTATCCGCGACCGAACAGGGCAAGGAGCTTCAGTTTTTCGGTGCGCGGGCAAATCTGGCCAAGTGTCTGCTCTACGCGATCAATGGCGGTGTGGACGAAAAGCTGGGCGAGCAGGTCGGACCGAAATATGCGCCGATTACCTCGGAATATCTGGATTACGATGAAGTCATGGAAAAGTACGACGCCATGCTGGACTGGCTGGCGCACCTGTATGTGGGCACGCTGAACATGATCCACTATATGCACGACAAATATTACTATGAGGCAGCGGAGATGGCGCTGATCGATTCCCATGTAAAGCGAAGCTTCGCAACGGGTATCGCCGGATTCTCCCATGTGGTAGATTCGTTCTGCGCGATTAAATACGCAAAAGTAAAACCGATCCGCAATGAAAAGGGGATCGCGGTCGATTTTGAGATTGAAGGCGATTTCCCGCGTTATGGAAACGACGACGACCGTGCGGATGAAATCGCGATCTGGGTGCTGCGTTCCTTTATGGGCAAGTTGAAGCACATCCACACCTATCGCGATTCCACGCCTTCTACATCTATCCTGACGATCACGTCAAACGTGGTATATGGCAAGGCGACCGGCGCGATGCCAGACGGAAGAAAAGCAGGCGAGGCTCTTTCCCCGGGCGCGAATCCCTGCTACGGTGCGGAGAAGAACGGGCTTCTGGCTTCCCTGAATTCCGTGGCGAAGATACCATATGAGTACGCGCTGGATGGCATCTCCAACACGCAGACCATCAATCCGGACGCATTGGGCCACAGCGATGCGGAACGGACGGAAAATCTGGTGAGCGTGCTGGACGGCTACTTTGACCAGGGCGCGCATCACCTGAATGTGAATGTATTCGGTATTGAAAAGTTGAAGGATGCTATGGAGCATCCGGAGAAACCGGAGTATGCGAATTTCACCATCCGCGTGTCCGGTTATGCCGTGAAATTTATTGATCTTACGAAAGAGCAGCAGCAGGATGTGATCAACCGTACCTGCCATGCTGTGATGTAAGAAGCGTGGGCATCCCACATTTCGTGCGGGATAAGCTTTGACCACGCAATAAGTGTGTGGCCGGGACATGACAAGTAACGAAAACTCAAATGGATTATATGGCGGAGCAAGGCAAATGAACCTGGAGGATCAGGATATGGACGATCGGATTACGGCTGGGCAGGATATGACAAATCAGAATGTGACGGATCAGAATATAGCCGGAGTGGATCCCGCAGACCGCAAAGGCCGGGTTCACTCTCTGGAGACCTTTGGGCTGGTGGACGGTCCGGGTGTGCGCTGCGTAATTTTTCTGCAGGGCTGCGCCATGCGCTGCCGCTACTGCCACAACCCCGAGACCTGGAAAAAAGATGCGGGAGAGCTCTGGACGCCGCAGGCGCTTTTTGAAAAGGTCTATCGATATCGCAACTACTGGAAGAAAAACGGAGGCATCACCGTCAGCGGCGGTGAGCCTCTTTTACAACTGGAATTTGTAGCCGATTTCTTTTCTCTGGCAAAGGAGAAAGGAATCCACACGGCACTGGATACATCCGGCAACCCATTTTCGATGGATCAGGAGTATCTGATGCGGTTTGGGAGGCTGAGGGATGTCACAGATCTTTTCCTTCTTGATATCAAGGCCATGGATGGACAGCTGCACCGCAATCTGACCGGACAGGATAACGCGAATATCCTGGCAATGGCACACTATCTTTCGAAGCATGGAAAGGATCTGTGGATTCGTCATGTGCTGGTGCCGGGTCTGACAGATTCCGAGGAGGAATTGGTGGCATTACGGAAATTCGCGCGTGATCTTTCGACCCTGCGGCGTCTGGAAGTGCTGCCATACCACACGCTGGGCCGATTTAAATGGGAGAATCTCGGAATACCGTATTCTCTGGATGGGATTCCGACTCCGACGGAAGAGGAAGTTATGAGAGCGCGGCGGCTTCTCGAATTGTGATTTATTCACGCGAAGAAAAGGAATTTTTGCATGAAATACTCCATGAAATCGAAAACCTGAAGTTTTTAAAAGGCTTATCTGTATCAGGAGAAAAAATCCCGCAATTTTACAATTCCCGTATCATCCAGAGGATATTGTTCCTGTACACGTCCGTCCTCGATATGGATCACACTGTCGCAGACAGAAGCAATCAATTCGTAATCATGAGTGATAATAAACAGAAAGACATCTTCCTTCTGGAGCTGCTTTAATAGTTGGCAGGTCTGCATCATATGGCTGAAATCAAGGCCAGATGTAGGCTCGTCAAAATACAAAATCTTTTTTCCACAGAACGTTGCAGAGGCAATGATAACCCGCTGCTTCTGTCCGCCGGATAAGGTCATGGGATGGCGGTCGGCAAGGCCTGAAATATCCAGAGCCTTCATGATTTCCTGCAAGCTCTTTTCGGATGGGTCGCGATTTCCCAGTACAATTTCTTCCCGGATACTGTCGGAAAAAAGCTGGTGGCCCGTCTCCTGCATAACAAGATAGCTTTGCCTCACCCGTTTTTTTGCCGTTTGCTTTTTCCCATCCAGTAGAATTGTTCCCTTCACCTTCTTCAAAAGCCCACACATACATGAAACAAACGTGGATTTTCCCGCTCCATTGGTGCCAATGATCGCAGTGATTTGTCCGGAACTAATGGACAGTTCCGGGATAGAAAGCGCTTCCGTTTTTCCATAGAAGCAGTGAATATCCTGAAGCTTTATTGTATGGTCGGAAGGAGCAGCCGTGCAGGGGGAGATCGGATAGGAGAGAAGATCCACCGTCCGAATCCCACTCTGAAGCTGTTCTTCAATCGTGAACTGCGCTAATTCCGCCATCGTATATTCTCGGATGATTTTTCCATTCTTCATATAGACCGCCCGGTCTACAAGATTTTTAAGGTACCAGGTACGGTGCTCTGCAATGATGATGGTCTTGCCCTGCTGCTTGAGAAGCGTCAATATCTTTTGCAGTTTTTCAATTGCCTGAACATCCAGGTTGGAGGATGGCTCGTCCAGTACATAGACCTGCGGGGACATGGCATAAATGCTGGCCAGGGCGATGATCTGCTTTTCACCTCCCGACAGATGGAAGATGTTTCGATCAAGCAGAGATTCAATTTCCAGATCCCTGGCCGTCTGTCTGACACGGGCAGCGATAGATTCGCCCATCGCGTAGCGATTTTGTATGGGCGAATCGTCCTGCCGCTGAGCGGAGCGAGGGGGCGTTTCCATTTTCGGTTCTATGCCGAGATTCTCGCAGCCGAAGGCGATTTCACTGGTGGTGTTGACGGTATAGAACTGCGTCCGGGGATTCTGGAATACACTGCCGACCTGCTTTGAGATTTCATACATGGGAAGGTCGCAAAGATTCCTTCCATTCAGCAATACAGAGCCTTGCAGGTTTCCTTCATAGAAGTTGGGGATTAATCCACCCAGCAGGCGGGTCATAGTTGTTTTCCCACACCCGCTTTTTCCGCAGAGCAGGATACATTCCCCATCCTTTACTTCCAGATGGATGGAGTCCAGGCTTTTTATTTCGCCATCTTCCTGATAGGACCAGGTCACATTCTGAAAAGAAATCATAAAATCCCCACCCCTTTCATAATCAGTGTTAATATTGCCAGAACCCCGGTTATCACCCAAACAGCAATATCGTGATGGCCGAATTTCACCTGCACAAGACTGGTATGAACACCGGGATTATCTAAGCCCCTGCAAAGAGCTGCCGCCGACAGCTCCTCGCTGACATTCACCGCAGACATCAGAAGCGGAACCATGATGTGTTCCAGAGAAACATGGATACCGCGCATTTTCATAGCCGCCCGGATAGATGTCCATTCTTCTTTGATCGTAGGAAAATAGCGGAAGATTACGGACAGCGGGATGATTGCGGTCTGTGGAAGCTTGAGCTTCCACATGACTGCAACAAATTCACTTACTTCTGTTTTTGTTAAAATCCATTTCCCCAGGATAAAACACGGGAGAAATTTTCGCAGGGATACCACAAGGAAAGATACCAGTGTAAAGGCAAACCCATTCATGTGAGGCGTGGCAAGCTGTTCGATTCCAAGCATGATGAAAAACGCAGTCAGAAAATGCAGGGCGCTTTTTGTCTGTCCGTCTATGGTAATGAGCAGCAGACAGCCGAATACCAGAACCAGTTCAAAAATAAGGGCATGGCTGAGAAGCAAAAAGAGATTCACAACCAATAGCAGCATCAGCTTTGTCCGCAGATCAAATTTTACTTCTCGTGTATCCATCATACCATTCCAGCCTTTTCAAAGTGCTTCTTAAACATTCTTTTGCCGATCATGCACCCAATCAGAGCAAAAAGTACCGTACCGGCGATCATCAGATACAGTACCCAGATGGGCGTCATTGTCTCCAGTGTGTTGCAGAAATCCGCACTCATACCACGCTCCAGCGTATCAGCAAAATAATAGTCACGCATGATCCAGATCGGCAGGAATCCGCCCAGCAGATTCTGCGAAAAGAACACATAGCTTAAAACGTTCAGTTTGTGATTTCGGAAATTCCCTGCACCGGCGATGATCTCAGCCAGGATACCTGCTATAACTCCGGTTACTGCTACGACCCAGATGTTTCCCTGAAGCAGCAGGAACAGGCAGGGCAGCATGGCTGCAATGAAAACAGGTCCGTGCATGGGAGCCTTGTTAAGCAGCATCAGATAAACCGGAGCGGCCACCAGGGCGATCAGGCTGGACATACAAAGATAAAGGGGCGGCAGAGGCATACAGCAGCACCCAATGACCAGAAACACGACAAAGTACAGGGCGATGAATACGCCCGCAGATACCAGTCTTTTTGATTTTTTTGTATTCGTCTTATTATTCATTTTATGTACCTCCAGAAAAAACAAATAGATAATTTGCAATTATTTAAAACAGTGCTTCGCACTTGTTGCGAAGTACGTATGATAACTGAAAGGGAACCGAATATTTATGATCATTCAGATTCCGCACCGGCTCTGACGCCGGTACTCCAATGGGGTCTCCCCCAGAAAGCTTTTAAACGCCGCAGAGAACTTGCTGGCGTTTTCGTACCCAACACTGGCTGCAATCTCAGCTACAGGCTGATTCCCTTCCCGCAGCGCAGTGGAAGCCGCCGACATTCTGGCTTCCCGCAGCCAGGTCGAAATATTTTTTCCGTAAACACCATGAAAGTAGTTTTTCAGCGAGGATGGGCTGACCCCAAACGGAGCAGCTAGATTTTCTATAGAATAATGTCTACTCAAATCAGCGCTGATGATCTCCATCACCTGTTTTGCGATTTGTACCTGCCCCATGGTCATAAAAGACCGGTCGTCAGTTTTCTCTGGCATATCTGAAAGGCAGAGCAAAAGCAATAGTTCTGCCACCTTCATTTGCAAATAAGGAATCCGGCACTTCTGCGGTGCATTTCCCATGTCTTCAAACAGCCTTTTTATCTGTTCATCCGCCCGAGTGAAATAGCTCTGAGCGTTCTGACAAAAACGGTTCTGTACCTGTCTGCCGTTTACGCCAAGAATTTTTAACAGCTCCGGAGCATCACGGCTTAATGTGGAAGAATGAAATAAAAGCTCTATCCCATGATAGTGTCCATAGGGAAATTGAAAGCTGTCCTGTGCTTTCCGCACATCAATACTTAAAATTCCCGGTTCCATAAACAAAAACAGATGGTCGGACATCCGGACTTCCATACGTCCTTCCGAGCAATAATTGATTTTGAGACTATTGCCTACTTCTTTGCTTTCCGGCAGATAAAAGGATTTACAGTGAAAGCTATGGGATTGCAGGACAACGCCGGGAAAAAGCGTAAGGACTTCTACCGTACCTGTCCCATCCACGCAGTCTACCTGATAGACAATCCGCTGTTCGTTGTGTGTCAACACCCGGATATTCTGCTGGGCTTTCAGTTCGCTCATATAAGCCGGAAGAATTGCTGATGGCTCCAAAATACCACCTCCTTAACGACACGATAGTTAGCAATAGCTAACTTGCCCTAGTATACCATACCAAATCCGTTTCTTCTACTCTTTTGGGCAAAAATGTTCCGCCTGACAAAAATGTTGTTATATGTCATACCGTGCCTCGTATCACGAAGTGGGGCACCGCAGGAATGAGTAATGAATTGTTATTATTACACGGCCCATTCCTGACTTTCTGTCTGGATTTGATACAGGCGATGATACAGACCATCCAGTGCCATCAGCTGCTCATGCGTTCCTGCTTCTACGATTTCCCCATTATCCAGCACCAGAATCTGGTCTGCATCCGCAATCGTACGGAGCCGATGGGCGATGACCAGCACCGTTTTTCCCCGTATCAGCCGGGAGATGGCGCTTTGGATCAGCACTTCATTCTCCGGGTCGAGGGATGCAGTAGCCTCGTCCAACAGGATAATAGGCGCATCCTTTAAGAGGGCGCGTGCAATGGAAATCCGCTGGCGCTCGCCTCCGGAAAGCTTGGAACCGTTCTCACCCAGCAGGGTTTGATATCCATCCGGCAATCTTTTGACAAATTCATCACAGCAGGCCGCTTCCGCAGCAGCAAGAACCTGTTCGTCCGTTGCATTCGGATTTCCGATTTTGATGTTGTTCCAGACAGTGTCGCCAAACAGGGTCACATCCTGGAACACAAAAGACATGATCCCCATGAGATATTCCGGGTCAAGGGTTTTTACATCCACACCACCGATAGCGACTGCGCCCCTTTCTACATCCCAAAAGCGGGCGATCAGCCGGGACATGGTGCTTTTCCCGCTGCCGGATGGACCGACCAGCGCGGTGATCCTGCCCTCCGGAATTACGGCATTCACATCTTTTAGAACAGGTTCTTTGTTATATGCAAAGTCAACATGATTAAAGGTAATCGTATAATCAGGGAACGGCACATCTGTGCGGCCTTCCATGATTGGAATACTGGCAAGCTCACGCATACGCCTGGTTGACACAAGCGTGTGGAACAGCATGGGGAGCAGCGTGAGGATTGTCAGGATCGGACCATACATCCGGCACACGATCACCAGTGAAAGCAACAGCGGTAAAATAGTGATACTGCCGCCTGTCAGGAGGTGGACACCTACAAATACGGTGATACCGATTCCGGCCTGCAACACAAATTGTGCGGCGGAGATAAATACGCTTGTACCCAGTTCCATATGAATAGACTGTTTTTTCAGATCTTTCAGGGCGTCGTTCAGCTGGGAGAATTTCTCGCCGTCCAGGTGACAGGACTTGATGATCCGGATACCGTCCAGATATTCCTGTTCTTCTTCGGAGGCTTTCAGTTTTGCTTCTGTCTGCTTTTTGCTTCCGCGCTCCTGAATCTTTCGGCTTCTGAAGATGACCAGAAACGATAAAGGCAGCGTGCAGAAGATGGACAGACCCATGCGCCAGTCAAAGATCATCACACAAATGCAGATCAGTGTACAGGAAATGGCGTTGGCCATCAGGGGCGGTACAATATGACTCAGCGAGTGTTCAATGCTGGCGCAGTCCCCCATCATATTAGTGGTCAGTTCTGTCAGGTCTTTATCGTTAAACACGCTCATGGGGAACTTCCGGACCAACTCTGCGATACGAATGCGAGAATCCTCCGCTGCCGTATAGCAGGACACATAGGTCTTCCGGTAATCGTTTTTGCAACAGAAGAAATGGAGAAGTACTGCAATAACACCGGCTCCGAACAGCATCCACATTTTATTCCAGGAAACTTCTCCGCCGGTCAGTGGCTTTAAGATTTCCAGAAAAATCTGGACAGTGACAACCACGGACAGCATCAGGGAAAGGTTTGTCAGTGTGCAGGCGAAAATGCCTTTTTTTAGATCACTTGCTCCCCGGTCTGAGAGCTGAAACATTTCTTTCAGATTCATCATGGTTTATGCCTCCCCTCCTGCACTGAATTTCCATGTCAGGGCTTTCGTATAATTGCTCCACAAATCCTGATAACGACCATCTTTCGACACTAATTCATCATGAATGCCGGATTGTACGATCCTGCCGTGAACTACGACAAGAATCTGATCCGCGTTTCGGACAGTAGAGAGACGATGCGCGATCATAATCACCGTTTTTCCTTTTACCAGCTCTGAAAGAGCCTGCTGAATGAAATGCTCGTTCTCAGGATCGCTGAAGGAAGTGGCTTCGTCCAGTACCAGAACAGGCGCATTTTTCACAATGGCCCTTGCGATGGCAATGCGCTGAATCTGGCCGCCGGAGAGCTTCACTCCGTTTTTTCCGAATACGGTCTGGTACCCCTGCGGCAGCTCCGTGATAAATTCGTGGCACCTTGCTGCTTTAGCCGCGGCAACGACTTCCTCCTCTGTTGCGCCGGGACGTCCCATGCGGATATTCTCCAGAATACTTTGTTTGAACAGGAAATTGTCCTGAAACACAAAGCTGACCGTATTCATCAGATCGCCAGTACTCATATCCCGGATGTCTGTTCCGCCAATACGGATCGCGCCCTGTTCTACATCATAAAAACGGGGAAGCAGGCTGGCAATGGTGCTTTTCCCACCGCCGGACGGGCCGACAATCGCAGTGATTTTTCCCTGCGGTGCTGTAAAAGACACCGATTGCAGCGCCGCAGCCTCGTTATCCTCTGTATAGGAAAAGGTAACATGATCATAAACGACGTCATATATGGACGGTTTTGGAAATGTGTTCTTTTCCGGTATTTCCGGCTCCGCCAGAATCTGATCGAACCGTTCCACGGCGTTTCCGACCTGCATGGCATTGACGGAAGCATAGATCATTTTCATCAGGACGGAGGCAATCACAGGCACAAAAATCAGATAAAAAATAAAGGATGCGGCAAATGCCGGATAATCGTTTGTGGAACTGCCGATCCATATCCCCACCGGAATAAGAAACAGATAGATGCCGTTCAGGGCTGCGGACAGCGCTGCGGTCATCAGTTCCTGGCTTAAGGAATATGGAATGACGGTTTTGGTGTAATTTTTGATAGAATCATACAGCCGCTTAAAGGAAAATGCGGTCTGTCGGAATGCCTTCACTACGGCGATGCCCCGAATGTACTCTACAGAAGCATTACTCATATCCTCCAGAGAAGTCTGATAGTCCTCCATCAGCTTTTTCGTCTTGTCCCCGCTGGAGGTAATGCCATATATAAGGAAGGAAAATATAATTCCCACAAAGGACGCCAGACCAAAACGCCAGTCTACCGCAAACACCAGCACCAGCATGACGACCGGCGCTACAAATGCGGAAATCATGTTGGGAAGGTCGTGAGCGATGAATCCCTCCAGACTCTCAATATTATCGTCCATGATCTTACGCAGCCTGCCGCTGCCCATTTTCAGATGATAACCCAGCGGGAGCTTTGTGATGTGGGACACATAATTGATTTTACATTGATACAAAGTGCCATAGGCCGCAATGTGCGAAAGAGCCACAGACGCAGTGTAAAGCAGTACATTCAGTAAAACCCCGCCAAGGGCCAGCCCCCCGAATCCCAGCACTTTCGGAACATCCAGAGAATCAAAATCCGGGTAAGCACCCACAATTTCCTGAATGATAAAATAAATGGCCAGATAGGGCAGGAATGACGCAATCGTTGCCAGAGCGGAAAGTATCATACCACCCATCATAGGCGCTTTTTGTGTCATAGCCAGCTCCATAAGGCGGGGCAGACCCTTTTTCGGCTTGCTTTCCTGGCTTTCTTTTTTTGCCATAGAGATTTCCCTCGCTTTCCTCAAAAGATGGTTAGATATAGCTAACTTCATCCCCATTATATCAATGCGCAGATTCTTCTCCAACTCTCAAAGAGTAAAAATGCTCCATTTGACAATGAGTTTCGCAGAATGGCCCGCCAGTATCTCCCCTGTCTTTTGTGGAGCTAGTGCGGGGCGAATGCTGCCCGTGCATTTGCTCCGTTTTTTGTGGTATGTTATCGTTCGGTGGTCTCTGCTTTGGTCTGCAATCGCTCAGGTTCTGTATTGATTTCTCCATTGATATCTGTTACAATGCGAGTTAGTAATTACTAACAACTGGTAGATGGAGGGAACGTTATGAGCAAACACGAGGAAATCAAATCTGCATATCGCGCATTGGGTAAAGAAGCAACTATTTATGATGGTATGATTACCTGTTCTACCCTGCTGGGCAAAGCCGTGTGCAGATTGGTGTGGGATATGGGACAGACGGAAAGCGTTGAATATCTGTCCCGTGCGCTTTCCGGTATTCCAGAGGAGTTCTCCGGTTCGTTGCTGGAAGTGCCGGTGGGTACCGGCGTGCTGACCATGCCGGTCTATCAAAAACTCCCTGATGCGAACATCACTTGCCAGAAAGGAGCATATAATCCATGAGCGTTTCCATCTATGTTCTTGAGTGCGCCCTGATGTGCGCCGTGTTCGGCGTGTCCATTTTCGGGATGCTGCTGGTCAATCCTGTGTCCTTCATTGGCGATTATCCACCGGAAATTCAGGCGCAATACTATTCCTCACAGCACAAGGAAGCGGCAAAGGAAAAGATGACATTCCTTACGATCTTCCGAAAAGTCATCGGTATCATCGCATTTCTGTTCCTGTTTGCGTGGATGGCGCATCAGGCGGGAGCGGAAACCTTTGCGGAAGGACTTCTGTTCGTGTACGGCTACATGATCGTTCTGGCCGCATTTGACACCAGCTTTCTCGACTGGGTGCTGTTTGCCAACATCCGGCGGGTGCGCCTGCCGGGGACAGAGCATATGGACCGAGAGTATCACCAGAAATGGTTCCATGTGAAGGTTATGCTGCCCATGCTGCCGGTGTTTGCCGTGGGAGGACTGCTTATTTCTTTGATTATGACCTGGATTTGGTAAAGCGATAGGGAAAGAGGGATGAAACATGGCAAACGATAAAAAAATCACCCTCACCATTCTTTGCGGACTGCTGGGCTGTGTGTGCTTTGGCGTTGGGGATTGGCTTATGCTCTACGGCGACACGGACTATTCCGGGACAATTTCCTGGCTAACAACAGGGGCGGCGCAAATCGCTCCCTGGCGCAATAATCTGGCCATGGCGCTGGCCTTCCCCGGCATTATCCTGTACAGGATCGCACTGTTTGCGATTGGGGAACTGATCACTGGAGAAGGACGGCAAAAAGTCTTCCACTACTTGACCACATTCAGCCTGACGCCGTGGCTTTGCCTGCATCTGTTTTACATCATGATTTTATATGGTTTTTCCTGGATGAGCGGGAACGGGTATGCCTCCGCCGCCATTCCGGTTTCAGAGGCAGTCTTTTCCCATTTTTCCTGGCTCGTCCTGGTGAGCGAGGCATTGATGCTGCCGCCATACCTCTATTGGGACTGGTTGGTACTGCGGAAACAGAGCGTCCTGCCCCGGCAGATGGTTCTTTCCAATCCTTTGGTTTTCTATCTTGCGTTGAAGCTGATAACCCTGCTTATGCCGAACAGTGCGTTTCGTCTGGCTTTCACTAACGGACTGATGAGTGAGAGTATGGTGCTGTGGTTCGGGAGTATATTGATATGGCTGTACCTGCACCGAAACAGCAAATAACTTATAGCGTGAATCAATTACGGGGAGGGCGAAACATGAGTTTCTTTCAAAATACCTGCAAGCCGGAGGGCCTGGGCGGGAGAATCATGGTGACGACCATGAACATCGGCGGCCACGCCGCACTTGCGAAATGGGGTCTGTCGCATCTGATACTGGAGAGTGACTTGAACATCCTTGAGATCGGATGCGGCGGCGGGGCGAATGTGGCACAGCTCCTGAAACGCTGCTCAAACGGAACGGTCACAGGCGTGGATTATTCCGAGATTAGCGTGGAGAAAAGCAAAAAGGTCAACGCAAAGGCGATCAAGGCGGGACGCTGCAACATTCAGCGCAAAGATGTGCGGGATCTATCCTTTGCCGACAGCACATTTGACTTGGCGACCGCCTTTGAAACTGTTTACTTCTGGCCTGGGCTGCCAGAGTCCTTTGCCCAGGTGTACCGTGTTTTGCGGGATGGCGGCAGGTTCTTCATCTGCAATGAGTCCGACGGCGACAACCCTGCGGATACAAAGTGGGAACAAATGATTCAGGGAATGAAGATTTATAAGGAAAATGAAATTGTCGCTTCGCTGAAACAGGCGGGCTTCTCTAACATCATCACACACAGAAATCCGGAAAAGCATTGGATCTGCTTTATTGCGGAGAAATAAAAACAGGCAATTATAGAAATTGCCGCGAAGAACGGCAGAAGGAAGGAGCATCGGCATGAAATACACAGGGCAATACTGGATTATGATTGCTCCCTTTATGAAAAGGCTGTTGGCGAAAAAGTATGGGCGAAAGGCCGCAAGAGAATACATAAAAAAAGCAAAGACTATCTATCGGCAAATGCTGACCCAGGCGGAAGACATCGGTGCAAAAAATCCCATGGCGCACAACGTCTATATGTCCTTTGTGCTCATGGCCATCTGGAAAGCAGCTGACGGAGCCATTACGCCGGACGATATGCGGGACATGACCAGGGAGCTGTTGGATATGAAAATCGTCCGAACGGTCATGGGCGGCGGCCTGGATGTCAACAAGCCAGGAGATATGGACAAACTGAGCGGGAAATTCCATAAATGCGCAGAGTGGGCGGAAGGACATCCGGAATATCGGGAGAAAACCTGGGATTTCCATTTTGACGACACACTTCACAAGACCGGCATAGACTATCATTTCACGAGATGTCCGTTAAACGATTACGCGAGAGCCTACGGTTATCTGGAAATCCTGCCGGTGATGTGCGAGATGGATTATCTGCTGGCGGGGATGTACCATGCCAGGCTCTATCGCGAGCAGACGCTGGCAGGTGGTGGGACTATTTGCGACTACTGGTTTGTAGGAGATCAGGAGCCAGAATATTCTGCGGAAGGAGAAAAAACGCCATGAGCATTCGATTTCAAATCGCCAGCACTTTGGTCAAAGCCAGCGGTATGAAGAAGTTGTTTGCACTTCCCAGGGAGGAACTTCTGGAAAAAGCGCGAAAGATGAATCAGAAACGGGCTTTCCAAATCCCAACGAGAAGGCAGTTCCGCTACACGGAACAGACGATTTTGGGCAAGTATTCCTGCCTGAAAATCGAGACTCAGCCGACGCCGTCCAAACGGGCGTTGCTGTTTTTCTTTGGCGGCGGGTATATTCTCGGCCCTGACGACGGAGACGTGAAGCTGGCGGAGAAGTTCGGCAAGGCATCCGGGCGGGATGTGTGGTTTCCCTACTATCCGCTGTGTACGGATCACTGCGTGAAGGAGACCTTTGGGATGGCCTATGAAACGTACCGGCAGATGTTGCAGGAATATGCGCCGGAGGATATTGCAGTTATCGGCTTTTCTTCCGGGGCAGCGCTGGCATTGGGGGTCTGCCTGCACACCAACGCCCAATCGGAACCGCTGCCCATGCCCGGCCTGATCATCGCCTCGTCTCCGGGCAGTGTTCCGTTTAGCAACGAGGAGCGGAAAAAGATGGCAGAATTGTCCCCGAAAGACATTTTGGTGGATGCTGTTTTTATGACGACGGTGCGGAAAATCATGGAGCATGGCGAATCCGTTCCGGACTATATGCTCTCCGGCATTCAGGGGAATTTTACGAATTTCCCGATGACGCATTTCTACTATGGGAGCAATGAGGTGTTGTATGCCGAAGTGCCTTGCTTCGCCAAAGCGTTTGAGAACTATGGCGCGCCCTGTGCGTTTCACGTTGGGCAGGGGATTGTGTCACTGCTATCCGTCCTTTGACTTTTATCCAGAGGGAAAACAGGCGCAGGAGGAGATCATCGGCGCTGATTTGAGTAGACATTATTCTATAGAAAATCTAGCTGCTCCGTTTGGGGTCAGCCCATCCTCGCTGAAAAACTACTTTCATGGTGTTTACGGAAAAAATATTTCGACCTGGCTGCGGGAAGCCAGAATGTCGGCGGCTTCCACTGCGCTGCGGGAAGGGAATCAGCCTGTAGCTGAGATTGCAGCCAGTGTTGGGTACGAAAACGCCAGCAAGTTCTCTGCGGCGTTTAAAAGCTTTCTGGGGGAGACCCCATTGGAGTACCGGCGTCAGAGCCGGTGCGGAATCTGAATGATCATAAATATTCGGTTCCCTTTCAGTTATCATACGTACTTCGCAACAAGTGCGAAGCACTGTTTTAAATAATTGCAAATTATCTATTTGTTTTTTCTGGAGGTACATAAAATGAATAATAAGACGAATACAAAAAAATCAAAAAGACTGGTATCTGCGGGCGTATTCATCGCCCTGTACTTTGTCGTGTTTCTGGTCATTGGGTGCTGCTGTATGCCTCTGCCGCCCCTTTATCTTTGTATGTCCAGCCTGATCGCCCTGGTGGCCGCTCCGGTTTATCTGATGCTGCTTAACAAGGCTCCCATGCACGGACCTGTTTTCATTGCAGCCATGCTGCCCTGCCTGTTCCTGCTGCTTCAGGGAAACATCTGGGTCGTAGCAGTAACCGGAGTTATAGCAGGTATCCTGGCTGAGATCATCGCCGGTGCAGGGAATTTCCGAAATCACAAACTGAACGTTTTAAGCTATGTGTTCTTTTCGCAGAATCTGCTGGGCGGATTCCTGCCGATCTGGATCATGCGTGACTATTATTTTGCTGATACGCTGGAGCGTGGTATGAGTGCGGATTTCTGCAACACACTGGAGACAATGACGCCCATCTGGGTACTGTATCTGATGATCGCCGGTACGGTACTTTTTGCTCTGATTGGGTGCATGATCGGCAAAAGAATGTTTAAGAAGCACTTTGAAAAGGCTGGAATGGTATGATGGATACACGAGAAGTAAAATTTGATCTGCGGACAAAGCTGATGCTGCTATTGGTTGTGAATCTCTTTTTGCTTCTCAGCCATGCCCTTATTTTTGAACTGGTTCTGGTATTCGGCTGTCTGCTGCTCATTACCATAGACGGACAGACAAAAAGCGCCCTGCATTTTCTGACTGCGTTTTTCATCATGCTTGGAATCGAACAGCTTGCCACGCCTCACATGAATGGGTTTGCCTTTACACTGGTATCTTTCCTTGTGGTATCCCTGCGAAAATTTCTCCCGTGTTTTATCCTGGGGAAATGGATTTTAACAAAAACAGAAGTAAGTGAATTTGTTGCAGTCATGTGGAAGCTCAAGCTTCCACAGACCGCAATCATCCCGCTGTCCGTAATCTTCCGCTATTTTCCTACGATCAAAGAAGAATGGACATCTATCCGGGCGGCTATGAAAATGCGCGGTATCCATGTTTCTCTGGAACACATCATGGTTCCGCTTCTGATGTCTGCGGTGAATGTCAGCGAGGAGCTGTCGGCGGCAGCTCTTTGCAGGGGCTTAGATAATCCCGGTGTTCATACCAGTCTTGTGCAGGTGAAATTCGGCCATCACGATATTGCTGTTTGGGTGATAACCGGGGTTCTGGCAATATTAACACTGATTATGAAAGGGGTGGGGATTTTATGATTTCTTTTCAGAATGTGACCTGGTCCTATCAGGAAGATGGCGAAATAAAAAGCCTGGACTCCATCCATCTGGAAGTAAAGGATGGGGAATGTATCCTGCTCTGCGGAAAAAGCGGGTGTGGGAAAACAACTATGACCCGCCTGCTGGGTGGATTAATCCCCAACTTCTATGAAGGAAACCTGCAAGGCTCTGTATTGCTGAATGGAAGGAATCTTTGCGACCTTCCCATGTATGAAATCTCAAAGCAGGTCGGCAGTGTATTCCAGAATCCCCGGACGCAGTTCTATACCGTCAACACCACCAGTGAAATCGCCTTCGGCTGCGAGAATCTCGGCATAGAACCGAAAATGGAAACGCCCCCTCGCTCCGCTCAGCGGCAGGACGATTCGCCCATACAAAATCGCTACGCGATGGGCGAATCTATCGCTGCCCGTGTCAGACAGACGGCCAGGGATCTGGAAATTGAATCTCTGCTTGATCGAAACATCTTCCATCTGTCGGGAGGTGAAAAGCAGATCATCGCCCTGGCCAGCATTTATGCCATGTCCCCGCAGGTCTATGTACTGGACGAGCCATCCTCCAACCTGGATGTTCAGGCAATTGAAAAACTGCAAAAGATATTGACGCTTCTCAAGCAGCAGGGCAAGACCATCATCATTGCAGAGCACCGTACCTGGTACCTTAAAAATCTTGTAGACCGGGCGGTCTATATGAAGAATGGAAAAATCATCCGAGAATATACGATGGCGGAATTAGCGCAGTTCACGATTGAAGAACAGCTTCAGAGTGGGATTCGGACGGTGGATCTTCTCTCCTATCCGATCTCCCCCTGCACGGCTGCTCCTTCCGACCATACAATAAAGCTTCAGGATATTCACTGCTTCTATGGAAAAACGGAAGCGCTTTCTATCCCGGAACTGTCCATTAGTTCCGGACAAATCACTGCGATCATTGGCACCAATGGAGCGGGAAAATCCACGTTTGTTTCATGTATGTGTGGGCTTTTGAAGAAGGTGAAGGGAACAATTCTACTGGATGGGAAAAAGCAAACGGCAAAAAAACGGGTGAGGCAAAGCTATCTTGTTATGCAGGAGACGGGCCACCAGCTTTTTTCCGACAGTATCCGGGAAGAAATTGTACTGGGAAATCGCGACCCATCCGAAAAGAGCTTGCAGGAAATCATGAAGGCTCTGGATATTTCAGGCCTTGCCGACCGCCATCCCATGACCTTATCCGGCGGACAGAAGCAGCGGGTTATCATTGCCTCTGCAACGTTCTGTGGAAAAAAGATTTTGTATTTTGACGAGCCTACATCTGGCCTTGATTTCAGCCATATGATGCAGACCTGCCAACTATTAAAGCAGCTCCAGAAGGAAGATGTCTTTCTGTTTATTATCACTCATGATTACGAATTGATTGCTTCTGTCTGCGACAGTGTGATCCATATCGAGGACGGACGTGTACAGGAACAATATCCTCTGGATGATACGGGAATTGTAAAATTGCGGGATTTTTTCTCCTGATACAGATAAGCCTTTTAAAAACTTCAGGTTTTCGATTTCATGGAGTATTTCATGCAAAAATTCCTTTTCTTCGCGTGAATAAATCACAATTCGAGAAGCCGCCGCGCTCTCATAACTTCCTCTTCCGTCGGAGTCGGAATCCCATCCAGAGAATACGGTATTCCGAGATTCTCCCATTTAAATCGGCCCAGCGTGTGGTATGGCAGCACTTCCAGACGCCGCAGGGTCGAAAGATCACGCGCGAATTTCCGTAATGCCACCAATTCCTCCTCGGAATCTGTCAGACCCGGCACCAGCACATGACGAATCCACAGATCCTTTCCATGCTTCGAAAGATAGTGTGCCATTGCCAGGATATTCGCGTTATCCTGTCCGGTCAGATTGCGGTGCAGCTGTCCATCCATGGCCTTGATATCAAGAAGGAAAAGATCTGTGACATCCCTCAGCCTCCCAAACCGCATCAGATACTCCTGATCCATCGAAAATGGGTTGCCGGATGTATCCAGTGCCGTGTGGATTCCTTTCTCCTTTGCCAGAGAAAAGAAATCGGCTACAAATTCCAGTTGTAAAAGAGGCTCACCGCCGCTGACGGTGATGCCTCCGTTTTTCTTCCAGTAGTTGCGATATCGATAGACCTTTTCAAAAAGCGCCTGCGGCGTCCAGAGCTCTCCCGCATCTTTTTTCCAGGTCTCGGGGTTGTGGCAGTAGCGGCAGCGCATGGCGCAGCCCTGCAGAAAAATTACGCAGCGCACACCCGGACCGTCCACCAGCCCAAAGGTCTCCAGAGAGTGAACCCGGCCTTTGCGGTCTGCGGGATCCACTCCGGCTATATTCTGATCCGTCACATTCTGATTTGTCATATCCTGCCCAGCCGTAATCCGATCGTCCATATCCTGATCCTCCAGGTTCATTTGCCTTGCTCCGCCATATAATCCATTTGAGTTTTCGTTACTTGTCATGTCCCGGCCACACACTTATTGCGTGGTCAAAGCTTATCCCGCACGAAATGTGGGATGCCCACGCTTCTTACATCACAGCATGGCAGGTACGGTTGATCACATCCTGCTGCTGCTCTTTCGTAAGATCAATAAATTTCACGGCATAACCGGACACGCGGATGGTGAAATTCGCATACTCCGGTTTCTCCGGATGCTCCATAGCATCCTTCAACTTTTCAATACCGAATACATTCACATTCAGGTGATGCGCGCCCTGGTCAAAGTAGCCGTCCAGCACGCTCACCAGATTTTCCGTCCGTTCCGCATCGCTGTGGCCCAATGCGTCCGGATTGATGGTCTGCGTGTTGGAGATGCCATCCAGCGCGTACTCATATGGTATCTTCGCCACGGAATTCAGGGAAGCCAGAAGCCCGTTCTTCTCCGCACCGTAGCAGGGATTCGCGCCCGGGGAAAGAGCCTCGCCTGCTTTTCTTCCGTCTGGCATCGCGCCGGTCGCCTTGCCATATACCACGTTTGACGTGATCGTCAGGATAGATGTAGAAGGCGTGGAATCGCGATAGGTGTGGATGTGCTTCAACTTGCCCATAAAGGAACGCAGCACCCAGATCGCGATTTCATCCGCACGGTCGTCGTCGTTTCCATAACGCGGGAAATCGCCTTCAATCTCAAAATCGACCGCGATCCCCTTTTCATTGCGGATCGGTTTTACTTTTGCGTATTTAATCGCGCAGAACGAATCTACCACATGGGAGAATCCGGCGATACCCGTTGCGAAGCTTCGCTTTACATGGGAATCGATCAGCGCCATCTCCGCTGCCTCATAGTAATATTTGTCGTGCATATAGTGGATCATGTTCAGCGTGCCCACATACAGGTGCGCCAGCCAGTCCAGCATGGCGTCGTACTTTTCCATGACTTCATCGTAATCCAGATATTCCGAGGTAATCGGCGCATATTTCGGTCCGACCTGCTCGCCCAGCTTTTCGTCCACACCGCCATTGATCGCGTAGAGCAGACACTTGGCCAGATTTGCCCGCGCACCGAAAAACTGAAGCTCCTTGCCCTGTTCGGTCGCGGATACACAGCAACAGATAGAATAATCATCGCCCCATACCGGACGCATCACCTCGTCGTTCTCATACTGGATCGAGCTGGTCTTTACCGAGATGGCCGCCGCGTAATTCTTAAAATTCTCCGGCAGCCGCGAAGAATACAGCACGGTCAGGTTCGGCTCAGGAGCTGGTCCCATATTCTCCAGTGTGTGCAGGAATCGATAGTCATTCTTCGTCACCTGATGACGGCCGTCATTGCCGAAGCCTCCCAGCACAAGGGTTGCCCACACAGGATCACCGGAAAACAGCTGATTGTAGGATTCGATCCGTGCGAATTTCACCATGCGGAATTTCATCACCAGATGATCGATCAGCTCCTGCGCTTCCTTTTCCGTGAGGATACCGGCCTGCATATCACGCTCAATATAGATATCAAGGAAGGTGGAAATGCGCCCTACGCTCATCGCTGCGCCGTTCTGCGTCTTTATCGCCGCGAGATAACCAAAATACAGCCACTGCACTGCTTCTTTTGCATTCGAGGCAGGCTGAGAAATATCGAAACCGTATGCTTTTGCCATCTCTTTCATTTCCTCGAGAGCCCTGATCTGG
>Ga0192288_1008_pt1 | contig 20114 bp, 23 predicted proteins | sample Koala_Koa22_J3_FD_131243 | JGI IMG/M metagenome (GOLD analysis project Ga0192288, IMG submission 131243) | Enriched cells from koala feces incubated with labeled cellulose particles, San Francisco Zoo, California, United States - Koala_Koa2-2_J3 ...
TCCGTCACGAGCGCCCGGAACAACGGCGCGACACGATCCGCCGACGCCTGTACCTCAGCATGCGTCGGTTTTTGGGATATCCCGGCAGCCAGATTCGATATACAGGATATCCCGCATACTCGCATCCCCATATGATTCGCCGCGATCGCCTCGCAGGCCGTACTCATCCCCACCGCATCCGCGCCGAGTGTACGGCACATACGGATCTCTGCCGGCGACTCATAGTTCGGTCCGGTCAGCTGAATATAGACGCCTTCTTTCAGAGAAATATCCAGACGGGCCGCCGCCCTGCGCACTGCATCCTGCAGATCCTCCCGGTAAATACAGCTCATATCCGGAAAACGAACACCCAGTTTTCCCGGATTCGGTCCGATCAGCGGAGACGGCACAAAGTCTGAGATCTGATCCGTAATCAGCATCAGATCTCCGGCCTGCATCCCATCCTGAATGCCGCCGGCTGCATTGGTCAGAAACAGGATCGTATTATTATAGAAAGGTAACCTGTAAAGATTACGATGAATATCAGATTTTTTAATGCCAAAATACTTACATTAAAAGAAGATGATGAGTTTGAAATCATCGAGGGAGAGCTTTGGGTATCGGGGAACCGCATTCTCTATGTGGGTGATGGAAGACAGCCGGATCAGATTCTGGCCTCTCTGAACAGACCCGTGATTATCTGGGAACGCGAGATGGACTGCGGCGGCAACCTTCTGATGCCCGGATTAAAAAATGCCCATGCGCATACCTACATGACATTTTTGCGCTCCTATGCGGATGATCTTCCGCTGCAGGAGTGGCTGTACGAGATGTGTTTTCCAAAGGAGGATCAGCTGACGACAGAAAATATCCGTCCGCTGGAAATACTCGGTATTATGGAATACCTCACCGGCGGTATTACGACAAGCTTCGACATGTGTTATTTTCCGCCGGTTTATGCGCAGGTGGCGGCGGACTGCGGTTTCCGCGCTGTGCAGGTGTCCGGTGTCAACAGCTTCGGAGGCCGTTTGGAGGTTGTGGAGGAAAACTACCATAAGGTGAATGAGACCAGTGACCTGACCTCGTTTCTGATCGGATTTCATGCGGAGTATACGACGAAACCGGAGCTGATGGAGGGGATTGCGGGACTGGCCCGCAAGTACAGGTCGCCGCTCTATATGCACAATTCCGAGACGGCGAAGGAAGTGAAGGAATGTATCGAGCGATATGGAAAAAACACCGACGCAGCTGACGGACGCCTACGGCATGTATGAGTATGGAGGCGGCGGGTTTCATTGCATTTATTTTGATGATCAGGATTTTGAGATATTTAAAAAACGTGGTCTGACGGCGGTGACCTGTCCGGCTTCAAACCTGAAGCTGGCCAGCGGCATCGCTCCGCTGAAGCATTTTTATGATGCCGGGATCAACCTTGCGATCGGTACGGACGGCGCAGCGAGCAATAACAGTCTGGATATGTTTAAGGAGATGTTTCTTGCTTCTGCACTGGCGAAGGTGTCTGAGATGGACGCGGCCTGTATCAGCGCGGACCGGATTCTTTATATGGCGACCACGGGCGGTGCGAAAGCGATGCATCTGCCGGATTGTGACCGGCTGGCGGCGGGAAAACTGGCTGATCTGATTCTGATCGATTTAAAACAGCCCAATATGCAGCCGGAGAATAACATCGTCAAGAATCTGGTTTACAGCGGCAGCAGGCAGAATGTCCTGCTGACGATGGTGGACGGACGAATTCTGTACGAGAATCAGAGGTTTTCCATCGGTGTGAAACCGGAGGATATTTACCGGGAAGTGAATGAGATTATCCGGGGTATGAAATGATGATATCGGGGTTTAAAGGTTATGCATGATCGTGAAAAGGGGCAGAGCGGCATGAAAGTAGATATTTATACCGACGGCGCGGCTCGCGGCAATCCGGACGGGCCGGGCGGATACGGCGCTGTTCTGCAGTTTCGGGATGCCGCCGGTGTCCTGCACGAAAAGGAACTAAGCGCCGGATATAAAAAGACAACGAATAACCGTATGGAGCTGATGGCCGCCATTGCGGGACTGGAGGCTCTGGTACGTCCCTGTCGGGTGGAACTGTATTCTGATTCCAGATATCTGACAGATGCGTTTAATCAGAACTGGGTTGTCGGCTGGCAGAAGCGCGGCTGGCGGAAGCCGGATAAATCTCCGGTCAAAAATATTGACCTGTGGAAAAGACTTCTCGCCGCGATGGAGCCGCATGAAGTACGCTACCGGTGGGTCAGGGGGCATGACGGACATCCGTTGAACGAACGTTGTGACCGCCTGGCAACCAGTGCGGCTGACGGAGAAGATTTATCAGAGGATACTGTGGCAGAATGAAGAGACAAAAGAATCACCGGATGCTCGAGCTTTGTTTCACAGCGGTGACGGGAGTCGTGATCGCGGTTCTCGTATGGCTGTATTTGAAACTGGCAAACGCAGGTATCACGGTTATATGGGAGATCATCCCTTCTCATATGGAGATTGAACATTATACGCTGATCATGTGTCTGATCGGCGGGTTGGTCGTCGGCATTTTTCACCATTTTTACGGGCCTTATCCGGAGAGTATGGCGGACGCGGTCAGGCGTGTGAGAGATACCGGATCCTATCCGTTTAAAAATCTGTATATTACGATCATCGCTACCTTTCTCTCTCTGTTTTTCGGCGGCGCGGTCGGTCCGGAGTCGGGGTTGGTCTGCCTGCTTCTGGGGCTTTGTTTCTGGGCAATGGAGCAGTTTCGCATAGCCCGGAGTGTGATGCAGACCTGTTTTGAAGAGCACCCCGGTATATCCGGAGGACAGGTGTTCCGGCAGATGTTAAAGGGTCTGTCATACTCTGCGGACCGCATTATGAATGACGCGTCGGCTCCGCAATGGAAGCGCTCGGAACAGATATCGACGGGCGTGACGGCCGGTGTGACTGCGCTGTTTGTCTATCTGCTGATGAACCGGTTGCTGGGGAGTGCGTTTACCATACCGCACCTGGATTCCGGAGAGGTTTATATGAAGGACCGCTTTTCGGTCATTCTGCTGGCGGCGGCAGGCGTCGGTTCCGGTTACCTGTTTCTGATTTTCCGGAAGCTGTCATCCCTGTTTTTCGGAAAACTGCGCTCGAAAAAGCTGAATATTCTTAATGCGGTTCTCGGCGGACTGATCCTCGGGCTGATCGGAACTGCGCTTCCCATGACGATGTTTTCCGGCGGCAGTGATATGCAGCTGATTCAGTATGAATATTACCAGTATACGCCCTGGCTGCTGGTTCTGATCGGTGTAGTGAAGCTGTTTCTGACCAATGTATGCATTGAGTCCGGCTGGCGCGGCGGGCATTTTTTCCCGGTCATCTTTTCCGGACTGAGCATCGGATACGGTCTGTCCACGATCCTGGGAACCAGCCAGATCCTGAGTGTCGTCGTTGTGACGGCTGCGCTTCTGGGAACGATCCTGCAGCAGCCCATCGGAGCGCTGGCGCTGATGGTGATTTTCTTCCCGATTGAGGAACTGGGATGGATGTCGGTTATCTGCTGCGCGACCGGGTGCATTCCGCTGCCTCCGCCATTGCGCGAAAATCCCGATAACAAAGGGTTTATCTGCGGACTGATACATAGAAAAGGAAAAAAAAAGCTGGAGATGCGTGAGTGAAGGAAAAGTCTTGAAAACAGTCGACGCATGTGCTAACATAAGTAACTGTGTGTTTGGATACATGCAGATGATGATAATTGCAGCATATGTGTTCCGGGGATTGTTTTGTACACGAATCAGAGGGAACACATATAGAAGATGGAGGAATATAAGTTGAAATCATACGGAGTAAATGAACTGCGCAGGATGTATCTGGATTTTTTCCGGAGCAAGGAGCATCTTGTGATGAAAAGCTTCTCCCTGATCCCGCACAATGACAACAGCCTGTTGCTGATCAATGCGGGCATGGCGCCTTTAAAGCCCTATTTTACGGGTGCGGAGATTCCGCCGAAAAAACGAGTGGCAACCTGTCAGAAGTGTATCCGCACCGGCGATATTGAAAACGTCGGCAAAACGGCGCGTCATCTGACTTTTTTTGAGATGCTGGGTAATTTTTCTTTTGGAGATTATTTCAAGCATGAGGCGATTGCCTGGTCCTGGGAGTTCCTGACGGAGACGCTCGGGCTGGATCCGGAACGTCTGTATCCGTCTGTCTACGGTGAGGACGAGGAGGCCTTTGAGATCTGGACGAAGGAGATCGGTATTCCGGCGGAGAAGATCACACGTTTTTACCGTGATCCCGAGACCGGAGAGTGCGACAATTTCTGGGAGCACGGCGCCGGTCCCTGCGGACCCTGCTCTGAGATTTACTATGACCGCGGGGAGAAATACGGCTGCGGTTCTCCGGATTGCAGGGTCGGCTGTGACTGCGACCGCTATATGGAGGTCTGGAACAATGTATTTACCCAGTTCAACGGCGACGGAAAGGGCGGTTACGAGGAGCTGGAGCATAAAAATATTGACACCGGGATGGGGCTGGAGCGTCTGGCTGTCGTCATGCAGGACGTGGACAGCGTCTTTGACATAGATACGATGAAAGCCATCCGTGACAAAGTCTGTGCGCTTTCCGGCAAGACGTATCAGACCGATGCACTGGATGACGTCTCCATTCGTCTGATCACAGACCATATCCGTTCCGCGACCTTTATGGTTTCCGACGGTATCATGCCGGCCAATGAGGGAAGAGGATATGTACTGCGGCGTATCATCCGCCGCGCTGCACGTCACGGGAAAATGATCGGGATCGAGGGGACGTTTCTCGCCGGGATGGCGCTGACGGTGATTCACGAGAGCAGGGACGGTTATCCGGAGCTGGAGGAGAAAAAGGACTTTATCCTGAAAGTGCTGACGCAGGAGGAGGAACGTTTTGCGAAGACACTGGATCAGGGTCTGGCGATTCTCGGCGAAATGGAAGAACAGATGTCGCAGAGCGGAGAGCGGGTTCTATCCGGTGAAAATGCATTCAAATTATATGATACCTATGGTTTCCCCGTGGATCTGACGGAGGAGATTCTGGAGGAAAAGGGATTTACCTACGATGAGGCCGGGTTTGCCGCCGCTATGGAGAAACAGCGGCGACAGGCCAGAAGCAGCAGGAAGGCGACGAATTATGCGGGACATGAGGCGAGTGTTTACGATCAGATTGATCCGGCTGTCACGACGGAATTCACCGGCTATGATCGGACGGATGATCAGGGCAGCGTGATGGTTCTGGTGAAAACGGCATCCTCTGACACAGAGGAGGACGTGATCGCGGAAGCCCTCACTGACGGGGAGACCGGCACGATCGTGACAGACGCGACGCCTTTTTATGCGACGATGGGCGGCCAGACGGGAGACCGCGGTACGATTTCTGCAGCAGACGGGTCGTTCCTGGTTCAGGATACCATTCATCTGGCGGGCGGTCGTGTAGGGCATGTCGGACGGATGGTCTCCGGGCTGATCAGGACAGGGGATGCGGTTTCTCTGTCTGTTGACCGGCAGCGCCGCGCGGCAATCTGTAAAAACCATTCGGCGACACATCTGCTTCAGAAAGCGCTGCGCGAGGTGCTCGGCACCCATGTCGAACAGGCGGGCTCCTATCAGGATGCTGACCGCACACGCTTTGATTTCTCCCATTTCCAGGCGCTGACGGAGGAAGAGATTCAGGCGGTGGAACGCATGGTAAATGAGAAGATCGCCGAGGGGATTCCTGTAGAGACAGATGTGATGATCGTGGAAGAGGCAAAGCAGACCGGCGCCATGGCGTTGTTTGGAGAAAAATACGGCGAAACGGTACGTGTGGTTTCCATGGGAGAGTTTTCCAAAGAGTTCTGCGGAGGTACTCATGTGGCGAATACCGCGGATATCACAGCCTTCAAGATTCTGTCGGAAAACGGCGTCGCGGCGGGCGTCCGTCGGATCGAAGCTCTGACCGGCGCGAATGTGTTTTCCTATTACAGAGAGGTGGAGGAAGAGCTTCACGCCGCTGCTGCTGTGGCAAAATCTGCGCCGGCTGATCTTGCGGAGAAAATCCGGCATATGCATGAACAGATGAAAGCGCTGCAGTCCGAAAACGAATCGCTGAAGAGTAAACTGGCACAGTCCTCCATGGGCGACGTCATGGAGCATGTGATCGATGTCAAAGGCGTGCAGCTGCTGGCGGCAAGTGTGCCGGAGGCGGATATGAACGGCCTGCGGGATCTGGGCGATCAGCTGAAGGAAAAACTCGGCGAGGGTGTGATCCTGCTGGCGAGCGCAAAAGGCGGCAAAGTCAGTCTGGTTGCCATGGTGACGGACGCTGCCATGAAGCAGGGCGCTCATGCGGGCAATCTGATCAAAGCGGCGGCGGCAAAGGTCGGCGGCGGCGGCGGCGGACGGCCGAATATGGCGCAGGCCGGCGGCAAAAATCCGGCAGGCATACCGGACGCCCTCGCGGCGGCTAAGGATGTTCTGGAGAGCCAGATCCGATAGCATGATACAGTCTGCCGGGGTAAAAGCTCATCAATCGGAGAAATTCGTTGTAAAAATCGCTGAAACTGAGCGAAATTGTGTGCCGGAAACGAAAAATCGCTTGACGGATTTTAAATTCATGATATAATGGATGTCGGTGCAGTGAATATTACCCAAACAGTTGAATAGGCACAATAAGCAACTGGAGGGAGGTTAGGTGGGATTCTATGTCAAATGTGATCGTAAAAGAGAACGAGACTTTAGATAGCGCTTTACGCAGATTCAAGCGCAATTGTGCGAAAGCTGGTATCCAGCAGGAGATTCGTAAGAGAGAGCATTACGAAAAGCCCAGCGTAAAACGCAAAAAGAAATCTGAAGCAGCAAGAAAACGCAAATACAATTAATAAAAGCGTAGGGCCTGTCGCGTGAGCGGCAGGCTTTTTTCATTTTCTTATCAGAAAAAAATGCAGGAAAATTCAATAATTTAATATACGAATCCCATCTTTTGTGTTATCATAAGAACATCATTTGTATCTGATAAGGAGGAAAGACAAGTTATATGAAAAAATTTATCAACGAATTCAAAGAATTTGCTTTGAAGGGGAATATGATGGATCTGGCTATCGGTATCATCATCGGTTCTGCATTCACAGCAATTGTCAGCTCACTGGTGGATGACATTATCAATCCGTTCCTGGGGTTATTTACGGGACATATTGATTTTTCCAATCTGTTTATTTCGTTAAACGGAGAGTAGTATGCCACGCTGGAGGCTGCCGAGTCAGCGGGAGCGGCTGTGGTCAAATACGGATCCTTCATTTCCAATGTCATTAATTTTATAATTATGGCGCTGGTTGTATTCCTGATCGTAAAGGTGATCAATACCATGCGCACCAAAATGGAAAAAAAGCCGGAGGAAGCGGCGCCGACGACCAAAAACTGTCCGTATTGCCAGTCTGAGATCAGCATTCAGGCGACACGCTGTCCGAACTGTACTTCCCAGTTGATGGACGTGGACATGAAGTGATGCTCTGAGAAAGTGCGGAACAATCAGGGAACCCCTTCTGACAGAGAAGAGAACGGCATGATGTCGTTTAAAGAGCCGGAGAACGGGCAATTCATGATGAAACTGCCCGTTCTCCGGCTCTGCTCTTTTGATGTGATCTGATTGACTCAGCCCTCGATGGAGATATATTTCGAATCCTCTACCTCCGGCTGCGCCTCCTTTTTCGGAATATCAAGCTTCAGCACTCCGTCTGAGAACTTTGCTTTTATATCCTCCTGTTTCACAGTGTCGCCGACATAGAAGCTTCTCTGGTAACGACCAACATAGCGTTCTCTTCGAATGTACTGCTGCTGGTCATCCTTATCCTCGGTATTGTCAGAATGCTCTGCCCGGATCGTAAGATATCCGTTCTTCAGTTCTGCCCGGACATCCTCTTTGGAAAATCCCGGCAGGTCCATCTCTACTTCATAGCTGCTGCCGCAATCTCTGACATCGGTACTCATCATATTCGTACTCGATACGCCGTTCCTGTTAAAAAACGGATCACGGAAAAAACTGTCAAACATGTTCTCCACAAAATTGTCTGCATAAATACTTGGTCTCAACATAATTCATACCTTCTTTCTGTTTGTGCGGTCTCGGTGACTGAAACTGTCAGCGGATCGGTATATTGGAATATATCAGTTACTTTGATATCAGGTAGTATGTATTTTTTTCTATCTGATATACATGTTATATAACAAATTGTTAGCAATGTCAAGAGGTGAGTGCTAATTTTTTTAAAAAAAGTTTTCCAGACCCCGCAGAAAGCCTTATTTTATGCGGGTTTGCGGCGATCGGGAAAATTTTCAAGCACCGAATATTTTCTTAAAAATTCTTATATTTTGGTGTAAAATGGTGTAAAAAATGGTGTAGTGATAATAAAAAAGGACATTGCAGAACTTTTATTATCTGCGGAGGGCTGGCACCGCTGGTGCATCAAGAGAAACGGAGTTTCCCTTGCGACGGCTGTGCCGTCTATCCTTTCCCGAATCCGCCGCCGGATTTTTATGAAATAATTACGGCTGTTATTTTTATGAGCTATATCGCACAGACAGGGAGGTGATGATCGTGGCGATATATCATTTTTCCATGAAGATAATAGGGCGCGGCGGAAAGAGCAGGCACGGGCATAGTGCCGTGGAGGCTGCGGCTTATCGGAGTGGGACAAAGATTGAAAATGAATGGAGCGGGATAACCGCAGACTACAGCAGAAAAAAGGGTGTTGTATATATAGGCGTCTGAACCGGGCGGAAAAGACGCCGACTCGGCAGATGATAAAATCTTCTGCGCCTACAGGACTATCAATAAATCATACCGCGCCAGTATCTGGCAAACCGTCGCGGATATTCTAATTTTACGGAGGTAATTATGCAAACACAACCAGAAAAAGAAGCTAACGATAAATATGAACCCGGCGGAAGCTTCAAAACTGTCATCGGCAAGACGACGTATGAAGTATCCGTCTTTTTTAATCAGGAGAGCAAGACCAGTCTGGAGGATAAGATAAAGCGGCTGATCCGGCAGGATGTAAAAAACGGAGACTTTTAATCCTCTGCTACAATGTATGGATATGGTTAACACTTTTAAATTTAATAGTAACTAATAAAATTGCCAATATCTTCATATGCCAAAGCAAACAATGTAAAATAAGCATGAAAATATTTACACTATGAACAGGAGGATTTGCTTCATGAAATACAATGGCATTGTTTACGATGTAACAGGCGATTACGATACAGAATACCTAAGACTGGCAACGGCATTTCAGGATGCAGAGTCCATCATCGTAGGAGCTGGGAGTGGACTGTCTACATCAGCAGGATTTGATTATGGCGGAGAACGTTTGGAAGAGTTATTTGGCGACTTTGTCGAAAAGTACGGTATGCCGGATATTTATCACGGGTGCTTTGCCAATTTTGAAAGCAACGAGGAGCGCTGGGCTTACTGGGCGAGGTGGTCCTATTACCATGCATTCTGCCCGCTGCCCAAAGACACGCTGGTGCAGCTCCGAGAACTGCTGGAAGAGAAAGACTATTTCGTTCTGACCACGAATGTAGACCACACTTTCCAGAGGGCGGGGTATGATAAAAACAAACTCTGCTATACCCAGGGAGATTTGGGACTGTTCCAATGCAGCGTTCCATGTCACAGTGATACCTATGATAATTATGAGACCATTAAGGCCATGCATGAACAGGAAAGGGATATGAAGGTTCCAACGGAACTGATTCCTCATTGTCCGAAGTGCGGCCGCGAGATGGATTTCAACCTCTTCTGGGATAATACCTTCGTGCGGGATGAAGGGTGGCATATTGCGCATAAGCGCTACGAGGATTACCTGGCTGAGCACTTAACAGGAAAAGTGCTGTATCTGGAGCTGGGGGTTGGATTCAATTCTCCCGGCGTGATCAAGATTCCTTTCTGGCAGATGACAATCGAAAACAGAAACGCTACCTTCGCCAGCATCAATCTGGATAATCCCAGCTATCCAGAAGCGCTGGAAGACCGGGCCATTGTCATCAGTCATGACATCGACGAAGTGATCCGGAAATTGCTGGCGGAACAGAAAGGATAAAAAGGTGGCATGATGAATCAAAGTGAAAGACGGGAATATCTAATCCATTATCTGCTGACAGAACATGCAGAATATGACGGCGTTGAGATTCCAAAAGATGCGGCCGGTCAGAAAACACTGCTTCGCGCGCTGTTCAATGTGCGGATGCCGCAGAGGGTAACAGGTGAGTTTTTACGGATACAAAATGACTATCTGCAAGAAGAAATCAGGCAGAAGGGAATCACTGATTACAAAAATCTTTCGGAGCTTCAACCTGATCTTTATCTCTGGCAGGGCGACATCAGTACGTTGAAATGCGGAGCGATTGTGAATGCAGCAAATTCTCAGATGCTTGGATGCTTTCGCCCGAATCATGCCTGCATTGATAATTGCATCCACACCTTTTCCGGAATTCAGCTCCGGAAAGCCTGTTATGAGATCATGCAAAAGCAAGGACACGAAGAATCGACCGGCACCGCCAAAATCACCTCGGCTTACAATCTTCCGTGTGATTATGTTCTTCATACTGTGGGGCCGATTGTCAGCGGTGAACTGACAAAAATGCACGAAGATCTGCTTGCATCCTGTTACCTGTCCTGCCTTGAGTTGGCAGAGCAAAATAAAATTACATCCATCGCATTCTGCTGTATCTCCACAGGTGTATTTCGCTTTCCCAATGAGCGCGCCGCAGAAATCGCAGTTCAAACAGTAAAGGAATACAAAGTCAGAACCGACAATGAGATAAAGGTTATTTTTAACGTATTTAAGGACATAGATTTGGAAATATACAGGAGAATTCTGCAATAACAGTTTACTATGAAGGTGTCGTCAATAGACAGACAGATGGACATGCTTGCATGGCCAGATGGCTGGATATTCGACGACCAGGACGGTATGAGCAAGTAGCGCGACAGCGCGGATTGCGAATACCGGCGGCGATTGCGGGAGCAGCTTGCTGCGGAGCAATCGACTTTCATAGATGTTGGCGCGCTGCGACAGCAGCGCATGGAAGTTTACTATGAAATTTAATAGCGACTCATAAATTTGCTAATATCTTGTTATTAGGCAGTGACTCCGATATACTAAGCACAGTTCAAGCAACCACACAATTTTAAATGATTTTAGGAGGTCATTCATATGTTAAGTGAAAATGTAAAAAAGCTGCTCGATGCAAGTATGTGGGATCTGGCTACCTGTGCCAACGGTGAACCGAACGTAGTTCCGGTTGCCTTTAAAATGGTAACAGAGGACGGTAAGCTGGCCGTAGGGGATGTATTTCTGGATACCACGTTGAAAAATCTTGACTCGGATAATGGAAAAATCGCAATTTCCGTATATGATGCTCAGACACTGGAAGGGTATCAGATTAAAGGAACCGCAGAGTATTTGACAGAAGGTGATATCGTAGCAGCGTTTAAGGCTATGGTGGAAAAAATGTTCAACGGAGGCGCTACCGCGAAAGGCGCACTGTTGATCACACCGGAGAAAGTAATCGTGACAACTCCGGGAGCAGACAATAAGAAAGTTCTATAGAAAACAGGTAACTGTGAAGGTACAGAACAGTTACGAAAACAGAAAGACGGATACGTGGGTTGTCTGCGTATCCGTTTTTATATCTACTCGATTTTAGAAGTACAGGAGAAACGATATGCCGGGATATGTGTTGGCAATTTTTTTTATCTATGTGTTTGTGAATGCTTTCACTCCCGGACCGGGGAATATTTTAGCACTCAACACAATGACAAATTACGGTTGGAAAAAGGGAAGAAAGTTATTTTTCGGAATTTTTACCGGGTATTATGTGGTGCAGATTATGTGCGCGCTGTTTGTGCATGGGGTTAGCACGTTTCTGCCGGACGCTCTAAAAATCATAAAATATGTAGGAGCTGCTTATATCCTCTGGCTGGCGATTCATATTGCGATCAGCAAGCCGCCGGATCAAAGCGATGAAAAAGAGACTTTTTTCATGAAAGGGTTTCTTCTTCAGTTTGTTAATGTTAAAATATGGATGTTTGGGATTACCGCGTTGACCGGATATATTATAGATTATCGCGCATCGCTTTCCTCATTGCTGTTTTATGAAATAGTAATTGCCACGGTTGGCACGATTGCGACACTGACATGGATCGGCGTGGGCGCGTTGATCCAGAAATTTTACACCAGATATTTCAGAATTATCAATATTATACTTGCTTTGACATTGATGGAGTGCATTTATAGCATACTGAAATAGTCTGTGTTGATTTTATGAATCTGCTGAAAAAATATGGTCAAAAGGAGACATTATGTATCAGAAAAAGCTGAAAGAGGACATCCGCTGTCCGCTGGAATATGGGCTCAGCGTATTCGGCGGGAAATGGAACTCCCGCATCATCTGTGTTCTGGCCGAGATGGGGACATTGCGTTATAGTGAAATTCGAAGTGAAATGGGAAATATCACGGATGCTGTCCTTGCTTCTACACTGAAAAGCCTGATTGCAAATGGGATAGTAGAACGCAAATCCTATGACGAGATTCCGCCAAAGGTGGAGTATTCTCTGAGTGAAAATGGGAAAACCGTTGTCCCGATTTTACAGAGTATCTGCCAGTGGTCAGGCATTTTTTATCGGCAAAATCCGGATGATGAGATGGCTCATTGCCAGAAATGTGATTACCACTCATAATCAAAAAACAGAGGGCCTGATATACGAATATCATGCTCCCTGTTTTTTGAATTCACTGTTTAAAACAAAGTTCTTATGCTTTCCAGAGGCTGTGGAGATTACAATAAGCGTAAACTGCCTCCACTGCATCACCCTCGCTGAGAGCGAAAACCGCCGCGGGCTTTTCACTTGGCTGCAGTTCCTTGATCTGAACGCCCTGTTTTGTCTTGAGGGCGATCCACTCGATATAATGCTCCGGAAGCATCGGGTGATCCACCGAGCCGACATTCACCTTAACAAGATTTCCTTCTACCTTGTAGTCGGGGACATGCTTTTCCGCAGCTGCGTCTGTGGTGCCGGGGACAATCTCTGTCATCTTCTGGCCGCAGCACATAACAGGGACACCCTTATCCTTCACCTTCATAATGATGTTTCCGCAATGTTCGCAGATGTAAAACTTCAGTTCCATTTGTATTTCCTCCTTCAAATTATTTTAGTAGTTTTCAGCCCGCACTTCAAAATAAGACTGCGGGTGCTTGCATACCGGGCAAATATCGGGTGCCTTGGTTCCAACCACCATATGTCCGCAGTTGCGACACTCCCACAGGGTCACGCCGCTCTTTTCAAAGACCTCCCTGGACTCCACATTGTGAAGCAGCCTGCGGTAGCGCTCCTCGTGGGATTTTTCGATAGCTGCCACGCCGCGGAACTGCTCAGCTAACTCGTGGAACCCTTCCTCATCCGCTTCCCTGGCCATGCGGTCATACATATCTGTCCACTCGTAGTTTTCGCCCTCAGCAGCATGAAGCAGATTTTCAGCAGTATCGCCAACCTCGCCCAGTGCCTTGAACCACAGTTCTGCGTGTTCCTTCTCATTGGCGGCAGTCTTTAAGAACAGTTCTGCAATCTGTTCAAATCCTGCCTTCTTCGCAACGCTGGCAAAGTATGTATATTTGTTGCGGGCCTGCGACTCGCCGGAAAATGCCTCCCATAAATTCTTTTCCGTTTTTGTTCCCGCATAGGGATTTTTCGCAGGAATGGCCAGTTCAGGCGCAGGTGCATCCTCAATCTTCTCAAACTTACTGGCCGGGGCTTTGCAGATCGGGCAGACAAAGTCTTCCGGCAGCGGCCCCTCGTGTATGTAGCCGCAAATGGTACATTTCCTTTTTTCCATGACTGTTTCCTCCTTATTTTCGTGAAATTGGATTGTATCAAGTAATTGTTTTACCACATCTGTGTCAATCCCCGGATAACTTCGGATCGACTCCAGAAATGATTTCGTATTGCTGCTCTGGGGAAGCATGAAACCTGCCTCCCGGCAAAGGTCTTCTGCCATCAGGCGGTTGGATTTCTCTACAGCTGCGCCCAACACATCCGGCAAAGCAGAAATGATTGTTTCCGCCTGAGCTTTACTTTGAACCAGACCACGCAACGCCTCCGCGACACCATCTTTCTTTGGCTGCTGGGATGGCAGCACTTTCGGAACCATAGAGATTGCGGAAGATGGACAGGCATCTGCACAGTCACCGCAGCCGATACATTTGTCTATATCAATGATGCTGTCCTCTGTATCTGTGGCTCCGGTAGGGCAGACATAGAGGCACAGACAATCCTTGGTGCAAAGCCTGAGATTCCGGACTGCATATTTTTCAGCCATTACATCACCCTCCCTTCCATCTTTTCAAACTTCCATGAGGGGACCTTACAGACCGGACAGATTTCCGGCGGGGCGTCTCCCACATAGACAAATCCGCAAATAGTGCAGACATACACGCCTGTATGTTCCAGCATCCGGTCTCCCTCTGCCTCATAACGGCTGAGCAGGGAGTGGAGCATCCGGGTAACTTTTTCACTCCAGGTCAGGCAGCGAAGCGCCCCACGATCTGCATTTTCCTCTGCAACTGCATTTGCGTAAGGATAACGGGAAGAAAGATCCTGCTCGATCAAATCCAGAAGCCTTCCGGTATCCGCAGTTTTTGGCACCTCTGCCCCGGTGCGAAAGAATTCAGCCAGTTTACGGAACCCCTCTGACTGCTCAGGCAGATATTGCTTCTCACATCCCCTTGCCAGGTTAGAGCAGATAATGCTCATCTCCATTGGCGACAGAGCTTTTTCCACAGGGGGCTTTTCGATTTTCTGCTTTTCCGAATAAGTATCCTCTTTTTGATAAAATGCGTCTTTTCCGGCTCCGCAGATGGGACATTTCCAGTCGTCCGGGATATCTTCCCACCGTGTCCCCGGTGCAACGCCCGCATCAGGGATTCCCGCTGCTTCATCATATACATAAGAGCACACGGAGCAGACATATTTGGCCATAGTCTTCACCTCCTTAAGATAAAATATCAGATTACTTTCGGCAGTTCCGTGACCTTATCACCAACTGCCCTTTATTCCCGATTTTCAGAATGGATACACTGAGCATCCGGGTCATAGACGAGTGTTCCTGCCAAAAGTGCCTCCACCGCCGCATCCGCGTTGCCGGTCACACCGCCGTATATTTGGATACCAGCCGATGTGAGCGCGGCCTGCGCTCCGCTGCCGATCCCGCCGCAGATCACTACATCTGCCTGAATTGCACCCAGGATTTCCGCCAGGATACCGTGTCCATAACTATTTGTGCTGATTTCTTCGGATACTATAATGTTTTCATTCTCAATATCGTAAACCTTGAACTGTTCTGTGCGGCCAAAGTGTTGAAAAATCAGACCGTTGTCATAGGGGATGGCAATTCTTGTAACAGCATTTTCCTTAGACATTTGAAATGTCTGTTGGATTTCCTGCCTGTAGCATCCGTCCAGTCCGCAGAACTGATTCATGCCATTACAAAGGCGGTATTCTCCTCCCTCTATTTTAAGCGGACGTCCTTCAACCAACGCATCCGCCACTTTTTTTCGGGCAAGATCATAGATTTTCTGCACTGTGGTCCGGGCAACCTGCATCCTCTGGCTGCACTGTTCCTGGGACAATCCCTCCCTGTCGATCAGTCGGATCGTTTCAAATTCATCCACAGTCAAGATCACAGGTTCTTTACCATCCCCGTCCTTAGCTGGGATAAATTCCAGCGTCTGCGGGAATCGGCAGATCATCCTGCGTTTGGTCGGCCTCGACATTCCATCACCTCTTTCTTACTTTTCAATGGCCATGATGATATCATGCAGCCATTTGTTCTTGTTATAATTAGTGATTTCCGCATTCGTCAGCGTGCTCATGCTCGTGACAAACAGAACCGGTAGACTCCAGTTCACCCCGCAGGTACGCTTCGACAGCGGTTCTGGCATCACCCTGGGCACCCAGAATGACCTCCACATCACGCTCGTTAAAGATATCGACGGCTCCGCCGCCCATGCCTCCGGAGATGATAACTTTTACACCCATGTCGGCAAGAAAATTAGGAAGGAACCCCGGTCTGTGCCCAGGATTAGACACCGACTGCTCAGACAGGATATTTCTTCCTTCCGTCTCGTAGATCATAAAATTCTCACAATGGCCAAAATGTGCCCAAATCTGGTTTCCGTTACAAGATACTGCGATTTTCATGGTAAAGTCTCCTTTTCGTTTTTTATTAATAATTATAATCTGAAGAAATCATTCGCCTCCGGCGGAAGACTTCATTCATCAGATTTGTTGATATCCAGCAGACCGAGAACTGCGGCATAGATACTCCGAACTGCCTGACCGGCAGGACATTCGATGTCTGCAACAGTCATCCCTGCATTGACTGCTTTTACTGCCAGCGGGTCATACGGAATTTTTCCCACGAAGGGAATACCCTGTGCTGCGCAAAAGGCTTCGATTTCTGCCGTATGATTCGAACTGACATCGTACTTGTTGACGCAGACCGCCAACCGTGTCTGAAAGCTCTCAGCGGTTTGGATGAGGCGTTTCAGGTCACTGACGCCGCTCCCGCTGGGTTCTGCCACCACCAGCACCAGATCCATGCCGCTGACCGAGGCAATGACCGGGCAGCCGATCCCGGGCGAACCGTCCACAATGGCAAGGTCGCATGGGGGAGCAGCTTTCAGCATAGCCAGCTTTACCTCCGTGACCAGCTTTCCGGAATTGCCCCGGCCCATCTTCAGCGTTGCGGTAGAAAATACATTTCCCTTCGCATAAAGTTCCCTTTTCCCGGCCAGATCAGGCGTTAGGGAAACTACCCCGGCAGGACATACAGAGACACATACGCTACAGCCCTCACAGGCAAATTCATTGACAACTGCCGTACCATCCTGTACATGAATAGCGTTAAATCGGCAGTGCTGTTCACATATACCACAGCCGACGCACAGATCCGCAGCCACCTGAGCCTTGTCTCCGCCCATAAAGTCATAGACTTCCGGGTCTGTGTTTTGCTCCATGACCAGATGCAGGTTTGGCGCATCTACATCACAATCAGCAATAGCCTTCGCCTGCGAAAGCCTGGCTAATGCAGAGGACACGGTAGTTTTCCCGGTGCCTCCTTTGCCGCTCAAAATCAGAAGCCGTTTCATAAAGCACCTCCGATCTGCTCCAGTATGTCAGAAAAGATTCTCCTCTGTTCCGGGATACATTCAGCCGTAATTTCATTTCCGGCAAGTCGTTCGGCCAACATAGGATCATACGGGATTCTGGCCAGCACAGGGAGGCGGTTCTCACTGCAAAATTGTTCCAACGGCGCATAGCCCTCGGTCTGCTTATTGACGACTACACCGCATTTCTTTTTCAGCAGGCTTGCAAGCTCGTAGACCATCCGGAAATTGTGAAAACCGAACGCAGTCGGTTCTGCCACTAACACACAGTAGTCGGCATCCATGATGCTCTCCATCACACTGCAGGCACTGCCGGGAGGACAGTCCAGCACCGTCACGTCGCCCGCATGCTTCAGTACCTGCCGGATCACGGGAATGCCGGAGGCTTCGCCGGGATTCAGGATACCGGTCACCACTGTGACGGCTTCATGATGTCCCATCTCCAGAATGCCGATCGGTTTTACAGACTCTGTGATGGCATGCTCCGGGCAGACCATTTGACATAGGCCACAGCTATGGCAAACCTCGGAAAAAACCATTGGTTTTTCTTTGACATACATCAGCGCATGAAACCGACAGGCACTCACACATTCCCTGCAACCGGTACATTTGGCGGCATCAAAGACGGGGAGCAACGTACCCACAGTGGTACATTGGACATCCTCCGGTTTCCAAAACAGTCGCCCGTTCGGTTCCTCCACATCACAGTCAATATAGGTGCATTTCCCGGCGACCGCTGCCAGATTGACTGCAACATAGGTTTTACCTGCACCGCCTTTTCCGCTTAAAACCGCAATTTTCTTCATAGTCAGTGAATTCCATGGAAACCACCGTGAAACTGTGTCAGTTCCTCCAGTTTTCCATCGTCAAAAGCAATCAGCTCATCAACAGCGGTCTTGTGAACGGACTTGTAAATCTTAATATCGGCAGCGGTAAATACATCGGCAGCATTCTGCCCGCAGCGAACCGTGATCAATACATTTATATCATTGTCCACGAGAAACTGTGCCGCCTGGATACCGGCACCGCCCTGAGCCTGGGTAGCCGGATTATCGACAATGTTTTCTTCCTTGCCATCCCGGAACAAAAAATAAGGCGCCCGTGCCAGAACCACGCATACATCCTGCTTGTTTTCATCCAGTGGGATTGCGATTCTCACTTGTCATCCCTCCTCGTTTTGGTTTGATCTGGCTTTATCATACTCTTGTTTATGGCATATGTCAAGAACTATTATTGACATATGCCACAAAACATGATACGATACATCCGAACAGGAGATGAAGTACCATGGAGTTAAAAGAATACTTCCCTATGTGGCAGAAATTGACCTCTGCACAGCAGACCAGGCTGTTATCAGCTTCGGATCAACGGAGCTATAGAAAAGGCCAGATCGTCCACAACGGGCTGACAGACTGCACAGGTTTGTTCCTGATACAGTCCGGCCAGTTAAGGGCATATACGATTTCAGATGAGGGACGGGAAATCACTATGTACCGTCTGTTTGAACGGGATATTTGTCTGTTATCTGCTTCCTGCATTATGCGGAGCATCCAGTTTGACATTGTGATAGAAGCGGAGAAGGATACAGAAGTCTGGCTGATACCGGCAGAAGCCTACAAAAATGTGATGGAAGAATCTGCGCCCCTGGCTAACTACACGAACGAGATTATGGCCAGCCGGTTTTCAGACGTCATGTGGCTGATGGATCAGATTATGTGGAAGAGCTTTGACCGCCGTTTGGCTGCATTTCTTCTGGAAGAATCTTTCCTTGAGGATACGTCAAAGTTGAAAATCACGCATGAAATTATCGGAAACCATTTGGGAACCGCCCGTGAAGTCGTCACCAGGATGCTGCGCTACTTTCAGAGTGAGGAAATGGTAAAGCTCTCACGCGGAACAGTGGAGTTGACAGATAGGGACAAGCTGGAGAAATTGGGTAACAGATAGTAATAGCAACACCCGCTGCGGTACCACTTTTGAACCCGGCGGGTGTTTTTTGTCCTAAATACGAAAAAGAAGCCCATAAGCGATTTTTCAGTTAATACTGATCCATACCGCAGGCGCCTGCCCGCTCAACCAGACATCGGTCATTTATAATTGCATCATAAAAATGATACCCTCCGGCGAAGTTATAACAGTCATATCCGTTTCCGGAGAGAATCCGGGATGCAATATAACTGCAAAGCCCGCTCTGGCAGATCACATAGACCGGTTTCCCCGTTTCGATTTCAGCCAGCCGGTCCCGAAGCTCATCTACCGGGATATTAATAAAGCCATCAATATGTCCCTGCTCATATTCTTCCCCGGTGCGTGTATCCAGCAAAGTCAGACTGCCATCATGGGGCAGGCTGTCCACATCCTCCGGATACCACTGCTTTACAATACCGTTTGCAAGATTCTCGATAATATATCCTGCCATATTGACCGGATCCTTGGCAGAGGAATAGGGCGGCGCATAGGCGACCTCAAGATCTTTCAAATCCAGCGCACTCATTCCGGCACGGATTGCAGTTGCCAATACGTCAATACGCTTATCCACGCCCTCATAACCGATAACTTGAGCACCCAGCAGCCGGTACGTCTCCTGCTCAAACACCACCTTCATAATCATCAGACTGCCGCCGGGATAATAACCGGCGTGACTCATGGGTGATAAAATCACCTTGTCCGCGGATAATCCCGCGGCCTTCGCACTGGATTCATTTAATCCGGTGGAAGCTGCTGTCAGATCAAAGACTTGGAGAATAGAGCTGCCCTGGCTCCCCTTGTAACGGCTGTCTCCGCCGCAGATATTGTCAGCAGCAATCCTTCCCTGTTTATTGGCCGGACCCGCCAGGGAAATCAGCGTATCCTGACCGGAAACGAAATGCTCCACCTGGACAGCATCCCCAACAGCATAAATAT
>Ga0192288_1009_pt1 | contig 19932 bp, 18 predicted proteins | sample Koala_Koa22_J3_FD_131243 | JGI IMG/M metagenome (GOLD analysis project Ga0192288, IMG submission 131243) | Enriched cells from koala feces incubated with labeled cellulose particles, San Francisco Zoo, California, United States - Koala_Koa2-2_J3 ...
TCATAATCAAAATCCCGGTTGTCAATCAGATCCACCTGCCGGTATGTGATGCCGTACTCTGCCAGGGAGCCACGGGACGGACGGATACCAATCACTTCTTCCAGCGTATCATACGGTTTCCCGACCGGCGAGAGAAGCTCGTCGCCCGGACGCAGATTTGACATCAGTGCCAGGGCAAGAGCGTGTGTACCGCAGGTGATCTGTGGACGTACCAGCGCCGCCTCTCCATGAAAACAGGCGGCGTAGACTTCTTCCAGTGTATCCCGTCCGTGATCATCGTAGCCGTAACCGGTCGATGACTGAAAACACTCCGCACTGACGCGGCATTTTTGCATCGCGCCAATCACCTTCAGCTGGTTATATTCCGTGATCTGATCGATCTCATCAAACCGTGCCCGGAGAGAATCTTCTGTTCTCTTTCCGAATTCATACACCGCGGATGAAATCCCCATATCTTTATACAGTTGTCTGATTGTATGTTCTGACATAGTTCCTCCCTGTATGCCGTTCTACCCTGAAACCGAAGCAGCGGATGGCGAAGAAATCATGGTCTTTCCGCATCTCTGCAATATGTATTCCAGAATTCTGTCATTCTGATATTCAAAAGCCGGTTTGTTGATCCAGATTACATCTCGTTCCCGCCGAAACCAGGTGAGCTGGCGTTTCGCAAAATGACGTGTATCGCGTTTCAGGATGCGGACAGCCTCCTCATAGCTGATCTCACCGTCCAGCCAGGACAGAATCTCCTTATATCCGATTCCCTGCATGGAAACCATGTGTCGGTTAAAACCGCGTTCGCGCAAAGCTCTGACCTCATTTACAAGTCCCTGCTCCAGCATGAGATCCACCCGCCTGTCAATCTGTTCATATAAACGATCTCGATGATCATTTAAAACAAAATACCGGAAATCATAGGGAGATTCCTTTTCTCTCTCCCGCTCGTTATGCGCGGAGATCGGCTGTCCGGATTTCTCGTAAAATTCCAGCGCACGGATGGTTCGTCTGATATTATTTTCATGAATCGCATCCGCTGAGACTGGGTCTACGGCGCGCAGCTTCTCATGAAGAAAATGCGCGCCCTTTTCCCGTGCCAGCCGTTCATATTCTGTCCGCAGATCTGTGTCCTCATCCTGTTCGGTAAAATCAATGTCATAGAGCAGCGCCTGAATATAAAAACCGGTTCCTCCGACGACGATGGGAAGCTGTCCCTTCCGGTAAATATCAGCCAGAGCCTCTCTCGCAAGATCCTGAAAACGCACGACGTGAAATTCCTCGTCCGGTTCCAGAATGTCCACCAGATAATGCGGGACGCCCCGCATTTCCTCCGGACGGATCTTGGCCGAACCGATATCCATGCCGCGGTAAACCTGCATGGAATCCGCGGAAACGACAGCCCCGTTCAACGCCTGTGCCAGCGCGATCGAGAGGTCGGTTTTTCCGACCGCGGTCGGACCGGTTAAAATCAGTAATGGTTTTTTCCCTGTATCTGAAACATGCTGCATGAAACGTTCTCCCGACCGCTGCGGATCTCCGGAACTTTTTCCGGCTGTTACAGCGTTTGAGTGAAAAGCTAAACGATCCGCTTGAATTTTTTCTCTATCTCATATTTTGTCATGGAAATGATGACCGGTCTGCCGTGCGGACAGAACCAGGGATTTTCCAGTTTCAGCAGATCATCGATCAGCTGTTCTGCTTCCGCGCCGGAAAGCTTATGGTTTCCTTTTACGGCTGCTTTGCAGGACATGGAGGCAATTTTCTCAATCACCATATCCGGCGTATCCTTTCCGGAAATATTTCCAAGCCCGTCGATCAGTTCCAGCAGCAGGCTCTGTCCGTTCAGGCCGTACAGGTTGTCCGGCAGTGCGCTGACAGTGTACTCTTTTCCGCCGAAAGAGTCAATGACGAATCCCAGTTTTTCAAAATCTTCTTTGAATTTTTTCAGCAGGACTTCCTCCTGCATCGTGAGCGAGAGCAGAATCGGCGGACTGATGACCTGAGAGGTAAACTCCTTTTTCCGGTAACTTTTCATCATCTTTTCAAACAGGATCTTTTCATGTGCGGCATGCTGATCGATCATGTAAAAACGCTCTTCATACTCCACCAGCCAGTAAGTGCCGAACAGCTGTCCGATGATCCGGTGCTTCGGAAGGACCTCCTCGGAGAGCAGCTGCGTCTCTTCGGACACATAGTCGGACAGGGAAGCCTGCACCGGCTGTTCCAGGGACAGCCGTTCTGATGCTGACGACCGTCTGCCATCTGATCTGACTGAGCCAGATTCTTTCTCTCTGTCTGCATGAGATCCGTCTGTCATCTCTCTGCTCCGGTCAGCAGACGCATCGCTTTTTCTTAGAAATTCCCGGCTCTGCTCAGCAGTATTTTGTCGTTGTACTGTAGCGCTCCTGCCGTAAGAAACGGATTCTCTCAGCCTGGGTTCCGGTTCGGATATCTGTCTGACCCCGGGCACAGACACAGGTTCTGAAGCAGATTCGCCCGCTCTGTGCTCGTATTTCGGCTCATAGGGACTGTCCTGCCGGACGGCCTCGCGAATCTTATCCAGCCGGTTTTTCTCAAACGGTTCCGGAATCTTTTTTTGTCAAATGAAGGTTTTTCCGCAGATTTTTTTTCTTCCTTCAGTGTGACATCGGCAATCAGCTCCCTCTTCTGCAGCGTGCGGTGAATCAGATTCAGAATCTGCCGGTACAGCTCTTCCTCATCGGAAAAGCGAAGCTCCATCTTATTCGGATGTACATTTACATCAACCAGATTCCCATCCAGGCAGATGGAGAGAACAGTGAACGGGTATTTGTGCTGCATCAGGCAACCGCGATACCCGTCCTCGATAGCTTTTGCGATGATGCTGCTTTTTATGTATCTTCCATTGATAAAATAACTCTCAAAATGACGGTTTCCTCTGGATATGACCGGTTTCCCGATATAGCCGGAAACGGAAAAATTTTCAAACGTTTCCTGAACATCCAGCAGGTTCGCGGCAATATCCCGTCCATAGATATGATAGATATTGTCCTTCAGATTCCCGTTTCCGGAGGTGTGCAGGCGAATCTGTCCGTTGTTGATAAACTTAAAGGAAATATCGGGATGAGAAAGCGCGATACGTTCCATCATATCGTTGATATATCCGGCTTCCGTCTGAGGCATTTTTAAAAATTTCCTGCGGGCCGGCGTATTATAAAAAAGATTTTTTACCAGAAAGGTGGTGCCGTTCGGTGCGCCGACCTCCTCCAGCAGAACCTCTTTGCCGCCCTCGATCAGGTAACGGCTGCCGGTAAAAGCATCCGTCGTTTTCGTGATCAGTTCTACCTGTGAGACAGCGGCAATACTGGACAGCGCTTCTCCCCTGAAACCCAGGGATGAGATCGTCTCAAGATCATCCACCGAGCGAATCTTGCTTGTGGAATGACGAAAAAAAGCGACCGGGATCTGATCCTGCGCGATTCTGCAGCCGTTGTCCGTAATCCGGATCAGTGTCGTTCCGCCGTCACGGATCTCCACGGTGACGGCGGTGGCTTTGGCGTCGATCGCATTTTCTACCAGTTCTTTCACTACGGAGGACGGGCGCTCCACCACCTCGCCCGCCGCGATCTTGTCTATGGTCTGTTCGTCCAGTACCTGTATCAGGGGCATATTCATCTCCATTTCGTCGTTCTTTCAATTGATACCGCGTATCATATATGATGGAGGAACGTCTTTTGTTCATATACAATTCCTACCATCGGTTTCTGATCTTGTTCTGTAATTCATATAGTTTGTTCAGCGCGTCAAAAGGGGTGATATGTGTCAGATCTATCTCGGACAGTTCCCGGATGATATCGTCATCCTTAACGGTATCAAACAGAGAAATCTGCGCCATATCCACTTCATCCGGCAACTTTCTGGCTTTTGTATCAATGAGAGCGCCCACATCCAGACGCCTTGTGATATTGCTCAGATTGGCGCTCTCCAGCTCCTCGCAGATGACCTTCGCGCGCTCAATCACGGTCTCCGGAATGCCGGCCAGCTTCGCCACCTGAATGCCGTAGCTTCGGTCCGCTCCCCCGGGAATGATCTTTCACAGAAAAATGATGTCGTCTCCTCTCTCTCTGACGGCAATGCAGTAATTCTTCACATTGGAAAGCTTTCCCTCCAGCTCTGTCAGCTCATGATAATGCGTGGCAAACAGCGTCTTTGCGCCGAGCAGCTTCGGATTGCTGATATATTCCACGACCGCCCACGCGATGGAGAGACCGTCGATCGTGCTCGTCCCCCGCCCGATCTCATCCAGAATCAGGAGACTGCTCGACGTTGCGTTTTTCAGGATATTTGCCACCTCGTTCATCTCCACCATGAAGGTGCTCTGCCCGGAGGCAAGGTCGTCCGACGCGCCCACGCGCGTAAAGATGCGATCCACAATCCCGACATTCGCGGATTCGGCCGGGACAAAGGAACCGATCTGTGCCATCAGAACAATCAGGGCATTCTGCCTCATGTACGTGGATTTGCCTGCCATATTCGGACCGGTGATGATCGAGATGCGGTTATCTTTATTATCCAGGAAGGTATCGTTCGCGATAAACATGTCGTTATTCATCATCCGTTCCACCACGGGATGACGTCCGTTTTTGATCTTCAGCAAGCCCTTTTCATTGATTTTCGGCCGGGTATAACCGTTCTGCTCCGCCACTGCGGCAAAGGAAGCAAATACGTCGATGGCGGCGACCGACTTTGCCGTCATCTGAATCCGGGCGGCCTGCTCCGCGATCTGATTCCGGACATTGCAGAAAAGATCGTATTCCAGAGCCGTCAGCCTGTCTTCCGCTCCAAGTATCGTTTCCTCCAGCTCTTTTAACTCCGGCGTGATGTATCGCTCCGCGTTCGTCAGCGTCTGCTTTCGGGTATAATAATCTGGTACCAGATCTTTATAGGAGTTTGTCACCTCCAGATAATAGCCGAATACCTTGTTATATTTGATTCTTAGGTTTTTGATGCCGGTCTTCTCCCGCTCCTCCTCCTCAATCTTTGCCAGCCAGCTCTTCCCCTCTGTCTTAGCGTTGCGGAGGCGGTCGATCTCCGGATGAAAGCCGGTTCGTATCATCCCGCCCTCGCGGAGCGAGATCGGCGGGTCGTCCTCAATGGCCTGTTCGATGAGACTGCAGATATCGTCCAGAGTGTCAAGCTGTTGATTCAGTTCACACAAGAGCCCAGAAGAAAAGTCATTCATCAGTGTCTGTATTGCGGGCAGCATCTGAAGGGAGGTCTTAAAAGCGATCAGATCCCGCGGATTTGCCGTGTGATAGACCACGCGGCTGATCAGTCGTTCAAGATCATAGATCGGATTTAAGTATTCCCGCAGCTCCTCGCGGGTGATCATGTTTTTTTTGAGTTCGGAAACTGCGTTCAGGCGCCGTTCGATCTCTGCTTTTTCAATCAGCGGCTGTTCGATATACGCGCGCAGGGTTCTGGCTCCCATGGCTGTCTTTGTACTGTCCAGCACCCAGAACAGAGATCCGCGCTTTTGTTTTTCACGGAGTGTCTCCACCAGTTCCAGATTCCTCCGGGTCGAGCTGTCCAGGATCATATACTTTCCCGTGGCATAGGGCACAAGCTTTGTTATATGGGAGAGATCTGTTTTCTGCAGTTCCTTTAAATAGTTCAGAAGGGATCCGGCGGCCAGGATACCGCAGTCGTAATCCGAAAGACCCAGTCCGGCTGTGTCGACCGCGTGAAAATGATCCAGCAGTGTCCGGCGCGCCGCGGCATCATCGAAATACCCGGTATCCAGTGCGTAGATAGCAATGCCCATGCGGTGGCGCAGATCCTCCTGATCAATCCCGCTCATCAGGAACGGTTCATTGCAGATGATCTCGGACGGAACATATTTGCTGATCTCATCCTGCAGCTTCCGTTCCGAATCCAGCTCCGTCACAAAAAAATCTCCGGTCGTCACATCCGCTACGGACATCCCGTATCTCGAATCCACGTACACGATGCTCATGATATAATTGTTTTTGCTCTCATCCAGCGCATTTGTGTCAAGGTTTGTCCCCGGTGTTACAATGCGCACCACCTCACGGCGAACGAGTCCCTTCGCCAGCTTCGGGTCTTCTACCTGCTCACAGATGGCGACCTTATATCCCTTCGAGACCAGACGGGTCAGATATCCATCCACCGCGTGAAAAGGCACGCCGCACATGGGGGCGCGCTCATCCAGGCCGCAGCTTTTTCCGGTCAGCGTAAGCTCCAGTTCCTGAGAAACCATAATGGCATCGTCAAAAAAACATTTCATAGAAATCACCGAGACGATAAAACAGGATACAGCCCGGATATTCTTTTTTTGTCTCAAGGTACTGCGCCATCATGGGCGTCAGTTTTTCGGTGTCAATCTGTTCGTATGTCAAAGAAGATCCTCCTTCATATTATGCTGCCGCGCTGCTCCGCTGAGTTCAATTCGCGGGCTGTCGGCTCGCTCATATGTATTTATGATTGCTTCCGCCGCTTTCAGTCCGTCCATCGCAGCGGATGTGATGCCGCCGGCATATCCGGCTCCCTCTCCGCACGGATATAAGCCCTGGACATTGCTCTGAAAATTCTCTCCCCTCACGATGCGCACCGGGGATGAGGTTCGGCTTTCCACAGCTGAGAGAATCGCATCCTCCCGGTCAAAACCGGGTAGCCGGCGGGAAAATGCATGCATTCCTTCAATGAAGGCTTCCGAGATGTCATCCGGAAAAATATCACGGAGATTTGCCGCTGCAGCCAAACCTTTCGTGCAGGTTGAAAAAGCCGTTTGTCTTTTTAGCGGATCCGCTGTATTATTTCCCGAAAAACTGCTATTTTCAGATGCGTGGCCATCTGCAGTATCATCTAAATCTGTATGTAAAAAGCTCGACTCGAAATCTCCGAAGTGCTGCTGTGGTATCCTGCCTGCTCCGGCTCTCCATGTCCTCTCCTCCAGTTCTCTCTGAAACGCCACTCCGGACAGCGGATCGGAGGGATCCGGAAAATCCTCCGGCGTGACCGAGACGATGATCGCGCTGTTCGCATTCCGACTGTCTCTGGCATGATAGCTCATCCCGTTGACGGTCAGTCGTTCCGGTTCGGAGGAAGCATTGACCACATACCCGCCCGGACACATACAGAAAGAATAGACGCTCCTGCCGTTTGAGGCCTGGTGCGTCAGCTTATAAGAAGCCGTCGGCAGAAAGGACAGGTCTGCATCCTCACCGTACTGACTCCGGTCAATCTCATCCTGCGGATGCTCCACACGCATGCCGACCGCGAAAGGCCTTGGTTCCATCACCACGCCGCGTTTCTTCAACATCTCAAAGGTATCCCGCGCGCTGTGTCCGACCGCCAGAACAGCGGCAGAAACCGATACACGCTTTTCATGATTGATCTCAAGTGCACAGAGCCTGTGATTCCTGATGATCAGATCCGTTATTTTTGATGAAAAATAAAAAAGCCCGCCCATACGCAGAATCTCATCCCGCATATTTGAGACGACGGTTCTCAGGATGTCCGTGCCGATGTGCGGCCGGTTTACATACAGAATGTCCTCCGGCGCACCGCAGGAAACGAACGTCTCCAGGACAAAACGGTTTCTTCCGTATTTATCCTTTACGAGCGTGTTCAGCTTTCCGTCCGAAAAGGTGCCCGCTCCGCCCTCTCCGAACTGAACATTTGAGTCCGGGAGCAGTGCGCCTCCGCGCCAGAAATCCTCCACGTCAGCCTGTCTCTCATCCACACGTTTCCCTCGCTCAAAAACAATCGGCTGATATCCGTACTTTGCCAGCAGATAAGCGCAAAAAAGACCGGCAGGGCCGGAACCGATCACAGCGACAGGCGCGTTCATCGGAAGATTCCCGCATGTCTTCGGATGATATGTCACGGGAGTGATTTCCTGCACACGACCGTCCCTTCGTTTAAAAGATATATGCGCTCCGATTGTCAGGTCAATCGAGTATATGTATTTTAAATCTTCCTTATGTCTGGCGTCAACCGACTGTTTTGCAATCCGGTACCGGCATACATCCCGACCGCGGATGCCGGCTGTGCGGCAGGCCTTCTGAAAGACCTGTTCCATGTCATGCCGCAGCGGAACTGCGATCTGCGACACACGAATGATTTTCGTCATAAATGCTTTCTCTCCAGTAAAAACTTTCATGGATATGGTGATTGCGTATCAACCATTTCGGCTTATTATAACTGTTTTCCGGACATGTGTAAAGTCCCGTTTACAAAAACAGCCGTATGCATTGCTCCTCCTGCAGAATCCTGGAACAGATGCCCTCCAGCAGCATCACGGACAAGCTGTCTTCGTCCCCACTTTGGAGGGTAATCTCTTCTTCGGAGGAAACGCAGACAGAAAGGAGACTGTCCTTCGAATTATATTCCAAAGTCACCTCGACCGCTATCTTTTCCGCCTTCAGCTGAGGAATGATAATATGTACCAGAAGCTCTTCCAACGCGAGCTGTACCTGGTAGGTTTGTTTCTCTGACGCGAACTGTTTTTTGCAGAATTCTGCCGCGCCCGCGTTGAGGTCATAGATATCAAAATTCCGCTCGGTGATGGTACTGCTATAGACCTTCAGGCGATTGATAAAGGCACGAGTCTTTTTCCTCTGCGGATTGCCAAAAATCTGGGTTGGCGGTCCCATCTCATAGATCCCTTTTTCATCCATGTAAATCACGCGGGTGCTGATTGCTTTCGCGAAATTCATCTCATGTGTCACAATGACGCAGGTCATACCGCTGTTCACGAGCCTGCGGATGACCGCGAGCACTTCGTCCACCATCGTCGGATCCAGAGCGGAGGTCGGCTCGTCAAACAGGATAATTTCCGGCTTCATCGCGACACAGCGGGCGATCGCTGCGCGCTGTTTCTGACCGCCGGAGAGCTGGGAAGGCATATAATCGGCTCGCTCCGCCATACCGACCTGCGTCAGACAATCCATGGCGAGCATATAAGCTTCTTTTTGTGACAGGCCTTTCAACTGTATGGGAGCCATCATGACATTTTCCAGAACTGTCTTATGGGAAAACAGGTTAAAACTCTGGTAGACCATGCCCATTTTCCGGCGAATCCGATCCAGCGGCGCTTTTTTTCGCGGTGATTTCCTCACCGTCGATAAATACACGGCCGGAGGTCGGTGTCTCCAGGAGATTGATACAACGCAGGAGAGTGCTTTTCCCACAGCCGGAGGGTCCGATCACAGAAATGCAGTCGCCCTGGTCAATATCAACATTTATGTCGTGAAATACCAGATTGCTGCCATAGGACTTACAAAGGTTTTCAATCTTTATCATTGCCATTTTACATCAGCTCCGTGTTCTTAAAATGCCTGCTCCGGTCAGCTGCCCCCAGCATCCGGTTTGCCGCGAAGCCGAGCAGCAGGTAAATGACCGAGGTAATCACCAGCGCGATGATCGGATCCATCGTGCGGGAGGTGATAATCGTTACTGCGCGGGTCATATCCTGAATCGCCAGGAGACTGACGACTGAAGTGTCCTGCATGGTGAGTACAAACTGTGTTTTATACAAAGGCATCACCTGATGCACCGCCTGTGGGAATACGACATTGAAGAAAGCCTGCCATTTCGAATAGCCCAGCGTGCGCGCCGCCTCTATCTCTCCCCTTTCCACAGAATCCACGGCAGAGCGGAACATTTCTGCCAGGTGTGCCGAACATTTCAGAGTAAAGGTGATAATGGCGATCACGACAGAACTCAGGCCGGTCCCGGCCAGAATCAGATAAGCAAAAATCATTAAGAGCATCAGTGGTGGGAGCTTAACCAACAACCCTGTGAATATGTTGCAGAGTCCTCGGAGAACCCTGTTTTTGCTCCCCTTCGCCATACAGAACAGCATCCCGAAGAGCGTCCCAAAGAAAAAGGACGCGAATGTCAGAAGCAGCGTAATCCAAAGCCCGGATACAATCAGCTGGTACCGACTTTCATATATCAGGTTCCAGTAAATCGCGTCCTGAAGATATGTAATCAAACCCATGATTTTCTCCTTATATCCATGGTTCTGCCTGTGTCAGGCATTTTATGACTCATCCGACCGTACAATCAGCACCAGCTCCAGGTCAAAATAAGCATCTGAACACAGACATGCGCCTGTTAATTCGGTTTCTTCCACATAATATTCGGATACCGCGCACACGAAAATATCAATATCCCCGTTCGTGACCGCGATCGCTCCCGCGTCCCAGGATCCATCCACCCACTCGATCCGATAGCCATACGCAGCGGCAAAATGCGCAATGAATTCAATGTCAACGCCCTGCGGCTCGCTTGACCCGAAGTCATAATAGGTATAGGGATAGTTGCCCGACGACGTATCAATCCCGACCCGGATCACTTCGCCATCCTCGCACACCGGAATATCCATATCCGGGACAAAATCATCCGCATTGGCGCGGGCATATAAGTCCTCATACACCTCGCTATCCCGGAAAACCGGGATATACCTGTTGATCTCTTCCAGCAGATCCGCGCGCGTCGGCGTAACATAGGCGACAATCGCGTCATCTCCGATTGGCTCCTCCAGCACCTCAAATTCGGAATATTGCTGCAGCACTTCATACGAATAGAGCGAATCCACCGCGATCGCGTCTATATATCCGAATTTCAGAGCCATGATACAGTCTCCCGCACTGTCATAGCGGTAAAGATTCGTACTCGGTATATCCGCATTCGTGGTCAGGTAGTAGTCCGAACTCCACGCGAGCGGCACGCCAATGCGCCAACTCTGCCAGTCGTTTGTATCCAGTTTCGAGACGGTCTTTACATTTCCGCAGCCACCCAACAGAAGCGCCATCCCAAGCAGGCAGAGGGTGCCGCGAATTATTCATCCATTCATCCGTTTCCCCTCTTTCATTAAAACCCTCCCGCATTCCACCTCGTAGTTGCTTCTTAATTCTCAGGCTGTTCTGCCCGTCTCCCTTACACTTTCTACATGCAACGATCCTGATCTCCAAAGCGGTGCAATCCTCAGTGTCATATCCGGGAATAATACAACTTACACTCGTTCAATGACACAGCTGTGCTTTTTTGAATCTTTCCCTTTTGCTTCCCTGTCATAATTAATCCCAACCAGCAGCAAATTTCCGAAATATTCTTTCAAGACCCCATTATACCGATTATCATGAATCTGTCTGATAGCAGTATCCGCGTCTCTGTTCCATTTCAATTCCACAATCATAGCCGGTTTATCCACACCTTTTCTGGGAATGAAAGCATAATCCGCAAACCCTTTTCCCGATGGAAATTCACGAATAAGCAGATAATAATTCCTTGCCGTATAATATCCGATATAGATGGCACACGCAAGAGAATTCTCGTCATTATACTTAAGTGCTGACGTGCATTCTTCATGCACCAGTTCCAGTGATCTGGACACCGCAGCACTGTCACAGTGAATGGTTGCCTCCAGCAAATCCTCAGCCTGTGAGATAGCCCGCTCTACTTCTTTCCATTTACTTCCCTTAGTTGACACACGAAATACCTCGGCGACTTCGCGGTTGGGAATATACGCCTCTTCCTTCAGCTGATCATAAGCCAGATATCCAAGATGAATGAGCAATGTCAGCACATCGTCTTTATTTTCAAAAGAAGTGATATCGTTTTGAAACGTATTGATATCTATTTTGACACGCTGTCCTCCCAGCATCAATATAATAGCATCTTTGAGGCCGTCATAATTCTCCCCGATATACCGTTTCAGGCTTTCAAACGTTTCCGTCTGTGTCCAGTAATTTCGAAATTTTTTGAATTTTATGGCATTTATCACCGAATTCGGACTGTAAACAGATTCTGCATCTTCAAATGAATAGCCGTCATACCACAGTTTCATTTCATCAAAACTGATGTGATATCTGCCGCAGAGTATCTGAACATCCGACTCGGTAAATCCGACGTATTCTGACAATATAAGCGGGTCTGCCATCGAAAATTCTTTAAAATCAGACAATGCGGATTCCGTACCATATTTTTTGATTGGAAGAATTCCTGTCATGTATGCTGCGGCAATTGTTTTTGAGGTCAGATCTTTATTTTTAAAAATACTTCGCAAAAACAGGATATAATCTTTTTGAAGTTTTTTGTCATCCTTGAACTCCCGAAACAGGGCATCCCATTCATCAATTACAAAAACGAATTTTGCGTTTCCTTTTGATACAACCGCGTAGAGTGCTTTTCCTAGATTCCTCTCTTCTTCATCAATACATTCATGAAAAGAATCCTTTAATTCCCTCAAAATAGAATTTTTAATTTCTGAAATAACATTTGTACCGGTATCCCTTGATTCAGCAATAAATCCGGTCACATCAAAAGAAATCACATGAAACTGATTCATCATAATCTCAAAACTGTCGGATTTCGCGATTTCCAGATCTTCAAACAGGACACGCGAATCGCAGTTCCTGTCATAATATGCGCACAGCATATTTGCAGTATAAGATTTGCCAAAGCGTCTTGGTCTGCTAAAGCTGACTAACGGCTTTGGCTTGCCAATCAGATCATTTATATAGGCAATCAGACCGGTTTTATCAACGTAGATATCTCTTCTGATCTCCGCAAAACCTTCGTTGCCCGGATTTAAATATAAACCCATAAGCCAGGTTCTCCTTCTCCGATAAAAATGTCATTCTTCATCATCCTCGGCATTTTCAACTGCGTGCTTCCGCATTTCTTTTATCAATAAAGATGATAGCATAAGGTCTCCGGTTTTTCAAGCAGTTTGAACAATCTTAAAATCCGGTAAAACTGAATAAAAATCCGGAAAATGTGAATCATATGAAATGAGCATCGATAAAGAGACACAGTCACGGCGAAAGGAGTTACAAGCATGAAAACAGACCGTGTAATACGCATTTCTTTTATTGTATGTGCCGTACTGGTGATTGTCGCATTCTGGGCCGGATATTACTTTGGAAACACGGAGCAGAATATAGCTTCTGCCGCAAAGGATGATACGTCTGACCTGTATATTGAGAGCGAATCGGATGCTTCCGAGACGATGACAAATGCTGCCGGGACAACAGATCAGCATTCTGAGACTGACGCAGAAGATTCTGATGCCCGGAATGGCAGTGAAAAAAATGATACTTCGGATTCTGTCGGAGAGAACACGCCAGAATCAACGGATGACATATATTATCTCAGAAAGAACGGGAGTTATCTGTCTGTCTATCAGGGAGATTCCGACGAGGTATATTTTGACACCGGACTGAGGATATCCGATCTGCCGGAGGATATTCAGGAAGCGGCAGAAAGTGGCATTGCCTTTGACAGCCTGGAGGAGCTGTACGGATTTCTGGAGAACTATTCCAGCTGATCGATCGCGTCATTTCTGTCTGTCCACGATGGCCGCGTGTAACCCGGCGATATATCCGCTGGTCCACGCCCACTGGAGGTTATATCCCCCGCAGATGCCGTCCACATTCAGTATCTCGCCTGCAAAATACAGCCCCGGCACAAGCTTCGACTGCATGGTAACATCTGTCTCCTTTAACGGAACGCCGCCGCAGGTTGCCTGTGCCTGCTCCGCGGAGCGGGTTCCGGTGATTCGCACCGAAGTCTCTTTCAGCTGCCGCACGATTCGGGACAGCTGTTTTTGAAATGTCTTTTCCGGCAGGATCCGGACAGACACATCCTGAAGATGCAGCCTGTCGCAGATCATATGCGCGATCTTCCGATTGCAGAGACCACAGAGAACCTTCTCCCAGTTTCTGCAATCTCCTGCTCTGTCTGCCGCAGCGGTTAAAAACTGAGTCGCTTTCCGAAAGGTCAACTCCGGCAAAAAATCCACGGAGACCTCAACATCCTGTTTTTCAGAGAGAGCGACGGAGGCATAGCGGCTGATCTGGAAAACCGGAATCCCGGAAATACCATACTCCGTCAACTGCAGCTCACCGGTATCCTCTGCCTGATTTTCGCCATCTATATACAATGTGACACGGGCGTCACAGCGGACGCCGGCTGTAAGAGAAAGCCAGTTTTCATCAGACTCGAGCGGGACCAGGGCAGGCAGCGGCCGGATGATCGTGTGCCCGAGCTGTCTCACATAGCGGTAGCCGCTGCCGTCGCTGCCGGTTTTCGGCGCGGAAATTCCTCCCGTCGCCAGAATGCACCGACCGGCGGAATATAGTTGTGACTTTGTCCGGATGAGAAATACATCTCCGTTTTTTTGAATCTCTGTGATTTCGATTTTATTGAAAATCCGTATATGCAGACGCCATGTCTCTGCAATCAGCGCGTCACGGACCGCGGATGCCTGACCGCTGCGCGGATAATAATAACCGTTTTTTGCCTTTGAATAAACCCCCAGACGTTCAAAAAAAGAAACTGTCTCCTCGCATGAAAACTGATCCAGCGCACGCTTCACCAGATCTGGATCATCACTCCGGTAACAATCCGGTTCCTGACGTTCGTTGGTGAAATTGCATTTTCCGTTTCCGGTCGATAAAATCTTTTTCCCGGAAACAGCATTGTGATCGAGGACGATAACGGAAGCACCTTTTTCCGCCGCCTTGACGGCGGCCATCATACCGGATGCACCGGCTCCGATCACGATCACATCTGCTTTTCTGTTCTTCTGATCTGTATCTTTCATGTTTCCTGCCATCATCAAATCATACGATATTTACAGGAAACGACATCAGGTCGTTTCCTTTGATTTGGATTGTTTCTACAGCAGATGCAGTCTCTTCGCTATCCGGATGATCCGGGTTCCCATCGGGAAGCTCTTCAGCTCCTCCTCCGTCAGTCCCTTCACCAGCAGAAGAATGACCGCGTAGCTCACGATGCCTGCCAGGATGGCAATGATCGTGGCAACCGTGTTGCTGTTCAGTCCTCTGTACAGGACAAAATATACCGCATATACGATCACACCCATGAGAACCGAGGCGACCGCCGGCTTGACATAGGTTTTCGTGATATTTGGACGAAAACCGGAATATTTTCGAACCGAAAGCGCGTTTAAAATACACATAACCAGAGAGAATACGATATTCCCCACGATCATGGCGTAGATATTCAGGTCGAACACATAGAGCGAGACCGGCAGCGACACCACATTCACGGCCAGCGCGATCAGTGCGTTTCGGATCGGGATCCGCATGCGGTCAATACCCTGAAGAACCGCATTGGACAGGGTGGATATCGAGTAAAAAATGATGCTGATCGCCCCTGCCTGAAGCAGATGTCCGGCCAGGTCGTTTGATGTTGAGAATAAAAGGCTCATGATCGGACCGGCCAGCACAGCCATCCCGACGGTACAGGGAAACGCGATCACCATGATAAAGCGCATGGATAACCCGATTTTTTTGCGCACCTGCTGATGGTCTCTTTTTGCAAACGCGGCGGCCAGTGCCGGTACGCTGCTCGTAGCCAGCGCTGTCGATATGGAGATCGGCACGTTGACCAGCACCCGGTAGTAACCGGAGTAAACGCCCCACCAGAGCGAGACGGAGTCACTGTCATTTCCCTGCAGAATCGCGAGATTTTTAAACAGTCCCTGATCCACAATGGAAACAAGGTTGTAGAGTGTGGTGCTCAGAAGTATCGGAACAATCGTCAGAATCAGGATTTTCATAATTGATCCGAAATTCTCCGGCGCTCTCGTGCCGGCTCTCCGTTCTCTGGCAATCCCTTTTTTTATCGTCTTACGGTAAGCAAAAAATACGACCGCGCAGAAGATGAGTCCAATCGCCGCTCCGGTGCTCGTGCCCAGTGTACCGCCCGCTGCACCGTAAGCCTCCGCGTAATGCTGTTCACCGCCGAGTACCGAGGCGATCCTGGTACCGTATCCGAACAGCACGAATGCCGCGGCGACACTGACAACAGCGTTGACGATCTGCTCCAGTATCTGAGAGATCGCGCTGGGAATCATCGTCCCGAGTCCCTGAAAAAATCCGCGGATCACGCCGAGTACGGCTACGATAATCAGCGTCGGCGCCAGCACGCGCAAAGCAAAAAAGCTGAGCGGTGTCTGAAAAATCTTCGTCAGAAACTCCGCGCCGAAAAACACAAACAGACATCCGGCAGTCCCGGTTATAAGCGCAATAATAAGTGCGCCCTGAAACACGCGGTACGCATTTTCCTGCTGGTGTTTGGCCATGCGCGCGGATACCATCTTGGAGACCGCCATCGGCAGGCTGTAGGATGAAATCAGGAGTATCATGCTGTATATCTCGTAAGCACAGCTGTAATAATCATTGCCGTACTCACCGATGATATTTGTCATGGGAATGCGGTAGAGAAGACCGATAATCCGGCTGACGATCGACGCGATCGCCAGAACGGATCCCTGTACCAGAAACGACGTGTCACTTTTTTTACTGCTCATAAATTACCTCAAAAATCCTCCTCGCTGGCGTAGAAGGTGATATTGTCCTCATAGGTGTCCTGCACGATGCAGACCCAGGTCCTGCCCTGATTCAGGGTGATCTCATTTCCGGCGGAATCATAATATCTCGTCGCTCCCGCCTGTGAGGTCTTCGTCCAGGTGACCGGAATCGCCTGTCCGTTTGTCACGTACTATCCTGTCCCGGAGCCGATCGTCTCCACGTCCAGATATCCGGTATCCGTGTTCGCGGTATACCAGTCGCAGACCTGAATCAGAATGTTTTTAACCGTAAGCTGTTCGTCCGTGAGCGCATCGATCTGCTCCGCACTGTTCTGATACCGCTCATACAGCCCTGTCCCGGCATTATACACGAACCACGGCTCGTTGACAAGATATCCCGGCTGTACAACCACGGCCGCTTCGCCGTCCGTCAGCGTGATCTCGTTCTCATCGTCTTCATTGAACTGATAATGTGATTCATAATCGGCATCGTGCTGTATCTCATATCCCTTAAGGCTGATGCCCGCGAGAATCCCCGCCCCGGTCGTATAGGCATTGTGCGGTGCGTTTCTGGAGGAATCTCTGAAATACATGATGTTTTCCAGCTGACCCTCCAGACCGTTGAGATTGTTCACATAGGACTGGCTCAGCATGTCCTCTGCGAGGTATGCCTGTCCGTAATGTCCGTAGATCGCGTCGAATTCCAACGCCCAGTCAATATAATACAGACGGCAGCTCCTGATGGACATGATTTTTTCCACACTCTGATAATCCTGAAAAATCGCCATCAGCCGTGTCTCAGAGCCTTCAACCGGCGCCTCGTAGATAATGTCGGCGGATCCGATGCCGTACTGCGGGGTGGCAATCTTTGTATTTCCGATCATCACGGCGAACGGACGCTGCGCGGCGAGCTCCTCATCAATCCATTCGCCGGTCAGGTCGCTCCTCGCCTCCCCCTCATGTGTCGTTTCTGCTTCTGTTTCCGTTCCGGAATCCGACTGAGCCGCAGCCAGATCCTCCACTTCTACGATACTGATCTCCTGCACCGTATCCGATGCGGCAGAGGAAGTATCTTCTGTTCCGCAAGCAGAAAAAAGAGCCATGCATAAAGCCCCCGCCATGGCAAAGATCGCCCGTTTTTTCATTTGTCCGTTCTCCTTTTCGTATTTATCTGTATTTTAATCAAGTATGTGAAACGGTCGGCGGATCCTGAGGAACTGTTGCAAAATAACGGATGGATCCTGCATCGCCTGACATGTGAATTGCAGGCCATAAATGCTTCACCGAAGCCCGCATCAAGCGATATCACCGGCTGATCTGCAGCCCATCCAATATGGCACGCTGGTGCGCTTCCATCACGGCAGCGTCCTCCGCCTCCATATGATCATATCCCATCAGGTGCAGCATACTGTGCGTGATCAGAAAGGCATACTCTCTTTTCTGACTGTGACCGTAGGCTTCCGCCTGTTCACGCACACGGTCCAGTGAGATCACGATATCGCCCAGCATGACCTCTCCGGTGTCCGGATTGACACATTCCTCCCACTGATCTTCCACTCCTGAAAAGTCAGCCGGAGCCGGGTAATCCAGCATGGGAAAGGACAGTACATCCGTCGGCGCGTCAATCCCCCGCGTTTCCTGATTGATGGACCGCATCCGTTCATCTCCCACCAGCGTAAGGGAAATCTCCGCCTCAAAGGGAAACTGTTCCGCATCCAGGGAAGCCTCTGCGACCTGCTGTGCCAGATTGCGGTAAGAGAAAGAAAACTCCGGCTTTTGTTCACAGATGATATGGATCGTCATATTATACCGTCCTCCTCGTTTTCTGCGTGCGGCTTTTTTCCCTGGAAGCCTGTCTGTTTTCATACTCTTCATAGGCTTTTACGATCTTCTGAACCAGCGGATGCCGCACTACATCCTGGCTGGTCAGGCGGCAAAAAGCGATATCATTCACTTTTTTCAGAACCTGCATCGCTACGTCCAGTCCGGATTTTACCCCGGGCGCGAGGTCTTTCTGCGTGGCGTCGCCCGTGACCACCACCTTCGAGCCGAAACCGATCCGGGTCAGAAACATCTTCATCTGTGCCGGCGTCGTGTTCTGTGCCTCATCCAGAATGATGAAAGCGTTGTCCAGCGTCCTGCCGCGCATGTAGGCCAGCGGCGCCACTTCGATCAGACCCTTTTCCTGATTTTTCAGAAAACTCTCCGGACCCATGATCTGATACAGCGCGTCGTAGAGCGGGCGCAGATACGGATCCACCTTGCTCTGCAGATCTCCCGGAAGGAAACCCAGCTTCTCCCCCGCCTCAATCGCCGGTCTGGTGAGGATGATGCGCCCGACCTCCTCATTTTTAAAAGCAGTGATCGCCATCGCCATCGCCAGGTACGTCTTACCGGTACCGGCGGGACCGATACCGAACACGATCATTTTCTCCCGGATCTGATCGACATAATCTTTCTGTCCGAGCGTCTTCGGCTTTACTGCCTTGCCATCTATGGTGTGGCAGATGATTTCACTGTCCGCTTCCAGCAGCGCATGGCGATTGTACGGACAGGTATCTATGGCATACGTGACATTCTGTTCAGTGATATCATTCCCTCTGGCGGAGAGCGTAACCATCTGATCCAACACAGAACAGGCGGCGTCCACCGCCTCCTGTTCTCCCATTATCTTCAGATTTCCGTCTCGTACGACAATCGTAACGCCAAGGCGTTTTTCCATCAGTTTCAGCCAGGCATCAAACTGGCCGAACACATTTGCCATATGGTCAATCGGAATGTCCATCATCTGCTGTATCAATTCCATCCGGATCTGTTCCTTCCTCCATCTCACTCTGTGAAATCTCCTCATAAGAATCCTGGCTGACCAGAGCCTCCAGATCTCCCTGAACGAGGATATTTTCCCCACTATGCTCTATAATAACACTATTTGATAAAATTTGAACCCCATTTTCAGCCAAATTTTCACAATAGAGATTTAAATGCTCCTGCGCCAGGGCTTCCGCCTCCTCTTTTGTATAGGTTCCGGTCTGAATCTCATATTCCAGATACTCTGTTTTTATGATTACAAAGGGCAGATAAAAGTCCGTACCGAACCGCGCAGAACAGATATTCTCCATATTTAATATAATTTTCCTCCTCCGGTTCGGTAAACGGTACCGCCCGCCAGGCGTCAAAGCATACGGCATACCGGATCTTCTTTTTTTCAGTCAGAAAATATGTTTCATATTTTTCTGAAAATTCATCCGCGTAGGAAAGCGTTGTATGAATCAGAACATCAGCATCGCAGGACACATAGTTGCGGGCAGAGACCTCGCCGGCATCATTCAGAATCTCCCGCACACCGGAGACCAGTGTATCCCCCGCCTCCACTGTATCTCCGGCGGAGACGAGCGGCGTCCCCCGTCGGACAGTGATTGACGCAATCGTTCCGCTGTTTTTTGCGATCAGACTGGTCGCCGTATCCGCGTCATTCTCTGTCTCCGCGGCATTTCCCTTCATGCGCTCCTGAATTACCAGATACAGCACGGTTCCCTCTGTTTTGGCTGAAACCCAGGTCATATCGGAGAACTCCTTCCGGAGCATGT
>Ga0192288_1010_pt1 | contig 18818 bp, 16 predicted proteins | sample Koala_Koa22_J3_FD_131243 | JGI IMG/M metagenome (GOLD analysis project Ga0192288, IMG submission 131243) | Enriched cells from koala feces incubated with labeled cellulose particles, San Francisco Zoo, California, United States - Koala_Koa2-2_J3 ...
TTACAAGGATATTGTGTCTGAAAGCAGGAAGACAATTCGTCTGGTTTCTTTTAATACAGCTTTACTCTCATATGTACAAGGGTATCCGGATGATCAAATGCTGATTGGGCAAAATCAGGTTTACGATTTAATAAAATGTGGAATCATAGGTGACGAATCTACACATTTTACGATTGCTTTATTTCATCACGCTGAACGATTTTTACATCCGCAGGAAATATGTGAATATAATCAAAGAAGGGCAACTTTGCCGTTGTTGAGAAAGTATGTTAACCTAATTCTTTGCGGACATACAGAAACAGGTGGAATGCCCGTATTGTATCAGCAGATTGGCGGGAGCGAAATGTTGACAGGTGGCGCAGCATATTACGCGGATGATCATGCAAATGCATATTCCGTCATAATTATTCCGGATTCGTGGGGCAAGAAAGTACGGAAAGGCATTTTGTTTGATCCTTATACATATTCGGAGAGCCAAGGATGGCATAGGAATAAGGCAAAGGAAGATCGTCCTGATATAGAAGTGATAGATAAAAAATGTCCGCTCATGGATATTCGGTCAGATTTAAAACTTGTCTTTTCAGATAAGGAACAAGAATATTCGGTTCCGATTAAGGATATTTCCGTATTTGATTGCGGTTCCAATATTGCATTGATAAGTAATTCAGAAGATGTCTGCAGAAATTTGGACATTACGTGTACTGGTCATACTGACATGCCAGGAACAGCATACTTGACTATTGATTTGGCAGGTAGGAAAGTTTGGAGTATTGCCGCATTTTTAGATAGGGAGAGTATATTTGGTTTTTGCCAGAAAGCATCAAAAGGAGTTAGTATAAATTTTAGATTTGAAGATGAATCTGGGCAGGTTTTTCTATCGGGAGATAATCTTAAAATTGATGGACAAATAAATCAAGAGGTTTATGAATTTTTAAAGAAGACAAGAAGAATAGAAGAATACTATGATGTAATATTCAGATGCCCGGATGATACCGCAGAAGAGAGTAAAGTTGATGTGATAAACGAATTGATTGACTGTGGCTTTACAAGTAAACTCGGCATTATTCATGATGCTACAATGGAAGTGGCGGATAGGAACAAGCTGTTAAAGATTGGAGAGAGCTGGTTGTTCCATAAAGAATTCTATATTCATTGTAAAGATGAATTTGGGTGTCGTCTGTTTGGCTGCGATTTTTCGTTGGGTGAGGCATCAGTGATTGCTGGCCCGTATCGTGTAGATCATTCTGGGAATATTCTTAAAGCTTTAACATTCCAGAAAGATGATATAAGAAGTGTGAGGTTTGTTGCACAAAAGAATACTGTTTGTTATCTGGTGACAGATGTTAAGAAGTTTAATTCAGCAAAAATAGGAGAGCTGAAACATGATTTTATCGGATTTGGAAACTTAAAAGCTGACTGGGGTTATATATACGAGAAACAGAAAAAATGCAGATAAGAAAACGGGAATGGAGATAAACAAGCTGTATCTTCATTCCCCCATTTTTTTTACCTACTGGTCGGATAATCAGTTGATGCTTTTAATCTTCTCCTGCGCCGCCGCACGTTCCTGATTCAGACCGAGCATCTGCCGCACATTGGAAACGACAGTCTGCAATTCCCGCTGTTGTGTCCGTGAAGTCTGGTAGGCTTCATACTGTGCGTTTTTCGCAGAGACGAGGGAATCTTTTTCCTCTTTCAGCGATTTCATGGATGGCAGCTTCTGCTTGCCGTACATCGCACGGAGCTGATCGCGGGCGGATTCATAAAGGGAAAGCTTGGCACGGTGCTGTTCGTAAAAATCTCTGGATTTTTTTGTTTTCCTGTATTCCGCATAAACCGCCTTGTTGCCGAGATATTGTCCGGTCAGGCGGATTTTTTTATTTACATCAGAGAGTGCGGCTTCGGTTTCTTTCAGGCTGCGCCGAGCGTCGGAAGTCTGCGCCTTTGCGTCAGATAACGCTTTTTCCAGTTCTTCTACGTCTGCGTATCCATGCTCCTGCACATAGGAGAGCGTCTGCGCCATCTGTTTTAAATTTGTGATTTTTACTTTCTGTGCATAAGCGCGGCTCTGCTGTGCCTTGATGCAGTTCTCCAGATCCACAATGAGCCGTACCTTAGTTGTGGTGTAAATCTGCGGTTTGGTTTTTTGGCTGTGCTGCTCCGTGGCAGGTGTTCCGGAAGCTCTGCTTTCTGCCGAAACATCAGGCTGCCTTTCTGTATCCCTTTTCGTATCTGTTTTTGTCCTATCATTTCTCGCTTTACTGTTTTTCTCAAAAATATCAACCAGATATTCTTTCTCAAATGCCGCTCCGAGCATCCGTCCGGTGACGGCTTTTTCACGGTCCGGGTGCGTATAGCTGAACCGTCCGCGCTTGTCGCGGAGGGAGATACCATATTCATCCAAGAGCATCTTTTGAAATTCTTTAATGCTTCCGCATTTTGCCGTACAGTCGCGGATTGCTTTCCGCAGGAATTCTTTCTGGGTCTCGAATTTCGTGGTGCGAGGGGTAAGCCCGTCCTGCCGGATTTCTTCATTCTGACGGTCGAGGTTTTCCTGCCCTCTGCGCCCTGCCCAGTATTCCTGTTCCGTCACTTTATCGAGTGCCGGATTTAAGAGGTCAACCTGATAAAGCTGCCGGTTCTGGCACATGGTCATCACCTGCTGTTTCAGATATTTCAGATAGCTGTTGGTCAGGTGATGCTTGTTCCCGGCCCTGCTGTCGCATGGCCGCTCCATAAATTCTTTGCGTTCCACATCGGCGGCGCGGACGCTGTTGATGATGATATGCACATGGATATTGCCGGAGCCGTTATGCCCGTCCGTGTGGGTGCAGACCAAAGCCTGATGTCCCGGAAAATTTTCGGCGGCAAATTGAAGCCCCATGCGTTGCGCTTCCTCTCCGGTCAGGCCGTTTTCTTCCCTGTCGCGCGGGTCGAAGCTTAAGATGTAATGGTGTGATTTGATTTCATTCTTTTTCTGGTTTTTGTGATAGCGCTCGTTTGTCTTGCTGCAGGCACGGGCAAATTCCAGAGGATGGCACAAAAGACCGTCCAGATAATACTCCTGTCGGAGCATTCGGCGGCCTTGTTCATCAAGGATCGGTTTCTGTGTGAATTCGTCGTGCTGGTAAACGAGATAATCAAAAGCGGCGCGGTAGTCAGCGTTCTTACTGGCTATGTGTTTCAGTACCGCCATTGTCGGCTCCTTCCATGCCGTCCAGCACGGCACCAAGTTCGTAAACCCTGCGTATGCAGTCAGAAATATCTTTTTCAATCCCCGGCGTGGATGAACCATGCTGGTGGAAGTAGCGGCTGATCTGGTTTAAGTTATTGCCGATCCTTCCAAGTGCAACCGTAAGGTCATGGATTGCCTGATCGTCCCGGACGATCTTATAGCTGACGCTCAACCCGTGGTTTGCGATCAGCTCCCGGAGATAAACGGCGAGCGGAAGCCCGCATCGGCGCGCGTCTTCGGAAACCACATCATACTGTGTGTCCGTAAACAGAATCTTGACCTGATGTGTCCGGGCGAGTTCTGTTTCTTTTTTATGCCTTCCCATAAAAAAGCCTCCTTCAAGTGATGCCTGCCATCACGGTGTGACCATTTTAGATGGGAACCGGACACGCAGGTGGTGTGAAAAAACGAGGGTATGGGGAGCGTAATCCCCATCAAGTTGCCCCGGTTGCGCAGGAAGAAAATCCGCAGGATTTTATTTCAAGGGACCGAGGGCGAAACTTGCTCTATCACTTTTGGATAAAAAATCCCTCTATCCATAAGCCGAAAAAACAGGGCGGCGGCTACCGGATTTTGCAAAAATCCGTGCTTTGCACCTTAGCTGCCGCACGTCGGATATGGGAAAGAGGGAAACAGCGAAGCGGCGCACTTAAGGCGCAGACTTAAAGTGTGCCGCACAGCTGCCGTTTGGGATTCGCAGAATCCTGAACGGAAAGCGTGAGCATACGTGCTGCCCGTGGCGGCATTTTCATCCGAACAGCGGACGATTTTTTGCCAATCTGTCCGTTTCGGAAGAAAAAATCAAAAAATTTGAAAAAAGTTTCTCTGCCTGCCTTGAAAAACACCCTCTCTGGCATGGGTTAGGTGAAAAACAAAAACTGCGAGGTGCAAGGATATGAATCAGAGAAACAAATTTACAGTGACGCCAGAGGAACTGCGCAGGATGCGCGAAGTGGACATCCGCACGGTAGACAGGGATACCCTGACAGACATTGCGGAGGTGAAGATCAACACGGAGCTTCCACAGGAAGAGCGCGTGCTTGATTTCATCCGGCAGATCGGGAACCCGTACTGTTATATCAGTAATGGCATGGTGGTAAAGGTTAGTTTCAGCGGAAAGAAAAGTATGGAGGACTGCATGAAAGCCGCGATGTTCGCGGAGGACTAAAGGAGTGCAGAAAACAGGGGATTCACAGGAGCGGCTCATGGAGCTGGCTGTTTTAAAATGATCATGGAGAAAATTTTTGTGAATCACCAAAAACTTGTGGCGTAAACCGGGAAGCTGTGTTATAATGCGAATGGGTCAAAATTTATAGCAATTCGAGAAGCCATTGATTTCTTGGTTTACAGCCGCAAGGCGAGTAAATTAGGAGGTCAATGGCTTTATGTCTGTTTACAAATCAAATTCAGCAAAAGCGGGAAGCTACAGCAGGCTGTCGCGTGAAGACGGCGACAAACTGGAAAGTGACAGCATCCGCAACCAGAGAGATCTTATCTCAGATTATGCAGCCCGCAAGGGCATCAGCATCGCAGAAGAATATATTGACGATGGGTACAGCGGCACGACGTTTGACCGTCCTGCATTCCAGAGGATGATGGAGGACGTGAAAAAGAAAAAGATTAACTGCATCATCGTCAAAGACCTTTCCCGGCTTGGGAGAAATTACATCGAGACAGGCAGGTATCTGGAACAGATTTTCCCGTTTCTCGGTGTGCGCTTCATAGCGATCAATGACCACTATGACAGCATGAACCAGTCCGGCGATGCAGACCAGATCATTATACCTTTCAAAAATTTAATCAATGACGCTTATTGCAGGGACATCTCTATCAAAATACGGAGCCAGCTTGATGTGAAGCGGAAGAACGGAAAGTTTATCGGGAGCTTCGCGGCATACGGCTACCTGAAAGACCCGGAGGACAGAAACCATCTTATTATTGATGAGGTGGCTGCAGAAATCGTGCGGACGATTTACGGGCTGAAGCTGAATGGATACAGCGCACAGAGAATCGCAGCACGGCTCGATGAAATGAAGGTCCTGCCGCCGCTGGAGTATAAAAGAATGTGCGGATTGAATTTTAACAGTGGTTTCCGTTCGGGCATTTCTCCGCATTGGTCGGTTATGACAGTCAACCGGATTCTGCATAATGAGCTGTATATCGGGACACTGGTGCAGGGCAAGAACCGGAAAATTAATTATAAGGTCAAGGAGAGCCGTCCGGTGAATGAGGATGAATGGATCAGGGTAGAGGATACCCATGATGCGATTGTGCCGCCTGCGGTGTTTGATACCGTACAGCGCCTGACAGCCCTGGACACGAGGACAGCCCCGGACGAAGGGAGCGTTTATATCCTTTCCGGATTCCTGCGCTGCGGGGACTGCGGGCAGAACATGGTACGGCGCTCCGCCACGAAGAAAGGGAAGAAATATTATTATTACCATTGCTCCACATTCAAGCGCGGGGATGGATGCTCTTCCCACAATATCAGCGAGGAAAAGCTGATGAAGATGGTGCTTGAAGTCGTGCAGAAGCAGATCGGCCTTGTATTAGAAGCAGATGAAATCCTTTCAGAGATTGACCGTCTGCCGCAGGAACGTCTCGGCGTGAAAACGGTTACGGCACAGCTTATATCACTGGATAAGGAAATCCAGAGGTACATGGATTTAAAAGCAAAGGTTTATCAGGATATGCTTGACGGGGTTGTCACCCGTGAAGAATTTAAGGATATTAACGCGCGGTTTACGGTTAAGCTGGACGCGGCAAAGAAAGCAAAGGCAGAGGGAGAGAAAAAACGGGATGCGCTCCTTTCAAGGAAAGGGAGCCTGCGTCCGTGGGTAGAACATTTTAAAGAATACCGCAATGTTGCGGAGTTGAGCCGGAAGCGGATGGCTTCCCTGATTGACAGCATTGTTGTCTACGACAGCAATACTGTTGAAGTACATTTTTGTTACGAGGATGAAATTCAGGAAATGTTTGAGTGGGCGGCAGAGCTTGGAGCGAAAGAAAGCACGGAGAGGAGAATGGCAATATGATCTGTGTGAGTTATGTGAGGATGGTTTCCTGTATCCCGGAAAAACAGATTCCTTCTGATATTATCAGCCAGCAGAACGGCAGGATACGGGAATATGTCAAGGGTAAAGGATGGACGTTGGCGGAGAAGTATGTTGACCGTAAAAAGGATGAAAATGCGGATGAAGCATTTCAGCAGATGCGTATGGACGGTATTAACCGGAAGTTTGATATGGTGGTCGTGGATTCTGTTTTCCGCTGCGGAAGAAATGCTTCCTATGCAGAAGATTTGCTCCTGAAAACTTTTTATCCGGCGGGTATCCATTTTGCTGTTGTTGAAGATGGAATCTGCAGCATGTGCCTGACAGCAGATGAAGCGGCGGATTATTTTAAAAAAGAAGAAATATGCGGCGATGGGTGCGGCCATGACATACCGGACAAGGATGATGCAGTCGGAAGGATATTATTCCGTACATGATGAAAAATACGGGTACCTGCTGACAGAGGACAGGAGAGGTTTTGTGGTTGATGAAGAGGTTGTCCCGGTCATCCGTGAAATATTTTATCTGGCTGCGGAAAAGGAACTTCCGTATACAGAGATTGCAAAAATCCTGAACCAAAAAGGATATGAGACGCCAATGATGCACCTTGCAAGAGTGAGCCACAAGAAAAGAACGGTTGAAGCAACTAAATGGGTGGCAAGCAGCGTGAAGCGGGTGGCAGACAATACCGCTTATATCGGTTACTGGTATAAGATGATCGACGGCGTGAGAATGAAAGTTGAGATTGAACCGCTGGTTGAGCAGGAGGCATTCGATAAGATAAAGAAGCTCCATGAATCACAGCTTATCCACAGCCCGAAGGGAGCGCCGCGTTCAGATAATGCGTTCATCAAGCAGATTTTCGATAAAAAGACAGACAGGCCGTTGATGTGCAGGCTTCACCGGGAAGACCCGCTATACCAGACATTCTGCATCGGATTCTGGGATAGGGCGCGGATTTCTTATGATTATGTTATGGGGCAGACGGTGGAAGCCTTGCGGTGTGAGCAGAAAAAAGCACTCCGTGCGATGGAGGCTGTGCAGGGTGATAAAGCAGAAGCAGTGCTGTCTGCGCGAAAAGAGATTCTGGCGCAACAGGCAAAGAAGCTGTTCTGCGAGATAACAGAGATTGAAAAGCCTTATATTCCTGCATACCGCAGGATGGAGACAGAGGATATTTCTGAATCGGAATATAAGGCGCTCATTCAGGAAATCGCAGACAGGCTTACAGAAAAAGAAACGGCATTTGCTGTCATTATGGATGAGGTGGAGATGCTGGAGACGGCATTTAGCAAGAGGAACCCGTGGATAAAATTTTACGCGGGGATTGAGATACCGGATGTATTGGTTAAGGCACAGATCAGGAAATGGATTGACCGTGTGACGGTGGAGGATATGGAGAGAGTGGAGGTAATCTTTCCTGCAGAATATATGAGATGGCGGGAGATGCTTCCGTCAGAGTGGTTTGACGCATAACAGGGGAGGTGGAACAGATGGCAAGAAAAAAGCAGACGGACACAGAATGCTGCGGGAAATGCGGAAGCGTTATCTATCGCACAGACGGTTATGTCCGAAAAAAAAGAGAACCAGCTTTCTACAGCGGCTTATGGGCGGCTGTCCGTGGAAAACGGAGGGGATGAGACAGATGAAACCTTGCAGACGCAGATGTCGATGCTTTATGAATATATCGACAGGCATCCCGATCTGAAACTGACGGACAGCTATATGGATAACGGGTACACCGGGACAAATTTTGACAGGCCGGAATTTGTCCGCCTGATGGATGATGTCCGGAGCGGCAGAATCCAGTGCATTGTAGTGAAAGACCTTTCGAGGTTCGGGCGCAACTATCTGGAGACAGGGTATTATATTGAGACGCTGTTCCCTCACCTGAATGTACGCTTTATCGCTGTCAATGACGATTTCGACAGCATTCAGGAATCTGACCGGGACAGCCTTTCCGTGCCGATAAAAAATATGGTCAATGCCCTGTATGCAAAGGATATATCCAAGAAAATCTGCGCGGCTGCGGAAGTACGGGCATCCAGACCGGATGTTATCCCATGCGGGACAGCTCCTTTCGGATATATGGTTTCTGACGACAGGAAGCATTATCTGGTGGATGAAGAAGTTGCGCCATATGTACGCATGATTTACCGCTGGGCGCTGGACGGCGTGGGGAACAAGAATATAGCGAAGCGCATGGAGCTTCTCGGCGCGCCGACACCGGGACAGAGAAGAGCCGGCCAGCCGGCAGATTCCTCAAAGTGGAATGCCGGGACGGTGCTGAAAGTATTGCAGAATCCGAATTATACAGGGGATATGCATATGGGCAGGATGAAGCAGGCTCTGTATAAGTCAGAAAAAGTACGGTGGACTTCGCCGGAAGAATGGAAGGTGCGGAAAAATACGCATGAACCGCTTGTGACAAGGGATGATTACCAGAAAGTGCAGGAGCTGATTTCTTCTTATAACAAGAGAAAGATGGCAGATGATCATTTCTATGTCGAACAGCGCGAACGGATGCAGGACCATTTTACCGGACTTGTGTATTGCGGGGAATGCGGGAGGCGGATGGATTTCAGGCGGTATATGCACAATTACGCTACTCTGGAAAAGGCGGTTTCCTGCTACGGATGCAGGAAAAAATCAGACGTACAGGATATTGAGGGACATGTGGTATATGAAGATTTCTTAAAGATTGTCGTCATGGATCAGATACAGGTGCTGATTAAAAGTATGTGTGACCGGAAGAAACTGCTGGATAAGATGAATACTTCCACCGGCGGCAAACGCTCTATGCTGTCAGCAGAAAAGAAAATGGTGGCTCTGACCGCGAAAATTGCGGAGACGGAGGAACGGCAGGGACAGCTGTATGAAAACTTTGCGGATGGCCTTTTAGAGCAGGAGGATTACCAGAGCCTGAAAGAGCGTTATATTGCAGACCGCCAGAGGATGCAGGCAGAGCTTCAGGAACTGGAGCAGCAGAGACGGAAACTGGAAAAGACGGTTAACCGTTATAAGGATTTGGTGAAGCATCTGGAATCTTATCTGGATAAGAGGGATTTCAATGAAGCTCTTGTAAAGGAACTGGTGGAGCGGATTGTTTACTATCCGTCGGGAGGAATCGAAGTTATATTCAAATGCAATGATGTCGCGGAAGAGATCGCGTGTCTGTTGGAAGGGAGTGATTAGGATGACACAGATGCTGGCTTTTTACCTCCGGCTGTCCATGTCGGATGGGGACTTAGGCAAAGACAATAAAGATGAGAGCAACAGTATTGAGAATCAGCGGCTCCTTTTAAAGAGCTATCTGGATGCGAGCGAGGAATTGGACGGCGAGGTTTGCGAGTATGTTGACGACGGCTACAGCGGCACAAATTTTAACCGGCCTTCCTTTATACGGATGATTGAGGACGCGAAAAGGGGCAAAATTTCAACCATTCTTGTGAAAGACCTTTCGCGTCTCGGCAGGGATTATATCGGTGTCGGGGACTATCTGGAACAGATTTTCCCCGTGCTGGGTATCCGGTTTATCGCTGTCAATTCGCATTATGACAGCAACAAGCTGATCGGGAAAACAATGGGGCTTGACATGGCGGTAAGCAATCTCGTCAATTCCCTGTACAGCCGTGACTGTTCAAAAAAGGTAAAATCCGGGCTTCATGCGAGATGGAAAAACGGATACAGCACGACAGGCCGGCTCCCGTATGGTTTTGTAAAAGACAAGTCGGCAAGGGGAGGATGGGCGGTAGACGCGGAACCGGCAAAGGTTATCCGGCAGATTTTTGAAAAAGCAAATGGCGGATGGTCAACAAGGATGATTGCGGATTCCCTGAATGAGCAGGGGATTCTCACACCTGGGAAGTACCGTGAGTCAAAGGAAATGTACGGCGGCAACCATAAAGCACCGGATTCGGAACGCCTGTGGGATGTCGGCATGATAAGGACAATCCTTGTAAGGTATGAATATACAGGGGCATTTGTCCAGAATTACCGTGAAAAGGTTAGCGTCGGTTCCAATGTTACAAGGGCTGTGCCGGAAGACAAGCGCGTCATCATAGAGGATGCGCATGATGCGATTATAACAAAAGAGGAATATGAGAACGCACAGATCGCAATCCGGCAGATGAATAAGCCGAAATTCAAGATCAACAATGAATATCCCCTGCGCGGCCTGATCCGGTGCGGCGTGTGCAGGTTGTCCATGACTTATCTTGAACTGGCATATGAGCCTGTGTACTATTGCCCGCATAAGAAGAAAGTCGGCAGACATTCGGATTGCTGCGGTGATTATATCCCGGCAGTACATATAGACGAGGCGGTCTGGCGTATGCTCCGGCAGCAGCTGAATCAGCTGCATGATTTCGGAATCCAGATGGAACTCCGAAAAGGGAGGGAAACCAAAAAGGGCAGTCTTGATTGTAAGCAGATGAGAAGCGAGATTGACAAGCTGAAGGCAGAACGAATCCGGCAGTATGAAGCCTATGCGGAAGGAATATTAAGCCGGGAACAGTATCTGGTCAAAAAATCGGCACTGACGGCTGCAGTAGAATCCCTGCAGGGGAAACTGGAACGGCTGAATACCATGATTGAGGATGAAGATCGCTTTACCGGGGAACTGGCGCTGATGAAGCAGAAAGCGGGCGAGAGCATGGGAAATGACAGGCTTACAAGGGAACTGGCGGAAGCATTTATTGATACAGTGTATGTGTATGACAGCAAGCGTATCGAAGTCGTGTTTAAATTTGAAGATTTGCTGCAGAGGGCAATGAAGAAATATGCGTGAGAAAACGCGGGAAAGGCAAGGTGTTCAATGAAGTTATTAAAGACAAGTATCCTCCCAATTGTGGCGATTCTGTTGATTGCTGTATTGGGGCAGTATATTTATATGGTGGATGGCCAGATAGACTGGTTCCGATTCTGTATGGTATTTGGTGTGCCATTTGGCATACCGTATATGCTGTTCGTGGTTCCTATCGGCGGCAGCATATCAAGAGGTGTGGGGATTCTCGCCCTGAATGCGATCATCGGCGCGCTGTTCGGATGCGTGATTGCTGCAGTGGTTCTGATTAAAGCAGTGGGGTATCTGGCATGGTGGTCATTTAGCTCTGTAATCCGGCTTTTTCGCCGGAATTGATGGGACGTAAGTCCCTGAATCTGAAAGAGAAACAGAATCGGCAGGGGATGGGAAGCTCCCTGTTTGTCAGGAAGGCAGACAGGGAGCTGAATTCCTTTAAAAATGGTAGGAAAAAATTCATGGAATGTTAAATCATCGGTGCTTGTTATAGTAACGTCTTTATGCTATACTTCAACAAGATTGGTTTAGCATTTCGGATAGAATAGCATACTAATCTGATAGGAGGAAGTGCAATGAATCCAATAATACCGGACGAACTGGCAGCTATGATCCAGTCTGGTGAAAATATAAGCGTTGAATTCAAAAAATCAACGACAGATATTACAAAAGATGTGTACGAGACGGTATGTTCTTTTTCAAACCGGGTCGGAGGACATATTTTTTTGGGCGTGAAAGATAATGGTACTGTTCTTGGTGTTCAGCCTGATAAGGTTGAGTATATCAAGAAAAATTTTGTGACGGTTATTAATAATGGAAATAAGATGTTTCCACCGCTTTATCTCACACCTATAGTTTACGATGTCGATGGGAAGATTGTTATTTATATTCATGTTCCTGTCAGTCCCAGTGTAGTTCGTTGTAATGGGAGAATTTATGACAGAAACAACGAATCAGACATAGACATCACAGATAATCAGGATATGGTGTATCATCTTTATGCACGGAAACAGGATACCTATTATGTAAATAAGGTGTTTCCAGTGTTTGGCGTTGCTGATCTCCGTCATGATTTGATAGACAGAGCCAGAAATATGACGAGGGTTCGTACTGAACACCATCCGTGGATGGATATGACAGATGAAGAATTACTTCGCAGTGCCAAATTGATTTTAAATGATCCGCAGACTGGCAAAGAAGGGCTTACTCTTGCGTCTATTTTGTTGTTTGGGTCGGACAACATGATAGTTTCTGTACTTGCGCATCATAAAACAGATGCAATCTTCCGAGTATTTAATACGGACCGATATGATGACAGAGACGTTATCGTAACAAATCTGTTGGACAGCTATGACAGACTGATGGCTTTTGGGAAAAAACACCTGAATGATGTGTTTACAATGGATGGAATCATCAGTGTGAGCGCCAGAGATAAGATTTTGAGGGAAATAGTCTCAAATCTTCTGGCACACAGGGATTTTTCCAATGCCTACGTCGCAAAAATGATAATTGAAAAAGACCAGATTCTTGTTGAGAATGCAAACCGTTCTCATGGCTATGGAAATTTAAATATACAAGCGTTCAGCCCTTTCCCAAAGAATCCCGTAATCTCCAGTGTGTTCCGTGAAATAGGGCTTGCTGATGAATTGGGTTCAGGAATGAAGAACACATATAAATATACATCCTTATATTCCGGAGGGCAACCGCAATTCATTGAAGGCGATGTGTTCAAAATTATTATACCGTTGAATGCTGCAGCTACAGCGACAGTCGGGCCAGAGCAAAGCGGAGTAACTCAAGCTAAATCTACTACTGTGGGAAATGAGGATTCTGGTGAAAATCCTTTGACGATAAAAATGGATGCGAAGAAAGTCAATGAACTTATAGCTTTTTGTGAAGTTGAACGGTCAAAAACGGAAATGATGGAGCAATGTGGAATAAAGTCTGATTATTATTTCAGGAAACATATTCTTACACCTCTCTTAGCTATGGGTGTGATTAGAAGAACAGTACCTGATAAGCCGAATAGCTCTAAACAAAAATATATTAAAGCGTAAATTCTTACTTCATTTCATACCAATCAGATACATTTTTTGCTTTGATGTATTCTGATTGGTATTTCAATGTTTTTATTCACAAACCACTTTGAGAGAGTTAGTAGCGGAGTCAGTGGCGGAGTCAGTAGCGGAGTCAGTAGCGGAGTCAGTGGCGGAGTAGTGGCGGAGTTAGTGGCGCAGTCAGTGACAGATCCGCCTTATCTTTGCAGTTTTCGTATGTATTCTTTCAGCAGCCTTGCGTTTTCAATCAACAGTGCGGCTTCATCCGGAGTACAATCGAAAAATAAATCCTGCAGATCAGAATTGGTCGCGAACAAAAATGCGTTGGAAGCAGTATCCGGCGCATTTTCTTTTTCAGTTGAGGGCGAATCCTTTCCATCGGAATCTGCGGGAGATTCTGTATTTTTTGAAATGTCTGTATTGTCATCCAACAATAAATTCGTCAGGTCTGTAATCTGCTTTGTGATGCTTTCCAGTTTTTGGGCATAGGTTTGGGCTGAAAGCGTGGATTGTGATGCTTCCAGTTCATTTTTCTTTTCTATGGCAGCAAGATATGCGCACAATTTGGCATTTACTTCATCACTGGAAAAAGCAAGCTGCACAGTTTCCGGCTTATAGTTCCCGTCAGTATCCTTATCCGCTGTAATCTCCATATCAATCTGCTCGTTCATTCTGAATATCAGAGAGAGAAGATCGGATACGGTGCGTATATCAAAATCAAGAAACACATTGATACTGATACCAAGTGCTTCGGATAATTTTAAAAGCTGGTCGGGTTTTGGGTTGCGTTCACCTGTTTCGTACTTTCGTAAGCTGGTAAGGCTGATACCAGAAGCTTCGGACAGCTGTTCCTGTGTCATTTTATGAGCGACACGGATATTTTTAATCTTTTCTCCAACATTCATAAAGCGGATACCTCCATGAAAAGGATTATAACATATTTTTATTGGAGTAACACAAAAATTTTCAAAAATCCTATTGACAGTTATAAATGTGTTAGTTATAATGAAGGTGTAGCACATAAGTGTTACTAAAAACCGAAACCAACCACAAAAGAACCTGTTGGGAGTGACAGCTAAATCGCAGTTATGTGACAGTTACTCAAGAAACCGGGACAGATTTTGAAGAGTGCCTGTGGAGAATCGGCCGTTAAGTAACACATAAGTGTCAGCAGAGAATATACCAGATAGCACAAGGAGGAATTGATGATGGCAGCTCAAATTTTTGGAATTGATCATGGAAATGGTGCAGTGAAGGGTGGAAACGTAAATATCCCATGTGGACTTGTCAGCTATGTATCAGAGCCGGGAAGATTCATGAATGAGGACATTCTGGAATATGATAGCAGATATTTCACACTGTCTGACAAGCGGATGCCGTTCAAAGAGGATAAGACTTCTGATGAAGATTATTTTATCTTGACGCTGTTTGCACTGGCGATGGAAGCGAGGGCAGAAGGAACCTCACTCAATGGTAAGGATGTTGTCCTTGGTGTGGGGCTTCCTCCGGCAGACTTCGGACAGCAGTCTGTTAAATTTCGGAATTATTTTATGGAACATTCGCGGCATGGTGTGAAATTCAGATTGAACCGCAAGCCGATCAGCTTCAATATCAAGAATGTTTATGTCAGCCCACAGAATTTTGCCGCTGTGATGTGCTTCAAGGCAAGCCTGTTCAAGAAGTACCGGACAGTAAACTGTATTGACATTGGAGATGGAACTGTGGACTTGCTTGTGATCCGTAATGGTCAGCCTGACCTTTCCGTCCGTGTGAGTGACCGGACAGGAATGGCTGTTCTCAGGTCGGAGATTGCTAACTCTATTCAGCAGAATTTCGGGCTTCATCTGGATTCCTATGATGTGGAGCAGGTGCTGATGCACGAGCCGACAGTTCTTGATGAAAAGGTTGTGGATGAAATTTTCCGTATGGCAAATGACTGGTTTGTCATGATTGTGAACCGTCTCCATACCCATGTGCCGGATTTCCGGACGAATCCTGCGGTGTTCCTTGGAGGCGGAAGCCTTTTGCTGAAGGAGCAGATCGAGCAGTCCACGGATTTCAAATATATTGAATTTATCGAGGATGTCCGCGCAAACGCGATAGGCTATGAAAAGCTGGCAGCTGCCCGGCTTGGCAGGAAGTAGATGGGAGGGCAGGATGTGGATACGATCAAGATTGTATTGCTTTTCAATGAGGATGACGTGCGGCAAAGAGCAGTTGGAGAATTCCTGAAAACACAGAAACGATGCAAGACGGCTTTCATCACGGAACTGGTGTATGACTGGATGAATCAGCGCAATGGTAAGAAAAAGAGCGAAGTGATCACGGGCGAGCAGGAACTGTTAGAAAAGGTCAAAACAGCATTGCTTTCCGATACTTCATTCGTGACACAGCTGTCAAGCCTCATGGCTGATACGAAAGAAAGTTTGCAGGAAAAACATGAGCAGAAAAATCCGAAAATAGAGGTAGAGATGGATGCGATGGAAAATAGTGACATTTCTCTGGATATGGACGAAGATATGATGCTTGCCGGATTATCAATGTTTGAATCTCGGGAGGATTTTTAAAGCCGAATAATGTAGCACTAAGGGGGCTTCTGAACATAACTGTCAGAGGCTCCTTTTTTTGCGCTTTTCAGACCATTGGGAGGGTGATTTTGGGTGAAAAATTTTTTTGAAAAAATGAGTTGTTCCTACTTGACCAACAGGAGGCGAAATGAGTTTTATTGGTCCGCGCCCGTTTTTAATTAATGACTTAAGTACATATAACCAGGAGCAATTGATACGATTCGATGTTTTACCGGGAATTACCAGTTGGACGGCAATTCATGGACGAAATAATCAAACGATTCAGGACAAATATAACCAGGAAATCTACTATGTAAATCATATTGGCTTTAAAATTGATTTTGAAATATTTTTCAAAACAATATCGTTGGTGTTTTCTCAGAAAGATGTAGAAGATCACACTACAGATGGAAGAATTGGGGCAGAAATAATAGAAGATGAACCCCAAGATAAGAAATAGAAGATGAACCCCAAGATAAGACATTGGAGAAAAAATAATGAAAAATATATTGATAACTGGTGCCGGAAGTTATATCGGAACATCTGTAGAAAAATGGCTTTTACATTGGCCGGAAAAGTATAAAGTAACTGTTCTGGACATGATATCCGAGAAATGGCGAGAATTTGATTTCAACGGATACGATGTTGTATACCATGTTGCAGGGATTGCTCATAAAACAAATGTATCGGATGAACTTTATGAGCGTGTAAACCATCAGCTGGCTGTTGAAGTTGCAGTTATGTCTATTAAAGCGTATGTTAAACAATTTATTTTCATGAGCAGCGGAGCGGTTTACACGCAAAGCGATAAAAAACATCCAGAAATAATCGTTAATGAGAATACGAATTGTGAGCCGATAACGGCTTATGGTATTAGTAAAATGTGGGCTGAAGAGGATATAAAAAAGGTGGTTATTGACCATAATTCCTTAATGAAAATTACAATACTTCGTCCACCAACAGTATATGGTCCAGGAGCAAAAGGAAATTATAATCCCTTAGCAAAGATGGCTGTCAGCACCCCCATTATACCTAAAATTCAAAACAAAAGATCAATGATATATATAGATAATCTGTGTGAATTCATTCATTTATGTATTGATGAAGAAGCTGAAGGAGTATTTTTACCGCAAAATCGAGAGTATGTTTGCACGTCTGATATGATGCGTGAAATTTCTGTAGCGCATAGGCATAAATTGTTATTGGTTCCAGGACTTACATGGGCTGTGAGACTTGCTTCACGGATGACAGATGTTGTAAATAAAGTATTTGGAACATATATTTATTGTCCATTGGACGGTGAGTATTTTGGTGGAAGATACCAAGTAGTGGATTTCAAGAATTCGATTATAAAAAGTGAGGGACTTGGTTAAATGGAAGAACCTATTAGAGTTTTGAATGTAGTTGGTCTAATGAGTCCTGGCGGAATTGAAACGTTGATTATGAATATATATCGTAATTTGGATCGAAGCAAGGTGCAGTTTGATTTTCTAACTCATAAAGGTATCGATGGAACGTTTGATGAGGAGATTCGCAGTCTTGGCGGCAAAATATATAAGATGCCAAAACTTAGAGATGGAGAGCAAACTTATTATTCAAACGCTTTTAGATATGTGAAAGCATTGAAAGATTTTTTTAGAAATCACCCGGAATATCACGTCCTTCACGGTCATATGACGAATACGGCAGCTATTTATATGCCAATAGCCCAAAAGCACGGACAAGTGACCTGCTGTATTGCTCATAGTCATTTAACCCAAGCTCGCCCAGGACTTGCCGGGAAGATTACAGATATTTTTCATAAAAGCATACCAAAGGTGGCTACAGATTATTTCGCCTGTTCGGAAATGGCGTCAAGGTGGATTTACCCGGAAGATATCATTTCAGCCGGAAAAGTGAAAATTATAAAAAATGGAGTCGACCCTAAACGGTTTTATTACGATATATCCAAGGCAAAAACAGTTAGAGAAGAACTTGGAGTAGGAGAAAAGCTTGTTATAGGAAATGTGGCCAGGTTTAAAACAGAAAAAAATCAGAGCTTTCTTTTAGACGTTTTTAAATCAATATTGGAAAAACGGCCTGAGTCTGTATTACTGCTGATTGGTGTAGGAGAACTGCAGGATGAATGCAGAAAAAAAGCTGAGGATTTACACATAAGTGACTCAGTAATGTTTCTTGGGCTTAGGAATGATATACCAGACCTTATGAATGCCATGGACATTTTTGTCCTTCCTTCACTCTATGAAGGACTTCCGGTTGTTGGAATTGAAGCACAGGCGGCTGGACTTCCTGTTGTAACAACGACAGGAGTTACTCAAGAAACTGATATTACCGGCAATGTGACATTTCTTGATTTATCATTGGGTGCTGTTAAGTGGGCGGATAAGATTCTTGATGTTAATTCGACCTTTGCAAGGAAAGATATGATGGACTATATTCGTAAAAATGGTTATGACATAACGGAGACAGCTGCATGGCTTGAGAAATTCTATATAGAGAAGCATTACGCCCAGAAAGTCGGGGGGGGGGGTATTTCTGAAATAAAGGTGGCTGCGAATGCTATCTTGGCGGCTTGGCTAGAAAAGAAGTCTGATACAGATAGTAGTCGAAGAACTAAAGAAGATGATATATCAAATAGTGCCATTAGGGATGCTGATATCGTACTGAATTATCCGATTAGGGTACTAAATGTAGTTGGTTTGATGTCTCCCGGTGGTATTGAAACACTGATTATGAACATTTATCGAAATATCGATAGAAAAAAGGTTCAATTTGATTTCCTGACGCATAAGGGAATAGATGGTGTATTCGATGATGAGATACATAGCCTTGGCGGAAGAATTTATAAGATGCCGAAGCTTCGTGACGGTGAAAAGACATACTATTGGAAATTCTTCGAATACAGAAAAGCCTTAAAGCAGTTTTTTAGAGAACATCCTGAATATCATATAATCCACGGTCATATGACGAATACTGCAATTATGTATATGCTCATTGCAAAAAAATATGGACAGGTAACTTGTTGTATTGCTCATAGCCATAAAGCTCAGGTTAGTCCAGATTTAGGTGGATTGATTACAGCAATACTGCATAAACCGTTATACCATG
>Ga0192288_1011_pt1 | contig 18606 bp, 19 predicted proteins | sample Koala_Koa22_J3_FD_131243 | JGI IMG/M metagenome (GOLD analysis project Ga0192288, IMG submission 131243) | Enriched cells from koala feces incubated with labeled cellulose particles, San Francisco Zoo, California, United States - Koala_Koa2-2_J3 ...
TTGATGTGGATATTTCAGAGGATGAATTTGACGAAATGCTGACTGTGGGGGACATCATGGAACGTCTAAAGAGCGAAGGCATTGAGGAGTGATCGTAAATACTGGAACGAATCCTATAACAAGTAGTTTGGCTGACAAATCGGAATTTGGCGTAACAACATGATATATTATTTGTATGCCAATTATAAGGGAGAGGTAATCTATGGATGAAATAATAAAAATCAATGATGAATACAAAAACTGGATTCACAATATAAGTGATAGATATAGAAGTTGCCAAATAAAGGCAGCTGTGCGTGTTAACGAAGAAATGCTTAAGTTTTACTGGTCGCTTGGACGTGATATGGAAAAAGCAAAATCATCATATGATTGGGGCTCGCATTTTATTCACAGATTAGCAAGGATTTGAAAAAATTACTTCCTGATGCAAAGTCTTTTTCACCTAGAAATCTACTCTATATGAATCAGTTTTATCGTTTGTTTTCTGATGAGATAATTGCGAAACAAGTTGTTGCGTAATTGGAAGACAAGGGTTCTATGCCTACGATTGAACAAATAGAAGAAGAATTTGGTAAAATATTTGAGGGTGAAAATTAGCTACTATAAAGAACCCTCAAGCAGACAACCTCCAGTTTGTCGTTATAAAAATAATGGATAATTTTTAAGTAAGATGTTTCAGCCGTTAGCAGTATGAAAAGGGAAAGAAATGGTATATTTTACAAGCGATTTTCATTTTGGGCACAGAGGCATTATTTCAATGCAAAATCGCCCATTTGAAGATGTAGGCGTGATGGATCGGGATTTAATGCGTAATTATAATATGCTTGTCCATAAGAATGATATCGTGTATATTTTGGGAGATATATGCCATCACCTGCCAGTGGAACAGGACAATGAGATAATTAAAAAATTGAATGGCCGAAAAATTTTGATCCGCGGAAATCATGATAAAAAATATGATGAAAACTTATTTGAAGAAATTTGTGATTTTAAGACAGTATCTCTAAATGGTGTTTATTTTTCTCTTATGCATTATCCAATGTTGTCCTGGCCAAAGAAAAATAGCGGAAGCATTCAGTTACACGGACATATTCATGCGGATATGAGTTATAACCAGAAAAACAGGGATGAGCATATTTTCAGATATGACGTAGGGGTAGATGCAAACCAGTTTTGTCCGGTTTCTGTTAATCAGATTTTGGATTTCTTCAAATGCCGGTAATGCATTACCGGTTTTCGGCTAAAGGAGTAGGCATGAAGAAAATACCAACACTATTTGAACGTCAATTTACAGACCATAAGGTTGTAAAGATTTTACCTAAAGTGGTAGAAGGTATGGAGTGGGTACTGGCAGGAGAAGGGATAGCTACTGCGAAGTGGGATGGTTCCTGTTGTGCAGTGATTAACGGAGAATTTTATAGGCGTTATGACGCAAAACATGGAAAGAAGATTCCGGAAGGAGCCATCTTATGCGAAGAAAATCCGGATCCGGTGACCGGCCACCTGCCGTGTTGGGTGAAATGTGACAGGGATAATCCGTCTGATAAATGGTATTATGCGGCGTATGAGAATTATAAGGAAACAACAGCGGTGCCTGTAGGTGGTACCTATGAAGCGGTTGGCCCTCATTTTCAGTCCAATCCATATAGCCTGGAAGCGGATACTCTGATTTCTCACGGGAGGGACATCATAGAGGTAAACAGGAGCTATGAGGGAATAAGGGAGTATCTGGAGTCTCACTGGATTGAGGGAATTGTTTTCTGGAAGGATGATAAACCCATGTGTAAGATCAAGAGAAAAGATTTCGGCTTCAAATGGAAGTAAAAAAGACAGGACCAGAGCCAAATATTGAATTTACCAAAATTATTGAAATCTACCATTTTGAATGATATAATACATTTTGAATGGTAGATTTTTTTAAAGAAGGTGACAGTATGATTCGGTATTTACAGGAGACCTTAGGGATATCTGCAAAAGAAAAAGCATGGGATTCAGAAGAAAAGCTGCCCTTATATTTAAAGAGAGGAAAGAGTTATTCCATTCTGCAAATCGAATCTGCGGACTGTCTTTGCATAAAGATTACTTCCGATGATTTTAAGATATCCACTTATCTGAAACAACTGGAAAAGTTGTCAGGATACTGGAATGATAATATCGTTCTTGTTTTTCAGGAATTGTCTTCTTATCAGCGAAAGATGCTCATCCAGAATAAGATATCTTTTATTGTTCCGGGATCTCAGGTCTATATTCCTTTTCTGGGTATGTTATTCAAAGAGAGAACTTTTGGACGGCAGACTACTGCAGCAAATAAGCTTTCGGTTACCGGTCAGCTGCTTCTGCTTTACGTGATGGAGAACAAAATTAAAAAAATACGGCAGGCTGATATCCCTCAATTCATCCCGTCTTCCCCCATGACTATTTCAAGGGCGGTGAACGAACTGATTCATTTTGACCTGATGGATGAAAAGATTAATGGAAGAGAACGCGTTTTGTTTGTCAATTCATCTATGTCAGATTTATATCAGAAGTGCAAAATGTATTTAAAAAACCCTGTCAGCAGAACTGTTTTTATCAGAGAGACTGATGTACCTAAGAAGCTTCCGTTTGCTGGGGAGTCGGCTCTTTCAGAATACAGTATGCTCAATCCGCCCAGAGTGAATTGTTATGCCATGTGGAAAAAAAAGTTCAACAAATCGAAGCTGGAAACTGTAGATCCTAATTGGACAAATGATCCTTACGCTATGGTTGAATTGTGGATCTATGATCCGCTGCTGTTGTCTAAGGACGGATACGTCAGTGAACTGCCGTTGATGCTGAGTTTGGAGAATGAAACGGACGAAAGAGTAGAAGAAGCTGTAGAAACAATGATGGAGAATTACAAATGGTAAATGGATTTGAAAAATTTAAAGAACAGTTTAAAGGGTATGAAGATTGCTATACGATTATCGGCGGAACAGCCTGTGATATTCTGATGAGCGATGCGGCATCTGATTTTCGGTTAACAAAAGATATTGATATGATCCTATTGATTGAAAACAGGTTTGAGGAATTTGCGAAGGTGTTTTGGGAATTCATCAAAGCCGGAAATTATAAGTGCGGCTGGCGCAACTCTGAAATACCGCATTTTTACAGATTTACAGAGCCATTGCCGGGATACCCTGTTATGATTGAATTGTTTTCCAAACGGCCGGATTTTCAATTAAACCACACGGATATCTATCTTACTCCTTTGCCGGTATCGGAAGATATTTCCAGCTTATCTGCTATTATGCTAGATGACAATTATTATAATCTTATGTTGAAAGGGAAGAAAGTAGTTGGGGGTATCACAGTCTTGGATACAGAATATCTTATTGTATTCAAGATCAAGGCATATTTGGATTTAAGACAAAAGAAAGCCAACGGGGAACATGTTAATGACAGGGATTTGAAGAAACACAAGAATGATGTTTTCAGATTATTATCCATTGCAGACGGTACCCTGCGGATCACTCTTCCTGAATTGGTTTATAACGAGGTTAATGATTTCATAAGCATAGTGAAGGCGGAACCCGTCAGACTCAAAGATCTTCATTTAGATGACTTTTCACCGGAAACTTTTTATGGAATGCTTAGTAGTATTTATGTATCCGAATAACAGATCACGAGAACCATGTATTTCACATATTCTTCAAATCTGTATCAAATTATCTTCACATGGGGCGGTTATGATTTCTATCAAACAACAGGAGAAACCTCCGCAAATATCCTGCTGTTATTAAAATAAAAATTCTTTTTCATGTTACGCCGGGCTGTATAGTCCGGCACTCCTTTTATATCCCACTGTAAAATATAATACCCATCCTTACATAGCCTGTGCGATCCATCACCGCATGGGCTTTTTTTACCAAGATCGGAGGTGATGACATGGAACTTGGCTCACGATACGGGCCGCCCCTCGAGCGCAGGGAGGACGGGTCGCTCTACCAGATGACTGATGCGCAGCAAAAATTGGCGGCGCGTCTTGTCGAAAAGAACTGCTGTAACTACTGGAACGGCTCCTGCCTTCTGTTAGAGGACGGGGAGATGCGCTCCTGTCCGCAGCGGATATCCTATTCCGTCTGCTGTTGGTGGTTCCGTAACGCAGTGCTTCCGTCCGCACGGGAGCTGGAAGCAGAGATTTTTAACAACAGCCTGTTCAAACGGTGTGTGCGATGCGGCAAGAAGTATCTTCCCGGATCAAACCGGAGCCTTTACTGCCCATATTGTGCAAGCATGGTAAGACGGCAAAAAGACCGGGAACGGAAGTGGAAAATGCGGCACGAATGTCCGCATTTAGGCGCTTAAAAAGCAAGCAAAATCAAGGGTTTCAAAGACGGAATTTGACATTTGCAGGGATTTTACCGCGAATGCCTATTTTTCGCGTTTGAAATGCGGACAAAAAAAAGGAGGAGATGAACGTGGAACAAACATTAGTGATTACCGAGAAACCCTCGGTCGCACAGAACATCGCAAAGGTGCTGGGCGCGTACAAACGGCATGACGGATACCTGTCCGGAAACGGCTGGGTGATAAGCTGGTGTGTCGGCCATCTGGTCGAACTGGCAGAACCGGAAGCCTATGACAGCACTTATAAAAAGTGGGCAAGGGAAGACCTGCCCATTCTGCCGTCAAAGTGGAAATATAATGTTTCCACAGCGACGAAGAAGCAGTTTACAGTGATAAAAAAACTGATGGCTAAAGATGATATCTCGGATCTGGTATGCGCAACGGATGCCGGGCGCGAGGGGGAACTGATCTTCCGCCTGGTTTATTACCTGTGCGGTTGCAAGAAACCTTTTTCGCGGCTCTGGATCTCCAGCATGGAGGATGCCGCCATCCGGGATGGTTTTAAAAACCTGAGGCCGGGAAGTGAATATGACCGCTTATTTGAAGCGGCGCTGTGCCGGGAGCGTGCCGACTGGATTGTCGGAATCAACGCCACCCGGCTTTTTTCTGTCCTGTACGGAAAAACGCTCCATGTCGGGCGGGTGCTCTCTCCCACTCTGGCCATGGCTGTTGTCCGGGAAGCGGAGATTGCCGCATTCGTGCAGGAATCATTTTATACGGTAGGACTTACGCTTCCGGGAATGAAGGCGACCATCAAACGATTGAAAGGAAAAGAGGTTGCTCTGCATCTTGCCAATGAATGTGCCGACAGCACCGCTACAGTCACAAAATATGTGTGCAAAGAAAAGTCAGAGAAGCCGCCGGCGCTGTATGATCTGACGACCCTACAAAGGGATGCTAACCGCCAGCTGGGATATACGGCACAGCAGACGTTGGATTACGCCCAGGTGCTGTATGAAAAGAAAATCATCACATACCCCAGGACAGACAGCCGGTACCTGACGGACGACATGGAAGAGATGGTTCCCGGCCTTGCGTCAATGGCGGCAAGAATCGCTGGGCTCTATGATGACGAGGATGATGAATTCGATGAGGAAGATGATAGCATTTCCCGACTGATCGATTCTTCAAAGGTCAGCGACCATCATGCGATCATTCCCACGATGAGCGCGGGCGAGGAGGAATTATCCGCTCTCCCCTCCGGGGAACGGGAAATCCTGCAGCTGATTGCTGTCCGCCTGGCTGAGGCCGTTGCCGGTCCCTGCAGATATGAGGAAGTTAAGGCAGAATTCGAGTGCAGCGGGATGCCATTTGCGTCAAAAGGTAAAACCATTCTGGAGGAAGGATGGAAAGCCATTGAAAAAGAGGAGAATGAGGCCCGGCAAAGACGTTCGAGAAGCAAACGAGGAAACTCTAACAATAACCATCCCGGCATCTCGGAAAAGGAATCCGAGGTAAGTGCTCCTCTCCCACTTATGGAAATTGGTGATAGATTCCCGGTAAAATCCGCGGATGTAAAAGAAGGTAAAACAAAACCGAAGCCGCATTATACCGAAGACACCCTTCTCTCAGCAATGGAACGTGCCGGTGCGGAAGACATGCCGGATGACGCGGAGCGCAAAGGGATCGGCACACCGGCCACCCGCGCCGGGGTTATTGAGCGGCTGGTGACGCGCGGATTTCTCTCCCGCGCCGGGAATGGAAAGACAAAATACCTGATCCCGACAGAAAAAGGCACAGCCCTGATCACGGTGCTGCCGGAACAGCTGCAGTCCCCATCCATGACAGCTGACTGGGAGGAAAAACTGCTTGCGATTGAGCGCGGTGAATATTCCCCGGAGGAATTTATGGACGGGATTGCTGCGATGATTACAGATCTGGTGGAGACGTATGAACCGGCGAAGGATTCCTCCGTGATCCTGCCGGCCGGCAGGGAATCCCTGGGAAAGTGTCCTGCCTGCGGTGCGGATGTCGTGGAATACCCGAAGTCTTACTCCTGCACGAACCGCCAGTGTAAGTTTGCGCTCTGGAAGGAGAACCGGTATTTTGAATCCATCGGGAAACAAATGGATGAGAAAACAGCCCGGCAGCTTTTAAAGAACGGCAACATCCGTCTGAAACACTGTTATTCCAGGCGGAAGGACAAGTATTTTGACACTACGGTTTCTATGGCTCTCGATCCGGACGGGAAAGTACAGTTTCGGATGGGGAAAGGTGAGAAATAATACGAGGGAGGCGAAATGAATGGATATTAAAGCATGGGATGAAATACACGGAGAAAAAAACAGGGAAAAACTGCAGAATTTTTTACGAAGCAATACGGATAGCTATCTGATCCTGCAGCTGAAGCACACGGATGAGACCGCGCAGGAATCTTATATGAACTATTCCTGGCTGGAGGAAAACGGGATAACTCCACAATTTTCTCATTACGACGCTGTTTATACAGATACACTGCCATTGAATACAGATCCGGAGAAATTGTACGTGAAATTTAACATTGACCCTCCGGAAATTTATAAAGGCCATTCAATGTCGGTCAGCGACATCATAGCACTCAAGGTGGATGGCGTGGTAACCTGCTTTTATGTGGATGATTTCGGGTTTAAAGAACTGCAGGGATTTTTCCCAGATGACTATCTGAAAAATGCGGAGATGGTGCTGGAGGATGATTACAATATGATTGGCGACGGCATCATTAATAACGGGCGTAAAGATTCCGGTATAAATGAACGTCCTTCCATCCTTGAAAAACTGAAAGAAACGCCGGGGCAGGCGAATCCGGAACATTTGCAAAAGGCAATCAGCCGCAGCGCAGAAAGGGGTCTGGAATGAACTTTAGTAAAAAGGAACTGATATTGATGATGCTCTACAGCCCCGGCACACGGACGGGGCTGATCGTTGAGCTTACCAAGATGCGCGGGCAGCTGGGGGCAAAGGAACGCGGCCTCCTTTCTCTGACTGATTCTGTATTAGAAAAATTGGATCAGATCACAGATGAGGACTTTGACGCACTCCCGCTGTACCCGGACATCGGGCCGTGAGGAAGGAGGATACCATGGCATCAAAATATGAATTTTACAGCCGCATGGCGGAAGAAACCGCAGGCGGCCTTACCAAAAGCCTCGAACAGTGGACTTCGTTCCTGAAAACTGCCGGGCGGATGGGAAAATATCCGTATGAAGACCAGCTGATGATCTTCGCGCAGCGGCCGGATGCCACGGCCTGTGCAGAGTATGACCTGTGGAACAGCACGATGCACCGGTATGTGCGGCGCGGAGCAAAAGGCATCGCCCTGATTGACAACAGCAGCGACTATCCGCGCCTTAAATATGTCTTTGATGTATCAGATACCGGAACCAGGAAGAATTCCCGTGATGTAAATCTCTGGGAAATGCGCCCGGAGCACGAAAAACCGGTGCAGGAGACGCTGGATGCGGTATTTGATGTATCTTCTGCAGATCCGTTCGACGTGCAGGTCGGGAACATCGCCTCATGGCTGGCCGTTGACTACTGGATGGACCATGAAGCGGAGCTTGGCGACATCGTTGCGGGAAGCTATCTGGAAGGGTATGATGAGGACAACCGGAGGATGTCATTTTTAAATGCGGCAGAGGTCAGTATTAAATACCAGATATTAAGCCGCTGCGTGGATGACCCGGACAGTTATTTTGACCCGGAGGAGTTTTCACCTGTTTTTGATTACAATACCCGTAAAGCGGTGAATGCCCTCGGGACTGCAGTCAGCCAGATTTCCCGCCGGATCTTCCGGGAAATCGAAGTCACCATCCGGAATTATGAGAGGAACCTGCGGGTGGAAGAAATCCTGGGATTACGGGAAGCCGCTAACGCTGATGAAGCAACTACTGAAATCCACACCGAGACGGAAAGGAGCACACGCCATGACGAAAGAACTGCATTACACACAGAACGGGGATTACCAGATCCCGAACCTGGTGCTGAAAGAAGAGAGCCGGGAGCCGCTCGGCAAGTACGGGAGGATGCGCAGGACATTTCTGCAGGAGAACCGGCCGATCCTTTACAGCGACCTGGTGCTGACCCAGCAGCTGTTCACACATTTAAGGGAGATCGACGAGACGGCACATCGGAGGCTGGAGCAGATGATAGAGGAACTTCTCGCGAAGTACCCCGCGCCGGAGAAGAAATTCCAGCCGATGGCCTGGGTGCAGCATATGAACAGTCTGAAGGCGCAGGCGGAAGAGACGATCCTGGCGGAGCTTATCTACAGCTGACCCTGGATCTTTTCCCGACAGAACAACAACAGATAGACCGAATCGATAAAGCAACGGAGAGCGAAATGCCCTCCGCTCTTTCTTTTCCTGCGGAAGATATCGACCATGTCCTCCGCCTGGGCTGCGGAACCGCAGAACACCGCATGGAAATCGCGGCTGGGTATATGGCAGGGAAGTCTATGGATGAGATTGTGGATCTGCTGAAAAGTAAGTACCGCGGCGGAACCGGCCTGTTGACGGATAACGGCAGGCTGTCCGTATGGCTTGGTGAGAATGGCATCCGGATATCAGAAGGTGACCGGGCAAGGTATACCGGGCAGTTTCAACTCGTTTCTTGGGAGGATGCTGCCGGGCGGATTGAAAATCTTTTAGATGACGGGCGCTTTGCATCTAATGTAGAACTTGAGGAAGCTCCCGGACATTTCCGCACCCTGCTAGTGTAGCGTCTCATTCATTTTTTTAATTAAAAATACTAAAATATGCTAATTTAAACTTGACAAACGGCTAAATATGTGCTAAAATATAGATAAAAAATTAGCATATTGGAGGCGCTTATGTCAATCACAAAATCCTATAACAAACACACGGGTGTTTATTATGCTTACGACACAACCTATGAATGGGATGAAGAACGTCAAAAGAAGGTTCAACACAAACGTTGTATCGGCAAATTCGATCCAATAACTGGCGAAGTCATTCCAAACGGCAAGGTCGGACGTCCATCCCGATCACTTCAAGCTGATATGATTTTCTCCATACGAAAAAAGCACCCGACAATCGTCAGATGCTTATATTTTAACTATTTAACCCATTAGCAAGGAACTCTTTGGCAGGCGTACCATTCTCCTGCGTCTCTCGGGTTTCCCCTGTCAAGTCATCGGCGTGTGGACGGGTACGTATTCCTCCACCTCAAAGAGTCCCTTGTTTAAGGTGTCTTTATAATAGTGTTTTTATTCTCTTTTGTAAAGAATTGTTTTATTCCGAATAAGTCTGTTCCATTCTTTATATATAGCGCTTCATATTATCATAAACGAGTCTGATCAACATTTTTGGCACTTAAAATGGAATGCTTATCAACATTTTGCATTTTTTTGCTAACAGTGAAATTGCATCAGGAACGGATAAAAATTCCAAGATTGCTCCGGCATCTTTCAGCAAACACCTCTGCACAGGTCAGCAGAGCCAGGAACGCGACAACAACCAATCCCATGCCTGCAAGAATCGCCAGATCCTGCCATCTGGCTTGGAAAACGCAGTAAAGAGCGCATCCAATCAGCGCAAGCAGCAACAGTCCCATCACAAAAGAGGACAGGTGGCTGATAAGCTTTGCGATCAGAATAAAAATTGTCAGCGCAAGTACCGCGATTACTGCAAGTATCTTAAATGGTAATTTTATAAGCCTCATAAATCTCTGCCTCCTTTTCGTTTTGGTTGTGTTTTTGCTTTCTTCTGATTTTATTGTAAACGGTGCGGTTGGCATCTGCAATGATGTCAGCGAAGCATTTTCTCCCTGTCTGCGGCACCCTGCAGATAGGAATCTAGGCCGATGTATTCACTGAGTTTAATTGTCAGTATCATGCACTCTTTAAATTTCTCACCCGCAGGAGTTTTGGAACCGCCGACCATCTGCATCACTTCGTCTTGGATCTGGATCAGTTTTCTGTTATTCTTATCATATTTTTTATCATTTTTAGTTGCCAAGTAAATCGGATCCTCATAGTAATTTTCGTAAAAATCGGTCATAAATTCTCTGTCCATTGATATGTCCTCCAACATTTTATATGATATGGATTCATTGTAGGACAGCTTATTCATGTGCGCAATGATGTCGATTTTCGTCACTATGTAGGCATGGATGTTGCTCCATGCCTGTTTCCTGCCGCGGTAATTTTATAAAAATCATTTCAAATTCCCATAATCAACGCTACACGAACTGACAAAGTTTCTTTTCCGGCAAATCTGGGGTATGATTACTGTGAAAGGACACAGAACTGTCATTACTATCTGTGCTGCCAGTCCGGCAGCGGAATGAAGTTTTATATGATAATAATTGCATAATGGCGGTAAGTGCTTTTAAGGATTCCTTCTGGGTCTCCCAGATTTCATCAAGCCGCGTCTGCAGGTCTTCGATATCGGCGGCATAAATGCTTCCGGTCTCATTTGCGCGCTTTGCCATCTGGTTTAAGTTGTTGCTGCACCTGCGCAGAAGTGATGTGATCTGTTTCGGGGAATCATAATCAAGTTGCACACAGTATCCGTCTAGAGCCATTTTCCGGAGATAAGCACTCATGGTCCGGATGCCGAGCTCATCCATTTTTTGGCAGATGCGTTTTTTCTCGCTTGGTGTTACGCGGAAATGAATTCTCACATTACGGTATGCTGTCTTTTTCTCTTCTGTCACAAAATCACCTCCTTCCTCAGCCGGGCATCACGGGTGAGCGATACCACTTTGCCGGATTTTTCTTTCAGGTCATTTAATACAGATGGACGGTCATCGTCCTGTTTGCAGTTATCGCCGGAATCCCTGTCGCTCCTTACCGCAGCGTTCCCATCATCCATATTCAGCTCTGCATCCAGTTCTGCCAGACGCGCAGATTTCGTTGCCAGCTCTGTTTCCTGCGGGAACGGTTTCCCGACCTCCTGCATGGCCGCTTCCTGCTGTTGCTTCAGGGAGGCCAGTTTCGTCTCTGCTTGCTCCAGCTTTGCCGGGATGTTCCCGAGGGCGTTATCCAACCGCGTCAGGTTTCCCCTGGCATCATTCCCGATAGGGACACGGTGGGTCATCTCCCCTTTGAGGAAAATACAGAACGTCTTCTCAAAACTGTCAAAGGACAACTGCATGGAAAATCCCCGGTAATTCCCGAGGGGATATCCCTCCACTGACTTTGCTGTCTTACATACAGCAAGGATGGCTGCTCCTGCCTCCGCTTTCTCATGGTAGGTTCTCCCAGCAACCTCCATCCCGGCAAAACCGTCTTCCGGATGGGGATGTGCTGCCATGGTTTCCATATCTTTTGTAAATCCCCGGATATAACCCTGCTGGCGCTCGATCTCTGCCGGGAAATATTTGAGCAGCTGGTCCTCCAGACGGTACTGCTTGCTCTGATGGTCTGCTTTTAAGACTTTCAGCCTCGCCACATCGATATCCAGGTCCATCTTCTCTTTGATCAGAGGTGAGCCCGCGCAAAGTGCTTTGATTTCGGCGTAAGAGAGTGCCTGCTCATCCACATCATCGCAGGATCGGACCGGTGATTTGCTGGTCATGATCTGTGAGATGAATTTCTGTTTGTTCTCCAGGGTCTGCCAGAGGTACGCATCAAATGTCCCTTCCGTCACATACTGGTAGACAAACACTTTTTTATTCTGGTTCCCCTGGCGGATAATTCGGCCGTTCCTCTGTGTCATATCCGCAGGACGCCAGCCAACATCCAGATGATGGACGGCGATGAGCCTGTCCTGGACGTTTGTGCCGGACCCATCTTCTGGGTGCTTCCCATCAGGACACGCACCTGCCCGGAACGCACTTTTGCAAAGAGGTCTTTCTTTTTCACTTCTGTGTCAGCGCTGTGAATAAACGCGACTTCCTCCCCCGGTATGCCCCTTGCAACCAGCTTGTTCCGGATATCATCATAGACGTTGAAAGTACCGTCTTTTTTCGGTGTAGACATATCGCAGAAAAGGAGCTGGGTCAGTTTTTCCGGCTTTCCCTCCTCCCAGATACGGAACACGTTATTAACGCAGGCGTTCAGCTTGCTGCCGGGGTCATCCGGCAGGAGGTCATTCATCAGCCGCTGGTCGAGGCCGATCTTCCGCCCGTCAGATGTGATCTTTAACATGTTATCCTCGCTGGGGTCTACCGTACCGGTATGGACAAGGGCAGCGCGTTCTGAGAGATCTTGCACCATCTCCTCCTGGAATTCCGAGGGCTGTACGACAACGGTCTCATACTCCGCTTCCGGAACCGGGAGGTCTAACTGGTCACTGGTCTTGATATCGGCCACCTCTTTAAACAGGTTCATCAGCTCCGGCAGATTGAAGAATTTAGCGAAGCGTGTCCTTGCACGGTAACCGGTACCTTCCGGCGCAAGTTCAATGGCGGTGGTGGTCTCCCCGAAGGTTGATGCCTAGCAGTCAAAGTGCGTCAGACCCATCTTCTGTAGGGAGCCATACTGGAGGTAGCGCATCACGGTATAAAGCTCCGTCATGCTGTTGCTGACCGGCGTGCCGGTGGCAAAGACTACGCCGCGGCCTCCGGTGATCTCATCCAGATAGCGGCATTTCATAAACATATCGGAGCTACGCTGGGATTCCGATGTGGACAGACCCGCCACATTTCTCATCTTGGTGTATAAGAAGAGATTTTTCACGTACTGGCTTTCATTCACAAACAGGCGGTCTACACCCAGCTGCTCAAAGGTAACCACATCGTCTTTGCGTTCCGTGCTCATAAGCTTATCAAGCTTTGCCTGGAGGGAGCGGCGGGTCTTTTCCATCTGTTTAATGGTGAAATTCTCCCCGCGTTGGTATTTCATGGAAGCGATCGCATCCTCGATTTCTTCGATCTGATCCTCCAGCTGTATCTGTTGGCGTTCCGTGGAGACGGGGATCCGCTCAAACTGGCTGTGGCCGATGATGACCGCGTCATAGTCCCCGGTGGCGATCCGCGCACAGAACTTTTTCCGTCTCGAAGCTTCAAAATCCTTCCGTGTCGCCACAAGCAGCTTCGCGCTGGGATAGAGGCGGAGGAACTCATTCGCCCACTGGATGGTCAGATGGTTCGGCACTACAAAGAGGGATTTCTGGCATAATCCCAGACGTTTGCTCTCCATAGCGGCGGCCGCCATCTCAAATGTCTTGCCCGCACCAACTTCATGCGCCAGCAGGGTGTTCCCGCCGTATAGGATATGCGCGATAGCATTCTTCTGGTGCTCCCGCAGCGTAATCTCCGGGTTCATCCCCACGAAATGGATGTGGGAGCCGTCATACTCCCTGGGGCGGGTGGAGTTGAATAACTCATTGTATTTGTGGCACAGTTCTTCCCGGCGGTATGGATCTTTCCAGACCCAGTCACGGAAAGCATCCTTGATCGCCTGCTGTTTCTGCTGGGCGAGGGTAGTCTCTTTTTTGTTCAGGATCCGTTTCTGTTTCCCGTCCGCATCCTCCACCGTATCATAGATGCGGATATCTTTCAGGTTCAGGGATTCCTCCAGAATACGGTAAGCATTTGCCCGGTCAGTGCCGTAAGTCACATAAGCCGCTACATCATGGGAATTGACACGGGTTTTGCCAGTGACCTGCCATTCTGCGGTAAAGGAAGAAAACTTCACCTCGATAGTGCTCCGCAGATAAAACGGAGTTTCAAAAGTTTCTTCCATGAACTTCTGGATATAATCCACATCGATCCAGGTGGCACCGAGGCGCACATCGATCTCCGAGGCATCCAGATCCTTCGGCTGTGCTTTTTCCAGCGCGGCCACATTGACGGCATACGCCGGGTTTGACCCGGCTGCGATTTTTGCCGCGCGCAGTTTCTACCGGACATTCCCGGACAGGTAATCATCTGCAGTGTGCCAGCCTTTTGTGATATCCGTATCCGATGCTTCCAGAGGGTCACGGAAGATCACGCCGGAAAGTTCCTCTGTAATGCGGGTGTAACCTTCCGGTTCGCCGAGTAATTCCGCCATAAACGGCAGGTCCGGCTTCCCGCGCTCCCCGATGGAGACAGCCAGTGCTTCCGCAGGTGTATCCACATGTGTCACGCTCCGGTCCGGGCGGATGGTGTGCTTCGTAAACATGTCTGCCTTTCCGATCAGGTTCCCTTCCTCATCCACATCCTCCAGGGAGCAAAGCAGGTAATAAGAAGAATCATCTGCGAATACCCTTGCATTCGGACGGGAATTTATAAGGCCATACTTTTCCGTGAAGACATCATAAGCTGCTTCCAATTCCCGCTGTTTCCCTGCGATATCTGCATCCGGATAGTCCTCCATCTGGTATTCGATCAGCTCATTGACGGTTTCCCGGAGGCTGATCATCCCGAGTGCCCGCTCCTTTGCAAGACTGCCAAGCTCCACCTTCCGCATGACAGAATCCTCACGGAAATAAACGTTCCCGTCCACAGCGGCAAAAGAGTAATTTTTTACCATGGGGTCAGCAGGCAGGATTTTCCGATCCGCAGGCTGGAAATCTTCAAAAGCGATAACAGCAGTTTCATACCTGCCATGGATATGCGAGACCGCGTTTTTTAACTGCTCCGCAAGGTCTGCCTCTGGTATCGGGGCAACCGTGCATTCTTTCCGGCCATACGGCGTGCTCACTTCTGTAAGCTCCCCGAGCACCATTTCCGGATGGTCGGCAAAGTAGCTGTTGATGGGGTAGCCTCCCTGTGTCAGCCCCAAGTGAACCCAATCCGGCTCGATCTCAATCGGCGTCTCGCGTTTCTGCAGAAAAATGATGTCTGAAACCACTTCTGTGCCGGCATTTGCCTTAAACGCATTGTCCGGGAGCCGGATGGCACCTAAGAGGTCTGCCCGCTGTGCAAGGTATTTCCGTACATCCGGGGATTGGGTATCCATGGTATAGCGGCTGGTCACAAAAGCGACAATGCCCCCTGGACGCACCTGGTCAAGTGCTTTGGCAAAAAAGTAATTGTGGATGGAAAAGCCCAGCTTATCATACGGCCGGTCACTCACCCGATAATCCCCGAACGGGACATTACCCACTGCCAGATCATAGAAATCCCTGCGGTCTGTGGATTCAAACCCGCTGATTGTGATATCGGCATTGGGATACAGCTTCTTTGCTATCCGCCCTGAGACAGGATCAAGTTCTACACCATAAAGGCGGCTGTCCCGCATCTCGTCCGGCAGGAGCCCGAAAAAATTGCCCACGCCCATAGATGGTTCGAGGATATTCCCGGAGGAAAAACCCATCTGTCCGACAGCGTCATAGATAGCACGGACGACAACGGGGCTGGTGTAGTGGGCGTTTAAGGTGCTAGCCCGCGCCGCGGCATATTCCTCGTCAGAGAGCAGAGACTTTAATTCTCGGTATTCCTCTGACCAAGCGGGCTTGTTCGGGTCAAAAGCATCCGGCAGGCTGCCCCAGCCGACATACCGCGAAAGGACAGCCTGTTCCTCCGGCGTGGCATTGCGGTTTTCAGATTCTACTGTGAGAAGGGTGCGGATCGCGGCGATATTCATCGCGTATTTCTGTTTCGGTCCGCCCTCGCCGAGATGGTCTTCGGTGATGTGGAAGTTTACTGCAGGAATATCAATTGATACATTTTCAACAGTTGGCGGCGCAATATCTGCAGGAGAATTTTCCGAATTCGCCAAGTGTGTTCCCTGACCCGGTGTGCCAGCATCCCTTGCAGGTTCCTCCTGCTCTGGTGTATCAAAATGCAGCCGTCTGATCTCAACATCATAGGGCAGGCCGGTTTCTTCTCCGTGATAGGAAGCTGCTGTTTCCTCCGTCACTTTCTGCGCGTCTGATTCATCTGCCGGTTCTGCTAAATCACTGCTTTCCGGTTGCTGGAGATGGGGAATCTGCGGCTGTGGATATCTCTCGACCAGACGCAGGAAGTTTTCCCGACTCTCTGCGCGGAAAATAGGATAAACCTGTTCCGGGTCGCGCAGATGGACATCAAACATGCCGATACTGTCGATAACAAACGGTTTGCCGTCTTCCAGATATACTGTATCATCAGCATGATATGGAAACTTCGACTTATCCAAAACAGCATCCAACTCATCATCAGAAACATCCATCAGGTCATTGAAATCGAGATAATACAGCTCATGACTGATCAACTCCTCCAGAGAATCATACTGTCGGGTGTCGAACACTTTTCCATTCAGCCGCCTCTCCAGGCAGAAATCGATCAGGTTGACAGCTGCTTCAACCGGATACTCATTATTCGTAACCGTGGTGTAGCCAATCCCGATATTTTTAAGATCATCAAAATCTGCAGGTGAGCTGAATTCCTCCATACAGTACTCATCGATCAGATCTTTTGCTTTATCGAGAAGGGTGCGTGCCAGGTCTGCCCGGATGCTCTCGATCAGATCCGCCCGGTAATCCTCTGCCCGCCGCTGGCTTAAGAAATCAATGGTCTGGCCGTTTGCATCTTTGTAGTAATCCCTTGTCTGCTCATCCCAGATCGAATAGGCTGTGTGGGAGGGATACCAGCCGACTTCAACCACACTGAAACGGTTCGCAGGATCCAGTTGCACCTGCTCCCAATCTACATCGGGTGCATCGGTCGAAGACGAAACAGCTGTTTCCTGACCGGGAGTAACAGTGTGAGTGCTATTTCCTCCCGCATCAGAAGCTGCCGGTTGCGGTGTTCCGTATTCTGCAGCCTCCTCCGCTGCGATACGTTCCACATCCTCCATCACCATCCGGACAAATGGGCTTTCCGGTGCTCCGTCTACCAGCTGTCCGTTTACAATGCCGCGCCTTTCCAGGTCTTCCCGCAGCTGCACCGGATCTATGTCATCAAACGGATCTTCTTCCGGCTCAGAGGCAACCTGCGCCTCATTCACCCGTGCTTTTTCTGCAGAGGTAAGATATCGATCTTCTTTTATAAGAGCGGCAATCCTTTTCGCTACAGCGTTCCAGGTAAGCGATACATTTGCACATCCCGGTTTGGTAAAGCGGAGCCCTTTCCCGTCATGGTCTTCAAAACTGCCGGAATTGTTTGAAAACGCGCCGCTATGGCCGCCGATGCCGTATTCTTTCCGAAGGAAATCCGCATTTTCCCGCCTGACATCTGGCTCCCGCGGCTGAGTGCTTCGTCAACCTCATCTTCTGTGATGAAATGCCCTGCCTCTGGGATTTCCGGCAGATCCGAAGCACATTCACGCCACGGGTGCGAGAGAGAATACAAACTGTCCAGTATCTCCGGAATATTGTGGTAATGGAAGCGGAGCAGTCCACGCATTTGTGCATAGGCATCTGAAAACTGCTCTACCTCCGATGTTACAGTCCGGAGGGTCTCTGCATCTGCAAGTGCTTCTGCGAGTTTTGCCGTCTCTTCCGGGAAACCGCCGCTCCGGTACCGGTCAATGGATGGGAAGAAATCCATCTGCGACGCATCTTCTGAGAGGTCATGCCGCAGATACCAGATGGACTCTGCTAGTGTAGCGTCTCAATCACTTCTTTAGCTACGCTTGTTGTATTATGGTGTCCACACTTCTATTGGTGATTAAAGCATGTGAACACCACCTAAATTACTCGGACAGCTCTTGCGTTGCCTTGGATTTCGTTTTCCTGCGTTCTTCGCGATCCCGGCTGTTTTTCTCTATATCAGGATACAGCCGGGCAAGCTTGATTCGGGAGTTTTCTGTTGTAAACTGCCAGTTGATTGGAGATGGGGCACTGTTGTATTCCTCATTCCATGCAGCAAGCTCACTACGTAAGGCTTCTATGCTCGAAATTCTTCGATTCAGGCACTCGCGTGTCATGATATTAATGCCGATTTCCGCAATATCAAGCCAGCTCCCGTGTTTCGGAGTGTAATGAACCTCGAGCTTTCGGGCAATCCTTCGTGCTTCCTCTGGAGGAAACGCCTTATATAGGGATGCAATTTTATGAGTGTTCAGATTATCCATAACAAGAACAATCTTTTCCGCATCGGGTTCCACCACGTCGACGAGATACCTGATTTTTTCGGCCCAGTCCAATGCGGTCCTTGTTTCTTCAACAAAATGAACGATTTTTCCGGTATGCGGCTGTATCATGCAAAATATACTGGCGGTGCCGTTGCGCACATATTCGGAATCAACCTTCTCGGGACTCCCTGGCCGCATGGGGATAGGTTCCCTGCTGTCACCAAGGATCTGATAAGGCTTTTCATCCATGCACCATAGCGGGTGGAGTGGGTCGTATGGCATCTGGTATACATCAAGGATGTCCTCCATATTTGCCACAAAATCCGCATCCTCATCAGGCGGAATGCACCAGTATGCACTCAGATGAGGCC
>Ga0192288_1012_pt1 | contig 18128 bp, 21 predicted proteins | sample Koala_Koa22_J3_FD_131243 | JGI IMG/M metagenome (GOLD analysis project Ga0192288, IMG submission 131243) | Enriched cells from koala feces incubated with labeled cellulose particles, San Francisco Zoo, California, United States - Koala_Koa2-2_J3 ...
CATCTGTGGAGTCTGGCGAAGAAAACACTTATGTTTTGAACACCAATACAATGCGTTTCCATTATCCTGATTGTGAAAGTGTCACCCAAATGAATGAAAGTAATAAAGAAGAAGTAACTACAACGAGGGAAGAACTGGTCGAGGAGGGTTATTCCCCCTGCGGAAACTGTAACCCATGAAAATTCCTGTTAAGTTGTACAATATATTGACAAAAACAAACCCCGTCGCCGCCATCTTCCACCGACCATGCTTCCATCAAAACTCCTGAAGCAAGCAGGTTGTCCCCTTCAAACAGCGGAGTCACACGGTATAAGACATGGTTGTCCGTTTCTTTAACATAATCTGCAACCATATTTTCGAACGGGAGCATGCCAACTACATTCATAGTTCTTGTTCCTGTTATGAGGTTTAGCTCATTATCGTTTTCCCCAGCTAACTGAAAACCTATCAGATGTGACCTGTTAAAGACGGCCTTCCCATCCACAAACTCATATGAGTTCTGAACCCATCCCGTTGGATATACACTGCTTATGTCTCCGCGTTCCTCAGTCGGCATAAGTTCCTGGCATATATTTGCATATGCCACACCACACCTTCCCAATGAATCCAGGTCGGAATATGTTTCGAAAACCTCTGTTGTATACTCATCCTCTGTGAAATATGGGATATTTCCGTTAATCTCGATATAAATATCCCCGCTGTACTCCGGAATGCTGCCTATATCCGAACCAACAGTGCCGGTTTCAACTACTGCACCAGAGGTCTCTGATGATACACCGGGTACCTCACCTGTACCGCATCCAGCAACAAGTAATATTGCTGCTGCAACAGGCGCAAACAGCTTCAGGACAAATTTCTTTTTCAACATCTTACATAATCCTCCTCAGTAATTTTTTCGTGTGAATACCCGGCAAATTCCCGGGTAATCGTTTTCTCCCAACCTTCCAGGCAAATACCAAGCTTCAGGGAAGCCGGGTAAACGCGGTTCCACCGGAAAAGGATGATTTTTTCAAACCTGTCCTCATAAGGCGAGGGATCCAGGATTTCCACGAAACAGAACTCCCCTTTCCCTGCTTTGCTTAAACATTCCCCGTCAACCCTGATATCCCCGGCAATTTTCCCAAACAGTGTTGCTGAATACGGGTCTGTCCAGAAAGAGGCTGTCTGGGTAAGTTCCAAGAGGCGCGAAGTGAGATTCCTGTCACGGCTCTGGCGGCGGTGGTTGAATGCCATCCCTAAATTATCATCTACGCATGTAATTAAGATCATTTTTTCCTCCGAAAAAAAATATAACACAACAAAAGGAGACATCTCTGCCTCCTCCTGATTTTCAATTTAATTCATCCCTGCGCGGAATCTTTCCGCAATGCAAGGTACTCATCTGCCATCTGGTGGAAATCCGACTCCAGTTCGTCCAACGTATTCCCTTCGTACAAAACCAAGTCCCTAATCCCGAGAATCTTCCCATAAAAACACTGGTCTTCCCGTGATATCTCGATGCTCCCTGTCAGATGTTTGTAAGTCATTATATCACACATATGTATCCCTCTTCCACCATAAATTTTTCTGGTTGGCACGATTTTTTTATTGTACTCCAAAACACAAACATTGCACAATTCTTTTTTTACAATTTCGTATTGTTTTCAGAATAATATCTGATCAGTGCCCTGATTCCGCCCGCATCAATCGTCAACGGCTTTGCGTCGCCGTACCAGTGCGTCAGGCGTGCGCCGTAGTGTTCTCCGGTTTTGCTCGTCTCATGGTGAAGCATCTTCTTCAGTTCGGTAACTTTGTAAGTATCAGCCATCTTTTTCTCCTTTTTCCTTTTTTTAAACAGGCTGCCTCCAGGAGAAGCAGCCTGTTTAAAAGTCCGGTCAGGCAGGTTCTTCGACCTGCTGCAGGTCCAGTTTCTCCTGCACAAATTTCTCAGGCTTTTTCCGGTGTTTGCGTCCATCTGTTCTTCCATTTAAGACTTTGAACGCCTGTTTCTGCGAATAGCCTTTCGAAATCGCAAGGAAAAACGCATAATAATTTTCCCTCATGCAAAAGCCCCCTTTCCTCAGCTTGCATCCAGGATCTTCCTGGCTGCGCCCACCAGTTCCGGGTCGCCAGTATAGACTTCCACCAGCTGCGTGAGGAAATGGATCCCCTCCGCACCGCTGTCAGCGACCTGTCCAAGCGTCCTGCCCTGGTTCGGGCCGAACGGGATGACTTTATTACGCGCTTCTTCCAGCGGGACTTCTTTATTTCCAGCCATGAAATCCATCTCCATCTGCCCTTCACACTGCTGCGGGTCAGGGCCAAACGGGATCTCTTCCGCGTCCATCACCCATGCAGGTTCCGGCACAGGTGTTCCCTGGCTTGCGGCAGGCTGCCATGCAGACATATCCGTGCCTGCCAGTGCATGGGTATCCTCCATGTACCACTGGTCCGGCACAGGGCCGTGGGTTTCCTGCTGCTGGTATGCGGCGGCCTGCCAGGCAGGAATTGCATCATTAGCGAACTCCTGCGGCACAAAATCCCACGCGGCTTCCGGTGCAGTGTCTACATCCTCCGGCGGGCGCACAATGCCGGTGTTATCCGGTACATACAGTGCCTGCGGGCATCCTTCCTGAATGTCACTGGAAGTGCTCGTGCCCGGGGGCAGGTCATAGCCAAGGATGCTCATGGCGCGTCCTTCAGCTGCGGTCTCTGCGGATTCCAGGAAATATTCCCCAGCATCCATGTCTTTTTTCCAGTCCCGCCGTGCATGCGCGGCAGACAGCAGATCCCCGTCCGCATTGAACACGCGGGCTTTCATGATGCAGTGCCTTTCATCGAACTCGATGATGTCCTTCCGGACCAGCCCTTTCGGGTTTTCCTTCCGGAAAGTGGCTACACGGTACTTCGCCGCCAGGTATAACGTCCCGTCATCCATCTCTTCCGCGAAACGGCCCATGTCTCCAGCATTTCCTTCCATCTCCTTGTACGGAAGGTCAAACCCGAGGTCAGAAAGCGCACGCCCGATCGCTGCAGTCTCCGCCATTTCCAGGTACGACGGGTTGACTTCCGTGTACTTCCTGTAAGCATGCGCCTCGGCCAGGAGCCGGGAGCCTTTCAGGTCGCCGTACACAGATGCCTTGAATACCGCCCATGCCGGGCCGGACCGGATGATCTCCGTCTCGATCCTGCCCAAAGGGTATGCTTTCCGGAAATCTGCAATCCGGAATTTTGTCTCCAGGTATTTTGTCCCGTCAGGGAGCGTGATTGCTCTGTCCATATAGTTCTCCTTTCTTTTTTAAAATTTTGAAATAAACGCATCCTCCGTGATCACCGGGATGCCCAGCTTTTCCGCTTTCACAGACTTGCTGCTCGTGCCCGTCTCGTTGGACACCAGGAAATCCGTGTTCTTTGAAACACTCCCGGCCACCTTCCCGCCGTGGGCTTCCACGTATGCCTTGAATTCTGCGCGGTTCTTAAAGGAATGCACGGAACCCGTGATGACGAAGGTCAGCCCTTTGCATGTTTCCTCTGCTGTTTCTCTTTTGTCCTTCCTGATATGCACCATGCGAAGGACATCCTGGAACAGCTCAAAGTTCTTTTCATCCCTGAACCATGATACAAAGGCATCTGCCTTTGCTCTACCGATCCCGTCAATGGCCTGCATCTCCATAAAAAAGCACTGCTGGTCCCATCCATTGCCAAGGTTATGTATCCTGGCAGCAAGTGCGCCAGCATCCCACACGGACAACAGTTTCCTGGACACATCATGCCCGCACATCGGGATGGAGAAAGCATAGAGGAAATGTTCCATATCCACATCCGAAACAGCCTTTTCTATCGCTTCCACCAGGTTTAAGACAGAGCTCTCACCCCATCCCTCACGTTCCCGGAGCGGATATTCACCGTTAAAATCCGTAATCTCCCCGCGGTGCCTGTACAGGGTTGGCATAAAAAGCAGGTCGGTGACCGCATGCATGTAACCGCCGCTGACCAGGTCCGCCAGTTTTTTCTCCGAGAGGCCGTCAATATCGAGCCCGTCCTTTGATACGAAGCGGGCAAATTTTTTCAGCTTCTTCGCGGCGCAGTCCGGGTTCGTGCAGTGAAGGACTTCCGGTGTTGTGATCCCGTCGCCTTCAACCTTTGCCGGGTGCCCGCATACCGGGCATTTTTCCGGGATAGTGAACGCTGTCCCGTGCGCGTCTGCAGATGCTACCTGGGGGATGATCATATTCGCTTTAAAGACCTCCAGCGTGGTCACTTTGTCAGCGCCGATCCCCATTTTTTTCATCTGGGTTATGTTGTGCAGTGATGCACGGGATACGCTTGTTCCTTCCAGTTCCACGGGGTCAAACACGGCAACCGGTGTAATGCATGTCGCCCCGCAGGACCACTCAATATGGTCCAGCCTGGTTTCAGCTGTCACGTCCTGCCACTTGAACGCCATCCCTGCGCCGTTGTCATGATGCCCGGTCACAGTCAGTGTTTTCGCGTACTCGGTGTCCTCATACACGAGCACCAGCCCGTCTACTGGGGTTTCTATCTGCCCGGAGGCCGCTCTCTTCGTCCACAGGTCGATCATATCCTGTAGATCATCGGCATAGTACACAAAAGAGTATTCCACCACGGAAAACCCTTGCCCTATCAGCCACTGCATACGGTCGCCCCAGTTCCGAAGCGGCCTGTCATCCGGCCCTTTCACAAGCGTAAAGGCAGTAAAGGACACGCGCCGCGCCTTCACTTCATCCGGGTTATCCAGGTTCAACGTGCCTGCGGCAAGGTTGCGCGGGTTGGCATAGGGTTCCGTGCCTTCCGGGAGTGAAAGGTTGATCTCTTCGAAATCAGGATAGGAGATCGTTGCCTCCCCGCGCACCACGATGTGGTCCTTACAGGGGATGGTCTCCGGGATCCCGCTGACCGCCCCGGACAGATAGGTGATGTTTTTCCCTATAAGCCCGTTTCCGCGAGTCAGCACCTTTGACAGCTTCCCGCCATCATATGTCAGGACGAGCGTCAGCCCGTCCAGCTTCCATGACAGCCGGACTTCCTGATCCCCTGCCCATTTCTGCAGCACGGCCACATCCTTTGATTTGTTCAGGGACAACGCCGGGTACTCATGAGCTTCTTTTGCACCTTCTGCTTCTGCCCCGGCTTTATTTGTCGGGCTGCCCGGCAGCACAACTCCCGTCTTGGCTTCCAGCGCCGCCAGCTCATCGAACCCTGCATCCCACTCATGGTCAGTCATGATCGCCTGCCCGCCGTTATAGTAAACATCGGAGGCTTCGTTCAAACGCGCAATAAGTTCGGACATTCTTTCTTTTTCTCTCATAGATTCTCCTTTATTTTTTTTATTAAATGCTCGCCTACACAGGCCACGACATCTTTGAAGGGATACTTCATATATGTTGCAGTGAGATATTCCTTGTCGATGACCTTGTCACTGAGCAGCCTGACCAGGTTTTCCATGTTGTCCTGGAACCGGACCCGTTTCAGGTCTGTATGCACAATAAAATACTCATAGAAATTTCTGCCTTCACCGTCCATACACGGCATTTTAATTATGACCGGGTCAACCAGTTCATAATCAACCCTAGTCACTTTCGCCGGCAGGCTTACAAGCCATCTTTCGTTTGTATCTTCCACATCCGGAACTTCTTCCCTGGTCGGGACATACACCTGACCGCCAGAGAGGTAATATGCATGGATCAGGATCGGCATACCGCCATCCGTGTCCTGCATGAACTTTGCAGTCGCCCCGGCTTTCGGGACCGACAGCAGTGCATGCCTGATATCTGTTGACACGCAGATCCTCGGCGTAACGTCTTCTTCATGCGCGCCTATGGTACGGTTTGATGGTACACGCAGTTCAAATTGGTCCACCAGGTCAAAACTGACATGGACGAATGTACCTTTTTCCATAAATTTCCTTTCTTTTTATAAAACAGGCGCAGGAAAACCTGCGCCTGAAATATATGAACCATTTTTAGTGATTTCTCAGCTCCACGGAAGCTCCTCGTCAATCCCCTGCGGGATGTTCATGAAACCTCCGCCAGGCTGCTGGAAACCCTGCGGTGCAGGCTGCTGATATCCCTGCGGCGGTGCCGCGTTCTGTGCAGGCTGCTGGTAGCCCTGCGGCGGCGCTGCCTGTGGTGCAGGCTGCTGGTAACCCTGCGGCGGTGTTGCCTGTGATGCAGGCTGCTGGTAGCCCTGCGGTGCCTGGTATCCCTGCGGCGGCACATTCGCATAATTACCCTGCGGGGCATTTGCATAGCCCTGCTGCGGCGCATTCGCCTGCGCATTACCGCCGAAACCCTTGCTTTCCGCGAATTCCATATTTTCCACGATCACATCCGTGGTGTACACCTTCTGGCCCTCCTTATTGGTATAGGAACCGGTCTGGAGCCGGCCCTCGACAACTACCTTCGTCCCTTTTTTAATGTACTTCTCGCAAAATTCCGCTGTCTTACGGAATGCCGTGCAGCGCGGGAAATCGGCCTGCTGCTCGCTGTCCTTGCCCTTCCTGCGGTCTACAGCAAGAGAAAAGTTTGCAACGCATATCGGCTCCGCCCCCTGAGAATAACGGATCTCCGGATCCCTTGTTAAACGTCCCATTAAAATGACTTTATTCATACATACCTCTTTCTGCCGGTTCTTCCGGCTTATTTATTTCCCCTCCGGGGTCACTCACAATATGATCACAACATTTCAGCCGATGCACCCCTTGTGCAGCTGGCTGAACTCCACAATGCTGCCTGCAACCGCGCAGTAACGCGGGTTGAGCACGACCTCCTTCACGGCATCTTCCAGGATGAGTTCTTTCATTTTCATGAATTCATCCATGGAGGCGTAGATATCACAGATATCCCCGGTCCAGTGCTTTGCCCGGTATGTTTCCAGGCTGTCCCATTCTGCTTCAGAGAGGATTTCCTTTTCATAATCCCTGCGGAAAGCCCTGCATACGCCAGACATGGCGCGCTTGAACGACTTTGCCTCTGCTTCCAGTTCCCTGGTGCGGGCAAGGATCCCTTCTGACGGCAAACCCTCCTTTTCCAGGGCTTCATCTGCCGCCTCGCCGGTGGCATATGCCGCCACGGTTTCCTCCATATCCGCAAGGAACGTGCCTGCATCTGCTAAGAACGTGTCACCGTTTTCCGTGACCGGCACAGCGATATGGAATTTCCCATAGCCGGAGAAAATCACTTTATCCTCCAGCACCGCTGCCGTAACCCCTTCTGCAACTTTCCCGTCACCAATGATCTGGTCACGGACAAACTCTTTTACTTTTTCCATTGTGTTCTCCTTTCTTATTTGAACCTTTTCTGGAATTCCTCTCCAAACCGCTGAAGGTCGGCGAGGTTGTTGATAATCCGATCAGCACTGGAGATATGCTCCAGTGCCATACCGGAAAAATCCATCATGAAACCGCTGTCTGAATAAAACAGCTCCGGTGCATACCCGGCATCCTTATGCCGTGCGGCAAAGGACACCGTTTCCGGTGTTTTGAGGTAGGTGATGATATTGAGCACGACATTACATCCCTCATAGGTTTCCACGCAGTAAGCGCCTGTTTCTTTCTCCCCTGTTTTCTCCATAAATTTCCCCTTACGCCGCCGCGTTGATGTTCACCGGCAGGATCAGGTGCAGATACCCATCCCCGCGTATCACACAGGGGGATTTGGAACTTCCCAGTTCAAGGGAAATCTCTTCATCGTCAATTTCCTTTAAAGCATCGAGGACAAATTTCGGGTTGAACCCGATTTTAAGGTCACTTCCAGTCTTTTCCGCGTCAATATCCTCGCTCATGCCTCCCGCATATGATTTTGCGGAGGCGTTCACGGAATCATCGCGTACATCCAGGATCAGCGGCATGCTCGACGCTTCGGACTGGAACAGCATCGCCCTGTCCACCGTCTCCAGCAGGTTCATCTTATTGACCCGGACATTGACCGGGTAAGAGCTTTCGATCATGCGATCCACATCAAAGTACTTCTCTGAAACGGACTGCAGGTGGACGGTCGTGTCCCCAAACGAAAACTGGGCACTGTTGTCCATGACCGTGATCTCCATGCTGCCTTCTTTCCCTGAAAGCAGGGGAAGGAGTTTTTTCAGCATGTCGCCGGGGATCAGGATGTCCGCATCCGGCCCGTCTGCCTGTAAAGTACGCCGTGCAATCCGGTGCCCGTCCAGTGCAGTAAGGGTCATTTCTCCTGAAACGGCCTTTACCTGGACACATGCCATCGCCTTATTGTTGTCATTATCAGGGATGGCGATCAGGACACCTTTCAGGGCATCCCGGAACTCCGGCTGCTTGACGCACACACTGGTGCCAAAGGCCGCGTCTTTCAGGAAAGAAAACTCGCCCGGTTCCATGCCGGACGCTTTCAGCTTTGTCTTCCCACAAACAACGGAAAGTTCTCTCTTATCATTACAGGAAAGCGTTACCGTACCATCCGGGAGCTTTCCTGCAAAGCCAGAGAAAGTCTTTGCATCAACGGCAGCCAACCCTTCCTCGATAATGCTGCCTTCTGCAACGGTTTTGACACCGATGGCGATGCTGTTGGCGGTGAATGTAACCTCACCGTCTTTCGCAACGATGGCAATGCACTCCTGGATCGGCATGGTCGTCCTCGACGGCACACCCTGGATAGCGGCGCGGACTTTCTTCAGCAGCTCGTTTTTTTCAATCTTGATCTTCATTCTTTTCCTCCTTCATTTAGGTTTTCTTTTTTTGGTATTCGGGGACATTCCCGGGATATATATAAACAGGGCGAGCCTGTTGTTTTTGTGATGCCGGATGGCAGAAATGAATTTCCACTTTATATGGAACAGAATTTTAGTGCGGGGGATATACGGCGAAATAAAAAAAGAGGCAACTAAGTCAGTTGCCAATTTTAGAAATATTCAGGTTGTGCCTGCAACACCTGTACCCACAGCATTACCCACGGACATAGCCGGGCAGATGCTCCGGCTGCAGGCCTGTCTTACTCGATTTTTTTGTAAAAACTATCCTGCATGGTTTCCAATATTCCCGTCCTATTTTCTCCCAGCCATTCCACGGCGTCCTGCACATCTTTGTACCGGTCCTGGTTTGCGAGGATCATCTCAAGGTATTTGTTCCGCCCGGACTGCCGCGTCCCGCGCAGCAGGTCACCGGCGCTGCGCATCTGCAGGTCTTTCAGTGCGATCTCGCACCCGTCCGTTGTTTTTGATACGGCCTTCAGCCGCTCATTGCCTGTGTCCTCTGAAAAGAACACGCAGTATGACTGTGCGCTGCCCCTGCCGACACGCCCGCGCATCTGGTGCAGGGCGGCCATGCCAAACCGTTCCGCATTGTGGATGACAAGCGCCGTTGCGTTCGGTACATTTACCCCGACTTCGATGACAGACGTGGCTATGATCACCTGTATTTCATTTTTTCGGAAACAATCCATGGCTGTTCCCATCTCTTCCTGCGGGGTCTTGCCGGTGATGGCTGCATAACTGTACCCAAGGCTGCAGATAAATGGCCCATACATTTCTTCCGCTTCTTCCACTGAAAACACCGGCTTTTCATCCTTACCGATCATGGCACACACAATGTATGCCTGGTGCCCAGCTTGCAGTTCCTTACGCAGGAAGGACAGCACGCCCGGCGTGGAGTCTGTCACACAGCTGAGTATCCTTTTCCGCCCCGGCGGCATGGATTTAATACTGTATAATTCCATGTTCTTGTTGTAAACGGTCTGTGCGAGCGTGCGCGGGATGGGTGTCGCGCTCATAACCAGCGTATGAACCCCGGCCTGCCCTTTGTCCGCCAGGTTCCCGCGCTGCATCACGCCGAATTTATGCTCTTCATCCACTACAGCCAAAGCAAGGTCTTTATACACGACTTTCGGCGCGATCAGGGATGTCGTCCCTACAATGACATGGATGCTGCCGTCTGCAAGCCCTGCAAGGATCTTTTTCCGTTCCTTTGCCTGCATGTCCCCGGCATAGTACGCGACACTGATCCCCGTGCCGGAAAAAAGCTCCATGAGGTTTGCATAATGCTGTTCTGCCAGGATCCGGTTCGGCGTCATGATGGCTGACTGGTATCCGTTCTCCGCCAGTGCCGCCGCGAGGAGGAAGCATACGATGGATTTACCGCACCCCACATCACCCTGGATCAGGCCATTTACGCGCTTGCCATCCCCCATTTCAGATAAAATCCTCTCCAGCACATCCCCTTGGTCTTCCGAAAGCTGGAACGGGAGTTTTTTGCGGATTGCCTGGCACAATCCTGTTTTTTTTGTAATGAACGGGGATACGCTTACATGGTTGTCCGACAGCTGTTTTTCCGTGAGCGCAAAATACAGCATATCATCAAATAAGAACCGCTGTTCCGCTTCTGCCTGCTGCCCCATGCTGTCAGGGCTGTGCATGGCACGGAAGGATTCATACAGCCCCATCAGGCCATACCGCCCCTTAAACTCCGGGGAATGGTAATCCACGAACGCATAAGACCGCATGGCGTTCATCACGAGCCCAGGCACATGGCAGGCTTTAATCCCTTTAATGGATGGGTACACAGGCACGACTTTCATGCCGGATTCAATATCTGATGTGAACCGTACCGGGTTTGCTGTTTCGGGCATTTTATGGAAAAAACTGTAATTAAATTTCCCGCAGATAAGCACCCGCGACCCTTTCATGGCATAGACCCGCTCATACAGGTAAGGCATGTGGAACCAGGTCACGGTGCACATAGACCCGTCATCAAGTTCAACCTGGGCAAAAAAAGCAAACGACTTGCTGTCACTTTTTTTCATTGACTTGATGTATCCGGCAACGCAGGATACTTTGTCTTTCGGCAGGATGCCTGTCAGATGCGTAAAGTCGTAGTAACGCAGCGGGAAAAACCGGAGCAGGGATTCCACATCCGCAATTCCTTTTTTCTCCAGGCTTGCATTCATCCGCTTGGTCAGGTGCAGTTTATCCAGTTCCACAAAAAATCCTCTCCTTTCTTAATATAGTATATTAATATATACGATTTTCAGACATTTTCTGGCAACAACCCTGATGCGTTAGCCTTGTCACAAGAAGCAGATGGTGTATAATGAAAACGAGGAGGGAACCACCATGAAAAATAACAATTTCGGACGGACGAATAATATACGGAAACAAAACCGCCCATACCCTGAAAACCTCGTGCTAGATATCCGCAAAAAAGAAAGTGCCGGAAAAATGCCGGAGGATATCATTGAAGCGGTGGACTACGCCCTCTCAGCCCTGCCGGAACGGGAAGCCAGGGTGCTGTACGGGAGGTACAAAGAACATATGTCGCTGGAAGAAGCAGGGAGGGAACTCGGAGTCTGCCGCGACCGGGTCAGGCAGATCGAAGCACTTGCGCTCAGGAAACTTCGCCACTGGTATCCTGAAGAGTGCCGGCTATTCTCAGACGGGATGGATGCATACAGGCAGTACATAGCTGAAACAGAAAGGGAAGAGTGCCTTGCAGCAGCAGTGGCAATGAATAAACAGCCGGATGAAATGCTGATCGACGACCTTGGCCTGTCTGCCAGGATATGCAGCAGGCTGCGCATGGCCGGATACCGCTATGTTTCGGACGTGGCAGGGAAAACAAGGAAAGAAATGCGCTATATTAATGGGTTCGGCGATAAATCATACCAGGACCTGCAGGAAGCCCTGAAAAAAGCAGGATTCTGACCAAATTTCTTTTTCTGAAAAATCCTGCCCGGGGCAGGCCGCCCCGGACAGGATACTGGTCAGACAGCTGTTCTTCCCTCTTTCTGTCCATATTTTATAAAATGTAAATAATACTGTTTCAGGTCACTGCCATATGCTTTCTGCAAATCGGCATACCTGTTCCTGTATGCTGTCACATTAAACGTGGAGATCGCCTGGCGGCCCTCAGCCATCCCGTATTTTACAAAGTGCCGGAGCACAGCGTCATCGTCGCCTGCGTACAGATTTTTAACATCTGAGTGGTTGCTGATGTAGTAGCTGTAATCATACACAGCTGAGTAATCCACACCGTCCAGCGTCGTTACCGCATCCTGAAGCGTCGTCACGCCCGTGGCCACGCGGCCTTCCTTTTTGCCGTACTTGATGTAGTGCAGGTAGTAAGATGCCAGGTCTGAACCATACGCCACCCGCAGGTCACGGTATTTGTTCCGGTAAGACGTGACATCAAACGTGGAGATCGCCTGGCGGCCCTCGGCCATCCCGTATTTTACAAAGTGCTGGAGCACGGCGTCATCATCGCCTGCGTACAGTTTTTTAACATCTGAGTGGTTGCTGATGTAGTAACTGTAATCATACACAGCTGAGTAATCCACGCCGTCCAGCGTCGTTACCGCATCCTGAAGCGTCGTCACGCCCGTGGCCACGCGGCCTTCCTTTTTGCCGTACTTGATGTAGTGCAGGTAGTAAGATGCCAGGTCTGAACCGTATGCGGCCCGCAGGTCGCGGTATTTGTTCCGGTAAGAGTTGACGTCAAACGTGGAGATCGCCTGGCGGCCCTCGGCCATCCCGTAAGTCACAAAGTGTTTCAGGGCTCCTGCAGAGTTACTACCATAAGAAGCCTTGATGTCCGAGTAATTGCTGACATAATAATTGAAGTCATATACATCCGAATAATCCACGCCATTGTAAACTGTCTCGTAGTCACTGCTTGTATTCGTGAAGATATCTTCTACCATATAATTCAAATCTACGTTCCCACTGATTCCGGATACGCTTGCGGAAGACGAGCACTGCCAGATCGCATAGCTGCCGTTGTAGGTGCAGGTTGTGTTGTACTGTGCCACCCACTTGATGACGTCGTCAAAGTAGCTGTTGGTCAGGTAGTTGGTCCATCAGGACTTGCTGGCATAAATGCCTGTCTCATATCCTGCTGACTCCACAGCCGTGCAATACGTTTTCGCGATGGAAGCCTTCGTGGACGCGGACAGGGATGCCTGCGAGGAATCTTCCATGTCGTAAAAGACAGGCAGGGAAAGTTCAGCGCCCCAGTCATCCAGCTGGTCCAGCAGCCGGGTTGTATGCGCCGCCTCGCTTTTTGCCTTTGTCGTCGTGGTTGCGTAAGAATACAGGTATACGCCAAACGGGATATTGTTTTCTACGCAGCCCTTTACGTTAGCTTCAAAATTTGAATCATCCTGGCTGGTATAATCCGACCCATAACCACACCGGATGATCACAAAATCAACATCATCCGCAAGTGATTCGAAATCAATGGATCCATTGTGGTAAGAAATATCCACGCCCGTTGCCACCGTATTGCTCGGTTTCGTAGGCGTAGAAGATGCATAAAGCTTAATCTCTGATTTCATGCTGTCTCCCATCGCCTTATCTTCTTCTGTTACTGTTTCTGCCTGTCCTGGTACTGCAGCGGTCGAAAATGACCCTGCTGCAAGGGCAGCCGCTGCTGCCATTGCCAGGAAGCGTTTAAAAACTTTTTTCATATTTAACCTCCTCGATTTCCCGCCTGATGTTTAAAATCAGGCATGCTAAACAAATGTTTACAAATAAATCAGCCTGCCCTCCAGCCGTGCTCCCGGTATCATACAGTAGATAAATGCCAACACAGCCAGTCATCCGCAGCCCTCCTTTCCGGCTTTCGCGGATATATACTTGTTTTTGGGAAATCCGGCAACTAAATCAGATTAGAAACACTCAATGTCATTCCACCACTGCAGGTAACACAACTCTCATAGCCCACATGATATATTCAGGATTTTTTCAAAAAAACAGCCCGTTTCCGGGCTGTTTTGTAATAATAATCATAATGTTTACAGGTGTAGTACACGTTCTTTGATTTCCTGTGTACGTCCCTGGTTCCAAAATCGACTACCAATATAGCCACAAGTCCTCCTTGCGACGTTCATCCTGTTCTGGTCGCGGTTACCACAATTCGGGCACTCCCAGAGGAGTTTCCCGTCTTCCTCAATGATCTGGATTTCCCCGTCATATCCGCATTCATGGCAGTAATCGGATTTTGTATTCAGTTCCGCATACATGATGTGGTCATAAATGAATTCCATCACAGCCAAGACTGCTTCTATGTTGTCCTGGAGGTTCGGGACCTCCACATAACTGATGGCTCCCCCGGGGGAGAGCTTCTGAAACTCGCTCTCGAAACCCAACTTAGTAAAAGCATCAATTTCTTCAGTCACATGTACATGATAGCTGTTACTAACGTAGTTCTTGTCAGTGACTCCCTCTATGATACCAAAAGCGTTTTGGTTTACTTTCGCGAACTTATACGTACAAGATTCCAACGGAGTCCCATATACGGAATATGCAATGTTTTCCGCCGCACGCCACTCTTTACACTTATCGTTCAGCTTCTGCATCACTTCCAGCGCAAACGGCTTTCCTTCCGGATTCGTATGGCTTACGCCGGTCATGTACTTCACGCACTCATACAAACCTGCGTACCCGAGCGAAATTGTCGAATAGCCGCCGTAGAGCAGTTTGTCGATGGTCTCTCCCTTTTTAAGCCTTGCCAGCGCCCCATGTTGCCACAGGATCGGCGCAACATCGGACACCGTGCCCAAGAGGCGTTCATGGCGGCACCGGAGTGCCCGGTGGCAGAGCTCCAGTCTTTCCTCGAAGATATCCCAGAACTTCTCCATGTCCTTCCCAGAGGACAGGGCGACGTGAGGGAGATTGATAGTAACTACGCCCTGATTGAATCTTCCGTAGAATTTTCTTGTTCCATCTGGATTTCTGATGCCATCTTCTACTGTAAGAAAGGAACGGCAGCCCATGCACCCGTACACTTCACCCTTATCCTGCTTCATAATCTTGGCAGAGATATAATCAGGCACCATCCGCTTCGCCGTGCATTTCGCGGCAAGCTTTGTCAGGTACCAGTATTTCGTGCCTTCCCTCACATTATCCTCATCGAGGACGTAGAGCAGTTTTGGGAAAGCAGGGGTGATGTACACGCCCTTCTCATTCTTCACGCCAAGGATCCGCTGGTTCAGCGTTTCCTCGATGATCAGCGCCAAGTCATCCCTCATCTGCCCCTCCGGGACCTCGTCGAGGTACATAAATACAGAGACAAACGGGGTCTGCCCGTTGGTGGTTAACAAAGTCAGAAGCTGGTATGTCATCGTCTGAATAGAATCAGCTACTTCCTGGTGAAGCTGTTTTTCAGCAGTTCTATTAATTTGTTCCTCATCCATTGCAGGAAACATATCTTTGAAGCGTTTCCTGAGCTTTTGGCGGCTGACATCAACAAAAGGTGCTAAATGTGCTAGTGTGTATGTCTGACCGCCGAAACTATTAGACGCTACCTGTGCGACCACCTGTGACGTGATTGTGCTTGCAGTGCGCAAGCTCTTTGGTGGTTCGATCATGGTTTCACTGATTATTGTTCCATTCTGAAGGATATCTTCCAAGTTGAGCAATTCACAGTTATGCATTCGTTGAATGAAATAGTCAGAATCATGGAAATGGATAATACCCTGCTTATGGGCATCAGATATTTCTTTCGGAAGCAAGAGCCTGTCTGTAATATCCCGGCTTACTTCGCCCGCAATATAATCCCTCTGTGTACTATTGATTACAGGATTTTTATTTGCATTCTCCTGCTTCGCCTCCTCATTCGCCAAATTGATCAGCGACAGGATCTTGTCATCCGTCGTGTTCGCCCTGCGCACCAGTGCCCGCTTGTACCGGTACTCGGTGTACGCAATCCCGACCACGGTAGCCCCGTACTTGTGCAAAGTGCGGATGACCATGTCCTGGATGTCTTCCACGCCAAGCGTATGCGGGCATGTTTCCGCTTCCTTCTGCACATCGTTCGCGATGAGCTGGATCAGGAGCGGGTCGATCCTTGCAGATTTCTCCACGGAATCATTCGCCTTTGAGATGGCGGCCTCGATCTTTCCTTTCTGGAAATCAACCTCCGCCCCATTCCTCTTGATAATTTTCATACAGCTCCGGCAGTGGCCTGCAGCCGCTGCTGCAGGCCCCGCCTTCCTCCTTTCTTATTCTTGTATTTGCAAACCGATAAATCGGTTTCAGCCTATAAATAATCTTTTGACCCGGACGGCACTTCGCCGGCTGCTTCCAGCGGGTAGCTGTTCGGCCCGAGCAGAAGCGCATCAAACACGCCTAGCCTCCCTTCATCCGAACACAATGCATTCCCGGCAAACACGGCATAGGAATCGTCATGCCATGACCCGTCTTTGTAAAACGACCGGATCCGCCCGGGTTCCGGGGAATATACATCGCGCGTCACGACAAGCGCCGGCATTAGCTCCAGCATTTTCCCGAACTGGACAACCATGTTTTTCATCCGCCCGGCAACTTCCAGCATCTCATCCTCGTCATACCTGTTCTGGCAAACCGCAACGGTGCAGATATTCGGGATCATCCCGAGCCAGTTTTCATAATCTTCGGAATGCATGCATTTCAGCATGAACTCGAACTGGGAAAACTGTTCATCTTCTGCCTTAGCCCGTTCCAGGTATATTCCTTTTTCTTCCTCCGGGTTTTCTGCCCGGGCGACCGCCCGCTGCATCCGTTCCTCCGGGTCTGCTTCCAGGTAGATGACCATAAAACAGGTGTCAGGCATGGCTTTTGTCACATCCCTGATCCCTTTCGGGTCGATAATGTAATAGTCAGCCTTCTCCACCTGCTGTTCCGTGGCGAAGTACTCATACCCGTTAATGGACGTCACCGCAGCCTTATCCCTGCATGCTGCAGCTTCCTCCGGAGTGATAAATATATGGGTATCTTCATCTTCCGAGCGCCTGGGGCGCGTGGTATATGACTTCACGCCGGACAGCCCCTGTTCTTTTAATAAGCGCCCGAGATGGTCCTTGCCTGTCCCGGAACGCCCTGCGATTAAAATCTTCATACGTTCTTCCTTTCCTCATCATGCGACGTAATAGATGTATCTGCTTCTAAAAGATCCTTTGCTTCGATAGGGTTCTCCATTATTCTTTTCCTTCCCTGCGCATGGCTGCTTTCTCACGTTTCCTGTCGTATTTCGATTTGTCCGCGAAAACCACAGGGCGCGGCATATTGCCCCTTGGGGAACTCTGCCTGATCGCGAGCAGTATGCGTTCTTTCTGGCTCATTTTTTCGTATGACTTCTTAGCCATGGTAATTTCTCCTTTCTCTTTTTTTGTGGTATGTATGTGATCAGCCCAAAGCGGGCTGTAATATTCTGGATGCCGACAGGCCGTAATGAAATCTCAGATGAGATAGAATTTTATGATGGCGGGCTTATACGTTTTTCCACGTTTTTTGGCAACTAACCAATTTGTTGCAGGAATCAGCTGGAAATGCGTATAATTATTAAAGGTTGTAATCGGGAGACAAAAGATGTATATTATTGGAAAGGAGGCGGCTATGAGGTATATTGTTACTAAAAAAGACATTGGGTTTACAGAGGAAGTCCTGCGCCGGGACAGGGTATATTTTGAAAAAGAAGGCGGTATGTTCACGATCCAGTGTGACCCTGAATACCTGGAAATTTTAGAAGAAGATGTACAGTGCGAGAAACAGCGCGCTTCCACCAGGCACCATACGCCGGTATATTCCCTGCGCACCCTGCAGAACCCGGAGAAAAAGCAGCGGCTGATGGCCTATAACGGGCGGACGGATTACCAGGTACTGCAGAAAGACAAAACAGAGTACGAACAGTTTTTTTCATAAAAACACCCCCTGGCGCGAAGCTCAGGGGGTATTTTCATGCAAAATTCCTGCATGCCGTGTACGCGGTTTTTATATCAAAATCATTGCTGTTTTGCGGCGAGCACTTAACCAGCACGATCACCACGCTGTCACATTCCAGCGCACCGTCTGCCCAGTCATGGGCACGGGTGTTGCTGTACATGATCCCTCCGACCGGCCCGGCAGGCAGGCGTTCTTCGATATACCACTCTTCGAAGTCGCTGTCATCTGCCAGCCACCCGGCGATCTCATCTGCAAAACCAAGCATGACACGGACAAGCATATCCGTGACATCATCCGCATCGCCCAGGAAGGTAGATGCATGGATCTTTCCATCCATGATGCACCGATTTTTGAGGGAGTTTTTGTCCCTGTTCACGTGGTATGTTGCCACATGCTGCATACCTGGGCTGTGTTTCTTGGCCCGGATATCTTCCCGGATCCATTTCAATATGTTCTTTTTTCTTTTCTCG
>Ga0192288_1013_pt1 | contig 18078 bp, 11 predicted proteins | sample Koala_Koa22_J3_FD_131243 | JGI IMG/M metagenome (GOLD analysis project Ga0192288, IMG submission 131243) | Enriched cells from koala feces incubated with labeled cellulose particles, San Francisco Zoo, California, United States - Koala_Koa2-2_J3 ...
AGTTCTCTTTTCCGGAGCTGCATGTCGAACTCATGGTTACACTTTTCTGCAAGCCAGTCCGGATCGAATGATTTTCCGGAAAAAACGGCATACTCCAGGATCAGCTGCTTCATCTGACCCGCATAGAGTGAGACTGTAAAGTCGTTTATTTTCCGCGGCAGGTCAAAGCAGAAGAAAAACTTTTCCGGATGAAGGCGTTTCAGTGTGTCGAACAGCCTTCGGGAGCTGTCGCAGCAGCTGGTGAAGATCATGCCCTCATAGCTGTGGTTTTCAAAATCCTCCAGAATCGCCTTTACAAAAGAGCACATATTCGGATGCATCAGCGTGTCCGCCTGCGTAAAATTCGTGACATGCGGCTCCATCAGGACTGCCGTGTCGCCGAATGCCTCGATGATCTCAATCGGTGCGTATTTGCATATGTACGTAATCATAGGGAGTCTCCTTTTCTGATCATCTCAAGAAATGCCTCAACGCGCGTTTTGATTTGCCCGTCGTGGCTGTTGCGGCGGTCCATCCCGTCCCCATCCAGTATGAGGAACGGCATGCCGATCTCCTGCATTTTTTCCTTTAATATCATCGCGCCGCCGGCGGACTGCTTGCAGCCCCAGTGGCAGAAATTGATCACGCCGTCCGGCTGAAGCTCCCGTGCGACAGACTGAACCAGATCTGCTTTCCGCTCATAGGAGCCGTTATAGATGTTGCAGATCATTTTTTTGGCCAGTGCCTCCAGCGGATGGTCGGCGTCCAGCGGCTCCGTGTAGTCCAGGCTCAGATCGATGCCCTGGATCTGGTAATCCGGGTTCAGGTTGAAATAAGATTTCAGAGTCTGCTGATACCAGGGCAGCAGATGAACCCAGAAGATATTCGTTCCGTGAAATTCGGGCGCGGCGGCTACCTCCGCCTCCATCTGCTGATAAAAACGCAGAATCTCCGGTGTGCCGATGTTCAGGTGGTTGGCGAACAGCAGATACATCTGCAGGGTCAGCGTGGCTGGATATGCCTTCGTTCGCATCATTTTTAAGGTTCTGGCATAGCAGGCCTTTGATTCATTTTCGCGCTGCAGCGATTCGAAGAGCCTGTCGTAATCCAGTTTTTTGTGAAATGTCTGTTCCAGCTGTGTGATCAGTTCTCGAAGCTGTTCGACGACATATTGCTCTGCTTCCGGAGAATCTTGCTCCGGAATGTCCAGGAGAACGGTCGGAACCTGATGATGGTTCGCCAGATGCCGGAATGTACATAAATTGCCGTCGCATATGATGGAGGTTGTCACAGCGAATGCGGCGGGCGGTATGATTCCGCTGTCGATCGCGCCGATAAAATTTTTGTGGTAGGAGCAGAGTGTCGGTGCGATGCCCTCACTCTCTGCGAAATCCAGGAAATAGTCTTCCGTGCCCATCCCGGATAAAAAGGAGGACAGGCATTCGATGGAGAGCGTATGTACATCAAAACACTGCAGAATTTCAACCGGCGCGAAGAGGTTGGCCCAGACGGTTCGCTTCGGATGTCGGAGGGCGCTCTGTACCTCGTCCACCGCATAGTGGTTCAGATAACGCCAGGCGGCCGGGATATCTTTGTTTGCAAGATGTCCTGAGCGGAACTTTTCCAGCATAAAACCGAGCTGTATGATGCGCAGGGCGGTGCGGGGGTGCTCCGGCGCGTATTTTTTTACAATATTTCCGTAGGTCCGGACGATGTTCATGACGATATTCCTCAGGTATGTTTTTCATGGATGTTGGCGCGCTGCGTCAGCAGATATGTTCGCTTGCTGTCTCACAGTTCTCCTCATTATAAAGAAAGAAACGAACCGGTGCAAGAGAAAGTTTTTCCTGAACCTCTCATGCGGATTTTGGAAAAGATTCATAAAAATTTTATTGGGATAAATCAACGGGTGTGTTATACTACTATCATTAAACAGACATATGATTCAGGTGTCGAAACCAATATGACAGATAGCAGGGGGTACAGGATGAGCCCGCAGGATAAAGTTGAGAGAGTTTTAAAAGAGATACATGTGCTTTTTTCGAAAAGTCCCACTTACGAGGGACAGCCGGACAGGATGATCATAGACCGCAAGGAGTTTCTGCAGCTTCTGGATCGGCTGAACAATGGCATGTTTGATATGATGGAACAGTATGAGCAGACGCGTCAGAGCCGTCAGAACGCGGAGCGCAGCTTCCGCAGGACGGGCAATGAGATCATTGAGAAGGCGAATGCCAGCGCGGATGATATTTATGCGGCATCCGTGATCTATACGGCGGACGCCATCGGCAGGATTCGTGAACTGATGGATGAGACGAACGAATCGATGAACGACCTGTTCCGCCGCTTCCGCAGGGAACTGCGGGAGGAGAAGGATCTGCTGAAGTCTCACGAGACGGAGCTGGAGGCGCAGCTCGCCGATCTCGCGGACACAAAAAAATATCTGGCTGTTCTACAGGAGGTCAACCGCGAGCGCGAGCGGCAGAACCGCGATCCGGAGGCGGAGCGGGCGGCGGGCCGCTCCTATGCCCGGGGGACGTTTCATGTCGGGGCTCCGACGGATGTCCGGGTGAACGGGGAATATTTAAAAAAGACGGGGCAGAGTGCGGAGGAAAGCGTGAGCGAGAGCGCTCCCGTGCAGGCGGAGAAGCCGGATATTAAGATCAATAAAAACGCGGCGTATTTTAAGTGGAAGGAAGAACAGGAAAAGAAGGAACCGGGAGCGGACGCGGAGGAGGATACTGCGGCGGACGGACAGGGAGAACCGGAGCTTAATGAGGAGGCTTCGGAGGAACCCGGTCCGGACTTCCCTGACGAGGAGGCAATCATGCGCGCGGTGCTGGAAGATGAGCTGGCAGCGGAGGCGGAACGGGAGGGAGTATCTGTCCATGGGAAGCATGGCGCCGGCGGAATTCTTCGAACTCTTATATTTGGAAAAGATGAGTAAGGGAAAGAATCGCGTGAAATGCTCTTGATTTTTGCACTTTTACTTATTATAATAAAAAAAGCGGAAACCGATGGAGATGGAAGCCTTCATCGGTTCTTGTCTTTTTTTGAGTTCGATTTTCATACTTAATATCAAGGAGGATATGGACATGAAACTATATGAAAACGGCGTTTATCTTCTGAACGGCACGGAACTTGTCGAGGATACACCGGGAGCTTTGGCCTGTCTGGCATCGAAGGGTGTGACGGCGGACCGGGCGGCTGCGTCAAAGGGAACGATGGCGTATTATATTCTGGAGGAACACAATACCTCCGGCAATATGGAACAGCTTCAGATACGCTTTGACAAGCTGACATCCCACGATATCACGTTTGTCGGCATCATCCAGACGGCGCGGGCGTCGGGGCTTGAGAGGTTCCCGGTTCCCTATGTTCTGACGAACTGCCACAACAGTCTCTGTGCGGTTGGCGGCACGATCAATGAGGACGACCACATGTTTGGACTGACCTGCGCGAAGAAATACGGCGGGGTCTATGTGCCGCCCCATCAGGCGGTGATCCATCAGTATGCGCGTGAGATGCTGGCGGGCGGCGGAAAGATGATTCTCGGCTCTGATTCGCATACCCGTTACGGAGCGCTCGGCACCATGGCGATGGGCGAGGGCGGACCGGAGCTGGTGAAGCAGCTCTTATGCCAGACTTATGATATTAAGATGCCGGGCGTGGTCGCCGTGTACATGACAGGCGAACCGGTGAAGGGCGTCGGCCCTCAGGATGTGGCGCTTGCCATCATTGGCGCGGTATTTAAAAACGGCTATGTGAACAATAAGGTCATGGAGTTTGTCGGGCCGGGTGTGGCGTCCTTAAGCGCGGATTTCCGGATCGGTGTGGATGTGATGACGACGGAGACGACCTGCCTCTCCTCCATCTGGACGACCGATGAGAAGATTCGTGAGTTCTATGAGATCCATGGCAGAGCCGGCGATTATAAGGAACTGAATCCAGAGCCGGTGGCGTATTATGACGGATGCATTGAGATAAACTTAAGCGAGATCCGACCGATGATCGCCATGCCGTTCCATCCGAGCAATACCTACACGATCGAGGAATTAAAGGCAAATCTGACGGATATCCTGGAAGACGTGGAGAAGCGCGCGCTCGTCAGCCTTGACGGAGCGGTGGAGTATTCACTGAAGGATAAGGTGCGCGACGGCAAACTGTATGTCGATCAGGGTATCATCGCGGGATGTGCCGGCGGCGGGTTTGAGAATATCTGCGCGGCGGCGGACATTCTGGAGGGGAAGAGCATCGGACCGGATGAGTTCACGCTGAGCGTTTACCCGGCATCCATGCCGATCTGGATGGAGCTTGTGAAAAACGGCTCCGCCGCGCGGATCATGGAGACGGGCGCCATCATGAAGACCGCGTTCTGCGGACCGTGCTTCGGCGCGGGCGATACCCCGTCGAACAACGGCTTCTCCATCCGGCATTCCACGCGGAATTTCCCGAACCGCGAGGGTTCCAAGCTCCAGAGCGGACAGATCGCTTCTGTGGCGCTGATGGACGCGCGTTCGATCGCGGCGACTGCGGCGAATAAGGGCTATCTGACTGCCGCCACGGAGATGGATGTGGAGTACCGCGGACAGAAGTATTTCTTTGACAGTAAAATATATGAGAACCGCATCTTTGACAGTAAAGGCGTGGCGGATCCGGATACAGAGATTCATCTTGGCCCGAACATCAAGGACTGGCCCGAGATGAGTGCGCTGACGGATAATCTGGTTCTGAAGGTGGTTTCAGAGATCCACGATCCGGTTACTACGACGGACGAGCTGATCCCGTCCGGAGAGACATCCTCCTACCGCTCCAATCCTCTGGGACTGGCGGAGTTTACTCTGTCCAGGAAGGATCCGGAGTATGTGGGACGTGCGAAGGAGGTTCAGCGGGCGGAGAAGGCCAGAATTTCCGGGGAGAAGCCTTCCGATTATCTGCCTGAGATCGTACCGGTTATCGCGGCGATCCGGACCAGATATCCGCATATCAAACGCGATAACTTCGGCATCGGCAGCACGATCTTTGCGGTGAAGCCGGGCGACGGTTCCGCCCGTGAGCAGGCGGCCTCCTGTCAGAAGGTACTGGGCGGCTGGGCGAACATCGCGAATGAATATGCGACCAAGCGGTACCGCTCCAATCTGATCAACTGGGGCATGCTGCCGTTTCTGATCCCGGAGGGAGATCTGCCGTTTAAGAATGGTGATTATCTGTTTGTCCCGGAGATCAGAAAGGCCATTGAGGAGAAGCAGACGGAGATACCGGCTTATGTCATAAAAGACGGATCTCTGGTACCATTCACGCTGAAGATGGGTGACCTGACAGATGACGAGAGAGAGATCATCTTAAAGGGATGCCTGATCAACTATAACAGAAGATCATAAATCGCTGCTGGTCACTCCCTGATCACGCACTTGCTTCGGGGGTCCTCAGGACCGACCGAAGCGGAGCGGAGACCATGTCGAGAATGTTGCGGTTTCGGGCATCCGTCCTGTCGCGCAGCGATTATTCATTGTGGTGACGGTTGTCGGGTATTCATTATGGTTTCTTAAAAACGAATTTAACACGGTTTTATGACCGCGTTAAATTCGTTTTTTTATTTTCCGTTTTTTAATAGATTTTTTTGAAAACGGGTCTGTCATAGCGAATAGAAGTGTGTTATACTAATTAAAATTAATTGTAATTGGACATTATGTCAGTGAGGGATATCAGGAGGATTTGGTTTTTATGACACCGGGCCCGGACGACAGACAGCAGGATGTGTCTCCGCATGAAAATCTGAAAAAAGAGAAAAAACCGTGGGATATACGGCCATATCTGGCCGTCGGACTGACCGCGGTGCTGGTGATTTTTATCTCGCTGCTTATTTTCTTTTTCATGTTTCGGTTCGAGGGTTTTTCCAACGGCGTTGGGAAGATCCTCAATAGCCTGCAGGGTATCATTATCGGATTGATACTGGCGTATCTCCTGAATCCGGTCATGAAATTTTTTGAACAACGTATACGAAACCGTCTGTTTGCCGGGAAGGAACAGACGCAGAAACAGGAAAGGACAGCCCGGGCGCTGGCGGTTGCCTGTGCCATGGTGCTTTTCCTGGCGATTGTGGCTGTGCTGCTGATGATGATCGTGCCGCAGCTTTTTATCAGCATCCAGGAGCTGATCTCCACCATGAATGATAAGCTGGAGGCGCTGACTGACTGGATCAACCGTCTGGTCAGAGGCACGCAGCTGGCCGGCCAGATGGAGAATCTGGCGGAACAGATATTTGAGTGGATTGAGAACTGGCTGCAGAACAATATCCAGAGTCAGGGCGGGGAGATTATGAATGCACTCTATGAGGGGGTGTACAGCGCTGTGAAGCTGGTTTTCAATATCTTTGTCGGCCTGATTGTCGCGGTCTATGTGCTGATGACGAAAGAGCGTTTTGTGGGACAGTCCAAGAAGCTGATCTATGCGATTTTTCGACCCAGGACAGGCAATATTGTGATGGAGGTGCTTCACCGGGCCAACGAGGTTTTTGGCGGATTTTTAATCGGGAAGATTATCGATTCGCTGATTATCGGCTGTATCTGTTTTGTGGCCATGTATATTATAAAGCTGCCGTATGCTGTCCTGATCAGCGTGATCATCGGCGTGACGAATATCATTCCGGTGTTCGGTCCGTTTATCGGAGCGATACCCAGTGTGATTCTGATCTTCCTGGTGAATCCGATACAGGCGCTGTATTTCCTGATTCTTGTTGTGGTCCTGCAGCAGGTGGACGGGAATATCATCGGACCGAAGATCCTGGGCAATTCTACCGGGCTCACTCCGTTTTGGGTCATGTTTGCCATTCTGCTGTTTGGCGGAAGCTTCGGGGTGGCCGGCATGATTTTCGGCGTGCCTGTTTTTGCGCTGATTTATTATATCATCAAGCGTGTGGCAGAGCATTTTCTCGGAAAGAGGCATTTACCGCAGGATACGATGGCTTATGTGAAGCTGGAGCGTGTGGATGTAGCCACGAATCAGATCATAGATCATGAAGGCTCCGGGAGAGTACTCCGGCAGACGGGGAGGCCATTCAGAAAAACAAAAGAGAAAGACGGAGAGGATTCCTGAACAGTTACGATAATACACATGAGGTGGGACCGTGGATAAATATGAATACAAATTAAAGCTTGACCAGCTGAAGAATCTGGTGGAGGCGAAGGATTATGAGACGGCGGCGGAGATCGCAAACACCATAAACTGGAAAAAAGTACGCAATTCCAAGACACTGATCATGGTGTCTGAAATATACGAAAACACAAAACAGTACGATGCATGCAAGGACGTTCTGCTGCAGGCATATGATCATTCTTCAATCGGGAGAAATATTGTCAGCCGACTGGTTGACATTGCCATTCAGTCAAAAAACGTCACTGAGGCGGAGGAGTATTACCAGGAGTTTCTGGAAGCTTCTCCCAAAGATAATCAGCGCTATATTTTTGCCTACAAGATCAGTTGCCTGAAGGATGCCCCTCTGAGCGACCGTATCGCGATTCTGGAGGAGTTCAAGGAAAAAGAATATACCGAGATATGGGCGTATGAGCTTGCAGCTCTTTATGGTCAGGCTGATATGCGTGAGAAGTGTGTGGCGACCTGTGATGAGCTGATTCTCTGGTTTGGAGAAGGCGACTATGTGGAGAAAGCGCTGAATCTGAAACGCAGCTTTCAGCCGCTGACGGCCGCGCAGGAAGAAAAGTATCAGAAGCTTCGTTCCCGCAGGGGCATGGTTGAGGTCAATGTTCCGAAAAAGGTTGAAGCGAAGATCTCCGAGGACAGCGGACTGCCTGAAATCACCGTGACAGCCAGCAGATTTAATACACAGAATCTGCAGGAGGAGCTTGCGAAGAGTATGCAGCAGATCATGACCGCTACAGAGAAGGAGACTGTCAGAGATTCTATGGATAATATCAAAAAGATTGTTCAGGATATTCCTTATCTGAATGCCGAACCGGGTGAGGAGTCCGGCGCGGTCTTTGACCGGGAAAAGATCAATGAACAGGTGGATAAGGGACTGAAAGCGGATTTTAAAGAGCTTCTGGGGGAGGAGGCAGATGGTCAGATCAGTCTGCAGATTCCGGAGAATACGATACACGAACAGCAGATCGAGGGTCAGATGAGCATCGAGGATGTTCTCGCCGAGTGGGAGAAGACCAAGCATGCCGCGGAGGCAGCCATTGCGGCCGCGGAGCAGAAGAAGCTGGATATGGCAAAGGAGCAGGCATTATCTGAGGCGAATGAGATCATGGCACGTCTTCAGGCGTTGTTCCCGCTTCTGTCCGCTACGCCGGGTGAGGATATCCCGAAAGAGCCGGATACGGTCGCCGCGACGCTGATTCCGGAGGAAACGGATTCAAAAGAGGAATCTCCGGTCTCGGAGGAGACGGATGCCGTACTGAACACGGAATCAGCCGGTGATTTGGCGGATCCGGCGACGGACAGCGTGGATATATCTGATGCCGGGCATGAGGCTGTCGGAGCAGAGAGGTCAGAGGCGGAAACGGCTGGGATGAAGCTGCCGGATGCGGAGGAGTCGGTGTCAGAAGCTGTCGGAGCAGACAGGTCGAATGATTCGGAGACTGTATCGAAAACTGCAGGAACAGAGGAGCCGGATGCAGAATTTGTTGCTGCGGAGTTATCAGATATGGAAGAGCCGGAGCCGGAAGCCTCTGCTGCGGAATTGCCGGATGAGATACAGTCGAAGCCGGAAACTGTTGATTCAGAGGTGCCGAATGCGTCTACAAGGGAGATGCCGGATATTGCGTCCTATGAGAAAAAAGTACAGCCCGTTGCAGAGTCCCCGAAGTTTGAGACCCCGTCCGAGGATGAAGAGCTTGAGAGAATTCTGGCATCCGCGACTCGCATGATGATGGAGAATTCAAATGTAGAGGTGCCGGTCAGCGGCGGTATGCCGACAGAGAAAATGCCGGCTGCAGAACAGACCGTGATGCCGGACGTAGCGACGCCTGAGGAGATTCTGGAAGAACCGGATTCTGTTGATGTGGCTGAATACAGTCCGGAGCCGAAGAAGACGGGTATGCTTACGGAGGAGAACAGCCAGCTGTTTTCCTACTTCCTCCCGGTTCCGGGTATGAAAGAACAGATTGAGAGGGTACTGGAGGATGCTGACCGGTATAAGAGTAATTCCATTACGTCCCTGCGGGGCAATCTTCTGATTCAGGGTGAAGAGGGCAGTGGAAAGACGGTTCTTGCCACCAGCCTGATTAAGGCCATTCAGAAGATTGTCGGAAATGAGGACGCGAAGATTGGCAAGATCAGTGCGGCTTCTTTAAATAAAAAGGATTTTGCGGCGCTTGTTCCGAAACTGGCAGGCGGTTACCTGATCGTTGACAGGGCGGGTGATCTGACGAGAGCCACGGCGGTTCGCATGTCACAGATCATGGAACGCAATACGCAGGGCATGGTTGTCATTCTGGAGGATGACAGCGCCGGTTTACGGCGGGCGATGGATCTGGATTTCTCCTTCGCCAAGAAGTTTACCGGAAAGGTAAAAATCCCTGTGTTTACTATCGATGAGCTGGTTGATTTCGGTAAATCCTATGCCAGGGAGATGGAGTGCATAATCGAGGAAATGGGCGTGCTTGCACTGTATAACCGCATTAATAATATCCAGAAGCTCGATCATCCGACGACTCTGACAGAGGTCAAGGATATTGTGGATCAGGCGATCGAGAGCGCGGAGAGCGGCGGATTGAAAAAGCTTTTTTCCAAGAAATATGACGAGAATGATTACCTGATTCTGAGAGAGAAGGATTTTGAGTAAGGGCAGAGTCAGGTGAAACAGAAAGCAGAAGGACGTGCTTGCATGTCCGGCTGTTTTCTGTTTCATCTGACGAGCGAAGCAATCTCAGAAAACCGCAGGTTTTCTGAGATCTGCCCGTATATATATAAATTTATAAGGAGGCATACAATGGGGAACATCACTGAGTATGATATGTATTTGTTTAGGACGGGTGTACACTATGATATCTATAAGAAACTGGGTGCGCACCCGGAAAAACGGGGAAGAGTTTCGGGCGTTAATTTTGCCGTCTGGGCGCCGAACGCGGTAAAGGTGTATGTGATCGGCTCCTTCAATGACTGGGATGAGACGGAATATGAGATGGAACGGCTGGAGCCGAACGGTATCTACGAATTGTTTATTCCGAAGGTGAAAATCGGGGATTTATATAAATTTCTGATTGAGACAAAAGACGGCCGGAAACTCTATAAGGCGGATCCCTATGCGAACAGTGCGGAGCTGCGTCCGGGCACGGCGTCACGTGTGGCTGATATCAGCAAACTGAAATGGTCGGACGATGTCTGGATGCGGGAGAGAATCGGGACTCAGAATATCTACGAAAAGCCGATGAACATCTACGAGGTGCATCCGGGTTCATGGAAGCGCCATGCGGGATACGAGAAAGACAACGGTTTTTATACATACCGTGAGATGGCGGTGGAGATTGCAGCCTATGTCAGGGCGATGGGTTACACCCACGTGGAGCTGATGGGTATGTCGGAGTATCCGTTTGACGGTTCCTGGGGATATCAGGTGACCGGTTATTACGCCCCCACCTCCCGCTACGGTTCACCGGAGGATTTTGCGTGGATGGTGAACTACTTCCATAAGAAAAAGATCGGCGTTATTCTTGACTGGGTACCGGCGCATTTCCCGCGCGACGCTCATGGCCTGGCGGAGTTTGACGGCACCTGCCTGTATGAATACGCGGATACCAGGAAAGGCGAACACCCGGACTGGGGTACGAAGATTTTTGATTACGGCAAAACGGAGGTAAAGAATTTCCTTCTCGGCAGTGCTTTGATGTGGGTGGAGCAGTTCCATGTGGACGGTCTTCGTGTGGACGCGGTGGCTTCCATGCTGTATCTGGATTATGGTAAAAAAGACGGTCAGTGGGTGGCAAATGAGTACGGAGGCAATGAGAATCTCGAAGCGATCGAGCTGTTCAAACATCTGAACACGCTGATCTGCGGCAGGAACAACGGCGCTGTGATGATCGCGGAGGAGTCCACCGCCTGGCCCAGAGTGACGGGAAATGTGGTAGATAACGGTCTGAATTTTTCCTACAAATGGAATATGGGGTGGATGCACGATTTTCTGGATTACATGAAGCTGGATCCGTATTTCCGCAAGGATAATCACAACAAGATGACCTTTGCCATGAGCTATAACTACAGCGAGAAGTATATTCTGGTGCTCTCCCATGACGAGGTGGTTCATCTGAAGTGCTCCATGTTAAATAAGATGCCGGGGCTCGGCATTGATAAATTCCGGAACCTCATGTGCGGCTATACCTATATGATGGGACATCCGGGGAAAAAACTGCTGTTCATGGGCAGTGAGTTCGGGCAGCTCCGGGAGTGGAGCGAAGAGCGCGAGCTTGACTGGGATCTGCTGGATGTGCCGGAGCATGCGCAGCTGCATGATTTTGTGAAGGAATTGAACCGGCTTTACCTGAAATATCCGTCCATGTACCAGCTGGACGATCATCCGGAAGGATTTGAGTGGATCAATGCCGACGATTGCTTCCGCAATATCTTCAGCTTTGTGCGTCACGGGAAAACCGGCAGGAACAGCCTGCTGTTCGTAATCAATTTCTCCCCGATGGAACGGGCAGATTATCGTGTCGGCGTGCCGAAAAAGAAGAGATATACCTTAGTTCTGGACGGTTCGGAGGAGCGTTTCGGCGGCAGCGGAGCAAAGCATCCGGAAATTTATATGGCGGAGGCGCAGGCGTGTGACGGGAGAGATTATTCTTTCGCATATCCGCTGGATCCTTACGGTATTGCCGTGTTTAAGTTCTGATGATGGAAACCGGTATGGATGAGCAGCATCGGAGATAAGAGTGAGGAAGGACGATGGAAGCGATTTTAAATGCTTTGCAGACTGCGGACGGATGGATTCTGCTGTTCATACAGAATCATCTCAGATTTGATGAACTGACTCCCTGGGTGATTCGTTTTACAAAACTGGGGAATTTCGGGCTGATCTGGATTGTGATCTCTCTTCTGCTCCTGATCCCGAAAAAGACCCGCAGGGCGGGCGTCCTGTCCATTGTGGCGCTGGTGGCTTCCCTGTGTATCACGAATTTCCTGCTGAAAAATTATGTAGCACGGGTTCGTCCCTATGAGGTGGTGAGCGGACTGACCAGCCTGCTGGGACCGGTGAGCGAGTACTCCTTCCCGTCCGGCCATGCCTCTGCAGGATTTGCCGCTGCCACTGTTATCAACAGGAGCTGCAGAAAATGGCTGGGATGGCCGTGCGTCATCCTGGCATGTCTGCTCTCTCTCTCCCGTCTGTATGTGGGCGTGCACTACCCTACCGATGTGATCTGCGGTGCGATCATCGGTATTCTGATCGGATTGATCGTGTTCTGGCTGTTCGGAGAGAAGAAGTATAAGAAGCGGGCGCGCAGGGCGCGTCGGCGGAGACGGAGATAACAGAGAGGATGCTTTCCTGTACGGGTCAGCATCCTCTCCTTTATTCTGATATCAGCACTTTTCCGGTTCCGGATAGTCCACGCCGAACGTATCGACGGTCACTTTTTTCATCCTCTGTGTCTCAAGAGGCCTGTCACCCCAGTCTGTCCTGCAGGTGGCAATCTGATCCACGATATCCATACCCTCGGTCACTTTGCCGAATGCTGCGTATTCACCGTCCAGATGAGGGGAGGTCTTGTGCATGATGAAGAACTGGCTTCCGGCAGAGTCCTTCGGCATGGCGCGCGCCATGGAGAGTACACCCGGCGTATGCTTCAGATCGCTGGTGAAGCCGTTGCCGGAAAACTCGCCCCTGATGCAGTAGCCCGGTCCGCCGGTACCCTTTCCGTCCGGGTCGCCGCCCTGAATCATGAAACCGGCGATGACTCTGTGAAAGATGACGCCGTCATAGAAGCCCTTTTTTACAAGGGAGATAAAGTTGTTTACCGTGTTCGGGGCGATCTCCGGATAAAGCTCCGCTTTTATCATATCGCCGTTTTCCATTTCAATGGTTACAATGGGGTTCTGTGCCATAATCTGTTTCCTCCTGTTATCGCATAACTGTTCATATTCTACCCGAAAACACGATGTATTGCAATAAAAACTAAAAATAGAAGTGGAACAGTTGCTTTTTTTTAATAAAATCTTTATAATTTAGAATTACAGGTGAAAAAGAGGATATGAATCGGAACAGATACAGGTGAGAGCGTTATGAATACAGAAAAAGAAAATGCTGCGGTGGAGAAGGAATGTACGCCGCGGGAGGATCGTGTGATGATACCGACGCCGGAACCCATTGTGCAGATCCGCGATTTTGTGGATCCGCAGGAGTTGTATGCCCAGCTGATCAGCAGCATTCACAAATATCATCCGTCGGAGGATCTCACGCTGGTGAATAAGGCTTATCAGATTGCCAGGGACGCGCATGCAGAGCAGGTGAGAAAATCAGGGGAACCCTATATCATTCACCCTCTTTATGTGGCGATCATTCTGGCGGAACTGGAGATGGATAAGGAAACGATCGTGGCGGGTCTTCTGCACGATGTGGTGGAGGATACGGTACTGACCGATGCGGAGATCACCGAACAGTTCGGCGCGGAGGTCGCGCTTCTGGTGGATGGTGTCACGAAGCTGGGGCAGCTGTCCTATGACGCGGATAAGGTCGAGGTGCAGGCGGAGAACCTTCGCAAGATGTTTCTGGCCATGGCAAAGGATATCCGCGTGATCATCATCAAACTGGCGGATCGCCTGCACAATATGCGGACGCTGCAGTATATGAAGCCGGAAAAGCAGAGAGAAAAGGCGCGTGAGACGATGGATATCTATGCGCCGATCGCTCAGCGGCTCGGCATTTCCAAGATAAAGATTGAGCTGGATGATTTGGCTTTAAAATATCTGGAGCCGGATGCTTACTACAATCTGGTAAAACAGGTGGCGGAACGGAAGTCCGTCCGTGAGGAGCATATCAATTCCCTGGTGTCTGAGGTCAGCCAGATTATCCTGGAGGCGGGCATCCGGGCGAGTATTATGGGTCGGGCAAAGCATTTCTTCAGCATATATAAAAAGATGGTGAATCAGAACAAGACGCTGGATCAGATCTACGATCTGTTCGCGATCCGCATCATCGTGGAAGATGTGAAGGACTGTTACGCGGCGCTGGGCGTCATCCATGAACACTATACGCCGATTCCCGGCCGTTTCAAGGACTACATCGCCATGCCGAAGCCGAATATGTACCAGTCGCTGCACACGACGCTGATCGGACCGGAGGGCAGGCCGTTTGAGATACAGATCCGGACGGAGGAGATGCATCGCACCTCCGAATACGGTATCGCGGCGCACTGGAAATATAAGGAAGCAAATAATGGCAATGCCATCGGCGGTGAGGAGGAGAAGCTCAGCTGGCTGCGTCAGATCCTGGAGTGGCAGCAGGGTACCACGGATAATAAAGAGTTTATGGGTCTGCTGAAGACGGATCTTGATCTGTTTTCAGACACGGTATTCTGTTTTACACCGAACGGCGACGTCAAATCGCTGCCCATGGGCTCGACGACGATTGATTTTGCCTACAGCATTCACAGTGCGGTGGGGAATAAAATGGTCGGCGCGAAGGTCAACGGTAAGCTGGTGCCCATTGATTACAAGATCTGCAACGGAGATCAGATCGAGGTGGTGACCTCGGCGAACTCCAAAGGCCCCAGCCGTGACTGGCTGAATATTGTGAAAAGCCCGCAGGCGCGCAATAAGATCAATCAGTGGTTCCGCCATGAGTTTAAGGAGGAAAATATCCTCCGCGGGAAGGAAATGCTGCTGAACTACTGCAAGGCGAAGGGAATCAACGCCGCGGATATCAGCAAGCCCGTATATAAGGAAAAGGTTCAGAAAAAATACGGTTTTCGCGATTGGGATTCCGTGCTGGCTGCCGTGGGACACGGCGGACTCCGGGAGGCTCAGATCATCAACCGTATGGTCGAGGAGCAGAAAAAAGAGATCCGATTAAATGTGACGGATACGGAGATTCTGGAGATTTCTCAGGGAGATAACCGGGAAAAGGCCGCCGCGGGAAACAATGCAAAGAAAAAGAGCGGCATCATCGTGAAAGGCATCGCGGATGTGGCGGTACATTTTTCCAAGTGCTGCAGTCCGGTGCCCGGTGATGAGATCGTTGGCTTTGTGACCAGGGGAAGAGGTGTTTCCATTCACCGCACGGACTGTATGAATATCATCCAGCTGCCGACGATGGACCGGGATCGCCTGATTGACGCAGAGTGGCAGAATGGAGCGGCCGACGAGGAGACCGGGCACGGGAACTATCTTGCTGAACTTAAGATATTTGCGAACAACCGGACCGGCCTGCTGGTGGACATCTCAAAGGTGTTTACCGAGCGCGGGATTGATATTGTCACGATCAATTCCCGTACCAGCAAAAAGAGTGTGGCGACGATCACGGTTTCATTTCATACGCGCGGCAAGGATGAACTGACATCCCTGACGGAAAAGCTGCGGCAGATCGATAATATCTTTGATATAGAGAGGACGACGGCGTAGGGATTTTATAGTGAACGACAAAAATAATTTGTCGTTCACTATAAAGAATGCACACAGACGCATGAGGAATGGCTGCTTACGCAGCCTTGCGTCTGGCGCAAAGGAAACGACTTAATGTCGTTTCCTGTATATCAGCGGCGGCTTGCAGGATAAGGTAAGGCTTGAGGCGAGGAATATACGATTTTTGTATCGTGATGTGATTGCATCAGCAGACCTGTTCGATGAGGAGGAATATTTGTGGAGCAGAAGGAAATGCGCAGCCTGCTCGAGGATGTGGCTGCGGGCAGTCTGGATGTGGAGCGGGCGATGCTCCGGCTGAGGGAGGCTCCGTTTGAGGATCTGGGATTTGCGAAGCCGGATCATCACAGGGCGCTGCGCCAGGGGATCGCGGAGGTGATCTACGGAGCAGGCAAGACGCCGGATCAGATCCGTCAGATCGCTTTACACATGTGCAGCTGCGGACAGAAAACCATACTGATCACGCGAATGAGCGGGGAAGCTGCGGAGTGGGTTGGTCGGGAGCTTTCTCTTCATTATGACGAGCTGAGTCATGTCGGGATCATCGGAAATTTGCCCGAGCCGGACGGAATCGGCCGGATTGTGATTGCGACCGGAGGTACCAGTGACATTCCGGTGGCGGAGGAGGCGGCGCACACGGCGGAGGCTTTCGGGAACGAGGTCGTCCGTCTGTATGACGTGGGTGTGGCCGGGATTCACCGGCTGTTTGCTTACCGGGAGGAGATCATGACCGCGAGAGTGATCATCGCGATCGCCGGGATGGAGGGGGCGCTCGCATCCGTGATCGGAGGCATGGCGGACTGTCCGGTCATCGCGGTGCCCACCAGCGTCGGCTACGGAGCCAGCTTCGGCGGACTGTCAGCGCTGCTGTCCATGCTCAATTCCTGTGCCAGCGGAGTCAGCGTTGTGAATATTGACAACGGGTTCGGCGCCGGGTATCTGGCCAGTATGATCAACCATATGCGCAGGCAATGAGCCGTGCAGCAGAGCGCAGAAAGACAGACACGTCATGCGCGCATGTAAGGGGCTGCCTTTCTGCGCTCTGATATAGGGCGAAGCCCGGACAGTGAGCGAGCCACAGGCTCGCGAACTGAGCACGGCGGGGTGCAGCAGAGCGCAGAAAGACAGACACGTCATGCGTGCATGTAAGGGGCTGCCTTTCTGTGCTCTGATATAGGGCGAAGCCCGGACAGTGAGTGAGCCACAGGCTCGCGAACTGAGCACGGCGGGGTGCAGCAGAGCGCAGAAAGACAGACACGTCATGCGTGCATGTAAGGGGCTGCCTTTCTGTGCTCTGATATAGGGCGAAGCCCGGACAGTGAGCGAGCCACAGGCTTGCGAACTGAGCACGGCGGAGTGCAGCAGAGCGCAGAAAAGGATTGGCGGTGATGATATTTTGCTGAGATATGAGGGCGCGGTCTATCGCCCGCCCAGTGAGGCCAGAAGTCTCATCGTGCAGCTGACGATCGGGTGCGCGCATAACCAGTGTACATTTTGTACCATGTACAGGGATAAAAGGTTTCGCATTCGCTCGTTGGATGAGATTCGGGCAGATTTTCGTGAGGCAGGGATCCTTTACGGAGGCCATGTCAGAAGAATTTTCCTTGCAGACGGGGATGCGCTGGTCATGCGCACGCCGGATCTGCTGGAAATCCTTGAATTTGCAAAAAGCTGTTTCCCGGACGTGGAGCGGATTTCATCCTACGGCACACCCGCCGATATCAACCGAAAAAGTGAGGAGGAGCTTGTGCGTTTGCGCCGGGCCGGTCTGGAACTGATTTATCTGGGCGCGGAGTCGGGGGACGCCGTGACGCTCGAAAATGTCCGCAAGGGCGTAAGACGGGAGGAAATCATAGCAGCCGGATGCAGACTGCGCCGGTGCGGTATCAAAAGCTCAGTGACGCTGATCTCCGGCCTGGGAGGCCGGGAGCGGCTGGGGGAGCATGCCGTCGGATCCGCGGATCTGATCTCACAGATGAAACCGGATTATGTGGGGTTCCTGACGCTGATGCTGGAGAGCGATGCTCTCATTATGGACGAAATCCGCGCCGGGAGACTGACGCTGCTGAAAGCGGAGGATGTGGTGGAGGAGATGCGGCTGTTTCTGCAGAACGTGGATTCAGAGGGAACCGTGTTCCGCTCGAATCATGCCTCGAACTATATCGTGCTGAAAGGGACGCTGAACAGGGATATCCCGCAGATGCTGCGGTATCTGGATGAGATTCGGGAGCAGGGCAGATTCCGGCCGGAACGGGCGCGGAGACTGTAGCGGCAAAAGAGTAAATACGATGGTTCTCCATGTCAGTAATATGGATGCAGGCATTCGATTCATGACCTTTTGACCCTGGTATCATCATTATATTACAAATTCAATGACAAATGATGTATAAGGCGTTAGAATAGTTGTCAGGACTGAATGAAGCTTATTGTACAAGCGAAAAGTGTTTGACAAAATGAGGAGGAGGCTTTATGTATCCTGTGCTTGATAAGCGGACGACCGGACGCAGAATC
>Ga0192288_1014_pt1 | contig 17777 bp, 14 predicted proteins | sample Koala_Koa22_J3_FD_131243 | JGI IMG/M metagenome (GOLD analysis project Ga0192288, IMG submission 131243) | Enriched cells from koala feces incubated with labeled cellulose particles, San Francisco Zoo, California, United States - Koala_Koa2-2_J3 ...
ATTGAGACTGATGTGCGGCGCGTAGTGTATATGATCGAGGTTGGTCATGATAAGGATGGGAATGATCTGGATCATGTGAGAGGTATTTTTGAGGGCAAAAGCCAGAATTTTGTCACGGCGATTGATGAAAAGAATATCATTGTTGTGAGGGAAGTAGAGCCGGCGGAGACGGCTGAGGATCTGCACAGGACAGCTGAGGTGATTTATGGACTCTTTAAGGGCGATAAGTCCGTGCATGTAGCTTATGGTACGGTCGTGAATGAAATCAAGGAGGTTTCACGTTCTTATAAAGAGGCGCGTATGGCACTGGATGTCGGGAAGATTTTCTTTGAGGGGAATAATATTATTGCTTACGCGACACTGGGCATCGGACGCCTGATCTATCAGCTTCCGATCCCGCTGTGCAAGATGTTTATCAAGGAGATTTTCGGCAGTCGTTCTCCGGATGATTTTGATGAGGAAACATTGACGACGATTAATAAGTTTTTTGAGAACAGCCTGAATGTTTCCGAGACGTCGCGGCAGCTGTATATCCACCGCAACACACTGGTATACCGGCTGGATAAACTCCAGAAGAGTACAGGTCTTGACCTGAGGGTGTTTGAGGACGCGATCACATTCAAGATTGCACTGATGGTTGTTAAGTATATGAAATATATGGAGTCGTTGGATTATTGATCGCGGAAATCGCATGGTTTCAATGCTGCGCAGCTGTGTGAGTGTATCATGCATCGCTGCACAGAGGCATGGACATGTGACTGCGCACACGAAAAAGATCATCCGTATGGGGGCACGGAAATAAAACAGAGTGCCCCCATTTTCATATATAAATGTCGTCAACAGGAGGAAACATAAATGATTACATTACAGAATATCAGTAAATCCTATATAGAGGGTGTTCCTGCATTGGAAGATGTGAATATTCATATCGATGAGGGGGAGTTTGTATTTGTTGTGGGAGACAGTGGTTCCGGAAAATCTACGCTGATCAAGCTTCTGCTGAAGGAACTCGAACCTACGACAGGAACAATTATTGTGAACAATAAAAATCTGAGCAAGGTGCGCAGAGGACAGATTCCGTACTTCCGCAGGAATATCGGATGTGTGTTTCAGGACTTTCGCCTGTTAAAGGATAAGAATGTTTACGACAATGTAGCGTTTGCACAGAGAGCGATTTCCGCTTCTAACCGTTCCATTAAAGAGAGGGTTCCGAAAAGTCTGTCCCAGGTCGGCCTGGCGGCGAAGTATAAGTCAAAGCCGCATCAGTTGTCAGGCGGTGAGCAGCAGAGAGTAGCCATTGCCCGCGCCCTGGTGAATGAACCTAAGATTCTGCTGGCGGATGAGCCGACGGGTAATCTGGATCCGAATAACGCGTGGGAGATCATGAAGCTTCTGGAGGAGATTAATCAGCGCGGTACGACGGTTCTGGTAGTGAGCCATAATATGGAAATCGTTTCAAAAATGCAGAAGCGTGTGATTGCCCTGCAGCAGGGGCATGTGGTGAGTGATACACAGATGGGTGGTGAGTTATCATGAAGATCAGTACATTGGGTTATACAATAAAAGAGGGCATACGGAATGTCTGGACAAACAAAGTGTTTTCCATAGCGTCTATTGCGACCATGGCGGCATGTATTTTCCTGTTCGGCGTATTTTATTCAATTCTGGTGAATTTCCAGAGCGTGGTGCAGGATGTAGAGTCCGGCGTTGCAGTCACGGTATTTTTTGACGAGGGAACTTCGCAGGAACGCATTGATCAGATCGGATATGAAATCTCATCGCGGGATGAAGTGTCCAATTTTAACTATGTCTCCGCGGATGAGGCGTGGGAAGAGTACAAAATGATTTATTTTGACGGAAATGAGGATGCAGCTGCTGCGTTCGGTTCCGAAAATCCGCTGGCCAACGAGGCTTCCTATGAGATTTATATGTCGGATATTTCGGTACAGCAGGATCTGGTTGATTATCTGGAAAGTCTGGAAAATGTGCGTACAGTGCGTCAGTCCGAGACGGTGGCAAATACTTTGTCGGATGCCAATAAGCTGATTGGTATTGTTTCCGTGGCGATTATCGTGATCCTGATCTGTGTGGCTGTATTCCTGATCAGCAACACGGTTCGTACCGGTATCACCGTGCGGAAGGAAGAGATTGGCATTATGAAGATGATCGGAGCGACAGATTTCTTTGTTCGCGCACCTTTCATCATAGAGGGGATTCTGATAGGAGCGGTCGGAGCGATCATACCGCTGATCATTCTGTATCTCGGGTATGGACGGGTCATTAATTACGTTGCGGATCGTTTCGGTTTCCTGAATAATATGCTCACGTTTGTTCCGGCGAGAACGGTGTTTACGATTCTGCTGCCGGTCGGACTGATTCTCGGAATCGGTATTGGATACATTGGCAGCCGTATCACCGTTCATAAACACATAAATGTCTGAGAATTTCGGGATAAGGTGAAGCAGAAATGATGAATGAAAAAACAGAACTTGATCAGGGACAATTCATACCGGAAGAGGAACGCGGTAAAAGGAAACACTCCGGCAGACAGAGGAGAGGTTTCGCAAAAGGTTTTTTCTCGGGGCTGATCGTGGCGGCAGCTGTGGTGGCCGTGGCTGTTTTCGGATTGTCCCGATCGTCTCTGCTCCGGATTTATCTTTTTCCGTCCTCATCTTATGAGGCTGTGCTGGATGACGAGACAATTGAAAAGGTTGAGACGCTTTCCGCTTATATTCAAAGCACTTATTATGAAGATGTGGATGTAGAGGAGCTTCGGGAGGGACTTTATACCGGTCTGTTCGACAGCCTTGACAGTTATTCCAGGTATTACACGGAGGAAGAGTATCAGGATCTTCTGGAGAATACGCTGGAGGGTACCTACTGCGGCATCGGCGCAAGCCTGCAGCAGGATGAGGATACAATGACTGTTACGGTTGTTCATGTATATGATGACTCTCCGGCACAGGAGGCGGGATTGCAGGCGGGAGATGTGATTTCCATGGTGGATGATTATGAGGCGTCATCCATGGAATTGTCCGAACTGGTTGCTTTTATCCGGGGAGAGGAGAATACCACAGTTCATCTGGTCACTTATCGGAATGGAGAAAAGATTGAGTACGACATTGAACGCAGAAATCTGGCTTTTCCGACGGTGACAGACGATATGCTGGATGGTTCGGTCGGATACATCGCTGTGTCGGAGTTTACTGAGGCGACGACGGAGCAGTTTACAACGGCGCTGACGGAGCTGCAGGGACAGGGAATGGAGTCTCTGATTATGGATCTGAGATCCAATCCGGGCGGTGTGCTCGCAACGGTGTGTGATATACTTGATGAAGTTTTACCGGAGGGATTGATTCTTTATACCGAGGACAGAGATGGGAACCGTGTGGAGTATACGACGACAGACGATACTTATCTGGATATTCCGCTGGTCGTTCTGGTAAATGAAAACAGCGCGAGTGCATCGGAGGTTTTTGCCGGAGTGATTCAGGACCGGGATGCGGGAACGATCATCGGCACTACGACGTATGGAAAGGGAGTGGTGCAGACCGTGCACACGCTGCCGGACGGCAGTGCATTTAAAGTGACGACGCATAAATATTATACGCCGGGCGGTACCTGTATTCAGGGGATTGGTATTACACCGGATGTGGAGATCGAATATGAATTCCTGGGTGGTGAGGATGATGCCTATAGTTATGATCTGGATAACCAGATACAGAAAGCGCTGGAGCTTTTGCAGGCTGACTGATGTGCTGACATGGAATAAAGCTGTGATGTAAAATCTTTTATACAGATTTTACATGGACATGGTAGCGATCTTTTTTCTCATCATATATACTAGTTATTAATTATTCGATGTACTAGATGGCAGGAGTGTTGATTCATGGTGCAGCAGAAATAAAAGGATGGGATCAGTTATGGAAAAAGAAGCAGACCGTATCAATGATCGGGAAAAGTTAATATCTGAGTATGAACAGGCCGGTCTGATGCGTGTTTGCGAACAGATGATCGAGATGGTGACACCGATGCTGGAGGAAATGGCCACGCAGGTTGATGCGGAGTATGACCGCCAGGTGGTGCAGTATATTTCTACCAGAGTGAAGACACCGGACAGCATTTATAACAAGCTGATCCGCAAGGGGCGAAGCGGGACAATTCAGAAAGCAGTGGAGACCCTTCACGATATGGCGGGCATCCGGGTGGTATGCTCATTTCAGGATGACGTTTATCATGTGATGAAGGAGATCCGGAAACTGCCCGGATTGAAGTTCATAAAGGTGAAAGACTATATTGCCCACCCGAAACAGACCGGATACCGGAGCATTCACATGATCGCGGAGGTTCCGGCCATCGGCACCCCGATTCGCATGGAGATTCAGGTTCGATCGGCGGCCATGAATTACTGGGCGATGCTGGATCATCAGCTCAGCTATAAGAATAAAAAGATGGATGAGGCAAAGTTTCAGAAAATGCAGAAGGAACTGAAGACATGTGCAATTGAGATTGCAGATATCGATAAAAAGTTTCTGCGGATTCGAAAGAATATCGACCGACTGTAAAGAAAAGGGGGAGAGCGTTTTATGGAACATACGTGTTTTGACAACAGAGAATTGTCCTGGCTGAAGTTTAACGTCCGTGTATTGGAGGAGGCGGAGGATGAGACGAATCCTTTCTGCGAGAGACTGTCATTCGCGTCAATTTTCCAGAGCAATCTGGATGAGTTTTTCGGGGTGCGGGTCGGTTCGCTGTATGATCAGATGCTTGTCTCAAAAGACATCCGGGACAACAAGACGAACATGACCTGTCAGGAACAGATATTTGCCTGCTTTGATCAGGTAAAGCTTCTGACACAGCGGAAGGATTCTGCATATGCTGCCCTGAATAAGGGAATGCGGGAACACGGCGTTGAGATTGTGACTTATCACGACCAGATTGACGCGAAGGACGCGCAGTTTCTGGACGCGTATTTTGAACATGAAATCCGACCGCTTCTTGCGCCGCAGGTTGTTGGAAAGAAACAGCCGTTTCCTTTTTTGAAAAATAAGGCGATTTATGCGGTGGTCATTCTGGGATCGAAGAAAAATTCTAAAAATGACAGAAAGAATGACAAAAAAAATGATAAGAATGTCAAGCTGGGGATTGTTCCGTGTACGCTGGACGTGCTTCCGCGTCTGGCGCGGATTCCGGATCATCCGAACCGGTATATTCTGATGGAAGAGCTGATCCTGCATTATGTGTCGCGGATTTTTTCTCATTTTGAGATCAAAAGTAAATCACTGATTCGCATCCTGCGGAATGCGGATATTGATCCGGACGAGGAAATGTATGATGACGATATGGATTTCCGTCAGGTGATGGAACAGCTGGTCAGCCGGCGGCGCAGACTCTGCCCGATTAAGCTGGAGTATACCAGGGTGATGGATGAGTCTGTCATCGATCTGCTCTGCAAATATCTGCATCTGAAGAAGCGGCATGTGTTCCATTCGGCGTCGCCGCTGGATCTGTCCTTTTTCTCGACGATCCGTGATATTCTGCGCAATGAAAAGGATCTGTTTTATGAAAAGTATACGCCGCAGTTTCCGGCGGATATCGACCCGGAGCGCAGTATGATGGAACAGATCGAGGAGAAGGATCGCTTTCTGTTCTTCCCTTACGAGAGTATCGATCCGTTCCTTGCGCTGTTGCGGGAAGCGGCTGACGATCCGGACGTCGTTTCTGTGAAGATGACGCTGTATCGCGTGGCGAATGACAGCAAAGTGGTTGAAGCGCTGCTGCGCGCCGCTGAGAACGGCAAGGATATCAGTGTGCTGGTAGAGCTGCGGGCACGTTTTGACGAGGAGAACAATATCAGCTGGTCCAGACGTCTGGAGGAGGCCGGCTGTTCTGTACTCTACGGGCTGGACAGACTCAAGGTGCATTCCAAGCTCTGCCTGATCACGAAGAAGACCGGCGGCCATATTTCCTATATTACGCAGATCGGGACGGGCAACTACAATGAAAAGACTTCCCGGCTGTATACGGACTTCTCTCTGATGACGGCGCATCAGGGTATCGGTATGGAGGCGAGCCGGATATTTACCAGAATGTATCTCGGCGAGGTGGTGGAACAGGCGGATTATCTGCTGGTTGCCCCAAAGTATCTGCGTAAACCGATTCTGGAGAAGATGGATCGGCAGATCGCGCGCGCGAAGGCCGGCGTGAGCGCTTATATCGGCGCGAAGATGAACTCCCTGACGGACAAGGTCCTCATTGAGAAAATGATCGAGGCCTCCCAGGCAGGCGTGCGCATTGAGCTGATCGTGCGCGGCGCCTGCTGCCTGATCGCCGGTGTTCCGGGCAAGACGGACAATATTTCCATACGGAGTATTGTCGGACGGTATCTGGAGCATTCGCGGATTTATATTTTCGGCGATGAGGAACCGGAGGTGTACATCGCTTCTGCTGATTTTATGACGAGAAACACGACGTACCGGGTGGAGGTGGCGGCTCCTCTTCTTGACCCTGAGATCCGCGATCGGGTGCTGCGTATTTTCCGTGTCCTGATGGAGGATAATGTGAAGGCACGCATCCAGCGGGCAGACGGCAGTTATACACGTGTTCAGCCCGGCAGCGCGGAGCCGCTTCTGGCACAAAACTTTTTTATGATCAACTGAGCACGGCGGGATTCGTGTTATAATGAGTATGTATCACCGGACATAAAAGCCATTCGACTTTTTGTCCGGTGATTTGCTTGATTAGAGCATTACTTTGTGGTAAGCTGTGATAGTGACATAGAAAGACAGTAACTGAGAAGATGCTGAGCAGTTACGAAAGACAGACACAGGAGACGCGCGATAGATATGCCGAAGATGACAGAGGAAGTGCGCGACATCATGGAAGCGCAGGACACAGAGAAGGCAAAACACAGAGAACTGGCAGCTGAGATTATGACTTTTGCCCGTGATCAGCTGATGGTCTCCATGCGCTTTCTGGATCGGGCGTTGTTTCGCATGCCGATGATACCGGCGGATACGGTCGCGACCTACGGTGTGAACGGGAGGGAGATCTATTACAATACGGATCATGTGCTGCACTCCTTTCAGCAGGAGAAGAACCGTTGCACAAGAGCATTTCTCCACATGATCTTTCACTGTATTTTCAGCCATCCGTTTCAGTATGAGAAACTTGATCGCGCGTGTTGGGATCTGGCCGGTGACATAGCGGTGGAGAAGGCGATTCTCGATCTGCAGCTGAAGGAGGTTCGGCTTGACGACGATAAAAAACGGGAGAGAGAACTGAAACGCCTGGAGAAGGACATCCCGGTTCTGACCGCTGAGCGCATCTATCGTTTTTTGCTGGATACGCCGGAGAAGGCGGAGGTTTATCTGCAGCTGGCAGGGCTGTTTGAGCAGGACGATCATCTGCACTGGATTCCAAAAAAGGAGACAGATGCAGCGGATCGGACGGGTGATACGCTGACCACCGACACAAGGACAGCCATGGTCGGATGCCATGAGGCGGATACCGGCGAGGAGGGCGAACAGTCGGAGGATATCGATGAGGCGCTGGTCGGACAGACTCAGGACGACTGGGCGGATGTCAGTCAGCATGCGAAGCTGGATATTGAGACGTTTTCCAGAGAGCAGGGCTTCGGCGCCGGCAGCCTCCTGTGGAATCTGCAGGAGACATTGCGCGAGAGGTACGATTACGGTGAGTTTCTGAAAAAGTTTGCGGTACTCGGCGAGGAGATGCATATCAACGATGATGAGTTTGATTATATCTATTATACCTACGGGCTGAAGCTGTATGAGAATATGCCGCTGGTGGAGCCGCTGGAGTACCGGGAGACGAAGCGTATCCGTGAGTTTGTCATCGCGCTGGATACATCAGGCTCCTGCCAGGGAGCCACCGTGGAACGGTTTTTGCGTAAGACCTATGATATTCTGAAAAATACGGAGAGCTATTTTAAAAGGGTAAATATCCATATTATTCAGTGCGATTCCAAAATCCAGCGGGATGTAAAGGTGATGACGGACGAGGAGTTTGACGCCTATATGCAGGATGTGCAGCTCTCCGGCTTTGGCGGGACGGATTTTCGGCCGGTGTTTGAATATGTGGACAGTCTGATCGACCGGCATGAGTTCCAGAATCTGCGCGGACTTATTTATTTCACCGATGGGAAGGGGACTTTCCCGGAGCGCGCGCCGGATTATGAGACTGCCTTTGTTTTTATTGAAGATGGTTTTGCAGTCCCGGAGACACCGCCCTGGGCAATCCGGCTTGTACTTCGTGAAGATGAGATATAGGAGAGGGTTATGAATATACAGGAAGCAAAGGAACAGATTGAAAAGGCAGTAAAAATATACCTGGAGAAGGATCCTTACGGTAATTACCGTATACCGATCGCGCGGCAGCGCCCGGTTTTCCTGCTCGGCGCACCGGGAATCGGCAAGACTGCGATCATGGAACAGATCGCTGAGGAGATGAATCTCGCGCTGGTGTCCTATTCTATGACACATCACACCAGACAGAGTGCGCTGGGACTTCCGTTTATCAGCCATAAGAATTACGGCGGAACAGAATTTGACGTGTCCGAGTATACGATGAGTGAAATTATTGCTTCCGTGTATGAGATGATGGAGAAAACCGGCAAGCAGGAGGGCATCCTTTTTCTGGATGAGATCAACTGTGTTTCAGAGACACTTGCTCCTTCCATGCTGCAGTTCCTGCAGTACAAGACATTCGGAAAGCATCGCGTGCCTGAGGGATGGGTGGTGGCCACGGCGGGAAATCCGCCCCAGTTCAACCGTTCCGTCCGGGAGTTTGACGTGGTGACGATGGATCGGATGAAGCTGCTGGAGGTTGAAGCGGATTACGATACATGGAGAAATTATGCGGTCAACCGGGGGATTCACGGATCTGTTATCACTTATCTGGATGTCAAAAAGAATGACTTTTATGTGATCGAGAACACGGTGGACGGCAAATCCTATGTAACGGCCCGCGGCTGGGAGGATCTGTCGGAGACGATTTATCTGTATGAGGAGAATGATTTTGAGGTGGATGAGATACTGGTCGGTCAGTATCTCCGCAATAAACGGATCTGCCGGGAGTTTGCCGCTTACTACGATCTGTATCAAAAGTATAAAAAGGATTACCGTGTGCATCAGATCCTGTCCGGCCAGGCCGGCGCGGATGTGTACAACAGGGCAAAAAAGGCGGGATTTGACGAGCGGCTTTCTCTGGTCGGACTGTTACTGGATGCGATACAGATGGAGATACGGGATAACATCCAGCTTGAGGATGCACTGCGAAAGCAGCTGCTGACACTGAAAGAGGTGAAAAATGAGCTTGAGGATTTAAAACAGTGGGATATGGAGAGTTGTCTGGATATTCTGCGCACAAAGTGGAAGTTTCTGGAAAGCCGGATTGTATGTGAGGATGAAGCCGGTTCCCTCAGTGAGATTGAGAAAAAAGAAATTCAGATGGTGATCAAGGCATTGCACCGGGATGCCAAAGCGATTCATATGAGGCGTGTGACCCGACCGAAGGACGTGATCGATCTGATCAGGGAGCGTTTTGACGGAGAAGTGGCGCAGATGAAGGCGGTGCGCGCCGGAATCAGAGAAAAGCTGTCCAATCTGTTTTCCTTCGTAGAGAAGACTTTCGGCGCGGGGAACGAGATGCTTGTTCTGGTGACCGATCTCACCGTGAACTACAACAGTGCGGCGTTTATCGCACGCTGCGGCTGTGAGGAGTATGAGAAATATAATAAAAAGTTTCAGATTTATGAGAGACAGCAGGAAATAGAGAATGCGGTACAAAAATTACAGTTATGACCCGATTCAGACAGGAATTGTGATTACAGGCTATTTTCCGGATGATCTGCCCGAACTCTCCCTGAGCATTCCTTCGCATATCAACGGTCTTCCGGTGACGGAGATCGGCGGAGAGGCTTTCTCGGAGAACGGCGCGCAGCTCAGCCAGATCGAGGTTCCGTCGACCGTTCGCCGGATCGGAAACGGTGCGTTTCGTATGTGTATCAGTCTGACGGAACTGCTTCTGCCTGACGGGCTGGAATGGATTGGGAGAGATGCTTTTTTTCTGACACCTCTGGAGGAACTGACGCTGCCGCCTACGCTGAAGGTGATCGAAAATCCCTGGGAACTGAGTACGGTCCGCTTTCATGTGGCGACCGGGAATCCGTATTTTTTCACGGATGAATTCTGTCTGTACCGGAGAGAGGGATCAGAGACGGAACTGTTGACTGCCCGTCAGACAGAGGAACGGACAGAGTATGAGATCCCGGATGGGACGACTGTGATCGGTGAGAATGCGCTGTCCGGTAATGCGGTGCTCCGCAGGGTGATCCTACCGTCTTCCGTACATACGATTGGTGAAGCGGCTTTTGAAGGATGTCAGAATTTATCGGAAGTGATATTGCGGGAGGGAGTCCGCGAGATTGGTGCTAACGCGTTCAGCCACTGCATCTGTCTGAGACAGCTGCATCTGCCTGCCTCGGTGGAAAAAATCGGCTGCTGTGCTCTGTCGGATACGTTCGGATGGAGCGAGGAACTGCGCGGCCTGGAATGTATTACCGTGGCTGATGGGAATGCACATTTTATGGCTGATGCGGATGCTTTGTTCGAAATCGGGAATGATAAGGACAGATATCTGGTGAAGTATTTTGGCCGGGGACGGGAGTACCGGATTCCGGGGGACGTGAGTCGGATTTTGCCGGAAGCCTTTCGCCGTGCGGCCCTGCGAAGCTGTTTTTTTCCTGTTTCTGTGAAGGATGTCGGACCGGATGCCTTCCGGGAATGCAAGGAGCTGGAACGGCTGGAACTGGAAGAGACCGGCGCGGTGATTTATGTACCCGCGCAGCCGGTGTACCGGAAGGATGAGGTTGTCGGATTGTTTTATTCCCGTGAAGCGGAAATGACGCGGGGAGCGGCGGATCATGCCTTTGATCCGTTTGCCATGCCGGAAAAATGGAACATTTTTGCGTATACCGCTCCCTCACATGAAAAACAGACCTCCCGTTCCGATCCCTTTGAGGGATATATATATGATTACAGAGGATATGACGCTCTGTTTGACACGTATTTAAATCTTCTGGACCGATGCGGCATGGCCTGCTCCAGGTTAAAGTATCCGGCATTTCTGGATGCCGATTCTGCGGACAGATACCGCTCCTTTGTCGCGGATCGTCTCATGGATATTCTGCAGTATATTCAGAAATCACAGAACATGGAACAGCTGGCGCAGCTGGCGGAGCTCGGATTTTTTACGGAGGATAATATCGAGGAGAGTCTGGAACTCTTTGGCCGTGCCGGACAGGCGAAATTTACGGGATTTCTGCTGAATTATAAAAAAGAACATTTTTCTTCGTACATCATGTTTGATTTTTCCCTTTAAAACAGACAGGAGTATGATATAATGAGCGCAAGCGAGGAGAATCCATGCTTGCGTGGATTTGGCGAGCAGAGAAGTTATCGTGATGAAATCACGATATACTGAATATGCACGCTTATATATTTTAAGGAGGATACAGATTATGTTTAAGACACCATCAGCCTGCATCGAGGCGGATCAGAATGCGGTCGCGAAGGTCGTGCTTATGCCGGGAGATCCGCTGCGCGCTAAATTTGTCGCGGATACGTATCTTGAGGATCCGGTTTTATTCAACGAAGTAAGAAATATGTACGGATATACGGGGATCTATCGGGGAAAACGGATTTCTGTGATGGGAAGCGGGATGGGTATACCGTCTGCTGTTCTGTACGCGCATGAGTTGTATACATTTTACGGCGTGGATGCCATTATCCGTATCGGTTCTTCGGGAGCTCTGCTGGACGATATGGAGTGCCGTGATATCGTTATTGCCATGGGCGCATGCACCAATTCGAATTTTGCCCACCATTATAATTTCCCGGGAACGCTGGCGCCGACAGCGGATTTCGATATGCTCTACGACGCTGTCTCGATCTGTAAAGACAGGGGGACAAAGATCAAAGTCGGGAACGTTTTTACAACGGATATGTTTTATAATGCGCAGCCGGATATCCCGACGCGGGCGAGGGAACTCGGCATGGTCAGTGTGGAGATGGAGACGGCCGGACTGTATCTGGAGGCGCTGGCACAGCATAAGAAAGCGCTGAGCATCCTCTCGATTTCGGATCATTTCTTTAAGCCGGAGGCGCTTACCGCTCAGGAGGTGCGCGAATCCTTTCATGAGATGATGGAGATTGCGCTGGAAACTGCGTGGAGACATGCTGACTAAATGGAAAGAAGATGCTGAACAGTTACAAAGAAGGAATGAGGCAGTATGAATAATGTACAGAATATTCTGGTAATCGGAAACGGGTTTGACCTGTATCACGGGCGAAAGACCGCTTATATGGATTTTGTTCGCTGCGTGGAGGACGCTTTCGCGAAAAAAAAAGAACAGCGAGGATGGTTTGAGACGCGGTTGACGGAGCTTTGCAATGTCAACGGTTTTTTTCGCCATTTTCATTTTACCATGTCGGAGGATCCGACATGGTCCTATTTTGATACGGAAATACAGAGAATTGTGGACGCGCTGATTCATTTTCAGGATGTCGTGCTGGAAAAGCAAAAGGATCCGGAATACGATCTGATCAGCTATAATATCATCTTTGGAGAGTTTACCTACAGCGATCTGCAGATATATAAGCATTTCGCGAGGATTTTTGAGCAGATTTACGATGATCCGTCCGGCGGCCTGTTTAAAATCCGGCAGCAGTATATCACGCCGGAAAAGCAGCTGCATAAAAAAGCGGTGGTGGATGAGGTTCGCCGGGAACTGGACAGCTTTACAGAGGCGCTGGATCTGTATCTGACGAACTGTGCCATGCCGGCGCATGAAGGCGTACGCATGGATCATTCCGCGGCATGCGGCGCAGATGCGGAAGTGTCGACAGCGTGTGGTGTGAATGAGGCTGTTTTGTTGAGTGAGATCGGGATTTTTTCTCCTCAGATTGAGGCGATACATCCGGATTATATCATTAACTTTAATTATACGGATACGATTCGGTTTTACGGTGTTCCGGAGGACCATATTTTTTACGCAAAGGGAAAGGCGGGCAGCAGTCCGGTGAATCTTGTCCTCGGCAGTCCGGATGAGTCGGAGGATCACGCGGAGTGGATTTATCTGAAAAACTATTTTCGGAAGCTGATGAATTTTGTCGGGATGCCGGATCTGAAAAGGATATGCCCGGTGGATCAGGATGGAATCGAGATACCGGTTACTCTGTACTTTTTCGGATATTCTTTTCCGGAGGAGGATGATGAACTGATCAAACTGCTTTTTACCGGGAAGAAAAAAGCGGTTATTTATTATAAGGATCGTGAAGATTACGCGTACAAGATGCTTCAGCTGCTTCGGCTGTTCGGAAAACCTGTTTTTCTGCAAAAGCTGTATGACGGGACGGTTTCCTTTGAGAAATCTTGTGAATGATGCAGTAAAGACAGCATTGACATTATCCAAATGGCAGGAAAGGGAGATTCAGAATATGAGTTTTCAGGAATATACTTTGAGTGATTTTACGCAGGTACTGGCCTCGAAGGAAGCGGTTCCCGGCGGGGGCGGAGCCAGTGCACTGGTCGCATCGATCGGAATTGCTCTCGGAAACATGGTCGGTTCTCTGACAGTCGGGAAGAAGACCTACGCTGATGTGGAGGACGAGGTGCGGGTGTGGATGGAACAGGCATCAGCACTGCGCGAGGATTTGCTTCACGGCATGGATGCGGATGCGGAGGCGTTTCTGCCGCTCTCTAGGGCTTATGGCATTCCGAAGGACGACCCGTCCCGCCCGGCGGTGATGGAGGAGGCGCTCCGGACGGCCTGTGCCGCGCCTCTGACGTTGATGCGTCAGATCTGTCGGGCAATCGAGCTTCTGGAGGGTTTTGCTGAAAAGGGTTCCAGAATCGCGATTTCCGATGCCGGTGTCGGTGCAGTCTGCTGTAAGGCTGCGCTTCAGGGGGCATCTCTGAATATTTTCATCAACACAAAATCCATGCGGGACAGAAAAGACGCGGAGGCGCTGGAACGTCAGGCGGATGATCTGCTGGAGGAATATACGATTCGGGCTGACCGGATTTATGAGACGGTGCTGGAGAAAATCAGGGGGGGGAAAGATAAGATATGGCAACATGGTTAAAGGGTGCCCCGGTGGCGGCGGCTCTGAGTGAAAAAATGAAACGGGACATAGAGGAACTGAGAGCGGCGGGTGTCACTCCGACACTTGCGATTCTTCGTGTCGGGGAGAGAGCCGACGACATTTCCTACGAGCGCGGCGCAGTGAAACGATGCGGTTCGGTGGGAGTGGCTGTGCGCAGTGCGGTGCTTCCGGAGGATGTGGACAGCGATACGTTTTTTTCTGTTCTGGAGAATTTGAATACGGATGACAGTGTGCATGGTATCCTGATGTTCCGGCCGCTTCCGAAGCATCTGGATGAGGAGGCGGCGCGCCGACGGCTGCGTCCGGCGAAAGATGTGGATGGCTGCACGGACGCTTCCCTGGCCGGTGTTTTCGCGAATACGCGAATTGGATTCGCACCGTGTACCGCACAGGCGGCGATGGAGATTCTGAGGTTTTACGGAGTGGACTGTGCCGGAAAAAAGGCGGCGGTGATCGGGCGATCTCTGGTGGTCGGCCGCCCGGTTTCCATGATGCTGATGCATGAAAACGCGACGGTTGTCACCTGCCATACCCGGACGCCGGACGTGCCGTCTATCACGCGTCAGGCGGATATTGTCATTGCCTGCTCCGGTCAGATGGAGAGTGTCGGCGCGGCATATGTGCGGGAGGGACAGACAGTGATCGACGTCGGGATTGCCTGGAATGAAGAAAAAGGAAAACTCTGCGGTGATGTGTGTGCCGGGGAGGTGGAACCGGTTGTGGATGCACTGACGCCCGTGCCGGGAGGCGTCGGCGCGGTGACGGCCTGCGTGCTGGTTTCTCATGTCGTGGAGGCGGCGAAATCAAAATGTTTTCATTAAGTAAGGGGAAATTGTGAAAAGTTACAAATAAAACCAGAAATGAGGGTATTGATTATGATATCAGAAAACAAAATTCCGGTTCCGGAGACCGGACAGGATTTTACATTGCTGGCGCCGACGCTGGAAAAATATGCTCCGGTGCCGGGCAGCCTGATTACGATCCTGCAGCGTGCGCAGGATATCTACGGCTATCTCTCAGCGGAAGCCATTGATTACATATCTGTCAGAACCGGCATCCGGCCGGCTCGGATCTACGGCGTTGCTACTTTCTATGCGCAGTTCCGTCTGAAACCCATCGGAAAATATCTGGTCATGCTGTGCAAGGGTACGGCCTGCCATGTCAACGGCGCGGATCGGGTGCAGGAGGCTGTCAGCGAGTATTTGGGTATAGAGGACGGAGAGACGACGGAGGATGGGATTTTTACCTTAAATAATGTGGCCTGTCTCGGCTGCTGTTCTCTGGCGCCGGTCATGATGATCAAGAGTGCGGATGGGGAGGAGACCTTTGGCAATCTGACGAAGGATTCCGTGGTGCGGATCCTGGATGAGATCCGCTCAGGGGAAATCACAGAAAAACAGGAAGATTTCCAGGAAAATACCGTGGCTGTGGATAACTCCCGGAATAAGACAGAGGCGCAGGCATGCTGCGGGAATAGCGGGGAGGTGCTGGTATGAGGGTTGTGATCGGACAGGGAAGCTGCGGCATCGCCGGCGGCGCGAAAAAGACGGAGGCGGAGTTCGAAAAACAAATCGCGGAGCGGGAGCTGACGGAAGTGGTTCTGGATAAGACAGGGTGCATCGGTGCCTGTTATCTGGAGCCGATCGTTGACGTCTACGGAGACGACGGCGCGCTGCAGGCGCGCTATGTGAAGGTGCAGCCGAAAGATGTTTCCCCTATTGTTGAAAAACATCTGATCGGCGGCGGGGTGTCCGCTGACCAGGTCATCTCTGAAGAGGATGCGGCGAATCTTGCGAACCAGAAGCGGATCGTTCTGCAGAATTGCGGCCGGATTAATCCGGAGCGCATTGAGGATTACATAGAACAGGACGGCTACGAGGCTGCCAGAAAGGCTCTGACAGAGATGGAACCGGAAGAGGTCATTGCAGAAATCAGGCTTTCCGGCCTGCGCGGGCGCGGCGGAGCCGGATTTCCGACCTGGTTTAAATGGAACGCGGCCCGTCAGAGTGAGGGGACGGAAAAATACATTGTCTGCAATGCCGACGAGGGCGACCCGGGCGCGTTCATGGATCGGAGTGTCCTGGAGGGCGACCCGAATGCCGTGCTTGAGGGCATGATCATCGGCGGCTACGCCATGGGCGCCTGTGAGGGCGTGATCTATGTCCGTGCCGAGTATCCGCTTGCCATCGAGCGTCTGGAGACCGCGCTGGAACAGGCGCGCGGGAGGGGGTTTCTCGGAAAAAAGATTTTCGGGACAGACCGGGATTTTGATATCCGGATCAAGGCCGGTGCCGGCGCGTTTGTATGCGGTGAAGAGACGGCGCTGATCGCTTCACTCGAAGGAGAGCGCGGGATGCCGCGCCTGAAGCCGCCGTTCCCGGCTCAGAAAGGTTACTAGCAGAAGCCGACGAACATCAATAACGTAGAAACCTATGCCAATGTGCCGTGGATTATCCGCAACGGCGGGGAGGCGTTCGCCGCCTATGGCACGGATCAGAGCAACGGCACCAAGGTATTTGCCCTGGCCGGCAAGATACAAAAGGGCGGTCTGGTCGAAGTGCCGATGGGTCTGACTTTAAAAGACGTTATTTATAAGATCGGAGGCGGCATCAAAAATGACAGGACATTCAAGGCCGTTCAGATGGGCGGACCATCCGGCGGGTGTATCCCGGCGGAGTTGATTGACACCCCGGTTTCCTACGAGCATATTAATAAAACGGGGGCTATCGTCGGATCCGGCGGCATGATTGTCATGGATGAGGATACCTGTATGGTGGATATGGCCCGGTATTTTCTGGATTTCACGCGGAAGGAGTCCTGCGGCAAATGCAATTACTGCAGGCTGGGAACGCGGCGTATGCTGGAGATACTGGAGCGTATTACAAACGGCGAGGGCCGTGACGGTGACATCGAGCTTCTGGAAGAACTGGCTCTGAAAGTGCGTGACGGTGCCATGTGCGGTCTGGGACAGACGGCTCCGAACCCGGTTCTGACTACCCTGCGGTATTTCCGGAACGAGTATGAGGATCATATTTATCACCACAAATGTACGGCAAAATCATGTAAAGCCCTGATTTCATACAGGATTACCGACAAGTGTGTCGGATGCACGCTTTGCGCCCGGAACTGTCCGGTGGACGCTATCAGCGGTACTGTAAAAAAACAGCATACGATTGACCCGGACAAATGCATCAAGTGCGGTAAGTGTGCAGAAAATTGTCGGTTTGACGCGATAGAGATCCGGTAGGAGGGCAGAATATGGTAAAAAAATACAGAATCAATATAGACGGAAAAGAAGTGACCGCTCTGCCGGGACAGACAATTCTGGAGGCGGCCAGAGAGAATGACATTTACATACCGACCCTCTGTTATGACGGCCGGATGGAGGTTTACGGTGCCTGCGGGCTCTGTGTGGTGGAGGTCGAGGGCAATCCGAAGCTTTTAAAATCCTGTGCTACGGAGGTTGCGCCGAATATGGTGGTACGCACAAAAAGCGGGCGCATCGAGGAGTCCCGGAAGACGAACCTGGAGCTTCTGCTCACGAACCATGTGGGCGATTGCCGCCCGCCGTGCGTGAAGGCCTGTCCC
>Ga0192288_1015_pt1 | contig 17191 bp, 17 predicted proteins | sample Koala_Koa22_J3_FD_131243 | JGI IMG/M metagenome (GOLD analysis project Ga0192288, IMG submission 131243) | Enriched cells from koala feces incubated with labeled cellulose particles, San Francisco Zoo, California, United States - Koala_Koa2-2_J3 ...
GCATCTGCACAGAGAGCCTCTATCAGCTCCCAGATCTCATCCCGGCCCTGCTTCGTCTCCGCCGAGAACGGAATGATCCGCGTCCCGGCGTCCGCGTCCAGACCGGTCCGGATCGCTTTCAGCTGTTTGGACAGCTGGCTTTTTTTGATTTTATCCAGCTTGGTCGCAATGATGATCGGATGATAGCCCTGATACAGCATCCATTCGTACATCGTTTTATCGTTCGCAGAAGGGTCGTGGCGAATATCGATCAGCAGAAACACCGCCCGGAGCTGTGTGGAGCCGTGCAGATAATTTTCAATCATTTTTCCCCATTTTTCCTTTTCCTTCTGCGGTACCTTCGCAAAACCATACCCCGGCAGATCGGTCAGGTACAGGACGTCGTTCACGTTGTAAAAATTGATCGTCTGCGTTTTTCCGGGCTGCCCCGAGGTGCGCGCCAGGGTCTTTCGGTTCAGCAGCGCATTGATCAGGGAAGATTTCCCGACGTTGGATTTCCCCGCGAAGGCGATCTCCGGTTTTGTGTTCTGCGGAAGCTTACTCGTATAGCCGCAGACTGTCTCAAGCGCCGCGCTCTTAATGATCATAGGATTTCCTTTCTCCGTTCCGGCGCAAAGGAAACGACTGCATGTCGTTTTCTGTATCACCCGTCATGTCTGTAAAATTTCTGTATAAACGGATCTGCTTTACGGCACCATCGCAATGGAAAGAACCTCTTCCATGCTGCCGACAAGCCGGATCTCCATCCCGTCCGTGATCTCCGTATCAATCTCCTCCGCGTCGCCGCGGTTTTTCTCCGGAATCACAACGGTGCCGATCCCCGCGGTCTTCGCCGCCAGCAGCTTTTCCTTCAGTCCGCCGATCGGAAGCACTCTCCCGCGGAGGGTGATCTCGCCGGTCATCGCCACATCGGCGCGAACCTTCCTGCCCGTGACCGCGGAGAGCATCGCTGTCGCCATCGTGATGCCGGCGGACGGTCCGTCCTTCGGCACAGCGCCCTCCGGGATATGTATATGGATATCATGCTCCGTGAAAAACGCGCTGTCTATTCCGTAATCCGCGCTGACTGAGCGGATATAGCTGATGCCGGTCCGGGCAGACTCCTTCATCACGTCGCCGAGCTGTCCGGTCAGCTGGAACTCGCCCTTGCCTGGCATGATATTTACCTCGATCTGCAGCGTCGTCCCGCCGACGCTGGTCCAGGCCAGCCCGCGGACAATGCCGATCTCATCCTCCTCGTTTTTCGCATCCGAGTGGAAACGTTCTTTTCCGAGCCAGGTCTCGATATCCTGCCTGTCGATCAGAATATTCCTGCTGTGTTCCTCATAAATCTCGCGCGCGGCCTTCCGGCAGATCTGGCCGATCTTCCGTTCGAGATTGCGCACGCCCGCTTCCCGGGTGTAATGCTCTATGATCTGCTCCACAGCCCCGTCAGTGAGTGTCAGCTGATCCGGCAGCAGACCGTTCGCGCATTTCTGTTTCTCAATCAGATGTTCTTTGGCGATATGCAGCTTCTCGTTCGCGGTATAGCTGCTGACTTCAATGATTTCCATGCGGTCAAGCAGCGGCTTCGGGATCGCCTGCATATCATTCGCCGTCGCGATAAACAATACCTCCGAGAGATCCACCGGCATATCCACATAGTGATCGTTGAAATGAGCATTCTGCTCCGAATCGAGCACCTCCAGCATCGCGGAAGCAGTGTCGCCCTTGTAATCACTGCTCATCTTGTCGATCTCATCCAGCAGCATCAGAGGGTTTTTCACACCCGCGTTTTTCAGCCCCTGAATGATGCGCCCCGGCATGGCTCCGACGTACGTCCGTCGATGCCCGCGGATCTCCGCCTCATCGCGGACGCCGCCCAGACAGATGCGGACATATTCCCTGCCCAGCGCGCGGGCCACGGAGCGGGCGATACTCGTCTTGCCTGTACCGGGCGGTCCCACCAGACAGATGATCGGGCTCTCCCCGCCGTTCGTCAGATGCCGGACGGCCAGAAACTCCAGCACTCTTTCTTTTACCTTTTCCAGGCCATAGTGATCGTCGTCCAGCACCTGCTTCGCATGGGAGAGATCCGTGCTGTCCTCGGAACGCCTGTTCCACGGCAGTTCCAGCATCATCTCGAGGTATGTGCGCAGCACGCTGCTCTCCGCCGCGTTGGAGGCAAGTGCCTTAAAGCGCCGGATCTCTTTCTTCAGGCGCTCCTTTACATACTCCTGCGCGTCCAGCGTCTCCACTGCCTGCGCAAACAACTCCGCATCCGAGTCGGCGTCGTCCTCCCCGAGCTCCTCGCGGATGACCTTCATCTGCTCGCGCAGCACGTACTCTCTCTGGTTTTTATCAAGCCGTGCTTTTACCTTTGCCTGAATATCATTCTTGATCTGCGTGACACAGGTCTCCTCCTGCAGGATAAGCATCATCTCATCATATCGTTCCCGGAGGGTTACCGCCTCCAGCAGCGCCTGCTTCTTCTGGTACGGGAGCGGCAGGCTGTTGCCCACCACGTCCAGAAACGTATCCAGCCGCGCCAGGCCGTCCTGATGCTTCTGAAGCCCATTCCGGACCTTCGGGTTCTCATTCGTGTAATCAAACAGCGCCTCCTGCAGGCTGCGAAGCATGGCCTCCTCCACCACGGGCGGCTCGTGTTCATTTTCATTAGAAAAAAAACAGAATCTGCGCCCGCAGACCGGCATCATTGTTGACAAAATACGCCAGCTCCGCCCTGCGCTTTCCCATGACGATCACGCGGGTCTTATCCTTCTGTTTGATCACCTGCCGAATCTCAGCGACGAGACCGACTCGATACAGATCCTCCTCCGTCGGATTCTTCGCCTGCATATCCTTCTGTGTCACCAGGAAAATCTGTCCGCCTTCGCTCATGGCAGTCTTCACAGCCTGTATGGCCTTCGGATGATTGACGTCAAAATGGGTAACCGCTCCGGGCAGAATACAGATCCCGCGAAACACCACAACCGGCATTTCCTGTAATAATTCGTTCATTTCATATCCTCAAAGAGCGGAGTCAACGACCCCGCCCCCTCTTTGCTTATCACACCGCCATCTTGTACTCCAGCAGCGGCTGAGACTTTCCTTCCACAACATCCTTTGTGATATTGCATCTCTGAATGCGATCGTCTGACGGGATCCGGTACATCAGATCCGTCATGACATTCTCCATAATGGCGCGCAGTCCTCTGGCTCCGGTCTTCCGGGACATGGACAGGTCCGCGATCGCGACCAGCGCCTCCTCGTCAAAGGTCAGATCCACGCCGTCCAGCTCCAGCAGCTTTCTGTACTGCTTCATCAGAGAATTCTTAGGCTCCTTTAAGATGCGGATCAGATCCTCCCGGCTCAGCGCCTCCAGAGAAACCGTCACCGGCACGCGGCCGATAAACTCCGGAATCATGCCGTACTTCACAAAATCCTGCGGCAGCGCCTCCTTTAAAATCTCACTGATATTCTTATCCGTCTTTACCGCCAGCTCGGAATTGAACCCGATGGAACCCCGATCCAGACGGCTCTCAATGATCCGGTCCAGCCCCTCAAATGCGCCGCCGCAGATGAAGAGTATATTGGTCGTATCAATGGTAATCAGTTCCTGCTGCGGATGCTTCCTGCCTCCCTGCGGGGGAACAGATGCGACCGTCCCTTCCAGGATCTTCAGCAGCGCCTGCTGCACGCCCTCACCGGACACATCCCGGGTAATCGAGGCGTTCTCAGATTTTCGGGTAATCTTGTCGATCTCATCGATATAGATAATGCCGTACTGCGCCTTTTCAATATCGTAATCAGCCGCCTGGATGATCTTGAGCAGGATGTTTTCCACATCCTCACCCACGTAACCGGCCTCCGTCAGCGTCGTCGCGTCCGCAATCGCAAACGGCACATTCAGGATGCGGGCCAGCGTCTGAGCCAGCAGCGTCTTCCCGGAACCGGTCGGTCCCAGCATCAGAATATTGCTCTTCTGCAGCTCTACATCCAGCATCGGTCCCGCCAGAATCCTCTTGTAATGATTATAGACTGCGACAGACAACACCTTTTTTGCCTGCTCCTGTCCGATCACATACTCATCCAGAAACTCCTTGATCTGGGCGGGCTTCAGGAGATTAATCTCCATACCCGGTCGGTTCTCCTCATCCCCGTTATCGTCGCCGCGGTACATATCCTCCTCTAAAATCTCATTGCAGATCTCGATACATTCATCACAGATATATGCGCCGTTCGGTCCCGCGATCAGTTTGTTTACCTGCTCCTGCCCCTTTCCGCAGAAAGAGCAGCGTATCTTATCTTCCTGAATAATTCTCCCTGCCATATTTCCTCCAATTACTGTCTGTTCTCGATCACTGCGTCGATCAGACCATACTCCATCGCCTCTTCGGCGGACATGAAATTGTCCCGCTCCGTGTCGGCCGCGATCACCTCATACGGCTTCCCCGTATTCTGTGCCAGGATACGGTTCAGGCGCTCTTTGGTCTTTAAAATATTCTCAGCCACAATCTTGATGTCCGTCGCCTGTCCCTGTGCGCCGCCAGAGGGCTGATGAATCATGATCTCCGCGTTGGGAAGTGCGAAACGCTTGCCCTTTGCGCCACCCGCCAGAAGGAACGCTCCCATGCTGGCCGCCAGGCCGATACATATCGTGGAAACATCACACTTGATATACTGCATGGTGTCATAGATCGCCATGCCCGCGGTAACTACCCCGCCCGGCGAGTTGATATACAGCTGGATATCCTTCCCCGGATCCTCGGATTCCAGGAACAGAAGCTGCGCCACCGTCAGGCTCGCCGTCACCTCATTGACCTCCTCGCCGAGAAAAATAATTCGATCCTTCAGAAGTCGGGAATATATATCATAGCTGCGCTCTCCGCGGCTGGTCTGTTCTACTACATAAGGTACTAAGCTCATAATTTCCTCCTGCTCATTTTCCAGAAATAATATAATGCAGACCGGCCTTGCCGGCTCGATCTGCACTGTTCTATCCGTAAACAGAAATGTCTGCCGGGCAGATGCATCTCTGTTCATAAAAATCTAAAGAAACTACTCCTCCGCGTCTGCACTCTCTGCCGCCGTGTCATCCTCCTCTGCCTTCGCGCGGGGCTTCATGCCCTCCCCGACGCGCTCCAGCGCGGCGCGCGAAGCAAGGTCGAGCTTCATATTCTCGCGCTCATCATCGGTCACATAGCTCTTTAACTGATCGGCTTCCATCTGATAGAGAACAGCCATCCGCTCGATCTCTGCATCAACATCCTCGTCGGCGATCTCAATGCCTTCCGCCTTCGCAATGGCCTCCAGCACCAGATCCTGACGGATGCGGGACTCCGCCTCCGGACGCACCTGATCGCCCAGCTCCTCCAGTGTAATGCCTGCGATCTTAAGATACTGATCCAGGGAGAGCCCCTGCTGCGCCATCTGCTGCGCATACTGGTTGATCATATTCTCACACTGCATATCCAGCATCTCAGACGGGATATCCATCTGTGAATCAGCAACGATCTTCTCCAGAGCCTCCTCCTGCTGCGTCTGCTTCGCCTCAGCAGCTTTCCGCTCCTGAATCTTCTCTCTCACGCTCGCCATGTACTCATCTACGGTATCAAACTCGGACACATCCTGTGCAAACTCATCGTCCAGTTCCGGAAGCTCCTTCGTCTTTATCTCATGGATCTTCACCTGAAATACAGCATCCTTCCCGGCAAGCTCCGGCGCATGATAGCTCTCCGGGAAAGTGACATTCACCTCCACCTCGTCGCCCACGTTCCTGCCGATCAGCTGATCCTCAAAGCCCGGGATGAAACTGCCGGAACCGATCTCCAGAGAGTGGTTCTCAGCCTTGCCGCCGTCAAAAGCAACTCCGTCGGAAAATCCTTCGTAATCAATCACCGCCGTGTCTCCGTTCTCTATCGCACGGCCCTCCACGTTGATAATACGGGCATTGTTCTCTCTCTCCCTGTCAATCTCATTCATGACATCCTCATCGGTGACCTGCGTGTCAATCTCTGTCACTTCCACACCGATATATCTGCCGAGTGTCACTTCCGGCTTAACGGCGACCACCGCCGTAAAAATAAAAGGCTTGCCCTTCTCAATCTGCGTCACCTCAATGTCCGGTCTTGAAACAATATCCTCACCGCTCTCCTGCGCCGCGCTGCGGTACGCCTGCGAAATCAGGATGTTGGCCGTCTCCTCATAGAAAACGCCCGGCCCGTACATCTTCTCGATCATATTCATCGGAACCTTCCCTTTGCGGAAGCCCGGAAGACTGATATCCTTTTTCTGCTTTTTATAGGCCTCCAGCATGGCATCGCCAAACTCCTCCGCGGATACTTCAATCGTGAGCTTTACTTTATTTTTCTCCTCCAGATTCTCCACCTGTACACTCATGGTTTTACATTTCCTCCTTGAATTCTATCGATATGCGACTGAGATCAGCTTTGTTCCTCCGGCCTGCCGTATTTCCCGACACGGAGAAAAGGGCATAATTTCAGCGCTTACAGTCATTTAGACATTATATCACAGCGATTTTGCAAATGCAAGGCAAAGAATATGAAATCAGCGCTGTTTTATACAAAATTTTTCCACTTATATTTTTTGCCTCTCAGCTCATACTAGGAACAGGACAGCGAGCTTTTTACAACAAATCCACGAGTTTTAACAAAGCGACCTGTCTTTACGATAGAGAAGATTGATTTACGGAGGTGTACAACATGAGTGATTCTTCTAAAAATTCGTCCAGATTATCCGTTCCGGAATCCAAGGGCGCGATGAACCGCTTCAAACAGGAGGTTGCATCTGAGATCGGCGTACCCCTGAAGGAAGGCGACAACGGAGACCTGACGTCCCGTCAGGCCGGTTCCATCGGCGGTGAGATGGTCCGGAAAATGATCAAAAAACAGGAGGAACAGATGTCTTCTCAGGAGTAATCTCCAAAGAGCATCGTTCTGCAAACGGAAAACGGTCCGGCTGAAAAACCGGAAGCCCGTTCAAAAGGAAAAAGAGACGGCCGTCTGAATAAATCATATTCAGAGAAGGCGGTCTCTTTTTCCGTTTTCTGTGAAAAGATCGTCAGCAGACAGTTCCTGATTGTGTCACCGCTCAGGGCATCATCGTTGAAGCGTAAATTTCCTCTTCCTTTTCCTCTCCCAGCAGATACCGGATCACAGCCAGCGCGAAATAAGAAGCTGCGCCCGGGCCCTTTCCGGTCACAAGATTCCCATCTGTCTCGGTCGTATGTTCCGTCCAGGAAGCGCCGCCCTCCGGCTTACAGCCCGGATAACCGGTCGCCGTCCTTCCTTTTATAAGACCTGTCTCAGACAGCATGCCCGGCGCCGCGCAGATCGCAGCCACCAGCTTTCCTTCATTTAAAAAGCGTTCCGCCAGCGCACGGGTGCCCTTCGCATCCCCCAGCGCAGCCGTACCCGGGCCTCCCGGATACACAATCCCGTCATAAATATCAAAGTCCACCTCGTCATAAACTGTATCAGTATGGAAAATAATGTCATGACTGCCGCGGATCTGTTTTTTGCCGTTCACGGAAACCGTCGTCACATCAATGCCGGCTCTCCTGCAGAAATCAACCGTCGTCAGGCACTCGACCTCTTCCACACCATCCACTACAAGTACTGCTATTTTTTTCATCATACATCCTTTCTTTTCATAGAAGTTGACGCGCTGCGACAGCAGCGCATGGGAGTTTACTATTTACTATTTACAGTTACGCTTTTTACTGTTACTATGATATAAAATGATACAGGGGACAAAAACTGCCGTGAAAGGATCACACCCATGGAAATCAAACGCAAATTTTTAATATCAGATCTGCCGGACAATCTGTCTGATTATCCCTGCCATCAGATTGAGCAGGGCTATCTCTGCACCGACCCGGTCGTCCGCATCCGCAGGCAGGACGATTCCTTCATTCTGACATACAAATCCGGAGGCATGATGAGCCGCGAGGAGTACAACCTCCCTCTGTCAGCGGAGGCCTACGAGCATCTCCGGCCAAAAACGGACGGCATATATATTTCCAAAAAACGATACTGCATCCCGTTCGGGCGCTACACCATCGAACTGGATATCTTCGAACAGGACGCGGCCCCGCTCATCCTGGCGGAAGTGGAATTCCCCAGCGTGGAGGAGGCAAACGCCTTCGTCCCGCCCGCGTGGTTCCGCGAGGATGTCACCTGGCAGCCATACTACCACAACAGCTATATCAGCCGGCACGGATATCAGAAGCCTGACGACAGGATTTCCACCTCCTAAACGTCCCGTCGCGCAGCGGCTTAAGTCGTTTCCTGTAAAATGGACGTTCCCGACCGGTCAGGACCGGAGCCTGCCCATCTCATATCTCTGTCGGGTGCGGATACAGTATTTCAACTGATCATAGCGGCTCTTCAGGTCACCTTCCGGAATCGCCAGATCCATAACGACCGCGATATCATCGATCAGTCGGTCTGTGACGTCATTGTGCATGTCACAGACGATTTTATATTTCTCATCAAAATCGCGGGCATCCAGGATCTTGTCAAGCCACGGATTCAGATGGCCTTCTGCACCATTCTCCGGTGAATGTTCTGTCTTTGCCTTCAGCAAACACTCTGTCTCCGGCGAAGGTTCCGCAGAACGCTCTGTTCCTGATAAAAACTCCGGCAACGGCGTTTTCGTCGGTGATGTCCTCAAAGGACTCTCTCCCTCCGATGAATCATCCGACAGGCGCTTCTCTGTGTCTTCATGCTCCCCCGGATCATCACCTGACACATGGTCGCCCGCATCCTCAAGATACCGAAAGCGATACTTCTGTGTCACCTCCGGGTATTTTTCATGGTCTACCTCGCTGATAAACATCTCATACGGGCGAATATAGGTCTTAAAATCACCGTACAAAGCCTGATAGATGACATATTTCTCCATTGTTTCCGAGTGGTATGCCACTGATATAACCTGATAGAGCCGGTTCTTAAAGTGAAGATATTTCTCCCCCGGCATTGGGTTTCCCTGCGCCATATATCATCCCTCTTTTCTGTCACTACTGTAAAATTCCTGTCCTGTGTTCTTCCCGGAGATGTCATGCGGTTCAGCAAATTCATTTCTGAATCGAATGCGGACAACAGGGCTCGAACCTGCACGGGCCTTATGCCCACCGGCACCTAAAACCGGCGCGTCTGCCAATTCCGCCATATCCGCAGATATCATTTATCTTCCCGCCCGCGCCGACCGCCTGCGGCTCATTGTGCGGCCGTCGTCAGCTCCCTCTCCATGAACGGAGAAAGAACCACTCTTCCGGTGCGCCGCGTCTCCTCCATCAGAATAATCCTCTGATTCTCAGAACCGCGAAACGGGAGCATGAGATTTTTCTGTTCCTCCATAAAAGGGCCGTCCACCAGGACATCCACATACCCCAGCAGTTCTTCCGTATACGGGGTAAATCTCGACCCGCCCGCGGTCAGGTCTGTCTCCAGCACATAGCCGGTGAAAGCCCAGATCGTCTTCTCAGGATACGTATTCTTCACAAGCCGCACAAAGTCAATGAGCCCCTCCTGGTTCTCCGGTTCAAAGGGATCCCCGCCAAGCAGCGTAAGCCCGTTTATATAAGAGGGCCTTAAGTCATCCAGAATCTGCTGCTGAATCTCCTCCGTAAACTCCATCCCGTTAAAAAAATCCCAGGTATCCGGCTGAAAGCAGCCCCTGCAGCGGTTTCGGCATCCTGATACGAACAGGCTCACGCGGACTCCCGGACCGTTTTCCGTGCTGAAAGGTTTAATTCCAGAATAATACATCGTCATCACTCCTGTCGCTGAAACTCAGATTCATGAACAGGAAGACACGGCAATGTACCTCCTGCTGCGTATCTCTTTGAACATACTACCTATTATATACCGGACTTTTATAACTTTACAAGTAAAAAATAAAAAAAAGAGTCTCAGCCTTCGCTGAAACTCTCAGGATATCAAAGCGCCTCTATATCTATATCCTTCAGCCTCTGATTGAGAAATATACGCGTCTCTCCGTCGTCCACCACGTAGACGCGGTATACCAGCACGCACATTTTCTCTCCGACCTCAACCGGCCGGCGCTCCAGGGAGCGCTCCGTGATCAGCCGGACGCCGTTGACATTCAACGTGAGCTCGAGACAGTTTCCGCGAAACGCGATGTCCGTGATCGTCCCCTCCTCCGCATCGGCAATCAGACTCCGGAACTTTTCATTGTCACTCTTGAATGCCTCGACAAACTCCGGACGGACAACGACATTTCCGCCCTTCGGCAGATTCTCAAATCCCTTGAAGCCCGAAAAGTCATCGTAGACAGCGGAGGTTCCGATGAACTGAGCTACGAAAGATGTCTTCGGTTTCTTGTAGATATCGACCGGCGTGCCTTTCTGTTCCAGCCTGCCCTCGTTGATGATCAGAATCTCATCCGCGACCTCCACGGCCTCCTCCTGATCGTGCGTGACAAAGATACTGGTAATTCCCACCTGCGCGATCATATGCTTCAGCCAGCTTCGCAGCTCCTTTCGCACCTTCGCATCAATCGCCGCAAACGGCTCGTCAAGCAGCAGAAGCTGGGGATTCGGCGCAAGCGCCCGCGCGAAGGCGACCCGCTGCCGCTGCCCGCCGGATAGCTGATTCGGATAACGCTTTTCCATGCCCTCGAGACCCACCAGACAAATCAGCTCCCTGACCCTCTCGTTCACCTGTTCTTTTTTCTGTTTCTGCACCCGCAGACCAAACGCAATATTTTCAAAAACCGTCATATAACGGAACAGTGCATAATTCTGAAATACAAAACCGATGCCCCGTTCTCCCGCCGGGACGTCGTTGACGACCTTTCCTTCTATGATCACGTCGCCGGAATCCTGATGCTCCAGACCGGCAATCATCCGCAGGATCGTCGTCTTTCCGCTGCCGCTGGGGCCGAGAAACGCGACGAGCTTTCCCTGCTCCACGCCGAAGCTGATGTCCTTCGCGGCCTCGTAGCTGCCAAAATTTTTATTGATATGTTTCATTTCTACATACATAGTATTGCCTCTTCATTATATACAGCCTGTCAGAAAACAGGCAAAACCGTCCCGATTCATTCCGACGCCGGGCCGCAGCCCGCGATTATGATTCGCCGGTCTTCCCCCGGTATTCTACGATCTGCTTCAATATCAGTATCACGATCGCCATGATCACCAGTATGGATGATACGGCAAACGCCTGCGTGATGGAATCTGCGCTCCCCGCCATATACAGAGCGTCCACCTCCAGCGGGAGTGTAAAAGTCTGACCTCTGGCCTTTGACACCGCGTACACCGCGCCGAACTCTCCCAGCGCCCGCGCCGTACAGAGGATGATGCCGTAGAGCAGCGCCCATTTGATATGCGGGAAGGTCACCTTCCGGAAAATCGTAAATCCCTTCGCCCCCATCATGGTGGCCGCCTCCTCCTCGGCGTTTCCCTGCGCCTGCATGACCGGAATCAGCTCCCGGGATACAAACGGAAACGTGACAAAGATGGTCGCCAGGACAACGCCCGGGACAGAAAACACCAGCGCGATGTCCGTGCCCAGCAGGTCGTTGATCCGTTCGATCAGCGGCGTCGCCCAGCCCATGCGCCCAAAGGTCATGATAAAGGCAAGGCCCGCGATCACCGGTGAAATGGAGAACGGAATATCGATCAGCGTTGACAGTACCTGTCTGCCGCGGAATTCGAATTTAGTGATCAGCCATGACGCGCACAGGCCGAAAAAGGTATTGACCGCCAGGGCGATGCCCGCGGCAATCAGAGTCACCCGCAGAGCGGAAAGTGTGTTTGACGCCGTGATGGCGCTCACATAGAGTGCGAGCCCGGACCGCAGGGAGCGGTAGATGACCGCCGCCAGCGGCAGGATCAGCATGACGACAAAAAATGCAGCTCCTATGATAATAAGAACAATCGGCACGATCCCGAGCTTTTCTTTTTTCTTCTGACTATTCATAAATATTTACTCCTGAATCTCCCTTTCAGAAAACGCTTTCAGAAAACGGCCTTCCGTCGTTTCCTCATACGGCTGTATCCATGGCCTGTGCTATCCCTCTGCCCGTCTTCCAGCAGCCAGCTGAATCATATTGATGAAAAACAGCAGCAGGAAGGAGATGATCAGCAGTACCAGCGCAATCGCTGCCGCGCCCTCATAATCCACATTGCCGGAATTCAGCTTTTGCATGATCACGTAGGAGACCACCTGCGTCCCCTGCTTCTCGCTGTTCCCGGATATATAGATCACGCTGCCGTACTCTCCGATCCCTCTGGCGAGCGCCAGCGCGAATCCGGTGAGCAGCGCCGGGGTAAGCTCCGGCAGAATCACCCGCCGGAAGGTATAGCCGCGGCTCGCGCCGAGCATGGAGGCCGCCTCCTCGTAGGAGTCCGGCAGCTTCTCCAGTACCGGCTGCAGGGCGCGCACCACAAAGGGAATACCGATAAAAATCAGCGCGATCGTCAGACCGATTTTCGTGTAGGAGATACGGATCCCGAAATTTTCGAAAAAGCTTCCGAGCACTCCCTGTGTCGAGTACATTTTTGAGAGTGTGATGCCGGCGACCGCCGTCGGCAGAGCAAAGGGCAGCTCAATCATCCCGTCCATGATACGTTTCCCCGGAAAATCATACCGCACCAGGATCCAGGCCAGGATCAGCCCGAACACGCAGTTGACGACCGCTGCGATCAGTGAACACAGAATGCTGGTGCGAAACGCCTGCATCACATTCGGTTTTAAGATCAGCTGCCAGAACTCTGACCAGCTCAGCTTAAAGGAATACGCAAGAATCGACGCCAGAGGTATCAGTATCAGCAGGGAAAGCATGGTGATGGTAATCCCGGCAGTCAGACCTCTGCCGGGAATCACCGGTTTTTGTTTCCTCATTTCGTACTACCTCTTTAATCATTATAAATCTCATCAAAGATCGCGCCGTCCTGGAAGAAATCCTCATACGCCTGATCCCATCCGCCGAAATCATCGATGGTGCAGAGATTTACAGACAAGTCAAAGGTGTCGGAGAATGTCTCCAGAATTTCTTCATTGCGCGGGCGGTAATAATTCTCTCCCGCCAGAACCTGCGCCTCATCGGAGTAGAGATATTCCAGATAGGCTTCCGCCGCTTCCCTCGTTCCGTTGTCGTCCACATTCTCGTCCACGACCGCCACGGAGGGCTCCGCCAGAATACTGATACTCGGCGTCACCAGTTCAAACTCATCCGGATATTCATCCAACGCCAGCAGCGCTTCATTCTCCCACGCGATCAGGACATCGCCCTGTCCGTTCTCGACAAAGGTCGTCGTCGCCCCGCGGGCACCGGAATCCATGACGAGAACATTATCATAAAGCGCGGAGACAAAAGCTTTCATCTGATCCTCATCCCCGTCAAACTGCAGATCCGCATAATACCAGGCCGCGAGGAAATTCCAGCAGGCGCCACCGGAGGATTTCGGATCCGGCGTGATCACTTCCACACCATCCTGAATCAGATCATCCCAATCCTGAATATCCAGCTCATTACCCGCACGCACGAGAAACACGATGGTGGAAGTATATGGAGAGCTGTTCTGATCAAACTCATCCAGCCACCCCTCATCAATCAGTCCTTCTTCTTCAATTAAGGTAATATCGTGCGCCAGTGCCAGCGTCACCACATCCGCGTCGCTTCCTTCAATGACAGAACGCGCCTGAGAACCGGAGCCGCCATGGGACTGTACAATCTCCACGGACTGACCGGTCTCCTCCTCGTAATATTCTGCTAAAATCTCATTATAGGCCTCATAAAACTCACGTGTCGGATCATAGGAGACATTCGTGATCGTGATCACATCTTCACTCGAACTGCTGCCGCTCTCCGCGTCGGAACTGCTGCCGCAGGCCGCAAGACCTCCGACCATCATCGTCGCCGTCATTCCGAGCGCAATTCCTCTTTTCCAGAATCTGTTCTGCTTCATTATTTATGTACCTTTCCTTTCTCCCGGAGGCTCATGCAAACGTTTGTATGTTTTCTTGCATTTCTGTTTCCTCTATGCTATAATCATTTTAATAATTTTAAATTAAATTAATATAATCTTTATTTTTTGTCAACTTTTTATTATGCAAACGTTTTCTTTCTCAGGACCGCAATGTTTCTTTTTACACAAAGCCAGTCTCTGTGAATCCTATATCCCGCAGCACTGACTGTGAATCCGGCCTGCTGCGGTGCCCATCAACCTGCACACGGCAGAAGAGGAGGAGGACTCGTATGTCACTCAAAACAATCGCATCCATGGTCGGAACCTCCGTCTCCACGGTGTCCCGCGTTTTAAACAACACATCCGCCACCTGCGCTTCCCGGGAGCTGCAGGACCGGATCTGGGCAGCCGCCCATGAGATCGGGTATCTCCCCAACGAGGCGGCCCGACAGCTTCAGAAGACCGGACAGCATAACGAATCTGCCATCCGCATCTCCATCGTTCTCGCGCGAATCACTTCCCTGGAGAAGGATCTGTTCTTCTCCGAGCTTTTCCGCAACCTTGAGGTAGAGCTGATGAAACAGAAGACCCTGATTGACCATGTCATCTACGCGGACGAATCCTTTTCCCAGAACCTTGCCGCATCCGACGGCGTAATCATTCTGGGACGCTGTTCTCAGAAGCTGCTCACCCACATAACAGGACAGAATAAAAATGTAGTCGCCATTTGGAGAAACCCCATGAATTTTAACGTGGACGAGGTGATCTGCGACGGAAAAAAAGCCGCCGAGCTGGCGATGCGGCACCTGCTCTCCTGCGGTCACAGGAAGATTGCCTACATCGGCGACTGTTCCTATGAGAGCCGATACATCGGCTACTGCAACATGATGATTCAGAATAATATCCCCATGGATTACAGCCTGATCAAACAGACCGACCAGACGAAAGAGGAGGCGGAGGCCGCCCTGTATGAGCTTCTGGAGCAGAAATCATCGGGGAAATCGGATTTTACCGCCATCCTCTGCGCCAACGACAGCACCGCCATCCGGATACTGGAGCTCCTGCGCCGGGAGAAAAAGAAGATCCGCGAATCCATCTCCGTCATTTCCATCGACAACGTCGAGGCCTCCCAGGACACCGTGCCCCTGCTGACTACCATTCATATCCCGCGCGGCGAGATGGCGCACATGGCCGTCAACCTGCTGCTCGACCGGATCGCGAAGGCGCACGAGGAGACGGTGCGGATCGAGTTCCCCTGCAGGCTGATCCAGAGAGACAGCTGTTATACTGTATAACCGGCGATTATGAAAGCCAACCCTTTCAAAACAAATTGACTTCCTTCATAATTCGTTGTATGATGCAATCACAAATAATTAGTTGATCCTACCCAAAGGAGGCAATCATGGCTGCTACCATTATCATTGTTATCATTATCATCATTATTGTCCTCGCAGTGATTATCAATTACCGAAAAAAAGTCACGCAGGGCTGCTGCGGCGCGGAGGGAGACGCGGCGGAGAAGGTCATTCCGAAGGATGTCGACCTCACGGATTATCCGTATGCCTGCACCATTCTCATCGAGGGAATGACCTGCAAAAACTGCGCAGCGCGGATTGAAAATCGCTTTAATCAGACGGAAGGCCATTTTGCAAAAGTAAACCTCCGGAAAAATTCAGCCGAAATCCATACAAAAACGCCCGTGGACGACGGAGAGATTAAATCCATTGTCGCCAAAGCCGGCTATCACGTGACAGAGGTACAGCGCACATGAGACTCCTGCTGATTGAAGATGAGGAACGAATGGCACAGGCTCTGACCGGGATTCTGCGCCTCGAAAAATATGAAGTGGACCACTGCGCCGACGGGATTTCCGGCCTGCAGTCCATTGAGAGCGGAGTTTACGACATCATCATCCTCGATGTCATGCTGCCCGGCATGAACGGCTTCGATGTGGCCAAACACGCCCGGAAAAAAGGCGTCCGCACACCGATTCTGATGCTGACTGCCAAAGGCGAGCTCGAGGACAAGGTAGAAGGGCTCGACAGCGGGGCGGACGACTACCTCACCAAGCCGTTCAAAACACAGGAACTGCTGGCGAGGCTGCGCGCCCTCGGACGCCGGAGCATCCATTCTCCTGACGGTTCCCTGTCTTTCGGGGATATCCGCCTCGACAGGGCAACCTCTACGCTGATCTGCTCCGCAGATGAGCAGAGCGTCCGGCTGAGTGAGAAGGAATTCCGTATTCTGGAATATCTCATCTCCAACCAGGGTCAGATTCTGAGACGCGAACAGCTCGCCGTTAAGATCTGGGGGTTCGACAGCGACGCAGAATATAATAATGTAGAAGTCTATATGTCCTTTACGCGCAAAAAACTGGCTTTCGTCGGTTCCCGCACCGAGATCAAGGCCGTGCGCGGCATCGGATATGAGCTGAGGTGTGCCGATGTTTAAACAGTCCCGACGAAAAATCCTCATCTCCATCATGGCCATCCTGATCTGTCTTTTTCTCGGCATTCTGATGATCATTTATGCTTCCAGCTATCACGAAGTATCCGAAGAGAATTACACCATGCTGGAACGCTATGCGGAGCTGTACTCCCTTGAGGATGAGACCGGCGAACCGGATGAGACATCTGATGCAGACACGACACAGCCGGCCGGTGCTCCGGATTCTGAAAATCTGTCAGGCGGAACGGTTCCGTCAGATTCCGATCTGCCGGATGATGTTCCGGATCCTGAAAAAACCTCAGACGAGCCGGCGCGGCCGGACGACACGCCGGAAACCGGCAGCCCGGACAGCCCACCGGATGAAAATGATCCTCCGCCCGAATCCACTCCGACGTTCCGGCTTTCCACCTTTTATTCGGTCGCAGTCTCAGACGACGGGGAAGTCCTTGCAACGGAGAATACAAACATTTCCTATGAAAATGAGGAGCTGGAAAGCATCGCCATATACATCATAAACAGCGGCAGGGACAGAGGTCTGCGGGACAATCTGATCTACTTCACAATGAAAAAGGACGGTTATACGCTGGTGGCGTTTGTGGACAACACGATCATGCAGGAAAGCATGTCGACGCTGTTCCGATATACCCTGATTTTCGGCGCCTTCGCCATCGTTCTGATTTTTTTCATTGCCATCGTTCTGGCACGGAAAATCGTCAGTCCTCTTGAAGAAAGCTATCAGATGCAAAAGCAGTTCATCTCGGATGCAGGGCATGAACTGAAAACCCCCATTGCTGTCATTGA